>Ga0308175_100001075_pt1 | contig 18180 bp, 14 predicted proteins | sample PhyCR1_3_FD_203893 | JGI IMG/M metagenome (GOLD analysis project Ga0308175, IMG submission 203893) | Soil microbial communities from UC Gill Tract Community Farm, Albany, California, United States - DLSLS.C.R1 | ecosystem: Environmental > Terrestrial > Soil > Agricultural land | place: USA...
CTGGCGGCGCCGGCGCTGGCGCTCGGCTACGCGATCGGCCGCTGCGGCTGCCAGCTCTCCGGCGACGGCGACTACGGCAAGGCCTGGGACGGGCCCTGGGCGATGTCCTACCCGGACGGCACGGTGCCGACCGACCAGACGGTCCACCCGACGCCGGTCTACGAGACGCTGGCGATGGGCCTCGGCGCCTGGATCCTCTGGCAGCTGCGCGACCGGGTGCGGACGGGGGTGCTGTTCGCGATCTACCTGCTCTACGCGGGGGCCGAGCGCTTCCTCGTCGAGTTCATCCGTCGCAACCACGAGGCCGCCCTGGGGCTGACCGCGGCGCAGCTGGAGAGCATCGGGATGATGGTCGCCGGGGCGCTCTGGATCGCTATCGTGGTGCGCCGGCACGGAGGCATCGGGCACGAAGTGGCGAATCGTCCGGTGCAGGCCGCGATCTGACGCGGCCTCGTCCCGCGCCCTGTTACTCTGCGCAATTAATTTAGATCGGTAACTCGAGGGAGGCAGCGACGGCAATGGCGGCGATCGACGTACAGAGTCAGGAGGGCTGGTCCGCGCGGACTCTGAGCGCCGTGCTCGACGAGGCCGCCGAGCGGATCGCCGCCGCCGGGGTCGAGGACGCCCGCGGCGACGCCGAAATCCTCGTCGCCGACGTGCTCGGGGTGGAGCCGGGGCAGCTCTCGGTCGAGAGCGCCGGCGAGATCGGCGCCGAGGCCATCGCGGCGATCGAGCAGCGCGTCGCCCGCCGGGTCGAGCGCGAGCCGATCGCCTACATCCTCGGCCGCGCGCCCTTCCGCAAGCTCGAGATCGCCGTCGATGAGCGCGTGCTCTGGCCGCGCCGCGAGACCGAGCTGCTGGTCGAGGTCGGCACCCAGCTCCCGCAGGGGGCGCGGGTGCACGAGGTCGGCACCGGCTCCGGCGCGATCGCGCTGGCGCTGATGTCGGAGCGGCCGGACCTGCGGATCACCGCGTCGGACCTCTCGCCCGAGGCGGTCGAAGCGGCGCGCGAGAACGCGGCGCGTCTGGGGCTGGAGCTGGACGTCCGCGTCGCCACCGGGCTGCCCGAGGACCTCGAGGGCGTCGACCTGGTGATCGCCAACCTTCCCTACGTCACCGACGAGACGATCTACGAGCGCTCGCCCGAGATCCAGAAGGAGCCGCGGATCGCGGTCACCGGCGCCTGCGGCGAGGACGGCCTCGGCGTGATCCGCGGGCTGATCGGCGAAACCCCCTCCGGCTGGAAGATGGCGCTGGAGCACGACACCCACCACGGCCCGGCGATGCGCGAGATGCTGCGCGACGCCACTACCCTTCAGGACTATGAAGGGGACGACCGGGTGACTGTCGGCTTCGCTCCATGACGGAAACCGCCGAGCTCGCCACCGAGCAGCAGCGGCGGGCGAAGGTCGAGCGTCTGCGCCGGGAGGGCGTTGATCCCTACCCGCACGCCTTCGAAGGCCGCACCCACGTCGAGGACATCCTCGCCGCGCACGATCCCGCCGAGCTGGGGGAGGGCGAGCACGAGCAGCACGTCTACCGGGTGATGGGCCGGGTGACCGGCAAGCGCGGCCACGGCAAGACCGCCTTCCTCGACGTCCGCGACGTGAGCGGCACGATCCAGGCCTACGCGCGGCGCGACCAGATCGGCGAGGAGGCTTTCGCGCGGATCGAGGAGCTCGATGTCGGCGACCTGGTCGGGGTCGAGGGGCCGCTGCACGTGACCAAGCGCGGGCAGCTGGCGATCGGCGTGCGTGAGTGCACGCTGCTGGCCAAGGCGCTGCGCGACCCGCCGGACCTGTTCCACGGGATCTCCGACCCGGAGACGCGCTACCGCCAGCGCGAACTGGACCTGATGGCCAACGAGGAGTCGCGCGAGATCTTCAAGAAGCGCGCGAAGCTGCTCTGGGAGATCCGCAACCACATGAACGAGCGCGGCTGGATCGAGCTGGAAACGCCGGTTCTGCAGCGGCTGACGGGGGGCGCCGCGGCGCGGCCCTTCGTCACCCACCACAACGCCCTGGACCGCGAGCTCTTCCTGCGCACGGCCACCGAGCTCTACCTCAAGCGGGCGATCGTCGGCGGCTTCGAGGACGTCTACGAGTTCGGCAAGTTCTTCCGCAACGAGGGCATGTCGCCCCAGCACAACCCCGAGTTCACGATGCTGGAGATGTTCGTCGGCGGGGCCGACTACGAAGGCGTGATGCGCTTCGTCGAGGCGCTGGTGGCGAGCGTGGTGGAGAAGGTGCTGGGGACGACGAAGGTGCAGCGCGACGGGGTCGAGATCGACTTCGCCGCGCCCTGGCCGCGGGTGCGCCTGCGCGACGAGCTGCTGCGGGAGACGGGCCTCGACATCTACGAGGCGAGCCGCGACGAGCTGGCCGAGGCCGCGGGGGAGGACGTCGACGAGAACGACGACTGGGCCGGCGTGGTGGACACCCTGCAGGGCAAGCTGGTCGAGCCGAAACTGATCCAGCCCACCTACATCGTCGACCTGCCGATCGACATCTGGCCGCTGGTCAAGGTGCACCCGGAGAGCCCCCGCCTCTGCGAGGCCTTCGACGGCATCGTGGCGGGGATGGAGATCGCCGGCGGCGGCACCGACCTGAACGATCCCGTCGAGCAGCGCGAGCGCTTCATCCGCCAGCGCGAACGCCAGGAAAAGGGGGCGGAGGCCGATCCCCATCCCCACGACGAGGAGTTCGTGCGGGCCCTGGAATACGGGATGCCGCCGGCGAGCGGCGTCGGCGTCGGGATCGACCGCCTGCTGATGATCATGACCGGGGCGAAGACCCTGCGGGACGTGATCATCTACCCGGCGATGCGCGAGCTGAAGGCGTAGGACACGGCGCCAGGCCGCACCGTCGGCTGCGCGTCGTGCAGAGCACTGCCGCTCCGCCGCCGTCACGCCCTGGCTTGGTCCTACACCTTCAGTCTCAGATGGACCTCAGCAGGCCGCCGTCGATGGGGATGACGGTGCCAGTGATGTAGGCGGCGCGCTCGGAGCAGAGGAAGGCGGCCAGGTCGCCGTACTCCTCGGGGGTGCCGAGCCGGCCGGCGGGCACTTCCTCCTTGGCGGCCGCTTCCACCTGCTCCATCGAGCCGCCCAGCTCGGCCATCCGGTCGGTGGCGAAGCGTCCGGTGGCGATCGTGTTGACGGTGATCCCGTCGCCGGCGACCTCGCGGGAGAGGGTCTTGAGGAAGCCGACCGTGGCGAGCCGGTGGGTGTTGGAGAGGTTGAGGGCGGGGTTGACCTCGATCGTCGTGGTGGAGCCGACGTTGAGGATGCGGCCCCAGCCGCGCGCTTTCATGGCGGGGATCACGCCGCCGGTGAGGATCCGCGGTGCGAGGACCAGGGAGAGGTAGGCCTGCTCCCATTCCTCGAAGCCGTGGTCGAGGGCGCTGCCCGCAGGGGGGCCTCCCGTGTTGAGCACGAGGATGTCGACCGTGCCGACCGCCTCGGCCACTTCGATCGGCAGCCGCGCCAGCCGCTCAGGATCGGCGGCGTCGGCGACGAAGGGAGTCGCGGCCTCCCCGATCTCCGCCGCCGCCTCATGAATCCGCTCTTCCGAGCGGCTGGCGATCGCGACCCGCGCCCCTTCCCGCACCAGCGCCTCGGCGATCCCGCGCCCAAGCCCCCGGCTCGCGCCCATCACCAAAGCCACCCGGCCTCCGAGTCCCAGCTCCATGCCCAGACCCTAGCCCGCCCGACGAGCCTGAAAACCCATCGCCCGGGTAACCTTCCCCTCGAGCGCCCGTAGCTCAGTGGTCAACGGGTCCTTTCGGGGGCCCAAAGAGCGTCGGTCTTTCAAGCCGAAGGTCGCGGGTTCGACTCCCGTCGGGCGCATCAATAAAGGCCCTGGTAACCCGGGTTTTTCGTGTGGAACGAGGGGGCAACGCCAGCGTCCCGGCCCGTGTATGGCCCGTCATAGTCCGCAAAACTGACGGACGGCGGGCGGCGCACCATGCAGGCGACGGCCGCGTAGCCCACGCCTAGCGCCGCGATCTGTTGAAGCCTGGGGCCTACCGCTGGGTCCGCACATGGAGGCCGCGTACGTGTGGCAGGTGTGGCCTCCGGCGGCGGCTTTCAAGCTGCCCCGGTTGGGGGCCATCAAGCCCCGCCGGTAGTGGCCTGCACTAGTTGGATGCCCTCGGTCGTGCAGTAGCTCCTGATGTCGTGCCACTCCACGTCGAAGGCCTCGCACACGTTTGGCATCTTCGGGTTCTTGCCGAGGAAGTCTGCGCGCTTCTCCGAGGTCAGGACTGCCAACCCCCGGACGCGGGCCAGCGCCACAACCTGGGGGTCGGCCAGGTTTCGAGCTTCCTTTGCGTAGCCCGGAAACTCCTGGACGATCTCGGTGACCGACGCAAGCTGCGCCTCGTCAAAGGGAATGAACATGTGGGCGTGGTTGGTCACCCATTCCTTGAGGCGAGGGTCGTTGGTGTCTCGCAACTCGTCGCGAACACTGTTAGGCGCCACCACGTGCCCACCAGCGATGCCTGCGCCCAGCGCCTCCCAGATCCCGACAAAGATGTGTTTGGGGAACGTGCCGTCGTTCTCCTTCCAGAGGTCGAGGAAGAATGAGCTATCCATGGCGTGGCGCTCCATCAAGGTGGGCGCTGGCGCTGACTTCAAGCGGCCTCCTCGCGGACGCTCGACAAGGAGTGGACCGGCGTGTTGAGGAGACTCCCCATCTCCTTCAGCGAGAGGTCGCCAGCAGTGAACGCATCGAAGACCTGCCGGACGAACAGCGGCGATTCGGCGTAGACCGCTTTTTTCGGCGGCGGCAGGATGCCGCTGTTGGACGAGCCCTCTTTGGCCTCCCAGTCTTTGTCGGCAGCGTCCTGAAGCGTTTGATACTCGGCGTTGGTGATCTCACCGAACGTTTCAAGGCGCCGAAACAGGGCGAGCTCGCTGACGCCAAATTCGCTTGCCAATGCTCGACCCGACCCGAGGCCGATATTCCCTGCGATGAGTTCGTGGTAGCGCGGGTTCGCCTGCAACTCCAAGTGCGGCAAGAGCACGGCTGCGGCGAACCTGTTGCACCAGGGCTCTGCGCCAGATCCCGCTCGCTCGGACCAGCTGGTCGGCTTGCACATGGCATCCCCGCCCAGGAGCAGGTGCCCCAACTCATGGAGCAGGGAAAAGGACCTTGCCGTGGCCACGTCACGGCTGCTCAGAACGATGAGGTGATGACCGTTGCGCGAGCGGCAGAACGCGCGCATCTCCTCACGGGGGAATTTCACTTGCGATACGAACAGGCCAGCGTCGGAGAGCAAGAACCTCCAGAACCGAAGCACCCCGTAGGGGTTGCTTTCGGGCTGGCCGGCGACGCCTAGAGCGCGGCGGACTTTCGCTGCGATTGCTTCCGGATTGTCGTCGAGCGCCGCCGGAAGCGCATCGACGATGGAACGTCCTGGGTCAGATCCGTTTACGGATTCGATCTTGTCCAGAAGCAGATCGGCGCCGTCGAAGGCCAGCATCGAGTCGGGGCCGAGGGGAACCTTCTCGCCCCGCCCTTTCCGGAAGTCATGAGGAACGGTTGGCTTCCCAATCTCGTCCTCCAGCAAAAAGATGTACCAGTTGCGCTTGTACGTCTTGGCGATCTTCTGGCACGTGTCGATCGGGAGTGGAGTGGGGGTCGTCTCCCAGTGCGCCAACTCCTCTTCCGGCACCCGCGCCCGTTCGGCGGCGGCGGCCAGCGGCATCTTGCGGCTCTGCCTTAGCGCCCTCAGCCGATCTGGATCAATTTCCAGGTGGATAGCCACTCAGCGGAATATATGGCGGACCTTGCCCGTCGGCTAGTAGTTGGGAGCTCGTCGCCTTGATCCGTGCCGCCCTGGTGGCGTTACCGCAGCGGTTCAGGTGTCCACGGCGTCCGCTACAGTCCCCACATACAAATTATTCGGCACCCTCATGGACCCTGCCAGGGGCGAAGGGGTGGACAGCGTCACTAGCCGAGATGGCTTCTGGTCGCTGTCGATGTCCAAGGCCAACGAGCGATCTGGTACAGACGGTTCCGGTGTTGTAGCTAGCTAAAAGATCGCTCCCAAGATCTCTAGAGAGCCCCGCCTGGCTTCCAACCCCAGGCGGGGCTTCTTGGTTCTACGATCCGCTCCACCAGCCGAACGCAGCGCCCAGGACGCCCACGATGGCGGCGATGGCAGCGAGGAACAAGACCAGTCGCTCGACCAGCGCAGCCCAGAGCGGAACGCGACGAAGGAACCGGCCCAGGATCAGGCGGCGCGTAGGTCGAACCGTCGTTCGCGCTCGCCCAATCGGACCTAGCTCATGTTGCAGCAGGCCGATGGAGCGCTCCACCGCGTCCAAGACCAACTGGTGAACGGGCGGTTCCGCATACATGAAGTGCGGGTTCTCGTCTCCGAAGACGAGGCCCGAGATACCCATCACCGGGGGACCGCCTATTGGCGACTGAAGGCCGAAGTTGTTGGTGCCCAAGTCGTTCATGATTGCGGCCACCGGACCCACCTTCCGCAGGATCAACTGCCTCAGGGTCGCCTCGTTGCCGGCGAACTCGCGCGGTACCTCGCCTTTGGCGTCCGGCGACCGATAGTAGGTCCGATAGGCGTCCGCGAACTGTTCGAGGATGTCGATGTCCGCCTGGATGTCGCGGTGTGGCGCGTCGGTCATCGCGGCGTATGTTGGCGCGCCGTATGGCGCAAAGCGGGGGTGGCTGGGCGCACGGATTGTCCGAGCGGTAGCGCATCGCCACGGCGTAGCGCATGATGAGCCGCATGATGCGAAATGGAAGGACTGTCCATCGGAATGCCCGCAATAGGGCGGAACAGTCGCTTGCCACCGTTGCGAGGTTCAATTCGGTTGCTGTGGAACGCGCAGCGATTTGGCTAGTGATGATCGTGGCGGAAGAGGGGATTGAAGAGGTAACCGCGAGCGACCTTCTGAAGGCAGAAGAGACCGCGACGCAGTTCATGCTCAACCGGGGAGCTGCCACTGTCGTTAGAGAGCCAGACCTGGAACTTCTTCCGCAACGTTTCCTGAGTCTGGCCCGAGCTGGGCGCTTCGAGGCAGATTTCATCTAAGACGGCCCGACTTTAGGTGCTGAACAAGCGCGGACCGGCTTCAGATTGGGAAATGAGGTCTCATTTCGGTCGCATCAGCGCGGTGATCTCCCTTACGGCCCGGAGGGCATCCGTCCTTTCAAGCTGGCCGAGTCTGGCTTCATAGAGCCGACGAACAGCGCCCCGGGATCAGCGGAGGAGATGCGTGTTCGCAGCAGGGGAGGGCGCTCAGTGTCGTTGCTCTGTAGGCGGTAGCCAGGGCTGCCGCGTAGATTTCTCGTCAGGGGTCGGTAATCCGACAGTCATGAGACGATGAGCGCTGTCGGAATTTACCGACATACGTAACGCCGGATGCGCTGTCGCAATATCCAGACAACGTCGCCAATTGATGCTAATTTCGGGATATGCCGACAGATCCCAACACCAGCAGCTGGCGTATCCGCACCCCCGCCGATCTCGGCCGCGCGATCGCGGGCGCCCGTCGCGAGCGCGGCCTGAGCCAAGGCGCACTGGCCGACGAGCTCGGCTTCAAACGCTCCTACCTCTCTGAACTGGAGACTGGCGATGAGGCGACGATCGCCCTCGAGCGGAGTCTCCGGGCGCTGCGGCGGCTGGGAGCCGAGCTGACTGTGACGCTGCCGGACAGCCATGGCAACCGCCAATAGTCTCGGCGTCTGGCTAGACGAGACCCCGCTCGCCGAGCTCGAGCAGCCACGCTGGCCTCGCATCCGCCTCCGCTACACCAAGGAGGCACTGGACAGCTGGCCGCAGAACAGCCCCGTGATCTCCTGCTCATTGCCACTCGCCCGGACTCCCGGTGACGCCTTCCCGTTCTGTCTCGGTCTTCTGCCTGAGGGTCAGGCGCTGGCGACGATGGCCGCTCAGGCAGGGCTCGCCGCCAACGACGTCTTCGGCCTCCTCGGCCGCTATGGACGCGATGTCGCTGGAGCGCTTGTGATCGGTACCGAGGACCCCGAGCTGCGCGAGGGCGGTGTCGAACCCTATGAGGGCAACGGTCTCTCTGAGGCGGTCGAAGACCTCGAAGAACATCCGCTCGGGGCCCACGAGGACTCTGAGCTCTCGCTCGCGGGACTACAGGACAAGCTCCTCCTGGTCCGCCTCCCCGACGGTGGCTGGGGCCGGCCGCTGGGCGGGCGGCCCTCGACCCACATCCTGAAGCGCGAGGACACCCGTTTTCCCGGACTGATCAAAGCTGAGGCGGAGTGCCTCGCCATCGCCCGCGCGGTATCGCTGACCACGATCGAGACCGAGACGGTCGAGCTCGGAGGCCACAGCTGCTTGATCGTCTCGCGCTTCGATCGCGTAGTCGACGCCGACGGCGAGGTTCATCGCATCCATCAGGAGGACCTCTGTCAGGCGCTTGCGCTCGACCCAAGCGGCGCGCGTGGGCGGGCGAAGTACCAACAGGGGAGGGCCGGCCCCTCGCTAAAGCAGGCGGCGGAGCTGCTCGACGCCTACAGTGCCGATCCGCTCGCAGAGCTTGACCGACTGGTCGCCGTGGTCGCCTACACCGTTGCGATCGGCAACGCCGATGCCCACGGCAAGAACTTGGCGCTTCTCCACCCCGATCCCGAGACGATCTCGCTGGCGCCGCTATATGACACCGTGCCGACGGCGCTCTGGTCGCAGCTGCGAGACGAAGCCGCGATGGCGATTGGCGGCCAAGTCGTACTGGCCGATGTCGGCATCGAGGACATCGTTCGCGAGGCGATCCGCTGGTCACACCCTGCCGATCGCGCCCGCCGAGTCGCAACCGAGACGCTCGAGGGGATGGCGGCAGCCATCGAGGGAGGGGTCGTCCCCACTGATAGCCAGGTTGGCGAACTGGCGGCCGCCCGTACCCGGGCCCTTCTCGTTGGGGAGCGTGCCGGTGCCGGGTAGATTCCCGACTGGGAACGGAAGTTCTCCTGTCACCAGAGAACGGCTTCGTTCTCGGCGAGAACCTCTCACAACGGAGGACGATCCCTCCGGCGGTCTCGACCACGGCAGCTGGCGAAGGTGGCAAAGGAAATCGACGAGCTGCTCTGAGTCGCAGCTTTCCCATAGATAGGCTGAGCCGGTGGCATCGATGAAAGAAGACGGTTCGAACGGGGACGGCTCGGATGGCCATGACCTGCCCTTTGCAGCGGAGCTCTGGGAGGCGTGCGACCGACTCCGAGGCAGTGTCGAGTCCGCCGAATACAAGCACCTGGTTCTGGGCCTCGTGTTCCTCAAGTACATCTCGGACTCGTTCGAACGGCGCCGCGCGGTCCTAGAGGCTGGGACGCGCGACCAGAACAGCGATGTCTTCACCGAGGACGACGAGGAGCGGGGGGAAGTCCTAGAGGATCGCGACGAGTACATCTCCGAGAACGTCTTCTGGGTTCCGAAGAAGGGTCGCTGGGACGCCTTACTGACTGCCGCTAACCAGCCGGACATCGGACAGCGAATCGACGCGGCACTGGAGGAGATAGAGAAGGCGAACGAGGAGCAGCTCCGGGGAGTCTTGCCGCGGACCTACGCGCGAGCTCCCCTCGCCTCTCAGAAGATGGGTGAGCTAGTAACGACGATCGCCAAGGTCGGCTTCGGTGACGATGAGGACAGGGCCCGCGACATCCTTGGGCGAACTTACGAGTACTTCATCAAGCGTTTCGCCGCCTCTGAGGGCCACCGGGGCGGCGAGTTCTATACGCCGCGCTCGGTAACTCGCCTGCTAGTCGAGATGCTCGAGCCCTACGAGGGTCGCGTGCTCGACCCAGCCTGTGGATCGTGCGGCCTGTTCATCCAGTCGGCCGATTTCGTCAAGAGCCATGGAGGAAAGGCACGCCAGATCACGGTTTACGGCCAAGAGAACAACCAGGCCACTTGGCGGATTGGACGCATGAATCTCGCGATCCATGCTCTGGCAGGAGATATCCGCCTCGGCGACAGCTTGCTCAACGATCAGCACCCAGGTCTCAAAGCCGACTTCGTCCTCGCCAACCCACCGTTCAACGAAAAGAAATGGGGAGCGGAGCAGGTTGCTAGTGACGCACGCTGGAAGTTCGGAACGCCACCAGACTCAAACGCCAACTTCGCCTGGATCCAGCACTTCATTCACCACCTCGCTCCTGATGGGCGCGCCGGATTCGTTATGTCCAACGGTTCCCTGACGTCAAACCAATCTGGCGAGGGCAAAATTCGAGAGGCAATTGTCCGCGACGATTTGGTCGACTGCATCGTCGTCTGCCCAGGACAGCTCTTTTTCACCACCCAGATCCCAGTCTCACTCTGGTTTCTCGATCGCAACAAGCAGTCAAGGTCCGAGCGCGATCGGCGCGGCGAGGTGCTGTTCATCGACGCTCGACAGATGGGCCAGAAGATAAGCCGTACTCAAATCGAGTTTACTGAGGCGGAGATTCAGCGCATCAGCGCTACCTACCACGCCTGGCGCGGGACGAACGAGCTGGATTATGAGAGCGAGAACGGCTTCTGCGCATCGGTCGATCTGGAGGAGGTCGAGAAACACAGTTTCGCGCTTTCCCCGGGTCGTTACGTCGGCGCGCCCGACTCCGAGGAAGACGAGAGCGAGTTTGAGGAGAAGATGGCAAGACTGGTCGAGCGGCTCGCGGGTGAGCTGGCGGAGTCGGAGCGGCGGACCGTTGAGGTAAGGCAAGCTCTCGAGACCGTTGGGTATGAGATCTGAATGGCATGAGGAGGAGCTGAACGAGCTCCTTGAGGCCGTTATTGATCATCGAGGTCGGACGCCGAAGAAGCTCGGGGGCGATTTCGCAAGTCACGGCATTCCCGTGATCTCTGCGAAAAATATCAAGAATTCGCGCTTAGATCTCGACGAAAGTTTGCGGTTCATCGAGCCGGCTATGTGGGATAAGTGGATGCCGGTAAAGCTCGCAGAGGGCGACGTTTTGCTTACTTCCGAGGCTCCACTTGGAGAGACTGCATACCTTGCCGACCCAGAGCCTCTGTGTCTAGGCCAGCGGCTGTTTGCTCTTCGCGCGAGCCAGACAAGACTGAACAGCCGCTATCTCTTTTATGCCCTACAGGGACCAACGTTGCGCAACCGGATACTGGCGCGCGCTAGTGGAACTACGGCCCAAGGAATTCGACAATCCGAGCTGGTTCGCGTTCGCGTTCCGGTTCCACCTATTGATGAGCAGCGCCGTATTGCAGAAATCCTTGGGGCGCTCGATGACAAGATCGAAAGCAGTCGTCGGCTCGTGAAGACCCTTGAGGAGATGTCTGCCACTTTGTTCAACGCGAGATTCGTCAACTTCGTTGACGTCGTCGGTTGCCGTGATCTTGTCGAGAGCGAGCTCGGGCCAATCCCACGGGAATGGAGTGTGTGCCAGCTTGATCAGGTTTCAGCAGTACTGACTAGAGGCCGCGCCCCGGTCTATGTAGAGGAGGGAGGAACCCTCGTTCTAAACCAGAAGTGTGTCCGAGACGGGCGCGTCACGTTCGAGGCCGCACGTCGTCACGACGAGGAAGCGCGAAGCAGCAAGGATCGCCGTGTTGAGATTGCGGACGTCTTGATCAATTCAACTGGCGTAGGTACGCTCGGTCGCGTCTCCCAGGTTCGCTGGCTTCCCGAGCCCGCGACGGTGGACGGTCACGTGACCCTGGTGCGGGCCGCGACTCCAGATGTAGTCCAGGACTACCTCGCTTTGGCCTTGATGAGCCGCCAAGCGGACTTTGAACGGATGGCACATGGCAGCACGGGCCAAACGGAGCTGACGCGTTCTCGTCTGGCTGAAATGCCTATCGTCGTGCCACCCCGCAGCGAGCAGGAGCTGCTGCGGCGATTTTACGGACCAGTTCGGGAGAAGATCGGCTCATTGGAACGGGAGAGCATCACCCTTTCGCGAATACGGGACGCGCTGTTACCCAAGTTGGTTTCGGGCGAAGTACGGGTAAGCCAAGCCTCGTTTACGGAGAACGCAAGTTGACACCTCCGCCGGGCGAAGCCAAGGAGGACGCTTACGTCGAGCAACCGGCGTTGCAATGGCTTGCCGAGGTTGGCTGGGAGGTTGAGTATGGCCCGAACCTGGGTCCCGAGGGGTCGATGCCGGAGCGCGATAGCTGGCGCGACGTGGTGCTTGTCGGGCGGCTCCGCTCGGCGGTGGCGGGGCTGAACCCGGAGCTTCCCGACGATGTCGTCGAGCACGTCGTACAGCAGGCGCTGGCCGGGGCGTCCCCGAACCCAATCGAAGATCACGCGGACTTTCATCGCCTGCTCGTTGATCTGGTCCCGGTGAGCTATCAGGATGCCGAAGGAATCGAGCGCGGGGCTCGCGCCAAGCTCGTCGACTTCGAGCACCCGGAGCGAAACGATTTCCTGGCGTTGAACCAGTTCACGGTGATCGTGGGCTCGAAAAATCGCCGGCCCGACGTCTTGCTCTTCGTCAACGGACTGCCACTCGGCCAAGTCGAGCTGAAGAGCCCGGCAGATGAGAAGGCCACGCCCGAGTCGGCCGTTAACCAGGTCGCGCACTACGTGCAGACGATTCCGCCGCTTTACCGGTTCATCGAGATCGTCGGGGTCTCCGATCTCATCCAGGCGCGTGTAGGAACGATCTCGACCCCGCCCGAGCACTTCGCCGAGTGGAAGACGATGGACCCGGCTGACGGCAAAGGAAAATCCGAGCTGGAGGTCATGCTCCGAGGCGCTTTTAGTCCCGAGCACCTGCTCGACCTGATCCGCAACTTTGTCCTCTTCGAGGTCGATGCCGGCAAGACGACGAAGGTGCTCGCCAAGTACCACCAGGTGGACGCTGTTAACCGTGCCGTAGAGGCGACCGCGACAGCGATCGCGGGCGACGGGCGCGCGGGAGTCGTCTGGCACACCCAAGGAGCCGGCAAGAGCTATTCGATGCTCTTCTACGCGCAGAAGCTTCGCCGCGATCCGCGCTTCCAGAACCCGACCGTCGTCTGCGTCACGGACCGAATCGATCTCGACGACCAACTAATGCAGACCTTCGCCAAGCAGTCCGAGCTGGCCCAGAGTGTGAAGCAGGCCGACGAGGTCTCAGGTGGACCCGGGAGTCTGCACGAGTTGCTCAAGGTGCCGGCAGGAGGGATCGTCTTCACCACGATCCAGAAGTTCGCCCCTCCGGCCAGCTCGGACGAGATGCCGGTACTGAGCGACCGGAGCAACGTAATTGTCGTCTCCGACGAGGCGCACCGCTCCCAGTACGCGGACTTCGCCCGCAACCTGCGTAAGGCGCTTCCCAACGCGACCCGGATCGGATTCACCGGCACCCCGATTGAGACCGACCGCAAATCTACGAGCCTCACCTTCGGCGACTACATCTCGGTTTACGACATTACCCGTGCTGTCGAGGACGGCGCAACGGTCCGGATTTACTATGAGGGCCGGATCGTGCCACTCGACATCTCCGACGCAGATCTCGTCGCGGAGACCGAAAAGCTGCTGGAGGAAGAGGACGAAGAGGCGGCCGGCAAGCTCGTCTCGACCGAGACCAGGCTCGACCGTGTCGTCGGTTCGAAAGCCCGCCTCGACAAGGTCGCCGCGGACATCGCGGCGCACTTCAGCGAGCGGGAGAAACTGCTCGCCGGCAAGGCCCTGGTGGTGGGCATGAGCCGCGAGATCTGCGTCGAGCTGACCGAGCGCCTGCAAAAGGCGCTCGGTGATGGGGCGGTCACCTGCGTCATCACGGCTCAGGCGACCGAGCCGAAGCTCAACCAGTACCGCCGCTCGAAGGCAGAGATGAAGCAGATCGCGGAAGACTTCAAGGATCCCGATGACCCGTTGAAGGTCGTGGTCGTTAGGGACATGTGGCTGACCGGTTTTGACGCACCACCTCTGCACACGATGTACGTCGACAAGCCGATGCGCGACCACGGGCTTCTGCAGGCGATTGCGCGGGTGAATCGCGTCTTCCGGGACAAGCCCGGCGGCCTGATCGTCGATTACATCGGGATCGGGGAAGACCTTCGAAAGGCGCTCCCTCGGTACGCGGCCAAGGACGTCGAAGACGCCATGATTCCCCTTCGCCAGGTGATCTCGAAACTGCGCGAGAAACACGAGGTGCTCGTCGAGTTCTTCCACGGCCTCGAGTGGCGGGAACGGCAGAAGCTGGGTCCGGCTGGGCGGGCGACGTTGCTCGCCCAGGCCCATGCCAAGGTCGTCGAAGACGAAGAGCAGACGAAGCGCTTCTTGGACGACCAATCTGCCTTCGCGCGACTACTGGCACTGGTGAACCCCGAGCCCGCTGTTGAGGAGTTCTTGGATGACGCCGAGTTCTTCGCCGAGGTGGCAGCGTCGGTCCGCAAGTACACCCCGCCCGAGGGAGAGCCGAGTGAGGCCGCCCGCCAAGCCGTCAAGCAGGTGTTCTCCGAGGGACTCGGGGCAGGCGAAGTAACTGATGTTCTAGGCCTGTCGGGCGAGGAGCGGCCGGAGGTTTCGATCCTCTCCGATGAGTTCCTGGACGACCTGCAGAAGAAGATGGCAGAGCCGCCGCTCGCCATCGCATTCCTCAGGAAGCTGCTCAACGACGAGATCCGCTCGCGGGGCCGACGCAACCAGATGCAGGCAAAGCTCTTTGGCAACGAGCTCGAAGCAGTGCTCGCCCGCTACCGGAACCGGCAGATCACCGGTGCGGAGGTCGTGAAGGCGCTCGTCGAGCTTGCCAAGAAGGTGCGCGATGCGCGACACCGCCATGAGGAGCTGGGTCTGAGTGAAGAGGAGGCGGCCTTCTACGACGCGCTCGCCGGAAGCGCCGAGGATTTCGCCGCCGACCCGACAATCGCAGACATCGCCCGCGATCTTGTTAAAGGCATACGCGCGGACCTTTCGGTGGACTGGACCAGCCACGAGAGTCGGGAGGCGCTTATCCGGCGAAAGATCAAGCGGCTACTCCGCAAACATCACTATCGTCCGCCGGAAAGCGCAAGTCATTCAGGCGGCGGTGGCCGCATGACGATGGAGCGGGCGACGGCGCTCATCCTTGACCAGGCGCGGGCCCTTTATTACAGGTGGCCAGAGATCGATGGCCCTTTTCTCTCCTGAGTCGCGAGTTCTCCGACATCGGGGAAGCGATCGCGAAATCCAAGTCGCATCCGGGTCACATCGTGGGCTCATTCCACCTTCCAAGCTAACGCCCTCCGTCCTTTCAAGCCTTAGGTCGCGGTTTCGAGTCCTCGGCATCCGCGAAGTGTCGACGCGCGCGGTTGGCCCGGCGCCGGAGGCCGGGTCAGCTGGCCGTCAACCTTGCGTCCTCCTCGAGCGCCAAGCGCAGCCGCTCGCCAACCTCGGTCGCCTGCTCCTGCGACATAACCACCACCCGCCGCTCCAGATAGCCGGCAAGCATCCGCGCCGGCAAGACGGTTACGCCCCGGCGCCTGGCCGGCAGCGATCCGATCAGCCAGGCCTCGCTGAACACGAGCAGCGCCTCGACCTCGAGGCCGCTGATCATCTCCAGCAGCTTCTTCTCCGCGTAGGCCTGCTTCAGCATCCGCGGGTCTAGGTTGTTGAGGCGCAGGGAGCCGCGGTTGCTTTTGGTCTCGACGGTGAAGGCTCCGCCTGGTCCCACCAGGACGTGGTCGATGTTGCCGCGGCCGAGTGAGACGTCGTGGAGCACCCGCCAGCCAGCGGATTCGAGCTCTTCGAGGATCTCTCCCACTTTTCGCTCACCCTCGGCTCCTCGCGACCACCGCCCAATCCTCGCCCCGGTCCGCCGCTCGCCGACCACCACCACGGCGATCAGTGCCAGCTCGATCGCGACCAGGGTGAGGCCATGGCCGTGGAAGCCGACGAAGGCGATCAGGAGGACGAGTAATGAAAGGACGAAGAAGAGCAAGAGCCGCCCGGCGATTCGGTCGGCCATCGACTGCGCATGTTGCCCCGCATTTCTCCGGGGCATCGATACCTGTTCCGTACCCATGCCCGCTCATCGGCCGCTCGGGCTGCGGCTTGAACGCCTTTCCGTCCAGCCTTCGGAGCGCTAACGCGTCGCGCTCCAGCGCGTTGTCTGGGTCGACCGGGGACCGCAGCCGCGCGAAGGGGGTCCGATCTGGTGCTCGATCGCGAGGAGCCGCTGGTGGTCGGTCGACCACCCGAGCCTGTAGGTGTCGTGGAGCCGGCCCGGACGACCGGGGGTCGTCCCTTGGGGGCCGGTGCATGGCACCGCAACCGGTGGGAAGGCGGCCGTGTAGAACCCGTGGTGCGGCACGAGGGTGGTGATACTCGGCCCGTAGAGGGTCTCGCGCAGGAAGAGGGTGCGGCATCCGGTCGGCTTGCACACCTTCTTGAAGGCCCAGGGGCGCTTGAGCACGGTGCCACGCGGCTGGCCGGCGAGATGCACCGCCGATAGCACGGTGCCGGTGGCCGACCATCGGCCGGCCAGGGGCGAGTCGAAGTGGCCGTAGTCGGGAGTCGCCGATGCATGCGGGTCGTTGTGGGCGCCCGGGGCCGGCTTCTCGGAGCGCGGCGGGTGAGGGCTCCTCGGCTGTCGATCGGACTTGGGCTGGTCGGAGGCACCCGTGGCCGAGGAGGATCGCGACCCCGATTCGTCGTGCGCGGCACAGACGCTGGGCAGGCCGGCGCCACGGGTGGCGCGCTCGATCGATCCCGACATCGAGCGGAGCCGCTTCGACAGCGACTCCGCCAGCTTCATCTGCCCGACCTCCACCGCCCGCGTCTCGGCCCGGTCGATTTCGATGTAGATGACTGCTTGCCGGATGAACCGGCGGAAGGCGGATGCTCGGCTGGCCGGCGGCGCCAGCCGTCCCAACCGGCGGAAGCCACGCTCGACCGCGCCGAGGGCCGGCTCGTAGTAGGCGTAGGAGATCTTGCGGAACATCTGAAGGGTCTGTTGCGAAGAGTGGGAGCCGGCGCCGCCGTCGCGAGCGAAGCGTTCGAACGCCGCACGCTCGGGCGCCGCCCGCTGCTCCAGCTGGCCGATGCGGCGTTCGATGCCGACGCAGATCGCCAGACTTCGGCGGCGATAGGCACTCGCTTGAAGGGGCTCCCCCGCCGGGGCAATGAAGCGCTTGGCGGATTCACCGTCGAGCAGGTTCAGTTCGGCGCGCAGCAGGGGCGTGGCGTCGAAAACTTCGCGGGCTGGGGGCAGCTTCACCTTGGGGGAGATGCCGAAGTCGAAGAGGTCGATCCGCATATCCATCGTGATCTGCGGCCCGCCGTCGTCGTTGGGCAGGGTCATCACGGTCCGCTCGGCGCGCACCAGCCCGCCGGCGTCTATCCAGACTTCGGTGGGGATCGCGGCCGGCATCTCCTTGGCCAGAGCGCGGTACTCACGGGCGAGGCTCGCCTCGCCGTCGCCGGCGACGCGTTCGGCAAATCGGGAGAGGGTGATCGTCGCGCGGTAGCGCTGAGTCGCCACGCCGCGGACGTCCTCTTCCCCGAGCGATTCGACGTCTCCCACAGCCCGCAGCAGCTCGAGCTCGTTGTGAGCGCCGCCGCCGGCGAGCACCGTCGACTCGCTGTGCCCGAGCAGCGGCTGATAGGCCAGCCAGCCACGGCCCGGCGGCAGCCCCTTCGATATGCGCGGCGAGCGTACGTAGCTCGTGTGCTCGTCGCCGACGGCGACGATCCGTTCCCTGCGGAGGGTGCCCGGTAGGGTCATCGACATCTGGCTGCGCCCGGTGCGGGCGTTGTAGACGCCACTGCCGGTTGCGGTCACCGTGCGGGTCGAGGCGCTGGAGGAGTACCGGGTGACGATCGCCATCCGCGCCCCCGCAGTGCGCTGCGTCCGCACTGCCGCCGCGGCGACCGGGTTGAAGGGATTGTCGGGGCTGCGGAGCGCCCAGTTCAAGACCACTCCGATCAGCAGCACGCTAAGCAGGGCTGCGAGCACCAGCAGACGGCGCGCGAGCGGCTCGAGCGGAGGGGAGGCTCCCTGCGGCCCGGAAGTCGACCGTGAAGCGTTCGACGCTGAATTGGAGAACCCGCCCCAGATGGGCCACGCGCCGGGCGGTGGCTGCGATGTCATGAGGTCGCTCCCACAACCGGTATCCATCGGCGGAGGAGAGGGTCGGCTTGAGGTTGCGCCGCGCCACCTCCAGCGACTACGTTCACACCAGCTTGTCCATCCTCCACCCGATCCGCTGGTTGGCTGCCCTCTCGGTTCTCGGGCTGGCGGTGCTGGCGCTCGGGGGGCA
>Ga0308175_100001076_pt1 | contig 18172 bp, 10 predicted proteins | sample PhyCR1_3_FD_203893 | JGI IMG/M metagenome (GOLD analysis project Ga0308175, IMG submission 203893) | Soil microbial communities from UC Gill Tract Community Farm, Albany, California, United States - DLSLS.C.R1 | ecosystem: Environmental > Terrestrial > Soil > Agricultural land | place: USA...
CCAAGTTGCTTCCTGCCGCGCGTGCGATAAGGGGCTTGCCTCGTACGATCAGCGCCACCGTGTTGTCGCAAGCACCATCTTTGATATTCCGTTTGGGAAAGGCCGCCGCTTCGGAGCTCAGGTTCATCCGGCCGTAAACGCCATTGCCGGCGAATGGACGATTACGGCTATCACCACCTTTGCAACGGGCGTTCCGATCTTCATCACTTCGCCAAGCCAAACCTCGAGTATCTACGTTTCGCAACGGCCGATCCGAACCTGTGACGGCGGTGACCCGAATCTTGCGGACAATCTGCGCACGAACGGTCTCATGTACTTCAATACTTCTTGCTTCCAAACACCTGCTTCGGGCTATTTTGGAAACTCCGGACGCACTCCCATCAGCGGCCCTGGTCAGAACAATTGGGACATCGGAGTTCACAAGCAATTTGCGCTCGGGCTTGGCGAGGCAACGCGCCTCGAATTGCGAGGTGAATTCTTCAACGCCTTCAATCACGCGCAGTTTACAAATCCGAATGCAAACACTGGCTCGGGGGCCAATTTCGGGCGGGTTACAAACACTCTGCCGCCGCGGCTCGTACAGATCGCAATGAAGCTTACCTGGTAACTGGAGAGAACACATGAAAGTCTCCCGCCGAAACTTCATTCAAGCAGCCGGATCGTCGTCCCTTATATCGGAGGATGCGGCCGCCGAACAACAACAGCGGCCGAACATTATTTTTGTACTTGCAGACGATCATCGTGCCGACGCTCTCGGCTGCATGGGCAATCGGATCGTGCAAACTCCGGAACTCGACCGGCTTGCCCGCGACGGCGTCACCTTCGACAATCATTTCTGCACCACACCAATCTGTTGTGCCAGCCGCGCGAGTATCATGCTCGGTCAATACGCGGGCACGCACGGCATCAACGATTTCAAGACGCCTCTCAGCGCCGAACAGGTGAAGCAGACATACTGGCACCAGCTTAAAGAGGCCGGCTACCAGATAGGCTTCATCGGGAAATTCGGTGTGGGGGATAAGATGCCCGGCGAGGAATTCGATTACTGGAAAGCCTTCCCGGGTCAGGGATTCTACTTCCCGCAAGGCGAGTCCGGGCCACACCTGACGTACATCATGCGTGATCAGGCGAATGACTTTATCAGGAACGCACCCCGGGACAAGCCGTTCTGCCTGTCAATCAGCTTCAAAGCGCCACACGTACAGGACGAAAGCCCGGCGCAGTACCTGCCTTCGAAAGACACGCTTTCTCTTTACGACGACGTAGTCATTCCGCCGCCTAAGGGGGCTGGAGCTCATGATGTCCGGCGCTTCCCATTAGCAATTCAGCATTCGGAAAGCCGGAGGCGATGGGGCGTTCGCTTTGCCACTCCGGACATTTATCAGGCTTCGGTGAAGGGTTATTACCGCCTGATTAGCGGGATCGACCGGGCCATGGGCTCGATCCGCGCAACGTTGAACGAATCGGGTCTGGCCGCGAATACGATCATCGTCTACTCTGCGGATCACGGAATCTTCAATGGTGAACACGGTTTCGCCGGGAAGTGGTACGGCCACGAAGAGTCGATTCGAATTCCGTTCATCATCTACGATCCCCGGTCGCCTCACGACGCCCGCGGGAAACGTGTCAGCGGCATGAGCCTCAACATCGACTTGCAACCGACGGTTCTCGAGATGGCTGGTCTCGAACCGCCTCAACTCACACAAGGCCGCAGTCTTCTCGCTGCGATCCGTGATGGCCATTCCGACGATCGAAGCGTCTGGTTCTTCGAACATCACTTTCCGAACAACGGCTGGATCCCGTCGAGCGAAGGTGTCAGGACGAAACGCTGGAAATACCTCCGGTATACAGACAATGCAGCTCCGTTTGAAGAACTCTATGATCTGGAGAAAGACCCGACTGAGGTCGACAACCTGGCGGGGAAATCAGGCTGGGCTAAGCAGCAAGCTGCTCTCCATAAGTATTGGCAAAAATGGAAAACCAGCTTGAGTAGCGGCGCGAGTTGGAAGGAGCCGGTGACAGTCTCAGATTTAAACAAAGACGGTCTCGTTTAGGCAGAGAGCATATGGCTTTCTCACCTAGTGAGTCCTCTCCCGCCCCGGATGTGGCGGCGCTTCACGATGTGCTATTCGCAGAACTGGGCGCGGACTGGATGCCGAGTACGACGAGGGAAGCTGAGTGCTTGGCGCAGTACAAGGAACTCAGAGAAGGAGCCCGGGCGGCTCGAAGACATTGGACCGAGTTGAACGGGAAGGATACCGATCGAGTCACTTGTGAAGCTGGGAAGGAGGCGCTCGCAATCGCAGATGAGCGTTGTCTGGGACCTCTCTACGCGATTTTTCACGGCCAGTCTCGTTCCGCAATTTGCCTGTCAGGGGGCGGTATTCGAAGCGCCACCTTCGCTTTAGGTGTGTTGCATGCCATGGCGAAATACTCATACCCTGGAGAGCCGCGGGCCGAGCGGGCTCGCCTGTTGGCGGAGTTCGATTACCTCTCCACCGTTTCGGGCGGCGGCTATATCGGGTCGTGGCTAACTTCTTGGATCGCGCGAGAAGGAAGTTCAGAGCCTGTCATCCGCCAACTGGCCAGTACGCCTTCGGACAAACTCGATCCCGAACCTAAGCCTCTGCGTTACCTTCGCGATTACAGCAACTTCCTGAACCCGCGCCTTGGCCTGTTCTCTGCCGACACGTGGACGCTGGTGGCAACAGCTCTTCGAAATATGCTGTTGAACTGGCTCGTTTTAGTCCCGTTTTTGGCGGCGGCGCTCTTGTGCCCCGAGCTATTCCGGCGCTTGCTGCTGGTTGAGGCGGTTTCGATCTCGAAGTATACGAGCTTCGTTCTTGCACTGGGCTTCTCCGCGGGCGTCATCGGGACCGCCTTCATCATGTACAACCTTCCCAGTTTCGGCGACGGGAAGAATAACGAACGCAGGTTTCTGACCTACTGCCTGTTGCCGTTAACGATCTCCGCGGTCAGCATGACTCTCTGGTGGGGCTGGCAGAACGGAGACGATGTTTCCCGGATCTCGGGCCTGTACTTCGCGTTGTTTGGGGCCTCTATGCATAGTCTTGGCGTAATTGGCGGAGTGGTTCTCTCCATCGGGTTTCGATCCCCCAACTTTCGCCGAGGTCACTTCAGGCCCACATGGCTCGTGACTGCTTTCATGGCGGCCATTGTCACAGGTGCTCTTGGAGCGTGGTTGTTTTCCTCAGTGGCCGCCCACTTCCATCCCACGATAAACGGGGATGGGTTCTACACGTGCTTCGGGGTTCCGTTTGTCTTTCTGATTCTTTCCAGTGTCGGCGTACTATCCGTCGGAGTCAGCAGCAAAATCACCGGCGATGACGACCGGGAGTGGTGGTCTCGAGCCGGGGCGTGGGTTCTGGTAGGCGCGCTTACGTGGCTGCTCTTCAGTTCGTTGGTTCTCCTGCTTCCGGGTGCCGTAGCCCGCCTGGACCGCCGCTGGTCACTCAGTTTCTCTACCGCTAGCGCAGTGCTCGGCTGGATCGTTTCCCGAGCAGGAGCAAACGGCAAATCCGGATCCGACTTGCGCGGAGATAAATCGGCAGCAAAGAAGAAAAGCTGGATCGGCGATCAGTTCGACGACCTGATTCTGCCAAGCGCAGCGATTCTGTTTCTAGTCGCTCTCGCATGCTCCATCGTTTTCCTGAACGCGTGGATCGAGGACCTGATGGGAATCTCGGGCCGGCTCCTCATGTTCTTCGAACTTGCGTTAGCGACTCTGATGTCCTACGGAGTCAACGTCAACAAGTTTTCGCTGCATGCCATGTATCGTATGCGTCTCGTAAGGGCTTTTCTCGGCGCTTCCCATAGGGATCAGAACCCGAACCCTTTTACAGGATTCGATGTCACCGATAATGTGCGCATGAGTCAGCTGGCTCCTGCCAAGCCGCTGCACGTTCTGAACTTGTGTTTAAACCTGGTGCGCGGAACGAGACTTGCCTGGCAGCAACGCAAGGCCGAGTCCTTCACCGTCACGCGATACCACTCGGGCAGCTTTCGCGTTGGTTATCAGCCCTCGGCGACTTACGGCAGCGGGAACACGCGCGATGGAATCAGCTTAGGGACCGCGATGACCATCTCGGGAGCGGCCGCAAGTCCGAATCAGGGTTACCATTCGTCGCCGATTACCGCTCTCGTTATGACGCTGTTTAATGCACGTTTGGGATGGTGGCTCGCCAACCCCGGCGAGCCCGGACGAGGCTTCTGGGACAAGAGCGGCCCCGCATTCGGCATCAGGCCGATTCTCGATGAGGCCCTGGGCAACACCACAGATGCGAACCGGTACGTTTACCTCTCGGATGGAGGCCACTTCGAAAATCTCGGACTCTACGAGATGGTTGTTCGACGCTGCCGATACATTGTGGTGGTCGATGCCGGTGCAGATCCTGCTTACACGAAGGAAGATCTCGGGAACGCTGTACGGAAAATTCGAATCGACCTTGGCGTTCCGATCGAGTTTCCCGAGTTCCCGGCCGGATTACCGACGGACCCATCGTTAGGAGCAAACGCACGACATTGCGCTCTCGGCGAGATCCACTACGATTGCGTGGATCCGGGAGCCCCAAAGGGCCGGCTACTCTACATCAAGCCTCTGCTGACGGGTGATGAACCGGCCGATGTGCTGAACTATTACTCCGCAGACCCGGTATTTCCGCAGCAATCAACGACCGATCAATGGTTTGATGAGTCACAATTCGAGAGTTATCGCCGGCTTGGGGCTCATACGATCGAAGCCATCCTGGGCCCGGAAAAGCGCTGCTTCGGTGTCCGTGAGCTGTTTGAGCAGGCGCGCACCTATCTCGGTTTGCGCTCGCTCGAAGAACTCTCGACTGACGGCATGAAGCTCAATTTGTGGAGTGCGTATCTCGGACTGCCGCCCGGGTCCACTGTCCTCGAGCGAAGTGAACCGACGGAATACCCTTCCCGCTAAGGACGAGTCGCGGAAGGCGGCTGTTAAGGCAGCCGCGCTTCCAGAATGGACACGGGCGATCCGGTCTCGACGACTCGCACCAGACGCAGACCTGCGGATGCAAATAAATCGCTGAACTCCGCGGCCGTGCGCTCTTTGCCACCCACGGTCATAGCGAGCATCTCAATGTCGAGCAACTTGCCAGGGCTTGGCACCGGCCTCGGGTCGAGAACCTGTTCGCAAACAAGAACCCGTCCATGAGGCGGCAACTGTTCGCGGATGTGACCGAGGATCGTGCGGCAGTGTTCATCGCTCCAGTCATGCAGAATGAACTTCATGATGTACGCGTCACAGCCGGAAGGAACCTTCTCGAAGAAGCTGCCTGTTTCGAATTCTACTCTGCCTTCACAGCCAGTGAAGTGCGCTTTCGCCGGAGCGCCGGCAACTACCTCCGGCAGATCGTATACGACACCGCGCATCATCGGGTACTTGTTCAAAACGGAGGCTAATAAATAGCCGTGACCGCCGCCTACATCAGCCATGCGGTCGATCCAGTTGAAATCGTAGGATGCGACGATCGGATCAACCAGCACGGTCGAGAACGCCGTCATGGATTTGTTGAACACGTCGGCTTCTTCGGGGCTTTCGCTGAACAAATCGAAGACGTTTTTACCGAAAGCCTTAGTTACACCGTCTTCACCGGTGCGGACGGTATCGGTAAAGTGTTCCATAGCCCGAGTGCTCCAACGCTCACCCATTTGAATGGCGGAATAGCGCATGGAATTCGGATTGTCTGTCCGGAGGAGATCCCCAATCGGCCTCAACGCAAACCTCTTATCCGGCACTTCCTCGAATAGATCGAGGCTCGCGAGCGCACGCATGACGCGGTAGAGAGAAGGCGCGTGCGAGCAGGTCTTCTCTGCGAGCTGGTCGATGTGTACCGGTCCCGCAGTGATATGGTCCGCAACACCCAGCCGGGCGACAGCGGAGATGCAATAAGTAATGTGCTTACCGAATAGCATCTGCATGAGCGCCATCGGCGGAGGCACCTGGTCCGTCTGTTTCTCCAAAGCAGGCTCAGTTAAAGTCTCGAGCATCGTATTCTTTCGTCCTCACCCTCTAAACGCGCAGGTCTCGTGAGAATCAGCTCATGCTTTTCGGTCCGGTTCGTGGAACCTACTTGCGCTACGGCGTTCGAAGAGGACCGTGCAGTTCCCGAGGGGAGCACCGATCGAGAATGACAATCGTTTCTGGATCTGAGAGCGGAAGGACGATCAACAGTTGTCGTCCCCCTGCTCAAGGGAGGAGAAAGCGAACTACTCTGTCGACAGCGCAATCAAAAGGGCGGAGTGGGTGCCTGCCAGCCGCAACCGATCAGCACCTAGTGTTCTCTGCTTCTCAAGATCTCGTTGTTCGCTGCACTGCGGAGAACGAGGTCCGCCGATGAGGAGAGTTCTTCAGTCGCCGCTTGCAGGACGCGAATGATGGATTCGTGATTCCGCTGATTGATTTCGGCCGTCGTTCCGGAGACGCTGAGGGCAGCGATGACCCGGCCTCGTGTATCGCGAATCGGAGCCGCGACACAGCGGAAGCCCGGCTTATATTCCTCGTTGTCGTAGGCGAAGCCGCAGGTTTGAACACGCCGCAGCTCCGCACGAAATCTGCCAGGCTCGGTAATCGTGCGGCTCGTATAGGGTACAAAACGGTAGTACGGCAGAAGTTCACCGAGGAACAACGGTTCGAAAGCGACGATCGCCTTTCCCAGGGCGGTACAGTGGATCGGCATCCGAACGTCGCCGCGAGAAGTTGCCTGCACAGCACGTCCCGAGGTGAGCACGAGCGAAATCTGCTCGTACATTCTGCGGACTCCTACACGGGCGGTCCCACCAGTTTTGCGCGCAAGTTCGTCGAGGAAGATCTGGGTGCCATCGACACTGCCCAGAGGTCGCGAACAACGTGCCAGTTCGGCGACTTTAGACCCGAGGCGATATCGGTGGCTCTCACCGTCCCGTTCCACCATGTGGCGCCCTTCGAGGACGGTCAGCAACCGGTGAACAGTGCTCTTGCTCAGATGGGCGCGTTTGCAGAGATCCGCTGTGCCCATCGGGTATTCCGACTCTGCGAGGGCATCGAGAAGATCGAAAGTTCGATCGAGCACTCGAATCCGATACTTATCAGTGTTTTTTTCAGCTGTTATCGGCATGTCGTTTCAACCTGTTTAAAACTACCAAAGAAGCTTCAATCCAAACTGCAGTTGCCGTCCTACAGTCTGCGAGCTGGTTAACTGCCCAAAAGCTGCGTTTCCAACGGTGAGAGCGGCACTCCTGGCACTCGGAAGCGAGAAAGTGGGCGTATTGGTTAGATTGAACGCTTCGGCTCTGAATTGCACCTGCGTTCGTTCCGTGACGGGGAAGTTTTTGAATAGGGAAAAATCCAGGTTCTTCGAACCCGGTCCGCGAAGGACCATGCGGCTCGCATTCCCGAAGGTGGTGATGGGAGCTCCGCGCACGTTCGGCACCGTACCGGGCACCGAAAACGCCGCCGGACTGAAATACTGGTCGAATCCCGGATTGGCGACCAGCGTAGGTTGTCCGAGCACCACATTAGGCCGGTTGATCGTGGCAAACACGGGAGGTAAGGAGCCCGTTAGAACGTCGGTCGGCAAGCCCGAACGGATCGTTCCAATTCCGTTGATCTCCCATCCGCCCACGATCTGATTGACCCAGGCGTGAGAACTCGCGAATCTCTGCCCTTTTCCAACCGGTAGCACGTAATTCGCGCTAACCACGAACTTCTGCGGCAGATCGAGCGGCGACAGTCCGCTTTCCAGCCGGAGATCGTAGGAGTTCATCGCGCGCGTATTCCCCTGGTTGGTGAATGTACTCATTCCCGCGTTGCCGGAGTCGGTTGCATGCGAGACAGTGTAGTTGGCTAATACCTGTAGCCCTTGGGAGAACCGGCGCTCCACTTTAAAGTTGAAGGCGTTGTACCAGTTGCTCACGTCGGCTGTGTCTAATCCAACGGAGCTCTGCAGAAACGGGAATGGCCGGTCCGCCTGAGTATTACGCCCGGCTGCAGCATTCGCGAACGGCACTTGATTCAAATCGATCCGCTGCACCCAGTGAACGCCGCGCGCACCCGAGTAGCTACCTTCTACCAGCAGATTGGGAACCAGCTCGTATTGCATGGAGAAGTTGAACTGCTGGAGCATCGGAAACTTCGAGAAGGTGATATCAGCGGAGTTGAAGCTTCCGCTGTTCGAGCTGAGAGGACTCGCTGCCGTAAATGCGCTAAAGCCGGGATCGATCACCGCGTTCACCTGAACAGGCGTGGTGAACGTATAGAGCGGGCGCAAGGTGGTTTGAGCGTTGGCCACCGGCATGTTGATATTTCTGAAATTCAGGAGCGAAACGGCGAAGTCAGTAGTTTGATCGTTTTGCTCTCGCTGGCTGTAAAAGATTCCCCAACCTCCTCGCATAACCAGCTTGGGCGTGGCCTGATACGCAAAGCCGAAGCGGGGAGCGAAGTTCTTGTGATGCCCCTGAACAATCGCGCGGGAATACCCGCGAGCACCCGGCGTAATCATCACCCCGCGGCGCCCCGTGCTCGAGAAAGCGTACGGGTCGAAAATGCCTCCAACATCTCGAGCTTGCACTGGTTGTGTAAAGAGGTCATATCTGAACCCAAGGTTCAGAGTCAGCCGCTGCGATACTTTCCAGTCGTCCTGTATGTAAGGTCCAACGTACAGGTCGCGCTGCATCGACCAGTCGACCTGGCTGGTGTTCCCACTGATTACGCTTGTGGGAAGGCCCAGCAGGAAATCGGCGTAAGGCAAGCCTGTAGCGCCCGAGATGCTTGGGTTTGAGGTATAGGTCGACCCGAAGAAATAGTTGCCGCTGTTCGGGTATCCCTGCAGCCGGTCAAAGCGGAAGCGGCGAACGTCGATTCCGGTCTTGATTGTATGATTGCCGCGGATCAGCGTTACGTTGTCCGTCCATTGGAACGCATTCTCGAAAGAGTAGTTGGTTGTTGCGGCTGTAAACGCCGTGAATTCGTTCGTCCCCAGAGTCTGGCCGGAGAATGTCCAGTTCACATTGGGGAACCCGATAATCGGTCCCGACTGGAAACCATTCTCTTTCGCGAAAGCGATACCCGCATCCTGGTTCGAGGCGAAGTTGGAACTGTTCGCACGGTTGTAACCCATCCGGAACTCATTCAATGTCGTGGGCGTGAAGACATGAGTATCCGCGATCACTGCGTTGATGGTATTAAACAGCTGAGTCTGCGGACTGAACGCGAAGGTGCCCGCATTCGGTGACTCCTGACGTGAAACCGACGCTCTGACCGTTAACGAGTTCTTTTCGGAAAAGTGATGGTCAATCCGCGCATCACCCTGGTGGTGCTTATTCTGCTGCTGGACGGGCGTGAAGTAGTTTCGCGAGACAGCGTTGGCAGTTCCCAGATTTGGCAGCGGAATCAACGATTGATACTTGAGAACCGTTGCATCCAGGCGTGCCGTGGGGATGGTGTTACCCGGAAACGGATCGTCGACAATGGCGCCATTTGCGCCAATACGGCGGGTTGACGGGTCGTAGATGCGTGTGCTCGAACTCGAGAAGTTCCCGCTTCGGAAGGAAACCGGGGGCAGGTCGTTGATTGTAGAACCGGCTGCCTGGCGGATTTGCGTGCCCTCGTAATCAACGAAAAAGAAAGTACGATCCCGGCCGTTGTAATAAGGAAGCCGCACCGGGCCACCGATCGTGGCTCCGAACTGGTTCTGCCGGAAAGCAGCTTTGGGCCGCCCCGCAAAGTTCGATACGAAATTGTTGGCGTCCAGTTTATCGTTACGGAGGAATTCCCAAGCGTGTCCGTGGAACTGATTGGTTCCGGACTTGATTGTGGCGTTCATGACGTAGCCCGCCGAATGTCCATATTCAGCCGAAAACGAACTGGTTTTTACCTTAAATTCCTCCACGGCATCCACAGACGGTATGTACGTAATGCCAGCGCGCCCGACTGATCCGTTGTAGTTGCGGAGATTGTCGTCGGCACCGTCCAGCAGAATATCGTTGGCGGACATTCTGCCGCCGCCGGCAACAATCGGCAAATTAGTCGTCAGACCCTGAAACTGAACGGTCCCACCGGACAACACGCCTAAGGCGAACGGGTTGCGACCATTCAACGGCATGTCCAGAATCTGCTTGTCCGCGATCACCTGCCCCACAGAGGAGGTCTCCGTTTCTAGCAGAGGCGCGCTTGCTTCCACGCGCATCGTCTGACTGACGGTTCCGGGCTGCAGTGTGAGGTTGTAGTTAGCGGTTTGATCGACTTGCAAAACAATGCCGGTTAGCTCCTGCTTCTGGAAGCCCGGCATCTCAGCCGAGAGTGTGTACGTGCCGACGGGAATGGAGGCAGCATTGAAGTCGCCATGGTCGTTTGTCGCGAGGCTCCGCTTATTACCGGTATTTTGGTTGGTGATCGTAATAGCGCAGTTTGGAACCACGCCGCCCGAACTGTCGACCACCGTGCCGCGAATGTTGCCCGTGGCCGCTTGACTCCAGCTAAGTTGGGTACACGTCAGATTCAGCAATAAAGAAGCGATCACGAACCGAGACTGTCTACCCATTGGTTTTCCCCATGCCCCGCTCCCCGCGGACGGAATCTTCCTGAACTACAAAAGATCTACTGCAAGCAGACGCTGCTGTCAACGAAATTTGGTCGTACCAATCAATCCATCAGTTAGCTAAGGTCCGGATCCCATAGTATGGGACGGAGGCGAAATCGGCCATACCGGTCTAACCGCCGCGATTGAGTAGCTTTCCCCTAGCGGAGGCCATGGCGGACTTCACCTTGCACCGGTCCGCGGATATACTTGTCCTGCTTCGAATTGGAGAAACGTGAATCAACATCGCATTCTCTGGCTTAGCGCTGCTCTCTGCGGCGCGTCGTTCGCGCAGAACCTGGATTGCAATCTGCAGGCCTATAAAGATATCCCGGGGGTCAAGGTGCAAAGTCAGGGGGGCTCCCTGGTCGTCAGTTGGGCAGGAGAACGTGGCCAGCAATTACGGGCTGCCTTCGCCGTGCAGCAGGACGGACCTGTAGTCAGGGAACTCGCCGCTAAGAAGAGCGGAAGCGGCTGGAGCGTCCTCGGCAAGGACCTGTCGCCCGAATTTCAGGTCACGACGGGCAAACGCCGCATGTCGGAGCAGCAAATGGCGCCCCTCCGGAAATTGAAAGTTGAAATGACGCCTGAATTCCTGAAGAAGGAACGATGGAATGCGTTCTGGGACGCACCGTTGAACATTCCCGGCAGTCCCGGCACCAGCGAGGACCTGCCGCGCACCGCGGATGAAATCAGGCGCGACTCGGCCAAATTCCGCCCCGGCGCTTGTTCCGTGGTTTCGGATGGAGCACGGGTCGAAATCACTTTGGGGGGCGTCGATCTGGGGCTTTTTTCGGGCGATCTGAAGTACACCGTCTACAACGGCAGTAACCTGCTTCGGCAAGAAGTGGTCGCGAAGACCGATGCGGACCGGGTTGCTTACAAGTACAACGGCGGTCTGAAAGGCTTCGCGATCGGCCCCAAAACGCGCATCGTCTGGAGGGACGTCGCACGGAACTGGCAGCAGTATTCGTTCGGGGGAGGTGTCAACAATGATGACGTTCCACTCGTTGCCAGAAATCGCCTCGGAATCCTCGAGACGCCGGGCGGCTCTCTCGGCTTTTTTCCGCCTCCTCACAAGTTCTTCTTCGCCCGGGAGATTGAAACCAACCTGGGTTTTGTTTACTACCGTAAGACCAGCGACAGTTCGTTTGCGATGGGCGTAAGGCAGTCGGAACACGAGCAACCGTATCGGCCGTATGGAATTTCGGACGCAGAGTGGACGAAGCGCGCCAATGAAGCACGCCACGATATCAACAATTTCGCCTTATACAATGCTCCGCCGGGCACAACCCAGCACATGCCGGTTTTCTTCTATTTGAGTGCTGACGACGGACAAAGCACCGGTGCAAATATTCTGGCGTATACGCATGGGGACGTGTACAAGGAGATGCCCGGCTACAAGGTTCTCGTCAGTCATTTCCACATGCACTTCAATGAGCAGTTGACCGATGCGGGAACTCCCGATCAGCAACCATCCTGGTATTCGGTATTTCGAGGCTTGGGTATCAATGCCGTCATTCTTGCCGATTTCCACTCTGATTCGCATCCGAACGATCCAGGACCGATCCGCTTCAAAGAACAGCAGGTCTACTTCGAAGGTTGCAAACGGTTCTCCGATAATGACTTCCTGCTGATTCCCGGAGAAGAGCCGGACGCCAATCTGGGCGGCCACTACATGTTTGTTTTTCCGCAGCCGCTTTATTGGTCGCATGTCCGCACCGGTGACCAGAAGTTTGTGGAGAATAACGGCACTTACGGCAAGGTTTATCACTCGGGATCGGCTTCGGACGAGTTGAATCTGCTCAAAGAGGAAAACGGTTATATGTGGCAGACCCATCCGCGGACCAAGGGCTCAGCCGGATATCCCGATGCGGTACGTACATGGGACCACTTCAAGAGTGACCGCTTCGTCGGCGGATCGTATCAATCACTTCCGGTCGATCAGTCTCAAAAACGCCTCTGCGAGGAGCGTTGCTTCGGCTTGCTTGACGACATGAACAACTGGAACGGCCCGAAATACATGATTGCCGAAGGGGACACTTATATGAAGTACCCGGACGACGAAACATATCCAGAGTTGGTGGTCAACTACGTCAAACTGGATCGCGTACCGAAGTTCACCGAAAGTTGGGATCCACTTCTGAAAGCCGTACGCGGTGGCGATTACTTTGTTTCGAGCGGTGAAGTGCTCTTCCGCAACTGGGGGATTGAAGGGTCCGGCGCCAAACGCACCTACACGGCCGACCTGGAATGGACATTCCCGTTGGACTTCGTTGAATTGGTCTGGGGTGACGGCCAGAAGACCGACCGGCAGATCATACCTGCCACGAAGCTTGCACCTTTCGGAAACCAGAAATTCAAGATTCCGTTCGACTCAACAGGCAAGAAGTGGGTTCGCTTTGCCGCTTGGGATTCGGCCGGAAACGGCGCGTTTACCCAGCCAGTGATGTTGCAATAGTCTTCCCATACCGGAGTTAACAGATGAAGCGTTTGATAGGCATCGCCGCGCTGAGCGGACTTTTCGCAGTGGCCGAATCTTCCAAAGACGTGTGGATTCTTCCCGACGCGCAGATAGATTCGACCTTTAAGTCGATCCGCGCGGCGGATCCAAAGAAACCTTCGGTTTCGAAAGTCGTCGGAACGTTTGCGGGACATTCGTTGATGTTGATTCAGCGAAATGCGAACGGCGAAGTGGAAGTCCACCAGCATAAGCACGACATGGTCTTCGTTCGTCAAGGTACCGCTACGCTGGCTTACGGCGGTGAAGTCGTGGGTGGAAAGGACACTGGACCCGGCGAGATTCGAGGCGCTTCGATCCGGAATGGGACAAAGCGTACCATTCATGCGGGAGATATCATCCAGATTCCCGCCACGGTACCGCATCAGATCCTGCTGAACCCGGGCGAAACGGTCGCCTATGCCGCTGTCAAAATAGACGCGCCATAAGGCGAACACGTCCGTGCGGTCATGAGAGCATCAGATCAACTCATGGACCGGCAAGTGCTTGGGCTCGCAGCCATTCTTACCGTAGCGGCGATCGGGGCGGAAGCGGATACGTATCCTCGCCAGCCCGCCATCGATGCACAGCATTACACCTTTCGGCTCGTTCTGCGCGACGACACGGAAGAGATCGCAGGAGATGCCAGCGTGACTGTTCGGTTTCTCGCGAGCGGCACGTCTGGCTTCGCTCTCGACTTGGCTTCGCGGGCGAACGGCAAGGGCATGGCTGTCACCGAGGTTAGCTCGTCGGCCGGGCACTTGCGTTACCAGCACACGAACGACAGGCTGACGATCACGCTCGAGACACCCCCGCTCGCCGGAGAACTCCGGACGTTTCGGATACAGTATCGCGGTATTCCAGCAAACGGACTGAGAATCATTCCTAACAAGTTCGGAGAACGCACCTTTTTCAGCGAGAATTGGCCGAATCGCGCGCGCGAGTGGTTGCCCACGATCGATCATCCGTACGACAAAGCGACAAGCGAGTTCATCATCACAGCACCCGCAAAGTATCAGGTCGTGTCGAACGGGCTGCTGGTCGAGCAGACTGATCTGGGAGATAGCCGCCGGGTGACCCACTGGAAGCAGTCTGTCCCAATCGCCTCGTGGCTGAATGCAATTGGGGTGGCGCAGTTCTCATTCCGCAACTTCGCAACACTTTCGGGTATTCCGCTGCAAACCTGGGTTTACCATCAGGAGCGCGACAACGGGATCACCGTTTTCGACAAGCCGGCGCTTCGTGCGCTCGAATTCTACCGGGACCACATCGGCCCTTATCCCTACGAGAAACTCGCCGATGTCGAAGCCGCAGGTATCTCGGGCGGGACCGAGCATGCGAGCGCAATCTTCTATGGCGAAAAGTCAGTGCAGGATAAGCCTGCCACCGATCTCGTAGCCCACGAGATCGCGCATCAGTGGTTCGGAAATGCGGTCACAGAAAACGATTGGGACGATGTTTGGCTCAGCGAGGGTTTCGCGACGTACTTCACGCTTCTCTGCACCGAGCATGACGAGGGCCGGGATGCATTCGTCGCCGGGCTAAAGCGCAGCCGCGAGACAGTATTGAGCCTGGAGGCAAGAATGCCGGGAGTAGCGGTGATTCACGACAACTTGTCGGACATGAAGAAGGTGCTGAACCAGATCATCTATCAGAAGGGCGGCTGGACTCTTCATATGCTGAGATCTCAGATCGGGACAGACGCCTTTTGGGCAGGGATTCAAGACTACTACGACCGGTACCGGGATTCCAACGCGTCGACGGATGATTTCCGCCGCGTTATGGAAGAACACGCTCACGCAGATCTGCGGTGGTTCTTCGATCAGTGGTTAAGGCGTCCCGGTTCACCCTGGATTGAGGGCACTTGGACCTACGATAGCCGTTCGAAGAACATTCGAGTCGACCTCAAACAGGTTCAGCCGGGCCAGCCATATAAATTGTCCCTCCAGTTAGGAATTCAGACGAGCGATGCTGCTCCAGCCAGGGTCGAGAGCGTGGAGCTGGACGAAAAGCACGAAGTCTTCGAGATTACATGCGGAGAAACTCCGTCCGCCGTGATCTTAGATCCCGAGACACGGGTTCTGATGAAGGCTGAATTTACGCGAAGGTAGAACGGACCGACACAACCGGAAAGCACCGGCCCGCGGGAAGATCATAAGTATGGATCTCTTTCCTCCGGAGTCTGTGGAAATGGAAGACTTCGATCTCGGGCCAGGGGTCACACTCCTCCGCGGCTTTGCATTGCCCAACGAATACGAGCTGCTCAAGGAGTTGAACAGCGTGGCGGAGGCGGCGCCTTTCCGTCACATGGTGACGCCTGGGGGGTTTCGGATGTCTGTTGGAATGACGAATTGCGGTTCCGTGGGGTGGGTATCCGACCGCAAGGGCTACCGCTACGACCCGATCGATCCGGAAAGAGGAGAACCTTGGCCGCCAATGCCTGATGCGTTTCTGCGGCTTGCGACCGGTGCGGCGACGCAGGGCGGATTTCCCCATTTCGCACCGGACGCGTGTTTGATCAACCGTTACGCGCCCGGGGCGAAGATGTCTTTGCATCAGGACAGAGACGAAAAGGACTTTGGTCAACCAATCGTTTCCGTTTCGCTCGGCTTGCCGGCTGTTTTCCAACTCGGCGGACTGAAACGAAGCGAGAAGCCCCAACGCATTCAATTAACTCACGGCGACATCATCGTCTGGGGAGGTCCTGCCCGCCTTAGATACCATGGCGTTCTACCTCTGAAGCCAGGTAGTCACCCGGCTGTCGGAGACTGCCGAGTGAACCTGACTTTCCGGAGAGCGAATTAGCGGGAAGCTTTGGCTGTTGCTTTGCGGCGCTTGTAAAAACCAGCACCGAGTAAACTCGCAAAACCGAGGCTCATCAGGAGATTGGTCGAAGGCTCCGGGACAATCTCGAGAAAGCCCCTGGTCTCGCCCCCGGGGAACTGGGTGGTGTGGAAGTTGATATAGGAGTTGCCCGCCAGGATGTTCGCGAGCTGCGCCGTTAACGTCGTGCTGTTGCCTTCCGGCGCATCCCACTTGCCGGTAATGGTCCCGCCCACGCCAGTCGCAAACGGAGTCACCACCGCGTCATTCGGGTTGTTGTCGTTAAAAGGCGCGCCGAAGAATCCCCAGACAACCGGCGCGTTCACGGTCCGGGCTGTGGGGGAAGCATGAATGTGCGCGGCGACGAGATTATCGTTGGTATCCGGGGTTTGGGTACCCGTAAAGTCAAGATTAAAGACCGTGACCGTCATCGTCATCGAGGTCTGCGCATCGTTCAAGACGAAATTCGCCGTCCCGAATGATGCTGGCCTCGCTGCTCCCGTCGAGGTTGTGGGGACGGTCACCGGATTCTCGGCGGATTCTGAGATATTCGCCGTCAGGATCGTCGCCGCCTGGCAATACCCCCCAACAAGCAGGGCCGTCGCGGCAGCGATTGCGCTGGGTGTGATTCGCATGGTTGATCTCCTGTGGTCATAGACTCGTCCGGGAACCGATTTTTTCGCGTCTATAGTACTGGGCGTTTAGTAAGCACGTTCACCGGGACTGTGTGTGTCATCTGTCTTCGGGCACGCGCTCACTTAGTTCTAGCGGGAAAACGCCTGCCAGGTATACGAGACTTCGTACTATACAATTACTCTAAGGGTCGGTCAAGTTAAAAATCAAAGCTTCAGGAGGTTCTTCGTGCGAACTGTCGTTGCGTTGTTTGCAGCGCTCACTTTATCTGTCTCTTCTGCCCTATTCGGACAGACAACTAACAATCAATCTTTATCCGGCACCGTTCAGGACTCGAGCGGCGCAGTGGTCCCAAACGCAACCGTAACCGTCGTCAGTGAGGGAACAAATCTGACCCGTTCGGCCGTTTCGAGTGAAAGCGGCGCTTACTTCATCTCCAACCTGCCGCTCGGGTTCTACAATGTCTCCGCCACTGCCGCGGGCTTTAAGAAATATCAGGTCTCCCATTTCGAAATCACGGTCGGTCAACAGGCAGCCCTCAACGTAACGCTCGACGTGGGCAACGTAAATGAGTCGGTCACTGTGCAGGCTGACGCAGTCCACGTGGATACCACTTCGGGCGAGGTCAGCAATTTGATTACGGGAACACAAGCGAGTCAGATTCAGTTGAACGGACGCAACTTTCCTCAACTGCTGCAGCTTCTTCCCGGTGTTTCGACGACTTATAACAGCGGGTTCAGCCTTTTTGGCGGCTACGGAGTAAACAACAGCGGCCAGTCCATCAACGGGAGCCGGACGGACACGTTTTCGTGGTATCTGGACGGCGCGGATAACAAGGATAACGGTGGGGGTGGTAACAACTTCGTCAATATCAACCCCGATGCGATCGCCGAGTTTCGAGTGCTCACTTCGAACTACAGCGCCCAGTATGGCGGTAGCGCCGGAGCTGTGATCAACATCGCGGTAAAAGGTGGTACCACCGATTTTCACGGCGTCGCCTACGAATTCTTCCGGAACGACGCCATCCAGGCCCGGGCCTTCAATTCGCTCACGATCCCCGAGCTGCGGTTCAACAACTTCGGGTGGAATCTGGGCGGACCCGTCTGGATTCCTGGTCTGGTCAAGAAGAACAGCAACAAGCTCTTCTTCTTTGTCGGTGAGGATTTTAAGCGCCTTCGCCAGGGAGCTACCAACACCTGGGTCGTTCCCAGCCTTGCGCAGCGCAGCGGAAACTTCTCGGCGCTCCCCCAGAGCCAGTGGCCGGTCGATCCGCTAACCCGTGTTCCGTATGCCGGAGGCATCGTACCCTCGGGTCTCTGGAACTCGAATTCAACCAAGCTGCTGAATATTTATCCCAAGCCGAACTCAGGCACTACCGGCTTCATCTTTAATACCGTCGCTCCTTTGAACACAAATCAATACCTGTTCAAGGTCGATTACAACATCAGCAACCGGAATCAGCTCTCGGTTCACTACTTCCGCGATTACTACTCGTCCCTGCAGAATCTCACCCAGACGATTCTCTACAACCGCAACATCCCGAACACCAACTCAAGCATTCAGTGGACGTTTGTACCGAACGCCTCGACGGTGAACGTAGCCCAATTTACCTTCACCG
>Ga0308175_100001078_pt1 | contig 18164 bp, 11 predicted proteins | sample PhyCR1_3_FD_203893 | JGI IMG/M metagenome (GOLD analysis project Ga0308175, IMG submission 203893) | Soil microbial communities from UC Gill Tract Community Farm, Albany, California, United States - DLSLS.C.R1 | ecosystem: Environmental > Terrestrial > Soil > Agricultural land | place: USA...
GGGCGCGACAGCCCGGTATTCCTCGTTCCCCGGATGCCCCTTGGGACGCCGCAGGTGGTGGGCCTCGTCGACCACCAGCAGGTCGATCCCCGCCGCGACCGCCTGCTCGGTGAGCCGCCGGCGCTTCACCAGCGTGTCCAGCCCCACGATCGCCCGGCGGTGGACGTCGAACGGGTTGAACCCCTCGCCGTAGTCCTTGGCCACGTCGTCCAGCCGCTTCTCGTCCAGCAGCACGAAGACCTGGTGGTATTTCCGCCAGAGCTCGCCGAGCCACTGGAGGGTGAGCGTCTCCGGGGCCACCACGAGGGTGCGCTCGGCGCGGCCGGTGTGGAGGAGGCGGTTCAAGATCAGACAGGCCTCGACCGTCTTGCCCAGGCCGACCTCGTCCGCCAGCAGCCAGCGCACGGGATCGCTGTGGCAGGCGCGCTCGGCGGCGTAGAGCTGGTGGGGGAAGATCTGGATGCGCCCGCCGAGGAACGAGCCGAGCCCGCCGGCTTGGCGGATGCGCTGGAGCTTGAGGCCGTCCAGCCGGTTGGCGAAGTCCTCGAAGCCGTCCACCTGCCCGCGCGCCAGCCGCTCCACGGGGGAGACCTCGGCCGGCACCGGCCAGAGAAGGTCGAGCTCGACCTCGCGGCCGTCGGCGAGCACGCACCGCCCCTCCTCGCACGACTCGACGACGACCATCTCCCCCGAAGGCTCCAGCCGCGCCCGCCCTCCCGGCACGATCGCCAGCGGCACCAGGGCGTCCGTGCCCGCCGCGAAGCTGAGCTCCTGTCCGGCCTCCGGAAACTCGACCTTCAGGCTCCGCCCCTGGACGGCGACGATCCGCCCGGTGCCGAGCTCGGAATGAAAACGATGGGTGACGCGGTCTCTGGGCTTCCACATGGGAGGGGGATTGTACGGGACGGACGACGTACGAAACTCATCGTCACCGGAGGAGCTGATCTCGATGCAGGCGCGGGGCAGGCTCGGCGGATAATCCCCCGCCCCCCTGAGATCCCACCGGAAGGCGGGATTCTGGTTTTTAAGCCTCAAAAACCGGTTTCAAGCCTCAAAATCAGTTTTTGAGCCTCAAAAACCCAGATTTGAGGCTCCAAACCCATTTTTGAGCCTCAAAAACCGGTTCGGAGCCTCAAAATCTCGCCGAATACCTGAAAAAGCGGACCGGAAGCCTGAAAAACGCGCTGGATCCCTGAGAAAGGGCTCCGAGGCCTGAGAAGGCTGATCCTCGCCCGGGATTTCGGGAGAGAATGGCTCCAAGAGCCGTCCTTTCCGGAGGAACCGCCATGAAAGCCGTAGGACTGTACAAGTACCTCCCCATCGACCACCCCGAGAGCCTGCTCGACGTCGAGATCCCCAAGCCGGAGCCGCGCGGCCGGGACCTGCTCGTGCGGGTGCGGGCGGTGTCGGTCAACCCCGTGGACACCAAGGTCCGCTCACCCAAGGACAAGGTCGAGACCGAGCCCAAGATCCTCGGCTGGGACGCCGCGGGCACGGTCGAGGCCGTGGGCGAGGAGGTCTCGCTGTTCAAGCCCGGCGACGAGGTCTACTACGCGGGGAGCCTCAACCGGCATGGATGCGACGCCGAATATCACCTGGTCGACGAGCGGATCGTGGGCCACAAGCCGCGCAGCCTCTCCTTCGAGGAGGCCGCCGCCATGCCGCTCACCACGATCACCGTCTGGGAGGCGCTGTTCGACCGCATGGGGGCGCGCCCGCACAGGTTCCCGGAGCAGGCCGAGCAGAGCCTCCTCGTCATCGGCGGAGCGGGAGGAGTCGGCTCGATCGGCATTCAGATCGCCAAGCAGGTGGCCGGCCTCTGCGTCATCGCGACCGCCTCGCGCGAGGAGAGCGAGGCGTGGTGCCGCGAGCTCGGCGCCGACGAGGTGATCGATCACCGGGAGCCGCTGTCGCGGGAGCTGAACCGGATCGGCGCCGGCGAGGTGGACTACGTCCTCTGCGCCGCCAACACGGAGCTCCACATCCAGAACATGGCGGACGTCGTCAAGCCCCAGGGGAAGGTCTGCCTGATCGTGGGCGTCAAGGGGGGGCAGCCGGTCCCCATCAACCTCTTCCAGAGCAAGAGCGTCGCGATCTGCTGGGAGCTGATGTTCACCCGGCCGATGTACCAGACGCCGGACATGCAGGCGCAGCACGACCTGCTGGAGGAGACCGCGCGCCTGCTGGACGAGGGGACGCTGCGCCACACGATGCGGGAGAGCTTCGGTCCCCTCAACGCGGAGAATCTCCGGCGGGCGCACGCCGCGGTCGAGGCGGGGCACACGATCGGCAAGGTGGTGCTGAGCGGGATCGGATGAGCCCCGGTTTGCCCGTTTCGGCGCACTCTTGATTCAGGAGCCCTGCTCCGCCGCGCTTCATGGGGAAGCGCCCGCCTGCACCGAGAGGAGACCTGCCATGCGGAAAGTCGATCTCGTTCGCGCCTGGAAAGATCCGGTCTATCGCGCCAGTCTGACGGCGGAGGAGCGGGGAGCGCTCGCGGCCCATCCATCCGGGATTCTCGAGCTGGACGAGCTGTTGCTCCGGGAGGTCTCGGCCGCCGCCATCCTCACGACCTACAAGACCTGCACCGCCTACACCGAGAACCAGGCGCGCGGGTGCTGCAAGTAGGTGGCAGCCGCCGGGCCGCCTGATCCCTCGGCCTGGCGCGCGCTCTCGCTCTCCGAACGGGCCGCCGCGCCGCGTCCGGAGGGAGGGGCGTCCGCCGTGGCCGACGAGCTCGCCCGCTTCCGTCTCCAGCAGTGGCGGGACCTCTCCGCCTTCCGCTCCGGCGGCGCGCTCGCCCGGCGGCTGGCGGACGAGGGGCTGGACGAGAGCTCCTTCGAGCGGCTGCTGGCCGAGCCCGCGGAGGCGGTGGGGGCCCGCCTGCCCGAGACGCCGAAGTGGCTCACGGAGCTGGCCGAGGCCTTCTCCGGACCGCCGCCGGCCGGCGAGCCGCTCCCGCTGCCCCCCGGCCTGCGGGACGATCCGGTGGCCGGTTTCCTGGAGCTGCTCCGGCCGCTGATCGAGCGGGCGCGCGGCCGGCTCCGCGCCGGGATCGCGACGATCCGCCGCGAGACGGGCCCGCCGTTCTCTCCGGAGGAGGCGGAGCGGCTGGCCACCGAGCCGCTCGCCTATCGCCTGCTGCCGGTGCTGGCGCGGACGCTGGTGCTGGAGCTGAACGTGGCGCGGGTCCAGGGCCTGCTCGCCGGCGAGACGGCGAAGGAGCGCTTCGCCGCCTTCGTCGAACGGCTGCGCCAACCCGAGACCGCCCTGGGAATCCTGAACGAATATCCGGTCCTCGCCCGGCTGGCGGCCGAGGAGCTGGACGCCTGGGTCGAGGTCTCCCTGGAGCTTTTCGAGCGCCTCGCCGGGGACTGGCCCGTTCTCGTCGCGACCTTCTTCGACGGCCGGGACCCGGGAGCGCTGACCGCATGCGACGGCGGCGCCGGGGACCGCCACCGCGGCGGCCGGGCGGTGCGCATCCTGGAATTCGCCTCTGGCGCGAAGCTCGTCTACAAGCCGCGGCCGATGGCCGTCGACGCCCATTTCCAGGCTCTCCTCGCCTGGGTCGAATCTCTGGACGCGGATCTCTCCTTCCGCCGCCTGACCGTGCTCGACCGCGGCGGGTACGGCTGGATGGAGCACGTGGCCGCGGCCTGCTGCGCCACGGAGGGGGAGGTCGCGCTCTATCACCGCCGCCTCGGCGGCCTGCTCGCCCTGCTCTACGCCCTGGAGGCCACCGACTGCCACTACGAGAACCTGATCGCCGCTGGAGATCAGCCGGTGGTGGTCGATCTCGAATCGCTGTTCCATCCGCGCTGGGAGATCGAGGACTCCGCGCGGCCGGACGAGCGGCTGGCCGGGGAGGCGCTGGGGGAGTCGGTGCTGCGCATCGGTCTCCTCCCCTTCCAGGTGGGGGAGGGGGAGGGGGCGGTCGATCTGAGCGGCGTCGCCTCGGTGGCGGGCCAGCCCAGCCCGCAGCCGGTGATCCAGTGGCGGGGCGTCGGCACCGACGAGATGCGGGTGATCCGCGAGCGGGTCACCATGGAGGGGGCGAGCAACCGCCCGTCCCTCGCAGGCCGGGAGGTCCAGGCGGCGGAATTCACCGGCGAGATGGCGGCCGGTTTCTCCACAGTCTACCGGCTGCTGAGGGATCACCGCGCGGAGCTCCTCGACCGGCTCGAACGGTTCGCCGGCGATCCGGTGCGGGCCGTGCTGCGGGCGACCCGGATCTACGGGCTGCTGCTCTCGGAGAGCTTCCATCCGGACGCCCTGCGCGACGCGCTCGACCGCGATCTCGTCTTCGACCGCCTCTGGATCGGCATCGACGATCAGCCGGTGGTGGCGCGGGCCATTCCCGCCGAGCACCGCGACCTGCGCGCCGGGGACATCCCCGCCTTCCTGGCGCGCCCCGATTCGCTCGACCTCTGGACCAGCCGGGGGGAGCTCATCCCCGGATTCTTCCGCGAGCCCTCGCTCGCCACCGCCCGCCGGCGCATCGAGGGCCTGGGAGAGGAGGATCTGCGGCACCAGCTCACCCTGCTCCGCCTCTCGCTCGGCACCCAGCTCCTCAACCGGGACGACGTGGGCTGGACCGGCTATCCGCCGGTCGATCCCGGCCCCCTTCTCGCCGCGGAAGAGCTGCGGGAGCGCGCCCTCGCCGGCGCCCGCGCGGTGGGGGAGTGGTTCGAATCCATGGCCCTGAGCGACGGCCGCCACGCCACCTGGATCGGCCTCGACTTCCGCGACCGCCTCTGGTCGCTGCTGCCGATGGCGGACGACCTCTACGCCGGCCTTCCGGGAGTGGCCCTCTTCCTGGGGTCTCTCGGCGCGGCCACGGGCGAGGAGCGCTGGGATCGGCTGGCGCGGGCGGCGCTGGAGAGCCTGCTCGCCCGCCTGCGAAACCCCTCCGCGACCACGCCGCCGCTCTCGCTCGGCGCCTTCACCGGTTGGGGAGGGGTCCTCTACGCCCTGGCCCATCTCGGAGCGCTCTGGGAGGACCGCGATCTGCTGGCCGCGGCGGAGCCGCTGATCGAGCCGATCGCCTCCGGGATCGGCGGCGACGACGAGATCGACGTGGTCGGCGGCGCGGCCGGCGCCATCTTCGGCCTCCTCGCCCTCCATCGCGCCTCCGGATCGCGGCGGGCGCTCGACGTGGCGGTCCGCTGCGGCGAGCATCTGCTGGCGCGGTCGCATCCGGCGGGATCGGGGCTGGGCTGGCTGACCCGGCTGGCGGCGGCGGGGCCGCAGATCGGCTTCTCGCACGGCAACGCGGGGATCGGCGCGGCGCTCGCCGAGCTGGGAGCGGCCACGGGGGATTCCCGTTTCCTCGCCGCGGGCCTCGCCGGCTTCGCCTGGGAGCGGGACGCCTTCTGGCCCCAGTTGGAGAGCTGGCTCAAGGGCGGGGGGGACACGCCGCCGCCGCTCGAAAGCACGGTGGCGATCGCCTGGTGCTACGGCGCTCCGGGGGTGGGGATCTCGCGGCTGCGGGCGCTCTCCCAGGCGCGCGACCGCGAGGAGCGGCTCGTCCTACGGAACGAGGTGGAGGAGGCCGCGCGGAAGACCCTCGACCGCGGCTTCGGCGAGAACCACTGCCTCTGCCACGGCGATCTGGGGAACCTCGATTTCCTCCTCCAGGCGCGGGAGGCGCTGGGCGATCCCGGGCTGGACGCCGCGGTCGGCCGTCAGGCTCAGTCCACCCTCGCGGGCATCGCGCGCGACGGCTGGCTCTGCGGCACGCGCGGGAGCGTCGAATCCCCCGGGCTGATGAACGGCGTCGCCGGGATCGGCTACGGCCTCCTGCGCCTCGCCGACCCCGGCCGGGTCCCCTCGGTGCTCGCCCTGGAGCCGCCGCGCCCCCGGGACTGAGGCGCTACCCCCGCGGCCCCCGGATCTTGTCGCCGTACTGGAGCGGCTGCCCCGTCTCCCAAGGCCGGTACTCGTTGCAGAAGTCGATCCGCTCGCCGAGCGGCGGGTGATCGGCGCGCCAGAGCTTGTAGAGCAGGCCGGGCCGCGGATTGCTCAGATTCTCCTGCTGGAGCTTGACGAACGCCGTGGCGCAGTCGTGGTTGTCGCGCGTGATCTCGAGGCCGAAGCGGTCCGCCTCGTGCTCGACGTGCCGGCCGAAGGCCAGGATGGCGGGGGACAGCACCAGGGAGACGACGCTGAACAGCAGGGCCATCAGCGGCAGCGAGGCCACGTCCGCCAGCTCGGAGAAGCCGAAGCGGGCACGGTAGCGGGCGATCAGCTCGCCCGACGTGAGATGGATCACCCAGGCGCCGAACAGGGCCAGAGCGGTCCCGAGCAGGATGAGCTGCCAGGTGTGGCCGAGCACGTAGTGCCCCATCTCGTGGCCCATGACGTACAGCACCTCGGGCGGCGCCAGCTTGGCCAGGGTGGTATCCCAGAGGACGATCCGCTTGGAGCCGCCGAAGCCGGTGACGTAGGCGTTGACCGTCTTGGTGTCGACGCTCTTGTCGACCTCGTAGACCCGGCTCCCCTCGATCCCCGCCCGGTCGGCGAGGGCCAGGATCTGGCTCTCCAGGGCCTTGTCCTGCATCGGGCCGAACTTGTTGAACAGGGGCTCGATCCAGACCGGGGTGATGAACAGGAGCAGCACCAGCAACGGGAACGCGGCGAGGCCCGAGTAGAGCCACCAGCGGCGGGGGCTCTTGCGCAGCAGCAGGTAGGGGATCCAGAGCAGCAGGGCGCTGAAGACGCAGCCGACGATCAGCCCCTTGACCGCGTCGCCCCACCACTTGGCCGCGGTCTGGTCGGAGAGGCCGTAGGCATGCGGGCGGATGAAGCCCTCGTAGTAGTCGAGCGGCAGGGAGAGGATGGCCGCGGCGAGGGTGAAGAGGATGCCGTAGACCGCGATGGTGAGGAACCAGTTGCGGCCGGCCATCCGGGCGGCGTCGCGCATCCGGGCCGAGAGGCCGGTGAAGAGGAGCAGGGCCGGCACCAGCAGCCCCCAGATCGTGGAGATCACCCACAGGACGTTGCCGCTGCGGTAGTACCGCAGGGCCTTCTCGCTGGGCGCCGGCACCGGGACCGGCGCGCTGGACGGCGCCGCCGCGGCGCCGGCCGGGGCTGGCGCCGGAGCCGGAGCCTGCTGCGCGTGGGACGAGGGGCTGAAAAGAAAGGCGAAAGCCAGGATCAGAACGGCAAGGACGGCTCTGCGCATCGGTCTCTCTCCTGTGGCGATGACAGGAGAGTACGCCAGAACGGGTCCGGAGTTGCGCCCTCTCAGATCTCGAAGGGGAAGGCGGCCCCCTTCGCGCGCGCCTTGCGCCGCAGCAGGATCTCCAGGTGCATCGTCGTCTCCTCGGCCAGCACCGCCTCGCCGCACTCGGGGCAGACCTCCGCCGGCACGCCGTGGATGACGAGAGTCCGCTCCTGGTAGATCACCGCGTGGCTGATCGCCCGCGCCTCGTGCTCGCCGCTGCATTCCGGGGTCTGGCATCTCATCGCGTCCTCTCCTCTCGCTACCATGTCCAAAGTCAAGAACCTCGCGGAAAGGTGTTGCAATTCCGGGACCTGCTCTTGGCGGCAACGCGTCTTCCAGACTGGCAGGAGTAGACTTTGTAGCGGAGGTGGGACTACTAAGGAACTAGCGGAGGTCATGCGAGCTCTACTGAGCTGGTTGATCTCGGCATGCAGGGTACAGCGGCTGGCGGGCACCCTGAAAGGGGGTTCCCCGCCGGGGGGTGGGCACCCGCCAGCCAGTGAGCGGAATACTGTGTCTGCGTCTCCCTGGTGAGCCCGAGGTACGCCTATCGGAGTACCGCGGGTATGAACCCGAAGAATCTACGCCGAACCGCCGAAGAGGATGCGGAAAACCGACACCCTACCGATGGGGAAGGATGCTCCTGCTCGTACGCGGAGGCTCGCCCCTACGGCTGGTCGCCCCATGGGCTTTCTCGCTCCGAGCCTCAGTGGTGCTCGCCTCCGTGGATCAGATTCGAGATCCCCTCCACATAGTGGATATAGGAGACATAGGCTTCCACGTACTTTCGTCCAGCCTCGACGCTGTCGTTCGCATGCTTCCGGGCTTCAGCCGCCCGCGCATAGCGCTCCCGGAGGCCTTCCGCCGCATGGGCGGCGATGGCCTTGGCCAACTCGTCGATCGAGCCGCCTTCCAGGATCTGGTCAGCCTTGACAAAGGCCGGATCGATCATGCCGGCCGGCTTCAGGCCGTTATAAGGCGCGCCTTCCCCCGCTCGGTGAACCCTCACCAGAGTCTCGAAGAAATAGGTGTCCGCGATCTTCTTCGCCTCGTCTCCGAGCTTCCGCACGGCGACGGTCCGGGCGAAGGCGTCGCGGATCTCACCCTCGTCCTTCGCGGGCACCCACTTGAGCAGCGGCGTGACATCGTTTGCTTCCAAAGCGGCTCGGGCCTCGAGAACCAGCGGGCCATCGAGGGAATCGCAATGAGCCCATGCGAGCCCTGGCAGTATCAGGGCGAGTGTGATGGTGACTATCCATATGATATTAATCCTCGTATTCTTCATGACGTTGATCCTTATTCAGAAGCGGGGGCGGACCGCAGGCATCCGCCCCACACTTGGTTTAGGCTCAATAGATGTCGTGAGCCGTGTTGTAGACGTTGAACTTCCCGGTCGGCGTCTGCAGGCCGTAGATCCTGGCTTTCTCGGCGAGCGTGACGCTGTCCAGGATGATGATTCCGCCGTTAGTAGCCCAGTCGGACACCCAGACCTCGGTTCCCGCCTTGTTGAACTCCATGTGCGTGGCCTTGCCGTTCGTGGCCACGTTGAAGCAGTGGTCGAGGGCGCCGGTCGACTTGGCGATGACGCAGATCTGCTTCTGCAGGTTTGCGTCCGCGCTCATCGTCATGTCCACGAACACCCATGGCGAGCTCGGGTGCGTCTTGACGAAAAGCGAGCCGGAGGAAGGCAGCGCAATGTTGCGTACCACTCTCCAGGCGTTCTCAGGGTGGGCGACCGGGTCCGCACCGTACACGGCCAGCTTTGCCTCGCCAATGTGACCCGTCGCATTGACCCAGCCGTAGACGGGGTCGAGCCAGTTCACGCCCCGGCCCGGGTGCGGTACCAGGCCAGTGTAGAAGCTGGTCACGAAGCTCCTCGTCTGCATGTCGATGACCTCCATCTTGTTGCTGGCGTTGGCCGCGAGCATGAAGTAGCGTCCCGTGTGATCGCTGCCGCCGTCGTGGAGGAATTTGTCGGTCGCGAGCATCGAGCTCATGGGGAACCCCGGCTGGGTGTAATCCACGATCCCGACGTAGCCCGACTCTTTGAGGGCGAGCACCCAGATCGGCTGGATCTCCGGCGAGATGATCGCGGCCACGCGGTTCTCCGGCAGCAGCTCGCCGGTGATGCTCACCATGGGCACGTCTACCCGCGCGAGCGGCTCGAGGGTGAGGCCGTCGTAGACCACGTACTGCGGCGGCCAGTAGCAGCCTTCGATAATGTACCTGTCCTCATAGCCGGGGAACTTGCTGCCCTCCACGCTCCTACCGTCGTGGCATCCCTTGACGGTCGCCACGGTCTGCGGGATAGGGGTCCAGAGGTCGATCAGCGTGACCAGCCCGTCGCGGCCGATGGCGTAGAAGTAGCGCCCCGTCGGCGACGACCGGAGGATATGCACGGCGAAACCGGTGTTCAGGCGCACGACCTCTTCGCGGGTGGTCGCGTCGAAGATCGCCACTTGGCCGGCGTCGCGGAGGATGATGCCGGTGTAGTTCTCCCAGTCACGCGTGGTCTGTGGCGTGGTCGGCCGCGAAGCGACGGGGACGATGAGGTTCCAACTCGCCTGGATGTCCGCCATCGGCAGAGGAGGCGGATTCGGCGGCGGGAGCTGCAGGAAGGCCGCGAGCTTGACGATCTGGTCCTCCGTTAGGAGGCCGCTCTGGCCGAAGTTGGGCATGCCCGCGGGCGTGCCGTAGCGCATGATGGCGCCCAGCCCGTCGGTGCCGATCGCCTGGGACCTGGCCTGCGCGATGTTGGGTCCGGTGGCGCCGTTCCGGTAGAGGCCGTGGCAACCGGCACAGCGGTCGAAGTAGGTGGTCTTGGAGGCGTCGAACTCTGCCGGCGTGAGAGCGACTGGCGGCGTCTCGGCCATGGGGCCCAATTGCTCCTGCTTCAGGATGAAGGCCGTGTCGTTCCAGACGTCCAGCTCCGTGTGCCCATGGGAGGGCATGGTGTAGGGATACTGCGCCAGCTTCGCGGGGCTGTACGCACCGGCGGCGACCATCTCCTTAGGATAGGCGGTCCAGGCAGAGAGCCAGGTGTCGGAATACGCCGCGCCGACCCCCATGAGGTCGGGTCCGACCCGGGCACCCTTGCCGATGGTGTGGCAGTAGGTGCACGACTTCCTGAAGATTACCTCTCCCGCGACTTCATCGCCTTGCCGCGGAAGCCTCTCGTTCAAGGTGACGCTCCCCAGGTACGCCGAGATGGCGTTGAGCTCGGTCTGCGACAGGTACGACAGGAAAGCCATTTCCGGCCATTGTCTGATCCCCTTCTGGATCCGGATGGTGCTCGTCCTCTGGACGCTGCGGTGAGCGAACCCCCCGGACCCCTCCGGGCCGTGGCACATGAAGCACTTCTGGTTGTAGAGCGCCAACCCTTGGGCGTTGGCGCTGTGGGCGGTGGCGATTGCCACCATGAATGCGATTGCGATGAAGAGAACGAGCCTACTGGCTGACCTTCTCATCTTTCGGTCCTCCTTTACTATGGCGGAGAACCCCCTTGTTGAGTTTAGGTATTGAGTGCGCGAGCGGCCAACCTCTCAAGAGGCGGTTTTTTCACCTGCCCCGGCGGGCGGTGGAGTAAGGTTCATCGGGTGGGGGCGTCTCTTGGTCAACACCTACATGGGTGGTCCTGGGCAAATACTCTCTGGAACCAACCCCGCCCGGTAAGGTCTCACTGGCCGACCTCCAATTCCGGGACCCGCTCGCGGATGGATATGATGTCGCCCGCAAAGGAGGAGCCGCCGATTTGAATCACCACGAATCCGACTGGCCGGCGCGCTACGGCGCCAAGATCGCGACCCCGGAGCAGGCCGTCCGGCTGATCCCGCCGCGCAAGCGCATCCTCATCGGCTCGGGGGCGGCCGAGCCGGTGCGGCTCGTCGAGGCCATGGTGGCCCACGGGGACCATCTGGAGTGGAACGAGATCGTCCACCTGATGACCCTGGGCTCGGCCCCCTACGTCCAGCCGGGGCTGGAGCACCGCTTCCGCCACACCGCCTTCTTCATCGGTGCCAACGTCCGGCAGGCGGTCCAGGAGGGGCGGGCCGATTTCATGCCGGTCTTCCTCTCGGAGATCCCCCTCCTCATCACCTCGGGGCGGGTGGGGATCGACGTCGCCCTGATCCAGGTCAGCCCGCCGGACCGCCACGGCTTCGTCAGCCTGGGGGTCTCGGTCGACATCGTCCGCGCCGCCGTGGACACCGCCGCGGTCATCCTCGCCGAGGTCAACCCCAATATGCCGCGCACCCTCGGCGACTCCTTCCTGCACGTCGACCGCATCGCGGCCCTGGTGCCGGTGGACGATCCGCTCCCGGAGCGCACCCCCGAGCCGCTCGACGACGTGGTCCGCGCCATCGGCCGCAACGTGGCCAGCCTGATCCCCGACGGCGCCACCCTCCAGATGGGGATCGGCAAGATCCCCGACGCCGTGCTCGCCGCCCTCACCGACCGGCACGACCTGGGCGTGCATACCGAGATGATGTCCGACGGCGTGATGGACCTCGCCGAGGCCGGCGTCTTCACCGGGCGGCGGAAGAATTTCCTGCCGGGCAAGCTGGTGACCTCGTTCGTGATGGGCACCCGCCGGCTCTACGAGTGGGCCCACGACAACCCGCTGATCGAGATGCGCGCGAGCGCCTTCACCAACGATCCGTTCCAGATCGCCCGCAACGACTGCATGGTGGCGATCAACGCGGCCCTCGCCGTGGACCTCACCGGCCAAGTGGCGGCCGACACCGTGCGGGGACGCTTCTTCTCCGGGATCGGCGGCCAGGTGGACTTCATCCGCGGCGCCGCGCGCAGCAAGGGGGGGAAGCCGGTCATCGCCCTCCCCTCGACGGCCCGGAACGGCACGGTCAGCCGCATCCAGGGGTGCTTCGAGGAGGGGACCGGCGTGGTCACCAGCCGCGGGGACATCCACTACGTGGTCACCGAATTCGGCGTGGCCGACCTGTGGGGGAAGAACATCCGCCAGCGCACCGAGGCGCTGATCGCCATCGCCCATCCGGACTTCCGCGCCGACCTCTTCGCGGCGGCCAAGAAGCGCTGCTACGTCTTCCCCGGAGCGCCGTGAGCGAGCCCGCCCGGGTCCCGCCCCCGTGGCGCCTGCGGGGGAGCGGCTATGTCTTCCTCTTCACCTTCGAGCCGTGGTTCCTGCGGAACGGAGGATTTCTGCCACCGGAGCTCACCGGAGAGCATTTCGAGGGTCAGCTCGGGGCCCTGATGCTCGTCGACTACCGGAAATCGCCGGTCGGCCCCTACCGCGAGCTGCTGTTCGCGGCCGGCCGGAACCTGCGCTGGCGGCACCACCTCTTCTCGATCACCCGCATCTACGTCTCGACCGAGGCGAGCGCCGCCAGCGGCCGGGAGAATTGGGCGATCCCGAAGCAGACCGCCGAATTCGAGGTCGTGAAGGGGGAGGAGGGTGCCGAGCGCGTGATCGTCCAGCGCGACCGCCTCGCCGAGGTGGACCTGACCGTCGCGCCGGGCCGCGGCCTGCCGATTCCCGCCCTGGGATTCCTGGCGCCCCCCTCCTGGCGCACGATCGTGCAATTCCGTGAAGGCCAAACCCTGGAGACCCGGCTGAGCGGCCGGGGGGTGCTCAGGCCCGCGAAATTGCTCGATTTCCGCACCCTTCCGAAAGCTTTTCCGGATGTGAATCAGGGGAAGCTGGCAGCGGGTTTCTTCATCAAGGATTTCCGGCTGCGGTTTCCGGGGGCGCGGGTCACCCCGGGAACGCCCGCTCCAAAATAACCTTGAAATCTGTCCCCGCCGGCAGCGTTCCGAAGGCTCGGCCGCCGTCTCCGGCGAGCCGGCTGGCGCAGAAGGCGTCCGCCACCTCCGGCGGGGCGTGGCGCACGAGCAGCGAGCCCTGGAGGGCCAGGGCGAGGCGCTCCACCAGGCGGCGGGCCCGCGCCTCCAGATCCTCGGATCTCTCGAGCTGGGCCTGGAGCTCGTTGACGAAGAGGTCCAGCCGGTGGTCGGCTCCCCGGGCCTGGCGGATCTCGGCCAGCAGCGCCCTGAGCGATTCGGGGCTCTTCTGGATCGCCCGCAGCACGTCCAGGCACTGGACGTTGCCCGACCCCTCCCAGATCGAATTGAGCGGCGCCTCGCGGTAGAGCCGCGCCATCCCCCACTCCTCGACGTAGCCGTTCCCGCCCAGGCACTCCAGGGCCTCGGCGGCGTGCACCGGCGCGCGCTTGCAGGTCCAATATTTGAGCACGGCCGTGGCCAGCCGCCGGAAGGAGGATTCCTCCCCGTCGTAGGCGCGGGCGAGCCGCATCATGGCCGTGGTGGCGGCCTCGGACTCCAGGGCCAGATCGGCCAGCACGTTGCGCATCAGCGGCTGATCGATCAGCAGCTTGCCGAAGGCCTTGCGGTGGGCGGCGTGATGGATCGCCCGCGCCGTCCCCCAGCGCATGCCGGCGGCGGAGCCGATCACGCAGTCGAGCCGCGTGTGGTTCACCATCTCCAGGATGGTCTGCACCCCCCGCCCCTCCTCGCCGATCAGGCGGGCCCAGGCGGCGCGGAATTCCACCTCGCTCGACGCGTTCGAGCGGTTGCCGAGCTTGTCCTTGAGCCGCTGGAGGTGGAAGCGGTTGCGCGCGCCGTCCGGCGTGAAGCGGGGGAGGAGGAAGCAGGAGAGGCCCCCGGAGGCCTGCGCCAACACCAGGAAGGCGTCGCACATCGGCGCCGAGCAGAACCACTTGTGGCCGGTGATCTCGTATTCGCCGCCGGGCCCCCCCTCGCCCACCGGCAGGGCCGCCGTGGTGTTGGCCCGCACGTCCGAGCCTCCCTGCTTCTCGGTCATCGCCATTCCGCAGAGAGCGCCGGCCTTCTCTGGAGACGGCACCAGGCGCGGATCGTAGACCGTGGAGGTGACGCGCGGCTCCCATTCCGCCGCGACCTCCGGCTGGAGGCGCAGGGCCGGCACCGCCGAATAGGTCATCGAGAGCGGGCACCCCACCCCGGCCTCCACCTCCGCCAGCAGCATGAACAGCGCCGCCCGCGCCACGTGCGCTCCCGGCCGCGGCTCGCGCCAGGGGAGGGCGTGCAGCCCATGCTCCACGCCGAGGCCCATCAGCGCGTGCCAGGCGGGGTGGAATTCCACCTCGTCGATCCGGTTGCCGTTGCGGTCGAAGGCGCGCAGGACGGGAGGATTCTCGTTCGCCTCGAACCCCAAGGAGATCGTCTCCCGCCGTCCCACGATCTCCCCGAGCTCCCGCGCCTGGCTCCCGGCCCACTCCGCCCCCTCGCGCCGCAGGGCCTCGGTCAGGACGCGGTCGGAGGTGAAGAGGTTGACGTCCTCGAAAGGCGGCGGCTGGTTGAAGACGGTGTGGGTGGCGTGGGCGGCGGCGGGGAGGGTGGTGGGGTCGGACATGGAGGAAGGATAACCCGCCGGTCCGCCCGGGGATTCATCCCCGGGCGGGGATCGGCGATACCATTCCCCTGGATCACACAGAGGAGCACGCTTTGGCCATTCGTGAAGGAGCTTGGGATTGCCCCGTCTGCGGCCGGAAGGGAAACCGCGGGCCCGACAAGTTCTGCGGCGGCTGCGGCTCGCCGCGCGGCCCGGAGGTCCAGTTCTATCTGCCGGAGGACGCGCCGGAGGTCACCGAGGCCGCGGCGCTGGAGCGGGCCAAGGCCGGTCCGGACTGGATCTGCCCCTACTGCGAGGGGGACAACCCGGCCACCAACGCCTACTGCTCCGGATGCGGCGCGCCCCGGGACGGAGCCAAGACGCGCGAGGTCGCTGAGCATAAGGACGGCGCCGCCCCGGTCCCTCTGGCGGCGGCTCCTCCCAAGAAGGGTGGCTCGAAGATCGGGAAGGGGCTCGGCCTCGGCTGCCTGGGGCTGATCGCGCTCGTCGCCATCTTCATCTTCCTCGGCCGCCCGAAATCGACGACGCTCACCGTCACCGGCTTCCACTGGCTGCGGACCGTCGCGGTCGAGGAGCTCCGCCCGGTCACCGAGCAGGCCTGGGAGGGGGAGGTCCCGAGCGGCGCCCGCGTCCTGGGGAGCAGCCGCGAGGTCCATCACGTCGATCACATCCAGACCGGCACCCGGACCCGCACCCGCACGGTCAACGAGCGGGTGCAGACGGGCACCCAGCGGGTCAAGACCGGCACCCGGGACCTCGGCAACGGCTATTTCGAGGATGTCTATGAGGACCGTCCCGTCTATGAGAACCGCTCCCACGAGGAGACCTATCAGGAGCCGGTCTACCTCGACCGGCCCGTCTACCGCCAGCGCATCCGCTACGAGATCGAGAAGTGGATGCCCGGCCGCGACGCCAAAGCCGAGGGGAGGGACCACAATGCCGTCTGGCCCGATCCCCGCCTGGGGGCGAAGGAGCGCGAGGGGAAGCGCGCGGAGGCCTACGAGGTGTTTTTCCGGACGGCCAAGGGAGAGAACGCCACCTGGAAGGCGCCGAACGAGCAGGCCTGGCGCGGGTTCGAGGAGGGGCGGACGTACAAGGGGAAGGTGTATGGGGATGGGCGGGTGGCGGAGGTGGGGGGAGGGAGCTGAGGCGGCCTTCCCGCCCGGGCATAAATGCCCGGGCTACGTTTCAACCAAAAAGCCGGCTGAAGCCGGCTCTCAAGTTTGCTCTCTGACTTCGAGCCGGCTTTAGCCGGCTTTTCGTTTGCGACGTAGCCCGGGCATTTATGCCCGGGCGGGAAGGAGGATCGCTGCTACGCCGCCTCCTCCTCCACCTCCCCCCGCTCCCGCCAGGGGAACATCCGCCGCGCCAGCCCGCCCATCTTCTCCCGCCCCCGCAGGTCGTCGAAGAGCGAGTAGAACACCGGCGTCGCCAGCAGAGTCAGCAGGAGCGAGAGGCTCTGGCCGCCGATGACCACGACCGCGATCGCCCGCCGCTCCTCGGCGCCCGGGCCGGTCCCCACGGCGAGGGGGAGCATGCCGGCCACCAGCGCCAGGGTGGTCATCAGGATCGGCCGCAGCCGGTCGCGGTTCCCCTGGAGGATCGCCGCCAGACGGTCCATCCCCTGCGCGCGCAGATTGTTCATGTGATCGATCTGCAGGATGGCGTTCTTCTTCACCACGCCGAACAGCACCAGGATCCCTAACGCCGAGTAGAGGTTCAGCGTGTTGTGCGTGGCCCACAGCGAGAGCAGGGCGAACGGCACCGCGAGCGGCAGCGAGAGCAGGATGGTCAGCGGATGCACCACGCTCTCGAACTGGGAGGCGAGGATCATGTACATGAAGATGATCGACAGCGTGAGCGCCCAGATGAATTCGCTGAAGGTGCGCGCCAGCTCCTTGCCCCGCCCGCTGACCGCCGTCGTGTAGGCGGGCGGCAGGTTCATCTCTTTCACCGCCTGCTGGAGCGCCTCCAGCCGGTCCGCCAGCGCGTAGCCGGGCGCGATCCCGGCGCGCAGGCTCACCTGCCGCTGGCGGTCGAGACGGTCGACGCGGGAGGCCGTGGTCTCCTCCTTCAGGGTGACGAAGTTGCCGAGCTGGTAGAGCTTGCCGTCCCGGCCCGGCACGTAGAGGCCGAGGATCGCCTGGCGGTCGTTGCGCTCCCCCTCGGCCAGGCGGAGCTGGATGTCGTAGTCGTCGTTGACGTCCGGATCGTGGAAGCGGGAGACCTGCTCGTCGCCTCCCACCATGAGATTCAAGGCGTTGGCGATGTCCGACATGTCGACCCCCAGCCGGGCGGCGCGGTCGCGGTCGACCTGCACCCGCAGCTCGGGGCGGTCGAGCTTGAGCGTGGTGTCGGCGTCCACGATGCCGCCCAGCTCCTTGGACCTGAGGCGGAGCTGCTCGGCGTAGGCGGCCAGCGCCTGGAGGTCCGGGCCGCGCAGGGCGAAGTCGATGTCGAAGCTGCCGCCGCCGATGTTGAACGACTGAAGGTTGCGCACGGAGCAGCGCAGGTCCTTGTACTTGGCCAGGCGCGCGCGCACCTCTGTCATCACCTCCCGCTGGCTGTAGTTGTCGCGGAAGGCGGCGCCCGGGTCGAGCCGGACCAGCCCGCCGAGGAACCGGCTGACCGAGAATTTCCGCTCCTCGCTCGGGGTGACGCGCACGAAGACGTTCCCCTGGTTCACGCCTCCCAGGAAGCCGCCGCCCGCCGTGGCGAGCATGCCGCGGACGCCGTGCACCTGGCGCACGTCCGCCTCGATCGCCCGCATGGCCTCGTCGATGCCGGCCAGGCTCGTCCCCTCGGGGGCGCGGATGTTGATCTCGAATTGCGACTCGTCGACGTCGCTCGGGATGTACTCCACCTTCACCAGCTTGTAGAGCGGGATCGAGGCGAGCATGACGCCCAGGCAGATCAGCGCCGCGGCGCGCCGGTGCGCCATCGTGAAGCGCAGCAGCCGCTCGTACCCGCGGTCGAGCCGGGCATAGAACCCCTGCCGCGAGCGGGCCGGGCCTTCACCGTGGCCGGAAGAGGCGTCCTCGGCGCGCAGCATGCGGGCGCTCATCATCGGCGTCAGGGTGAAGGAGACGAGCAGCGAGACCAGCACCGCCGCCGCCGCCGTGAGGCCGAACTGATAGAGGAACCGGCCGGAGATGCTCGACATGAAGGAGACCGGGACGAAGATCACCACCAGCGATAGGGTGGTGGCCAGCACCGCCAGGCCGATCTCCTGGGTGGCCTTCCTCGCCGCCTCGAACGAGCCCATCTTCTTCTCCTCGATGAAGCGGAAGATGTTCTCCAGGACCACGATGGCGTCGTCGATCACCACGCCCACCATCAGCACCAGGGCCAGCATGGTGACGCTGTTGAGGGTGAAGTCGAGCGCCTTCATCATGCCGAAGGTGGCGATCACCGAGGCCGGGATGGCCACCGCCGCGATCGCCGTCGAGCGCCAGCTCCGCATGAAGGCGAGCACCACCAGAGAGGCGAAGATACTGCCCAGGATCAGGTGCAGGTTGATCTCGTGCAGGGCGGAGTGGATGTACTCCGACTGAT
>Ga0308175_100001079_pt1 | contig 18157 bp, 18 predicted proteins | sample PhyCR1_3_FD_203893 | JGI IMG/M metagenome (GOLD analysis project Ga0308175, IMG submission 203893) | Soil microbial communities from UC Gill Tract Community Farm, Albany, California, United States - DLSLS.C.R1 | ecosystem: Environmental > Terrestrial > Soil > Agricultural land | place: USA...
GTCGTCCTGGGACACGGTGGTCAGCCACGTGCAGGGGGTAAAGCCCGGGCGCGAGAACGCGAACCGCAGCACGCCTTCAAAGGGCAGTCCTTCCATGGCACCTACTTGCACTTCGACGCCCAGACCGCTGATTTCGACGCCCGCAGGAGTGACGACCTGCATCGCCCGGATCCTGGACGCGTCGTCTGCCGCCAGCAGTACGACCAGCCGCCGCTCATCGAACTCCACCCACCAGACTTCGTCACGTTGCACATGTCCTCCTGACTCAGGACGGCAGGCGGAACTGCGCGACCCTGACGCGTTGTGGAGACGGGTGCGGCCACCGTTGATCATCGTGAGTTGTGTGGACTGACGAAGAGACGGTGGCCGCAGGTCACGGCATAGAACCCACCCGTTGGCGGGACGCGTTCGAGGGCCTGATGGGTCGGATCGCGGGGCGCTTCGCCCGGGTCGAACGCCGGCGCAGGGCGGCGCGGTTGGTGCTCGGTCTATTGGCCGACCTGCCGCGCAAGAACTGCTGGACCATCGCCGAGTGGGCTGGCGAGACCACTCCGGACGGCATGCAGCACCTGTTGGGCAGGGCCAAGTGGGATGCCGATCAGGTCCGCGACGACGTGTGCGGCTACGTGGTGGAGCACCTGCACGACGACCGGGCGGTGCTGGTCGTCGACGAGACCGGCGATGTGAAGAAGGGCACTGGCACGGTCGGCGTCCAGCGCCAATACACCGGTACTGCCGGCCGGATCGAGAACTCCCAAGTCGCCGTCTACCTGGTTTACGCAGGCAAGAGCGGCCACGCCGCAGTGGACCGGGAACTCTACGTTCCGCGCTCCTGGACCTCCGACCCCGACCGCTGCCGCGCCGCGGGCCTTGCCGAGGAAACCACCTTCGCCACCAAGCCGGAGCTGGCCACTCGTATGGTCGCCCGGTTCCTGGACGCCGGCCACCAGGCCGCATGGGTTGCCGGCGACGAGGTCTACGGCGGCAACCCGAAGCTGCGAACCGCACTGGAGGAACGCGGCACCGGCTACGTCCTCGCGGTGGCCTGCTCGCACGACGTCACCACCGGTGCGGGGAAGTTCCGTGCGGACATCTTGGCCAAGAAGGTGCCCAAGCGGGCCTGGCAGAAGCTCTCCGCAGGGGCCGGGGCCAAGGGCCACCGCGTCTACAACTGGGCAGTCATCGACCTCCCCGACCCCCGCCCTGGGAGTCGTCAGCTACTGATCCGCCGTGACCGCAGCACCGGCGAACTCGCCTACTACCGCTGCTACTCGCCCGCTTCCGTGCCGCTGACCGTGCTGGTCAGAGTCGCCGGATCAAGATGGCGGGTGGAGGAGTTCTTCCAGTCGGGCAAGGGCCTGGCCGCACTCGACGAGCACCAGGTCCGCCGCAATACCTCCTGGTCCCGCTGGGTCACCCTCGCCATGCTCGCGCACGCTTTCCTCGCCGTCGTACGCGCAGACGAGCACACCCGCCCCGCACCCGATGCCCTCATTCCGCTCACCTGCAACGAGATCCAGCGCCTGTTCATCACCTTCGTCGTCCGACCCGTCCACGACACAGCCCACCGGCTCGGTTGGTCGAACTGGCGACGCCGCCACCAGGCCCGATCCCAAGCCAGCCACTACCGACGACAAGCCACTCAGGAATGAAGATCACGAACTACGGCTGGAGTATTAGACGCCATTTCACTTGGTCAGTCTGCGGTGGCATATGAGGGTCGCGGCGATGGCAGTGAAGGCGAGGAAGTGTTCCGGCTTGCGCTCGTAGCGGCGGTGGAGGCGGCAGCAGCCGGACAGTCAGGACACGGTCCGTTCCACGACCCAGCGGTGCCGGCCCAGGTGTTGAGATGACTCGACACCCCTGCGGGCGAGACGGTGCCGGATGCCGCGGGAAGCGAGCCATCGCCGCAAGTAACGGTAGTCATAGCCCTTGTCGCCGTGCAGCTTGCCGGGGCGCCGGCGTCGCGGGCCGCGACGGGAGCGGATGGGTGGGATGAGAGCCTGGCTGTCGTGGAGGTTGGCGGCGGAGATACCGACCGACAGGGGTGGACCGCGACGGTCGACGATGAGGTGGATTTTCGATCCCTTCTTGCCGCGATCGGTCGGATTCGGTCCCGTCAGCTGCCCCCTTTGAGGGCCCGGACGTGATCCAGCGGGCCCTGGCCTCGCCACTGCCCATCGCCTGGGTGACTGCGGACTCGGCCTATGGCCAGGAATGGCGGCTGCGGCGGATGCTGGAGGGAGCCGGCGTCGGTTACGTCCTGGCCGTCCCGAAGTCCCAGCCCGCCCCCGCGCTGGGCCGTATCGATCTCGTCATCGCCCAAGCGCCGGATGAAGCCGGGAACGCCATTCCTGCGGTGACGGGGCGAAGGGGCCACGCGTCTACGACTGGGCCGCGGTGAAACTGCCGGCCGTTTACGACTTCGACGGCGATCAGCCCACGCACGACCGGTGGGTCCTGGCCCGACGCAGCCTCGCCCGGCCGGAAGAGATCGCCTACTACCTCGCCTACGCACCCGTCGGCACAGAGGTTCCCGAACTGGCCCAGATAGCCGGCTCCCGCTGGGCGATCGAGGAGTGTTTCCAGGCCGCGAAGAACGAATGCGGCCTGGACCAGTACGAGGTCCGACGTTATCCGGGCTGGTACCGGCACATCACTCTCGCCATGCTGGCCCACGCCTTCCTCGCGGCCATTTCCGCCACCGCAACGACGGCAAGGGGGGTCGCAGAAACGGTTCCGGTGCCCTTGCACCCCTCACCGTGGCAGGAGTCCGGCGGCTCCTGGCAGTTCACGTCCCCCACCGACACACCGGCGGAAAGCCGATCACGCGCTGAGCTGGTCCTGGTGGCGACGCGACCACCAGGCAAACGCACGACGCTGCCACTACCGTCGCCGCCACGGTGGAGGTTGCGAACTTCCGGCACCTCATGCCACGGCAGCCGAATAGACTCGTGAAAGTGCCTCTGACCAGCAGAGATAGCGAACTGCAACTGGAGTATTAGGTCGCCGAGATGGTCCGCCTGGCGCTCGCGGTTCGCGCGGCCGAGGGGCCGAACGGCTGCCCGAGCCCGTCCTGCGGGGCCTGCTCACCAATGGAGACGCCGTGCGCCTCATCCTGCTGCGGGCCGGCCTTCTGGAACCGGCGCCGGTGGTGATGCGGTTCTCGATCTCCGACCAGCCCCGGCCGCACCCCGTACGTCACCGACCCGGTGCCGCTGCCGCCTCCGGCGCCGCGCTCGTGTCCGGACCGGCAGGCGTGGATGCCGGCCCGCCGAGGTGGCAGCCGGCGCTGCACCCCATGCCGCCACTGGCGCGACAAGGGGGGGAGCGCGGCCGGTGTTGCCGTGACAGGCTCGCCCTGCGGGCCGGGCGTTGCCGTATCTGCCTCAGACGGCGGCAGGCTTCCCTGGGCCGGGGACGGTGCGGAAGTGGAACGGTTCCGGTTCGCGGCCAGCCTGGACGAACCAGCACTCCCCTGCACCGTCGCCGGTGACGATCCGCAGCACCGTGTCCGCCACGACCTCGGCGGGGATGACGGGTAGGCGCTGGTCGGAGAGCATGTCGCGCAGCGGGTCGATGATCCGTGATTCGGCGAACCCTGGGCAGACCGCGTTGAAGCGCACCTTGTCCGGCGCGAGAGCCGGCCCCAGGGAGCGTGCAAGTCCGACGACCGCGTGCTTGTTGGCCGCGTACAGGGGGTCGAGCGGTACCGGCGCCAGTCCCGCGAGGGAGGCGGTCGCCACGATCGCCCCTCCGCCGCGGGCCCGCAGCGCCGGCAGCACCGCGTGGGTGCCGTAGACCACGCCGTCGAGGTTGGCGCCCATCGCCCGGCGGTAGCGCGCCGGGTCGAAGTCGTCACCGACGCCGCATCCGGTCGCCACGCCCGCGTTGAGCAGCGCGATGTCGACACCGCCGTACTGCTCCTGGGTGAAGTCCACCAGCGCGCGGTTGGCATCGAGGTGGGAGACGTCACAAGCCCGGAAGGAGCCGCCGACCAGGTCGGCCACCTCGCGGCCGGCCCGCGCGTCGAGGTCCGCGACGACCACCCGCGCCCCGGCCTCCGCCAGTGCGAGTGCCATGGCCCGGCCGAGTCCACTGGCACCGCCGGTGACGATCGCCACCTTGCCCGCGAGCGCAGCGCCGTCCGTCTGCCCTCCCCGAAGGGCCTCGGCGGCGGTCATGCCGACTCCAGCGCGAGCTTGCCGACGTTCTCGCCGCGGAAAAGCATCTGCAGCCTCTCGGGGACGTCGCCCACGGCGCCTCTCATCATGTGTTCCTTCACCTTGATGCGGCCGCCTCGGATCCAGGCGGAGATCTCCTGTACGGCTTTGGCGTACTGCTTGGCGTAGTCGAAGACGATGCAGCCCATGGGCGTCCTTTCCCGTGGTGGGCGCGGGCGGCCGTGCGCTACGGGCCGCACGCCGAGCGCAACGGCCATCGCTAGGGGATGATGATGTGACCGGTGCGCGGCGAGGTCCGCCCCGACTGGACCTCGTGCCAGACCCGCTCGAGGCTCTGCGGGCCGTTGCTGTGCACGATGTCGACCCACCCCTCGGCCACGGGCAGGAACTCCTTCCACGCCTCGGCGAAACGGCGGTCCAGCCCTTCCCGCCCCCAGTCGCCGATGCGCTTGCGCATCTGGTCGGGGGCGAAGAACATGCCCGGCCCCGTCTCCGCAAGGGTGCCGGCAGGCGCGGGTTCCTGGTTGGTGATGCCGACGACCACCTGGTGCACCAGGCAGTCGCCGAGGTGGGCGCCCAGCCGGGCGGACAGCTGCTCGTCGCCCGCGAAGTCGGCGTACAGCGTCTGCGTGCGCGGGAGTCGGGAGACGTCCTCGTAGGTCAGCACCCGGTCGTAGCAGCCGAGGCCCTCGGTGAAGGCGAGGTTGCGTGGCGAGGTCAGGCCGACCACCTCGCACCCTTGCCCTTGGAGAAGGTGGGCGGCGCCGTAGGCCGTCTTGCTCGAGGCGGACGACAAGACGATGCTCTTCGCGCCCAGCCAGGCATTGTCGACGAGCCAGTCGGCCAGCATGAACGAGGTCCAGAACAGCGGGCGGTACAGAACGTGAAGGTCCTCCCGGCCGGCCTCGTAGGCAAGGTCGCCGGTGGTGAGGGCGTAGGCGTTGTAGGGCCGGGGCAGCGTCAGGCGATGGGGGCTGGCCTCGCGGAAGCCACGCTCGTCCACCCGGTCGGGGCGCACCAGCAGGTGGCTCGCCGACGGGAAGTAGCCGTAGTACCGGCTGCCGGTCTCGATGCCCTCGACCCGGGAGGCAACGACGTCGGCGAAACCCCAGAGGGGGACGATGCCCCAGCCGACGCGGGGCGCGGGAAAGAACTCCCAGTAGCGGAACGAGTCGCCGAGCGCGGCGTAGGTGACGTTGTTGGCGGTCAGGCCGACCCGGTCGACGCGCAGCAGCGCCTCGCCGTCCCGCACCGGCAGGACGGGGGCGTCGGCCAACTCCGCGGTGGACAGGTCGTCGCGGCGGACGAGCAGATTCCAGGCGGTGGCAGCGGTGGTGTTGTCCATGACCGGAACGTACTTGAATCCGCATTCGGATTCAATACTGGTCTAGGATGCACACATGCCCTCCCCTGACCCTGAAACCGAACAGCCCGCGCCGCCCCAGCCGGCCGGGACGCGCACCCGGCGCGGCATGCGCACCCGTGACGCCCTGGTGGCCGCGGCCCGGCGGATCTTCGAGCGGGATGGCTATCTGGGCGCCCGCATCGTCGACATCGCAGCCGAGGCGAAAGTGGCCACCGGCAGCTTCTACACGCACTTCGCGTCCAAGGAGGACGTGTTCGCCGCCGTCCTCGCGCGGCTGCAGGACGAGATGCTGCACGCGGGAGTCAGCGACGGCGATGACGGCGAGCCCAAGGACCTGTGGCGGGGGGTCGAGGACGCAAACCGCGCCTACCTGGAGTCCTATCGCCGCAACGCCGCCCTGATGGCCGCCATGGAACAGGCCGCCGCCGTCGACCCCCAGTTCCTGCGGCTGCGGCTGGAACGGTCGCGCGCGTTCATCGACCGCAGCGCCGCCGCCATAGCCCGCCTCCAGCAGTCGGGCCTCGCCGACCCGGAGCTCGACCCGGAAATCACCGCCCGAGCCCTGAGCGCGATGGTCAGCCGCCTGGCATACGCGACGTTCGCCCTGGGTGAATCCGCACCCTTCGACACGCTGGTGGAGACCGTCACCAAGCTCTGGACGAACGCGCTGCGCATGCCGCAGAACCGAGCCGGGCAGGGGCGCACGCTGTGGTCCGAGTCGTAGCGGGCTGCGACGGGCAGCGCTTGACGGTGGCGGCCCCGCACCCGCAAGGTTGACCGCCAGCGCACTAAGCAAGCGCTTAGTCGACACGAGAGGAGCCGGCCATGAAGCGCCGCATGTTCGAAGCGGATCACGAGACCTTTCGGGCTTCCGTACGGGAGTTCCTGCACCGGCACGTCCACCCGCGCACCGACGAGTTCATCGAGGCGGCCGCGATCCCGCGCGACATATGGACCGAGGCTGGCAAGCAGGGCTTCCTGGGGCTGGAGATCCCCGAGGAGTACGGGGGCGGTGAGGCGCGCGACTACCGGTACAACACCGTGCTGGCGGAGGAGCTGGCCAAGGTGACCGCGGCACTCTCCTCCTGCTTGGGCATCCACACCGACATCGTCGCCCCGTACCTGGTCGATCTGACCACCGAGTGGCAGAAGCGCCGCTGGCTGCCCGGCTTCTGCTCCGGGGAGATCGTGACGGCAATCGGGATGACCGAGCCCGGCGGCGGCTCCGATCTCGCGGCCCTGCGCACCACCGCGGTGCGGGACGGTGACACCTGGATGCTCAACGGGTCGAAGACCTTCATCACCAACGGCTACTCGGCCGACCTGGTCGTGGTCGCCGCACGGACCAGTCCCGAGAAGAAGGCCCATGGCATCACCCTGTTCGGCGTGGAGACGGGGATGGAGGGGTTCACCCGAGGGCGCAAGCTCGACAAGGTGGGACAGACCGAGTCCGACACGGCGGAGCTGTTCTTCGACAATGTCCTGGTACCGCACGCCCATGTTATCGGTGAAGTCGATCAGGGCTTCGTCCACATGATGGAGCGACTGCCCCAGGAACGCCTCGGAGGGGCGGTGGCCAATCTCGCGCACGCCGCCCAGATCCTCGCGGAGACCATCGAGTACACCAAGCAGCGCAAGGCGTTCGGCCAGGCGATCGGCTCCTTCCAGTACAACAAGTTCCTGCTCGCCGAACTGGTGACGCAGATGGAGGTGGCCCAGGCGTTCGTCGACCAGGCGGTCATGGCACACAACGACGGTGAACTCACTGCTGTGGACGCGGCGAAGGCCAAGTGGTGGTCCGCGCAGGTGCAGAACGACGTGCTCGATGCCTGCGTCCAACTGCACGGCGGCTACGGCTTTATGAACGAGTACCGGGTGGCACGGGCCTGGCGCGACGCCCGGGTCACCAAGATCTGGGCCGGCTCCAACGAGATCATGAAGGAACTCATCGGCCGCGACCTCGGTCTGTGACTGCACCGCTTCCAGGGCCGGTCGAAGGCGCCTGACGTTCGGCCGTGCCGCAGGTCTGGCGGAGGCCGCCCGCGCACCGGCCGCCGGGGGTGATGGCTCGGGGCGCTCGTCGAGCGAACCCTGGCGCGGTTCCAGGCAGCGCGGTCCTCCCTCAACGCCTTCTGGACCCTCCGTGCCGAGGCCGCGCTCGCCGAAGCGGACGCGGCCGAAGGGAAGATGGCCGCCGGGGTGCGGCCGCGGCCCTTGGCCGTGCTGCTCGCCGCGCGGGCCCCGCGCCTAGACCGGGCGCTGATCAGCCTGCCTATCTCCACGGTCCCGACCTTGAACACTGTCCGCTTCGAAGCGCTGGACAACCGTCTCAAAGCCACCGGGTGAATCCCCGCGGGTGCGGGGAGCACAAGATGCGGTCCTGTTCGGCGCGGGAGAGACCGGGACCATCCCCGGTGCGGGGAGCACCCGCCGCTCTTGGTACCCGCGAACTCGTAGGGGGACCATCCCCGCGGGTGCGGGCACATCATCTCCGACACGTCCGGAAGCCTGTCGACGGGACCATCCCCGCGGGCGCGGGGAGCAGCCGACCCCCAGCCCCGGCGTCTCCTGATCGTCACGAACGCTGGCCGGCCTGCGCGCCGAGAACGGCAGGGACGTCCTACAGGAGATCTGCCGGCACACCGACATCAAGATGCGCCACGTCGCCGAACTCATCGTGGAATGAGCCCAGACGGGACACCTCCCGAGCGATGTCCGCCACAAGCTGGAACGCAGCATGGCGACGCGCGCGACCCTGCGTCCCGATCCCGGCTGACCGGTGCTCAGCCCCTCGCGCAGTCGTCACGAGCGCGCGAGCCGGGCCGCGAGATAGGGCGCGGTGGCGCTGCGGCGGGCCCTCGCCACCTTGGCCGGCGGGCCCGCCGCGACCACCCGCCCGCCCGCGTCGCCGCCGCCCGGCCCGAGGTCGATGACCCGGTCGGCGGTGGCTATCGTGTCACGAGGGTGAGGTGGCGCTGGGCGATGCGGAGCGCGGCGGCCGTCCCGGTGGTGGTGTGGACGGTGACGCGAGTGTTGTCCCTTTTTTCGGACGCTGCGGACATGCCATGGCGTGGGGCAAGATGCGGACGCATGACTCTCGCATCGCGTTTCACCCTGCCGGGCCAGGTCCGGGCTGTGGCTGCGTCCGTCCCCTCCGGGCCGTTGCGTGTGACGAGTTACGGCTCGAATCCACTGGAGACGGTCCTGACGATGGTCGGCCTTTCAGGCGCGGTGGCGTGGCAGCGAACGTTTCCCGGAACGGGCAGGCCGCAATCGCGTCTCTCCGTGGACGGCACGCTGTGGGTCGCCTACCCGGATAGAGACGGCCGGCTCCTGGAAGGCGTCCTGCCAGACGGATCCACTGGTCCTACCGTCCGCCCGGGGTGCACGCCGGATGAGGAGGTCGCGCGTTCGTCTTGCTCGACGACGGGTTCATCATTGCCTGGGACAGCGCTTCCCGCCTGGTACGAGGAGATCGGAACCAGCAAGCCGCTCCGGCCGAGCCTCGCGTGGCCCGTTACACGCGCGACGGCGAGTGCCTGTGGTCCACGCCGATCACGCTGGGTGCGGTGTCGTTTCCGGGCGTGCTGGAGATGGGGGATCACACGGGTTGGGAGATCCGGCCGCGTAGACCTTGGGTGCCGCAGGAGGTCAACGTCGACCGCTGGGAGCCACTGCTGGTGTCGGCCGACCGGGTCGCAGCCAGCTACACCGACCCACGAGGGGGGATCGGCAGGACGTTCTTCCTCGACGTACACAGCGGAAAGATCGTCTCGGCCACCTCTCCCGCTCCCAACGGCAGGAAGGCGATAGCGGGCTCAGGCCAGTTCCTGATCGGCTCCCAAGGCTACGGCGCGTTCACGACTTGCCGCTTCGATCGTGACGGTGCTGAGACCGGGCGGTGGGCCAGCCACGGGGCAATGCTGGTCACAAAGGACGGCGTCGCCAGCGGTCCCGAACTCGAGAACGGCTCGCCTTCAAGATCCCGGTTCAGGCGGCTCATTGCGGATAACACCCTGGTGGACGGGCCGGCTCTGACGGGCTACTACACGTCCTTCCCGGCGATGGACGCCGCGAGCTCACACCGACCCAGCAAGCCGTCAACCGTGCGCTGTCCGCGGCCCGGGCACCGGTCGAGCGCGGTGTCGCACGACTGAAGTCCTGGCGCACCTTCCGCCGATCCCGGTGCAGTCCGAATCGAATGACGTCAATCGCCGCGGCCGTCCTCACGCTGGAGCGGCAACGCTGAAAGACCTCGGTGAGTCGGCGGTAACTGATGAGGGCTGCGGCGATGCCGACGAAGGCCAGGAAGTGCTCGGCCTTTCGCTCGTAACGGCGGTGCAGCCTTCGGCATCCGGCCAGCCAGGAGACCGTTCTTTCGAAGACCCGGCGGTGTCGGCCGAGCCGCGTGGACGACTCGATGCCCCCTTGCGGGCGACGCGGTGGCGGATGTGACGCTCGCGAAGCCATTTTCGCAGGTGGTCGTAGTCGTAGCCCTTGTCTGCGGCCCACGCTGCACGCCAGGTCGTCGGCGTGGACGACGAGTTCCATGAGCCGGGTGAGCAGGAAGTCGTCGAGGTCGAGGGACCAGTCCCCCAGGAGGAGACGCGGACGGGACGTACGGCGGGAGCGTCCGGGACCTGCGTGCGCAGTCGCCCGACCGCCTCCCGCACCCCTGCGAGCAGCGCCTCGTGGCCGTCGGCGGCCGTGACCTCCCCGCCCTGCCGGATCCGGAGGCTCACGGCGCCGTGAGCGCCTGCGTCGAGCCAGGTCACCCGCTGGAGGTAGTACTCCCGCACGGACACCACCGGCTCGGCGGGCACCGGATCCGAAAGCATCCCGGGCAGCGCGAGCTCCTGCCAGAACATGTGCCCGACCAGCCCTCGCCCGCTGAAGTCCTTGAGCACGCCGGGCTCGTTCCACGCGGCGGCGACAGCGGGGGCGGCCGCGAGGTCGGCGACCGTCCGCACGGCGTCCAGGAAGGCGTCCCCAAGCCGCCCGCCCCGCCAGTTCCACGGCTCCGCGATGACTGTCACGGCCTCATCCCACGGTGCGCGCCTCGCGCTTACAAGCCGTTTTCACGAACCGGGGTTCAGGCCCTCGGAGCGCCGCTGCGCATCCCCGGGCGTCGGGTCCAGATACACCCGGCACACCGCCGGGAACGCCTCGTGCAGTCGCTGCTCGGCCCGCTCGCAGGCCCACTCGACATCGGCGGCGGTCGACAGGTCACGGAAGTCGACCTTGGCCGCCACCAGGGCCTCCCCCGGCGCCTGCACCAGCGTCGTCAGCTCCAGTACCGCCTCGATGTGCTCCACCTGCAGGAGTTCCGCCCGGATCCGCTCCCGCACCGGCCGGGGCAGCGGCCGCCCGATGAGAAGCTCCACGTTCGACCGGCCGAGCACCCAGGCGACGTACAGCAGCAGCACGCCGATGGACAGGGAGGCGATGCCGTCCCAAACCCCGGATCCCGTGAGCTGCCCGCCCAGCAGGCCGCCCGCCGCCAGCACCAGGCCGATCAGCGCAGCCGAGTCCTCCAGAACCACCGCCTTCACGGCGGTGTCGGGCGTGTGCCGCAGATAGAGCCGGAAGGGCATCCCGCGGCGGTCCGCGTCACCGCGCGCCTGGCGCACCCCGGTCCGCAGCGAGAAGCCCTCCAGCACGAAGGCGACCGCGAGGACGATGTACGACACCCGCGGGTCACCGAGCGTCTCGCCCCTCGTCAGGGTGTGGATGCCGTCGTAGAGGGAGAAGACCGCGCCGCCGACGAAGGTGGCGACTGCGGCGAGCAGCGCCCAGACGTAGCGTTCGGGGCCGTATCCGAGGGGATGGTCCTCGTCGGGGGGTTTCCGGCTGCGCTTGAGCGCCGTCAGCAGCAACACCTCGGTGACCGTGTCGGCGACCGAGTGCGCGGCCTCGGAGAGCATGGCGCTGGAGCCGCTGATGAGGCCGGCCGCCACCTTGGCCATCGCGATGCCGAGGTTGGCGAGGGCGGCGACGACGACCGTGAGGGTACTTCCGACGTCAGTGTCCCGCCGGTCCGGGTGCAGAGCTTTCGCCATGTCCCTTAGTGTTCCCGCGGAACCCGTACCACGCCCTCCTGGATGACCGAGATGGCCAGGCGCCAGTCCTGCGTGTAGATGCGGGCCTGACCGAGGCCGCGGCCCGCCCCGTATGCCGACGGGGACTCCTGGTCGTACAGCAGCCACTCGTCGGCCCGGAACGGCCGGTGGAATTACATCGCGTCTCGCCGAGCGCGGCAACCCCGGCCGGAGGAGATCTGTCGCCGGCTGCATCATCTGGTCGGACAGATGACCCGGAGGTGCAGCTATCCTGCCCGGTCGAGCGTGACTTCGATGTCGGTCGGAGCGGACTGCCACATCGCGCTGAGGAGCGGGTCCTGGTCGATGTAACGGCGTGTGGCCGCGAGCGCGTCCGCTCTGGGCTTGCCGATGGCAGCGTGATCGAAGCCGCTGTTTCCGCCACCGCTGATGTGCAGGTCCACCCAGGCGGGGTCCTCGGTGAAGCATGCCTGGAACTCCACCTTCCAGTACTGGGGCTGCCAGTACGGATCCTGCCGATCGCTGTCCTCGTTGACGGCCAGCAGTCGTCCAAGAGACAGCGCGGGCCGGTTCCCGGTCCAGTCCCAGACGCCCCACTCAACGATGAAGGCGTCCCCGTCGTCCTCGGGCTCCTCAATGCCCTCGACCGGTACCTGGACGAACTCCTCGAAGGCAGCCCACGCCGCCTCCATGGTGCAGGCACCAGCGGTGACGCCATGCCGAACCAGTATCTGTTCGAACGCTGAGGCGCTGGACTGCCAGGAGATGGACATGCCGCCAGGCTAGCTGCACCGATCATGTCCTCCAGACTCAGAACGGAGGTCCCCGCTTCGTGATCCACAGGAAACGCCCTGGGGCACGAGGACACTCGCCACCTGCCGCTACGACTCGCGAGCGGGGCGCGTTGGACCGGTCCTCGAGTTACGGCGTCGCGTTCGACCTGGCGGCCACGGAGAGTGCCAGCACCTGACCCGCTACGCCCCTCAGAGGTCCGCCTGGCCGACGGCGACGACCAGGCGGGTGTCGGCGTCGATAACGACCTGGTGGTGGTGATTCTTTGACTGCTCAACGATCGCGTGGTCACCGGTAGGGACCAGGGTGCCGTCGACGATCAGGACGGCATCCTTCCGGAACCTCTTGCGAGACTGCAGGGCGAGCGACGGCCCGAGGTGGGCCATGGTCCGGTCCGCGGCGAACTTGGACACCCCGAACAGCGGAGCGAGCTGCCGAAGGGTGAGGTTCGTCCGCCAGCAAGACCCTGTCCTCCGGTGGCGACCTATGCGTACCGGGTCGGCGCCCTCCCGCCGCAACGCGGCCACGCCCAGTGAACGGAGCTATCCAGGAGGGTTCCGACGCCGTGATCACCAGACACGGCGAGATCGTCTGACCTTGATCACGCTTCGGTTCGCCCCAGTCGGGATATCCCGGTCGCCTGGACGAAGTCCGCGTGAGTGCCTCACGCCCGTGGCTACCGAAACCGAGGTGGGAGAGCGGCGATTCGCCTTTCCTTGCCCCGCTACGCGGGAGCTTCGTTTCCTCCCCGGCCTGAAGGCCGGGGTATCCACGAAGGAGACCCGATGACCCGGACGTCCTCATCGTCGCGGATGCCGGATACGACGCCCCCGTCTGGCGTTCCTCCTCAAAGACCTGCCGGTTCAAGTGCTGGCCCGAATGCGCTCGGACGGTGTCCTACGCAGGGCCGCCCCACTCCGCCAGCCGCACACCCAGGGCCGTCCACCGCGGCACGGAGGCGAGTTCGTCTTCGGACATCCCGACACCTGGGGCACCCCGGACACGAAACCGCCACCGACACCCGCCTCTACGGCACCGCCACCGCACGCTCCTGGAACCGACTCCACCCAAGACTGACCCACCGCTCGTCCTGGGCCTCGGCGGACGGCACCCTGCCCATCGTCGAAGGAACAGTCATCCGTCTGGACATCGACCACCTCCCCAGCGGAGCAACACCGAAGCCGGTCTGGCTGTGGTGGTCCGGCACCGACGCCAGCGCCACGGACATCGACCGCCTCTGGCAGGCCTACCTGCGGCGCTTCGACATCGAGCACACCTTCCCCCTGTTCAAACAGACCCTCGGCTGGACCACCCCGAAGATCCGCACCCCTGAAGCGGCCGACCGTTGGACCTGGCTCATCCTCGCCGCCTACACCCAGCCGCGTCTCGCCCGCCCGCTCGCGGCCGACCTACGTCACCCCTGGGAGAGGCCAAGCCCGTCGCACAGACTCACCCCCGCCCGAATCCGCCGCGACTTCCGGCACATCCGCCCCAAGACCGCCTGCCCGGCCCAAACACCAAAACCCTCTCGCCCTGGCCCCGGACGACCACCAGGGCGAACGAACACCCACCCCACCCAACGGCACGACGTGCACACACCCAGCAGGACACAGCCAGCAAAACGACAAACAGCGAAGTCAGCCACCCCGAAACCTCGGCGCACAGGTTAAAGATCAAGGAGGTGTATCTGCGGGGGCTGCTGCTGGATGGGCGGCGTAAGTCGGTGGAACCACCCCGGCTGGGTGAGGACGGCAACCGGCAGGCCCTGGCCCACTTCATCACCACCAGTCCGTGGGACGCGGCGCATGTGCGGGCCCGCCTGGCATGGCGGATGCAGCAGGTGATCAAGCCGGCCGCGCTGATCGTTGTTGACACCGGATTCCTCAAGGACGGGATGCCTCGGCCTGCGTGGCCCGGCAGTACACCGGGACCGCGGGCAAGGTCACCAACTGCCAGGCCGGAATCTCGCTGCACCTGGCTTCCGACAACGCCTCGACGGCGGTCGACTGGCGGCTGTTTGTGCCCGAGAGCTGGGATCCCGCCTCACCGAAGGCCGACGCGGCCAAGGTGGCCCGCCGCGCCACGTGCGGCATTCCCGCCGAAGTCGGCCATGTCGAGAAGTGGCAGCTGGCCCTGGACATGATCGACGAGATCATGGGGTATCGACGTTCCGCTGGTCGTTGCCGACGGCGGCTACGGCGATGCGGCAGCCTTCCGGCTTGGCCTGGAAGAACGTGACCTCAGCTACGCGGTCGGCATCTCCACCACGATCGCCGCCCAGCCGGAAGAAGCACGGCCGCACACCCACCCTACGCAGGTCGCGGCCCGAGGCCCCAGCCCGTCTACCCCGAGGCGGCCCAGACGGTGAAGAAGCTGGTCATTGCGGCTGGCAAGCAGGCGGCCCGGCCGGTGCAGTGGCGGGAAGACTCCCGCCTGGGCAGCGGCCGCAACGGCTTCAAGCGCATGTACTCGCGGTTCGTGGCCCTGCGGGTCAGGCCTGCCGGCCGCGAGATCCGCAAGGCCGCATGCGGACCCGAACTGCCGGTGCGCTGGCTGCTGGCCGATGGCCCGCCACCGAACCCGAACCCGTTCAGTTCTGGCTGTCCAACCTGCCCGCCGACACCCCGCTGGCCACCCTGGCCTGTGCTCGGAACCCCGACCTTCCGCTCGACCATCCACCTGCTGTCTTCGTGGCCTCCTCGGGCGTCGTCGGCAGAGAGAACGGCCGCTCGACCCCCAGGGCCATGTGCCCCTGGATCCGCTCGGGATCGTAGGGCACCGCACACACCGTCACCGGAACTTCTCGGCTGCCCGCGGTGCGTCACCGGTGCAGGGACGCGGCGACGGCCGGGTCCTCGAGCACGGTGACGCACCAGGCGAAGTGCTCGTCACCGCCGCCCGGCGCGAAGGCGTCGCTCGTGGCCATCGCATAGGCGGCCCGGTACAGCAGGAGGTCGTCGACCGCGTAGCCGAACTCGTCGGCGAACCGCGTGGTGAGCTGCCGGGTGATCTCCGGGGCGTGCTCGGTGCCCGCCGGGAAGATGGCCGCGGCCACGGCGGCGTCGAACCGGGGGTCCCCGCCCGTGGACAGGAAGCCGTAGTCCACGAGGGCGAGCGGCCGCAGGTCGTCGTCCACCAGCACGGTCTCCGGGAAGACGTCACCGTGGACGACCGCCTCGTCGGTACGGGGCAGCGAGCGCAGCTTCCGAAGCAGCCGGGCGCGCGTGTCGTCGAAGTCGCGGACATGCGTGGAGAGCCGGTCCGCGCACCGGCTGACCCGCCGGTCCACCAGGTCCGCCAGGGCGGATCCGAAAGTGGTGTGGCCTTCCCACAGCGGGCGTTCCTCGTCCAGCACGGGAAGGTGCTTGACCTCGTCGACGTCATGGGCGTCCGCGAGGGCGCGCAGCACGCCGACCAGGCAGTCGACCGCTTCGGGCAGCACCTCGTCCGGGTCGTCGGTGCGGATCCTGGCCGCCAAGGGCTCGCCGGTCAGCTCCCGCTCCACGGTCATCGGGACACCGTCGATGTCCTCGACGGCGAGGATCTCCGGGGCGCCGAACGGCAGGTGCGCCGCGGCATCGGCGTAGAAACGCTGCATCCGCCGCAGTTCGGATCCCCGTCGGCGCTTCCACACCTTGGCCACCGTTCCGTCCCCGAGTCGGTAGACGGCTCCCTCCACCGCCGCCTCGACGGGCCCGGCGTCGGGATAGCCGGCGTCGACGAAATGTCGTACGCGCCGGGCCGTGGTGTCCCGTTTCGCATCGGACATCTCGTGCCTCCTTCCGCCCCCGGCGTGAACGACCGGCCGGTCGGCGGGGCCGACGCCGGGACCATCTCCCACGGTAGGCCCCTCGCCCGCGCGACACCCGGTGACGGAGCGCTGCCGGGCGCCGTGCGGTCCGCCACGCGTATACGGCGGAACAGTGCCGGCGGATCCTGCGTATCCGGAGCCGACAGTGGCTGTTCCTTCGTACACTGGCGGCCGTCGCCCGCCGACGGCCGCGTCCGGCCACTGGGACTGCCTCTACGCGTCGGAGTCTCCGCCGCCAACACCCACGACAGTCAGGCCCTGAAGCCGATGCTGTCCCATTTCCACATGCCTGGTTTCCGCTCGTTGCGGTGGTTGAGTCGGCGGTAGCCGGTCAGCCAGGACATGGTGCGTTCGATGACCCACCTTCGGCGGCCGAGTCGCCGCGTCGGACAGGACATGCATCTTGGAACCGGGCTTACCCCGGTCCACGGGGCTCGGACAAAGATCCACCTGTTCGACCGCCCGGGTCAGCGGCGGCGGGACGCGGCCCGCTCCGCCTGCCGGCGCAGGGCAGCGACCCGGGCCGGGCGTCGGCGCGGCGCCGTGACCGGCCGGTTGCGTACCGCCCACAGGGGTGCCGGGCGGGTACTGTCGGCGTTCTTCTGACCGGACAGGACGAGGACCGCCGCCACGAGGGTCGCCGCCAGCAGGAGGACCAGGTCGACCCATGCGACCCAGTTCCAGCCGTCCTTCCGGCTCGTCTCGTAAGGCGCGGCGACGTCAGTGAAGAGGAGGTAGCCGAAGGCCAGGTACCGGACGTGCATCTTCTTCGATGCCGTGTCCGCGAGGAAGCAGACGGCCACGACGAGAAGGAGAGGAAGGTTGACGTACCAAGCCACTTGCGGCGCCAGCAAAATGAACACCGCAGCCGTGACAATCGTGAACACCTGATCCCCCCCGTATCTCGATCAACGGGACCTTAGCAGCGGTAGCCCCGGACCAAGTGGGCCCGGACAAAGGGAAGTCGGCGGTGTGGCCAGCGGAGATGCCCGGCCGTCCTCGGTGAGCCGCGCAGCCTCCGCGCCGCGTGCAGCCATCGGCGCTGTCCGGTGGCGGCGCCCTGTGGGCAGATCCCTCGCGGATCAGCGGGCGATCGAGAGCGCGAAAGGCGCGAATCCGCTGGACCGGATCACGTGCGGCACGAACAGGATCGCGGCCTCCGTGGCGCGGGCGGTCCGGATCCCGCCGAGATCGGTGATCCACTCCCTGCGCCAGCCGAGGCTGGCGAGCAGTTCGCGGACGGTCCGCTTGGCCTGCGGGTCCTCGCCGGAAAGGAAGGCGTCGGGCGCCCGGGTGAGCGTGGCCGGCGCGGTCATCACCGGGAAGAGCATGGTGTTGAGCGTCTTGACGACGCGTGTTTCGGGGAGTGCTTCCTGGAGTTGCTCGGCGAGGCTCGAGCCGGGGTAGATCAGGTCGGCGGGCAGTCCGTCCGGTCCGTCGAGGGCGGCGTTGGAGACGTCGACGAGGATCTTGCCGCGCAGTTCCTCGCGCAGGGCGACGAGCCGGTCCAGGGAGCCGACGCCCGGCGTGGCGTTGATGACGATCTGGGCTGTGCGGGCGGCGCCGGAGGCGGCACCCGGCGTGCGGTCCGCCACCTCTACCTCGTGGCCTGCGCGGGTGAGGGCTGCGGCCAGGTTGCCGCCGACGCGGCCGTTTCCGAGAACTGCGATCGTGGGCATGATGATCTGTCCCTCCGTGCGTGCGGGTTGTGGTGCGCGGTCAGCGTGAGAGGGTGGCGACGGCCTCGGCATGGACGCCGGGCGCCGCGGCCAGAAAGCTCTCGCTCAGCAAGGTCCAGGGGCGGCCCTCGGCGTCGGAGATCTGTCCGCCGGCCTCGGTGACGAGCAGCGCACCGGGCAGCAGGTCCGCGCGGGCGCCGGCGAACTGCCAAAACGCGTCGATCCGGCCGGCGGCCACGTTCAGCAGGTGCAGGGTCGCGGGCACG
>Ga0308175_100001080_pt1 | contig 18151 bp, 17 predicted proteins | sample PhyCR1_3_FD_203893 | JGI IMG/M metagenome (GOLD analysis project Ga0308175, IMG submission 203893) | Soil microbial communities from UC Gill Tract Community Farm, Albany, California, United States - DLSLS.C.R1 | ecosystem: Environmental > Terrestrial > Soil > Agricultural land | place: USA...
TCGCCATGCGGCCGTTCGACAGGTCGTTCAGCGTCGCATAGGCGCTCGCGAGCACCGTCGGGTCGCGCGTCGCCGGGTTCGTGACGAAGTGCCCCAGCCTGATCTTCGACGTCTCGCGGCCGGCGATCGCGAGCATCGGGATCGACTCCTGCCAGAGAACATGGGAGTCGTACGTCCACGCGTACTGGAAGCCGTGGCTCTCGGCGAGCTGGATCAGCTCGAGCCAGCGCGAGAACGGCGGATCCGGGAGGACGGTGACGCCGAATTCCATCGTCCCGAGAATCTACCGTGGGGTCGCGAGCGAGGCCAGCGCCGTCAGGATCCCGAGGACGACGAAGCCGATGCGGCCGTCGCCGGGCAGCGAGAAGGTGAGACCGACGAGCGGCGCGCCCGCGACGATGAGCAGGGACGCGCAGGCGTTGACGAACCCGACTGCCGCACCGGGCGCGTCGGGACGCGCACTCGCGGCGCCCACGAACGCCTTCGCGAACGGGATGCCGGCAGCGAGCCCGACGGCGGCCGCGCAGGCGACGAGCGCGCCGATCGGCAGCGGCAGGGCGAGCACGATGCAGCAGGCGCCGCCGAGGACGAGGCTGCCCGCGATCCACCTCCGTGCGTCGTCTCGTCGTAGGAGCCAGCCGCCGCCGATCCGGGTGAAGAAGCCGAGCAGGAGCGTGAGTGAGCCCGCCGCGGCGGAGACTGCCTTCCCATGCCCGTGATGCTCGAAGAGCGTCACCACCCAGTTGCCGACGATCACGCTGAAGCCGAACGACATCGCGTGGATCGCGGCGAGCCGGTAGAGAGCCCTGTCGCGGAAGAAGCCGAGATCGAGGCGCTCGCCCGCGTGGCGGACCGTGCGGGGTGACGACGGTGCGAGCAGGAGCAGGACGGCCGCCGCCGCGCACACGACGATCGCGCTGAGGTAGCCCGCGCGCCAGCCGGGCAACGACGGCACCACCGCGACGGCGATCCCCGGCGCAAGGACCGAGCCGCCGCCGTACATCCCCTGCAGGAGCGGCCCGCCGCCGCGCGCGCGGATGTAGTCGCTGCCGCCGACGAAAGCGAAGCCCGTCCCGATGCCGACGACGGCGCGACCGAGCACGGCCAGCAACGGATGCGGCGCAGGCAGCGAGATCGCGTTGCCGGCGAGCACGAGGCCCATTCCGAGGAGGGCGCTCCTCCGCGCACCCCAGCGGTCCGCGGCGCGCCCGCCCGGGATCTGCGTGAGCATGTGCATGACGAACTGCACGGTCACGAACGCGCCGACGACGGCGAGGCTCACGCCGTAGGCGTGCGAGAGCCGCGTGGCGATCGGGCCGAGGACGGCGATGTTCCACCCGACGCCGATCCCGACGCCTATGCCCCCGACTCGCCACACCGAGGCCGTACGCTACGCCGCGTGAAGGTGATCTGTGTCGGCCAGAACTACCGCGCGCACCGCGACGAGATGGGCGGCGAGGAGATGTCGCATCCGACGCTGTTCGGGAAGTTCGCGGAGACGATCATCCGCGACGGCGAGCCGATCGTGCTGCCGCGAGACTCGACGCACATCGACGCGGAGGCGGAGCTGGCGGTCGTGATCGGCAAGACCGTCCGGCGCGTGTCCCGCGAGCGGGCGCTCGAGGCCGTGCGCGGTTACGTGTGCGCGAACGACGTCAGTGCGCGCGACTGGCAGTACGGGGACGGCCAGTGGTTCCGCGGCAAGAACGTGCAGACGTTCTGCCCCGTCGGCCCCGACGAGCCGGTGCCCGTGAGCGAGGTCGGCGACGGCTCCGGGTTGCGCGTCATGCAGCTGTTGAACGGCGACGTGCTGCAGGACGGCACCACGAGCGACCTCATCTTCGACGTCCCCTTCCTCGTCGCGTTCGCGTCGCTCGGGCTGACGCTCGAGCCCGGCGACCTGATCCTGACGGGAACGCCCGCCGGTGTCGGCTATGCCCGCGAGCCGAAGATCTCGCTGAAGCCCGGCGACGTCGTCGAAGTCTCGGTGGAGGGAGTCGGTCGACTGACGAACCCTGTGGTCGCAGAGACCTAAGGCTGCAACCGGGTTGGGGATGTACGTCAGCGGCGTTCAAGGACGACTACCGGAATGCGGCGACTCGTCTTCGCCTGGTATTCCTCGTAGTGCCGCCACTCCCCGTTCATCATCCGCCAGAGGCGGTCGCGCTCCTCGCCCTCGGCGTCGCGGGCGCGCACGGCGAACGTCTCGCCTTTGATCTGCACTTCGGCGTCTGGGGTCTTGACGAGGTTCTTGTACCAACCGGGATGGTCCGGCGCACCGCCCTGCGACGCGACGAGCACGGGGTTGTCGCCGTCCATCCCGAAGATGAGCGGCGTCGTCGTCTTGTTGCCCGTCTTCCGTCCCGTGGTCGTCAACAGGAGGATGTGCGAGCCCTCCTTCCAGACGAAGCCGTCCTCGCCGTCGGTCTCCCGATAGCGGCGCACGTGCTCCTGCCCGAACAGAAACTGTTGTGTGCTCATCCGCTGAGCCTCTCCAGCGTCTTCGTCGCCAAACGGTCGAGGGCCTGCACCGACAGCTCGAGATGCTCCGGCTTCGTGTCCTCGAGCTTCGTGTGCGACAGGCCGCGCAGCGACTGGACGAACAGCATCACCGTCGGTATCCCCGCGCGTGCGACCTCCGCCGCGTCGTGCAGCGGACCGCTCGGCAGCCGGTGCGACGTGCCGGACACGTCGCGGATCGACTCGTCCGCGAGCTCGATCAGCGCCTCGTCGAAGAGGATCGGGTCGATGTTCCAGATCCGCTCCCAGGCGACGTCGACGTCCTCCTCGTGCGCGAACCGCTCGCCGGCCTCCTGCGCGAGTGACAGCAGCCGCGCGAGCGACGACGCGTCGAGGTGGCGCTGGTCGAGCAGCTGCTGGGCGGTCTCGACGACCGATGTGACGATGCCCGGACGACAGACCACGTTCCCGGAAGTGCAGACCGCGCCGTTGCCGACCTCCGCTGCGATCGGCCGGATCTCGAGCGCGAGCTTCGCCGCCGCCGCCAGCGCGTCGCGGCGCTTGTTCATGGGCGTCGAGCCGGCGTGCGCGGCCTGGCCCGTCCAGGTGATCTGGTGCCGCTCCACGCCGAAGGTTCCCAACACGACGCCGAGCGGGAGGTCGAGCGACTCGAGCACCGGGCCTTGCTCGATGTGGAGCTCGAGGTACGCGGCGGCGTTCGCCAGCTGCGACTGCGCCTCGAGCGCGCGGGCGAGGTCGACGCCGTGCTCGCGCAGGGCGTCTGGCAGCGAGATCCCGTCGCGATCGACCAGCTTCCGCAGCTCGTCCTGATCGGCCATCGAGCCGGCGGCCGCGGAGGAGCCGAAGAGTGAGCGGCCGAAGCGGGCGCCTTCCTCGTCGGCCCACGAGACGAGCCGGACGGTCAGGGGCGGCGTCCCGTCGGAGGCGATCCGCCGCAGCACCTCGACGCCGGCCATGACGTTGAGGCAGCCGTCCAGCCAGCCGCCGTTCGGGACGGAATCCATGTGGCCGCCGATCACGAGGGCGCGCTCGGAGGCGCCCGGCAGGGTGAACCACTGATTGCCCGCCTCGTCGATCTCCTCGGCCGCGCCGGTCTCCGACAGCGCAGTCCGGAGGAACTCCCGCGCCCGCTCCCACGTGTCCGTCCACGCCACGCGCTGAGCGCCGTCTTCGTCCCCCGTGAGGGCTTGTAACTCGCGTAACTCCTCGACTGTGCGCCGCGGTTCCAGGCCCATTCGGCTCGATCCTATCCCGGCCCTCCAACGTGATAAGAAAGGTTCGGTGGCGAACGCGGCGCTCGCAGCTCCCCTCCCGCGCCGGAGCGCGCGAGACACCACAATCGTGCGCGCAGCAGCCCGCGCGGGGCTCGTGCTCGCGGTCGTCGTGGTGCTGCTCGGTCTCTGGGAGCTCTATCGCTGGATCTGGACTTCGACCGGCTGGACGTGGCCGTTCGTCGTCAACGACACCTCGATGCCGCACATCTGGACGATCGCGAAGGCGTTCGGCCAGCCGGCGCAGGTCAACCAGGCGGCGCTCATCACCGTGCTGCTGCACAAGACGGCGTTCACGGCGAAGGAGGCTGCGGCCGGCTTCGGGCTCGGGGCGGTCATCGGGTTCCTGATCGGTGTCGTCCTCGTCCATTCGCGCCTGCTGCAGCGCGGCTTCCTGCCGTACATCGTGGGGAGCCAGACCGTGCCGATCCTCGCGATCGCGCCGATGGTCGTCGTCTGGGTGAACCCGAAGCTGCCCGGCCCGTTGCAGGGTTGGGGCGCAGTCGCCGTCATCGCGACGTACCTGACCTTCTTCCCGGTGGCGATCAACACGCTGCGCGGCCTGCGGTCCGCAGACACCCAGGCGCTCGAGCTGATGCGGACGTATGCGGCGAGCCGCTGGTGGGTGCTCTGGAAGCTGCGCGTTCCGGCGTCGCTCCCGTACGTCTTCTCCGCGCTGCGGCTCGCGGCGACCGCGAGCGTCGTCGGCGCGATCATCGGCGAGCTGCCCACCGGCCTCCAGGACGGCCTCGGCGGCGCAATCATCAACTTCAACCAGTACTACTCGATCGAGCCACAGGAGCTGTGGGCAACGAACGTGATCGCCGCCGCGCTCGGGATCGCGTTCTTCCTCATCGTCGTCCTCGCCGAGCGCGCGATCGTGCGCAGAGCGCCGGAAAACGTCGCATGAGCGTATCGCCGGTCGTTCACATCGAGCGCGTGACGAAGACGTTCCCGCAGGGGAACGTCACCGCGCTGCAGGACATCGACCTCGAGCTCACCTCCGGCGAGCTCGTCTCGCTGATCGGGCCGTCCGGCTGCGGCAAGTCGACGCTCCTGCGCGTCATCGGCGACCTGATCCAGCCGACGCGCGGCTCGATCACGGTGAACGGCAAGAGCGCATCGCAGGCGCGGAAGGACGGCGACTACGGGATCGTCTTCCAGGACCCAGTCCTCTTCGACTGGCGAACAGTCGCGAAGAACATCGCACTGCCGCTCGAGATGCTCGGCTGGGACCGGAACCGGCGGCGCGCGCGCGTCGCAGAGATGCTCCAGCTCGTCGAGCTCGGCGGCTTCGCCGAGCACCATCCGTGGCAGCTCTCCGGCGGCATGCAGCAGCGCGTTGCGATCGCACGCGCACTGTCGTTCGAGCCCTCGCTCCTGCTCATGGACGAGCCGTTCGGAGCACTCGACGAGATGACGCGCGAGCGCCTCAACCTCGAGCTGCTCTCGATCTGGGAGAAGACGGGCTCGACCGTCGTCTTCGTGACGCACTCGATCTCCGAGGCGGTCTTCCTCTCGACGCGCGTCGTCGTGATGAGCCCGCGACCCGGGCGGATCGCAGGCGTCGTCGACATCGACCTTCCCTATCCACGGACGGTCGAGACGCGCGAGGCGCCACGCTTCTTCGAGCTCGTGACCGAGGTGCGCGAGCTGCTGCGCAGCCGCGGCGAGCACCTGCTGCCCGAGGAAGAGGAGGCGCTGCAGTGACCTCGAGGGCGGCACGGCAGGCGGTCGAGTGGCTACCGGCGCTCATCGTCTTCGTCGTCGTGATCGGGCTGTGGGAGGGACTCGTGCGTGCACTGCACGTCCAGCAGTTCCTCCTGCCGAAGCCGAGCACGATCCTCAGCGTCTTCTGGACGCAGCGCCACACACTGTGGCCCGCCGGCTGGTACACGTTCAAGGAGGCGCTCGGCGGCTTCGCGGTCGGCTCCGGGCTCGGCATTCTCGCGGCGACGGTCGTCGCACGCTTCAAAACGGCCGGGACGGCGCTGATGCCGATCTTCATTGCCGCGAACGCGGTTCCGATCATCGCCTTTGCGCCGATCTTCGGCGCGTGGTTCAACCCGATCTCGCCGCACTCGAAGATGGCGGTGGCAGGCGTCCTTTGCTTCCTGCCGGTGATGGTGAACACGCTGCGCGGGCTGAACAGCGCCAAGCCGCGCCAGATCGAGCTCATGCGCTCGTACGCGGCGAGCGAGCTCGAGATTTGGCGCCGCGTCCGGGTGCCCAGCGCCCTCCCCTTCCTCTTCACCTCGCTGAAGGTCGCAAGCGTCCTCGCAATGATCGGCGCAATCGTCGGCGAGTACTTCGGCGGTGCGCTGAACGCACTCGGCGTGCTCATCAACACCGACGCGCAGATCTTCCAGTTTCAGACGGCGTGGGCAGGAATTCTCGTCGCGTCGTTGCTCGGGATCGCCCTCTACTGCGCCGTCGGCGCGTCGGAGCGCGTCGTGCTCCGCTGGAGCCCCCAGGCGCGGGACTCGTAATCGCGAGGGCAGAGAGATAGAACAACGGAGCCAACACATGGACGGACACAACGGGTCACAGAAAGGGGCAAGAATGAGGAAACGGTGGATGGTCGTCGCCGTGCTCGCCGCGGCGCTCGCGGCCGTGATCGGGACGGCCGCGACAGCGTCCGCGTCACAGAAGCTGACGAAGGTGACGATCCAGCTGCAGTGGGTGCCGCAGGCCCAGTTCGCCGGGTACTACGCGGCGCAGGATCTCGGCTACTACAAGAAGGCCGGCCTCGACGTGAAGCTGCTGAACGGCGGGCCACAGATCGTGCCCGGACAGGTCGTCGCCTCGGGTCGCGCGCAGTTCGGCGTCAACTGGCTGACCGCGCTGCTCGCGGCACGCGACCAGAACACCAAGCTCGTCGACATCGCCCAGATCTTCAGCCGGTCGGGGATGACGGAGCTCACGTGGAAGTCGTCCGGCATCAACACGATCGCCAAGATGAAGGACAAGAAGGTCGCGAACTGGCTCGGCGGCGATCAGTACGAGCTCTTCGCCGCGCTGACGAGAGCCGGGATGGATCCGACGAAGAACGGCGGCGTGACGATCGTCCAGCAGCCGTTCGACATGGGGTTGCTGCTCAATCACCAGGTCGACGCCGCGTCGGCGATGACCTACAACGAGCTCGCGCAGGTGCTCGAGACGAAGAACCCGAAGACCGGCAAGCTCTACACGCTCGCCGATCTGAACGTCATCAAGATGCAGAACGTCGGCTCGGGCATGCTCGAGGACAATCTCTTCTCGACCGAGAAGTACCTGAGCAGCGCCGCGAACCGGGCGACCGCCGAGAAGGTGATCGGCGCGACGCTCGCCGGCTGGATCTACTGCCGCGACCACGCGGCGCAGTGCGTGAACTTCACGCTGAAAGCAGGGCCGACGCTTCCGCGCGGCCACCAGATGTGGATGATGAACCAGATCAACCAGCTGATCTGGCCGAACAAGCTCGGGATCGGCGTCATGGATCCGGCGTCGTACAAGCAGACGTGGACGCTCATGAAGAAGTTCAAGGGGATCACGAAGGCGCCGTCCGCCGGCACCTACCGGACCGACCTCGTGAAGGCCGCCATCGCCGGGCTGAAGGCGCAGGGCATGGACGTCCTGGGCAAGAGCTACAAGCCGCTCAACGTCAAGGTCACGCCGGGCGGGAAGTAAGGAACGCAACCGAAAGGGGAGATTCGCGATGTCGTTGCTCATCAAGGGCGGCCGGATCGTCACCGCGGCCGACGACTACGTCGCAGACGTCTTCGTCGACGACGAGCGAATCTCCCTGATCGGGGAAGACCTCGACGTCGCCGCGGACCGCGTCATCGACGCGGCCGGCAAGTACGTCCTGCCGGGCTGCGTCGACCCGCACACGCACCTCGACATGCCGTTCGGCGGGACGGTGACGATCGACGACGTCGAGTCGGGTCAGATCTCGGCCGCGTTCGGCGGCACGACCTGCCACGTCGACTTCATCATCCAGCCGCAGGGTGCGACGTTCGCGGCCGCCCTGGACGAGTGGCGCGCGAAGGCGAACGGCAAGCAGACGATCGACATGGGCTACCACATGGCGATCACCGATCTGACGAACGGCGGCACGCTGGAGGAGCTCGCGTCGCTGCCCGACCAGGGGATCACGTCGTACAAGCTCTTCATGGCGTACAAGGGCGCGCTGATGGTCGACGACGAGACCCTCTACCGGGCGATGGAAGTGGCCGCGAAGAGCGGCGCGCTCGTGATGGTGCACGCGGAGAACGGCGACGTCGTCGACATCCTCGTGCGCGAGGCGCTCCAGGCGGGCAACACCGCGCCGCTCTACCACGCGCTCACGCGTCCGCCGGAGGCCGAGGGTGAGGCGACGAACCGTGCGATCCAGCTCGCGCACCTCGCCGGCGCGCCCCTCTACGTGGTGCACGTCACGTGCCGCGAGGCGGTCGAGCCGATCGCTCGGGCGCGCGACGCCGGCTGGGACGTCTGGGGCGAGACGTGCACGCAGTACTTCTTCAACTCCCTCGACGACATCTCGAAGCCGGACTTCGAAGGCGCGAAGTACGTCTATTCGCCGCCGGTGCGCGACAAGGCGAACTGGGATGTCCTCTGGAACGCCGTGCGCGGTGACGCACTCTCGGTCATCTCGACCGACCACTGCGCGTTCCTCTGGGACGGGCAGAAGACGATGGGCAAGGACGACTTCTCGAAGATCCCGAACGGCGGCCCCGGCCTCGAGGACCGGCTGAAGATGATCCACCACTTCGGCGTCAACGAGGGGCGCATCACGCTCAACCGCCTGGTCGAGCTGCTCGCGACGAATCCGGCGAAGCTCTTCGGCCTCTATCCGCGCAAGGGCACGGTCGCCGTCGGCTCCGACGCGGATCTCGTGATCTTCGACCCGAACCGTCGCGTGACGATCTCCGCGTCCACGCACCACTCGAAGTCCGACTACAGCCTGTACGAAGGCACCGAGGTGACGGGCGCACCGGACGTGGTGCTGTTGCGCGGCAACGTGCTCGTGGAGAACGACGAGCTCGTCGCGGCGCCCGGCATCGGGCAGTTCGTGCAGCGCGCCCGCTTCGGCGAGGAGCTCGCGCCGGCGCGTGCTGCGGTCGCGTGAGGAGAAGCTGACAATCCAGGGCGAGCGGCGAAGCGTATGCCTGTCATGCGCTTCGCTCGATACCTCATTCCCGCACTCACCGTGATCGCGTTCGTCTTCTTGCTCGCCGCCTGCGGCGGCAAGGGCGGCGGTTACTAAGCTCGACTGCCGCCGCCGACATGTGCGGCGGCTCAAGAGCGCATCGCGGCAGAAGGCGCGCCGACAGGCGCGCATGCGCGCGAGCGGAAAGCAGCGCAGAGGAGCGGGCGACGCGCAAGGCCGCCGGCAAGGGCGGCGGCTACGAACGCTTCTGTAGCGTTCGGCCGGTGGTCACGCCGGACGAGCTTCGCGGCATCGAGACGTTCTCGACCCTCGACGACGCGACCCTGACGCGGCTCGCGGCCGTCGCCGCCGACATCACCTTGGTGCCGGGCGAGTTCGCGGTGCACCAGGGCGACGAGCGCGCGCTGCTCGCCGTCCTCGCCGGGCAGCTCGAGACCGTCCAGGTGGTGGACGGCGTCGAGCACGTGCGGGGCAAGCGCGGCGCCGGCGACTTGATCGGCGAAGTGCCCCTGACGCTCGGCACCGTGTACCCCGCCGGCTTCCGGGCGGTCGAGCCGTCACGCGTGCTGCGGATCGACCTGAAGGACTACTACGCCGCCGCAGCGCAGGCGCCGGAGCTCGCAGCCGGGATCGGGCGGCTCGCCTCGTATCGGATGAGCGGGCCCTCGGGGCTCCTCGCGATCGCCTCGGACCGGCCCGTGGCGCGGGCCGTCGTGTTCTGCCCGAGGTGGAGCGACGCGGGCGCGCAGCTCCGCCGATTCCTCGATCGCAACCAGGTGAGCCACACCTGGGTGCTGAGCGACGCCGCCGACGCGGAAGGGCTCTGGGGTGCGCCGCTGCCCGCCGAGGAGGATTGCCCGGCGATCCGCATCGTCGAGAGCGGCAAGGTCGTCGTCCGGCCGCAGCTTCGGCGCGTCGCCGAGCTGCTCGGCCTGGACACCGAGCCGTCGGCGTCGGACTACGACGTCCTGATCGTCGGCGGTGGCCCGGCAGGCCTGGCCGCAGCCGTCTACGGGGCCTCCGAAGGGCTCCGGACGATCGTGATCGAGCGCGAGGCGCCGGGTGGGCAGGCGGGCACGTCGTCCCGGATCGAGAACTATCTCGGCTTCCCCGGCGGTGTCTCGGGCGACGAGCTCGCAGGACGGGCGCTGCAGCAGGCGCGGCGGCTCGGCGCCGAGATCCTCGTCACCCGGGAGATCACGCGCATCGACGCGGTCAAGCACCACGTGCATCTCGACGGCGGCGACATGCTCCGCGCGGCGACGATCATCCTCGCCTGCGGCGTCTCGTGGCGCCGGTTGGACATCGACGGGTTCGACCGCCTCGCCGGCAAGGGGATCTCGTACGGCGCTGCCCGGAGCGAAGCGCCGCAGGTCCACGGGCTCGACGTGCACATCATCGGAGCGGGGAACTCGGCGGGGCAGGCTGCGCTCCACTTCTCGCAGCACGCGCGCAGCGTGACGATCCTCTGTCGTGGCGCCGACCTGAACAAGAGCATGTCGCACTATCTGATCGAGCAGCTCGCGCGCCGCCTGAACATCAATGTCAAGTTCGACAGCGAGGTCGTCGCCGCGCACGGCGAGGCTGCGCTCGAGGCGATCGACGTGCACAATCGCCGCAGCGGCGAGACGACCACGGAGGCCTCGAACGGCGTCTACATCTTCATCGGCGCCGACGCGGAGACAGCCTGGCTCCCGCCGGAGATCGCGCTCGACGACCGCGGATTCGTGCTGACGGGCCCGGACGTCACGTCGGAGCTCGACCGCGACCCGTACCTGCTCGAGACGAGCGTGCCGGGCGTCTTCGCGTGCGGTGACGTGCGATCGGGCCCGGTCAAGCGCGTCGCCGCGGCGGTGGGCGAAGGCAGCATGGCGATCGCCTTCGTCCATCAGTACCTGCGCGAGAACGCGGTGTCAGACACCGTCGGTGTCTGACACCGCTCTCGCTGCTTACCGTTCCCCGGTCCCGCCCCGGCAGAGCCCGAGCGTTCCGGGCGAGCCCTTCGGAAGGCCGTAGTACTTCCAGGAGTCGGCCGCGGTCTGAACCTGCGACACGGTCTGTCCCGCCTCGGGATCCATGTCGTTCAGGCCGCTGGCGGCACACGCCGAATTTGCGTGGTCGAGGGCTCCCGTGTCGTTCGTGTTGTGAACGCAGGTCGGATTGTCCGTCCCCGTCCCACACGGGACGCCGGGCGGGCCCTTCACCTCGCCCGCGAATGCGGCGCCTGCTGCGGCGCCGCCGACGACAAGTGCACAGATCAGGGTGCTGAGCTTCGTGCGCATGTCTCTCTCCCTCCTAGCGATAGAAGTACGGATCGAGCACGCGCACCTGTGTGATCTGCTCGACGGGAAGACCGTTCCTCGCCGCGGTCTTCCGGATCGCCTCGGGCGTCTCGGCGTCGTAGACGCAAAACGTCTTTCGGCGATCCTCGCTCACGTACGAGTGCACCCACGTGACGCCCTCCGCGGCGTTCGTGTCGACGATCTCGCGACACGCCTCGACTCCGGGTAGGCCGGGCGGAATCGCGATCCCTTCGGGGAATTCCCGCTCCACGAGATAGCGGGGCATGGCCCCTCCCTTTCGTCGATGGTGCGCGTGCTCGGGTCGACCCTAGGAAGCACCGGTCGGGGCCACATCGGCGGTCCTGCCTATGTTGCGTTCGCCTAGATGCCCAACCGCTGCGCGTGTGCGGCGGCCTGGCCGCGCGACTGCACGCCGAGCTTGCGCAGGATCGACGAGACGTGGTGATGGACCGTGCGCTCGGAGACGAAGAGCCGTTCGGCGATCTCGGCGTTGCGCAGGCCCTGCGCGAGGAGCGTGAGGACGTCGACCTCGCGCTGCGTCAGGCCGGCGGGATTGTCGCGCGTCGTCGAGCGCGGGCCACGCGGCACGCGCGCACCGAGACCGCGCAGCCGCTGCGCGACGATCGCCGCCGCCGCGCGCGCACCCAGGCGGTTCAGCTCGTCGAGCGACTCGCGGAGCGCGTCCTCCTCGTCGGCGTCGGCCAGCGCCAGAGCCGTCTCGTAGGGCCGGGCAACGCTGCGCCAGTGCTCGGCCGCCGTCCGCCAGTCGCCGGCGGCGAGCGCTGCAAACGGTGCGGCCGGCTCGACCGGAGGCTGGTCGGTGAGGCCGGCGCGCCGGCGCCAATCGCAGAGCTGGCCGACGAACCACGAGGAACCGCGGCTGACCGCCAGCCCGAGCGCGGTCTCCGTCGCCGCAGCCACGCGGGCCGTGTCGCCGGCGAGCCAGGCCGCCTCGGCAACTGCCGAGGCGGCGGGCCCGACCCACCACAGCTCGCCCGTGCGCTCGGCGAGCGTACGCGCCTCGTCGAGCACCTCGACGACGCCGGGATCACCGCGGCGGGCGCGCACGAGCCCGAGGACGACGAGCGCGTCGATCCGCGGTCGAATCGACGCGCGCTCGAGGCGCAGGATCGCGTCGGCTGCTTCCGTCGCGAGCTCCCAGTTGCCGAGAGCGAGCTCGAGCCGAGCCTCGGCGGCCCGGAGATAGAACCCGTACAGGTCGAGCCCGTGATCGGCGCAGTGGCGGCCGCCCTCGTCGAGGTACACCCGAGCCTTCTCGAGGGAGGGCGCATCGGCCGCGATGCCCGAGAGGTGCGCGAGGACACGGCCGATCTGCTCGCGCAGCCCGTGACGGCGCGCGAGCTCGAGGCTCTGGAGCATCTGCCGCTCGCCGTCGGCTCCGGGCACGAGGCTGCCGAGGGTCTGCTGCGCGAAGGCGCAGATTTCGAGCTCGCCCAGCTCGGTCGCCAGGTCGAGCGCGCGCTTCGCCCACCTCGACGCGTCGTCGGGCAGCGCGGCCGCTGCGGAATGCTGCGCGGCGACCGCGTACGCCCATGCGAGCTCCGGGCCCGGCGGGAGTGTCTCGAGCAGCTCGATCGCTTCGTGCGACGCACGATCCGCGTCCGCCGTGCGGCCCGGACACCAGAGGTAATCCGCCAGCCGCGTCAACGTCGCACCCTCGCGCAGTCGATCGCCCGCCACACGGTGGTACGCGAGAGCATGCTCGAGCGCCTCGATCGCCTCCGCGTTGCGGTCGACGAGGTAGCACTCGACTGCGCAGCGGTCGAACAGGTCGGCGCGCTCCTCGGGCTCCAGCACGTCCCGGAACCGCAGCGCGCGTTCGTACTGCGCGGCCGCCTCGCGATGCGCCCCGAGCGCTGCCGCGCGCACAGCCGCCTGGGTCGCAAACCGGACGACCGCAGAGGCGTCGCCTGCGGCTTCGGCGTGATACGCAATTCGTGCCAGGTCGATGTGCCCGGAAGGCGGGCTCTGCAGCGCCCGCAACGCCGCCCGGTGCAGCGCGAGCTCGCGGTCAGGCGCGACGGACTCCTCGACGGCAAGACGTGCGAGCTCGTGCCGGAATCCGACCGCTCCGTTCGTCCGCGTGAGCATGCCGGCGTCGAGACATTCGTTGATCGCGGGGAACGCAGCACCGGCCAGCGACTCGAGCAGCCAGAGCTCCGCCTGCGGCGGCACGACGGCAACGACCTCGAGCAGCGACTGTGCGTCGGGTCGTAGGCGAGCCGCGCGGGCCATCACCGCGTCGCGCACGGTCGGCGGGATTCGCTCGTCGCCCGCGGCGAGCGCCTCGGTGACGAAGAACGGGTTGCCGCCCGAGACTCTGTAGAGCGCGTCGGCGTCGGCGTGGTGGCCGGAGGCCAGCCGGGCAACGGCAGACGCCGACAGCGGGTCGAGGCGAATGCGGTTCCGCGCGGTGTCGCCGAGCTGGCCGAGCACGACGCGCAGCGGGTGCCGGGACCCGAGCTCGGTGTCGCGGTACGACGCGAGCACGAGGACGCGCGTCCCCGCGAGCCGGCGGGCGACGACGCGGAGGACGTCGAGCGTCGCCCCATCCGCCCAATGGACGTCCTCGAGCACGAGCACGGTCGCGCGTGCATCGCCGAGCTCGCGCATCAGCGCCAGGGCGACGTCATGCGGCACGGCGCCTTCCCGGACGAGGCTCTCGAGCTCGCCCCCGCTCGCTTCCGCGACATCGAGCAGCGGCCCGAGCGGACGCGGCGTGAAGACGGGATCGCACGCTCCCCAGAGGATCCGCGCCCGCGCAGCACCGTCACAGAAGCTGCGCAGCAGCGCAGTCTTGCCGATGCCGGCTTCGCCGCTGACCAGTACGACCCGGCCCGCGCGACGTTCCACCACGTCGTTCAGGTGTACAGCGAGCTCTTCGAGCTGCTCCGAGCGCTCGAGCAGCCCGGGGGAAACGTCCAGCACCGTCGCCATCGGTAGATCGTGCAAGATCGGCAACCGGGTTGCAACGGCGTTGCAACCCGGTTGCAGAATCAGCTCACGAGGTCGTGGCGACGGAGGGCTGCGCCTCCTTCGCGAGGAACGGGCGCAGCACGTAGTAGAGACCTGCGGCCACACCGAAGCCGGTCAGCCAGGAGAGATCGACGTTGTGCGTGTGGGTCGCGATCGGCCCCTGCAGGAACTTCACGAGGCCGTAGCCCCACGCCCACCCGGCGACGACGCCGGCGAGCATGCCGACGACGGCGGCCCAGTTCACGTCGCCGTAGATCGACGACTGCGGCGGAGCGTACAGCGCGTTCACGTCGATCTTCCCGCGCCGGAACACGAGGTAGTCGACGCACATCACGCCCGCCCACGCCGAGATCCAAAGAACGACCGACGCGAGCCATTCGTCGAACTTGTTCGCCCACGTGCCGTCCTGGATGAACCAGATCAGCACGCCGGTGCCGACGACCGAGACGGCGATGCTGACCTTCCACCGCGCAGCCTTGATGTCGAGTGACAGCGCGGCGAGCGACGCCGAGTAGAGGTTGAGGATGTTCGTCGCGACCGGCCCGTGCATGACGAGGAAGAGGATCGGGATCGAGAAGCCGCCGAACGCGGCCGACACGAAGTCGGCCGGATCGTTCTGCACGCCGCCGCTCGCGATCGTCGCCCCGAGGAACCCGAGCCACACGGTCGGGATGAGGATCGCCGACCACGTCGTCCAGAACACCTTCCTGTCGGACGTGCTCGGCTTGATGAAGCGCGTGTAGTCGGACGACCACGTCAACCACGTGATGCCCCAGCCGATGCCGATCGCCGTGAGCAGCTGCGTGACGGCCGTGAGCTTGTCCGCACCGTGCGCGGTCGAGTGCGTCCACACGACGTTCACCTTCGTCCACGCGAGGATGCTCATCACGAGGACGATCACGGCCGCGACGGGCACCGTGTACTTCTCGAACGCCTGGATCAGATAGAAGCCGACGATCGCGATCACGACCTGTACGGCCATGATCCCGATGCCGACCGCGTACTTCGTCCCGGTGCCCGGATGGTGGTACCCGACGTGCTTGAAGATGCCGAGCACGAGGTCGAGCACGACCCACGTGTTCACGCCGAGCCAGCCCATCGTCATCAGCAACTGCGCGACCGCGGGCAGATACGCGCCGCGCCGCCCGAACGCGGCCCGCGACAGCACCATCTGGTTCACGCCCGTGCGATGGCCCATCACGCAGAAGAGCCCGAAGAACGCACAGCCGATGACGTTGCCGATGACGAGGACGAGGATCGTCTCGACGAGGCTCAGCCCGAGGATGATGCCGAGCGCCCCGAGGATCCAGTTGATGGGCGCGATGTTCGCGCCGGCCCAGATCCAGAATTGCCGCGACGGTGTCGACGTCCGATCCTCGGGACGGATCGGCTCGATGCCATGCGCGTCGAGCGTGACCGCCTCGGCCAGCTCGGTCTGCTGATCCATGTTTCGCCTCCCTGACGTGGTCCTTCGGATTGTCAGGCTCGATCCGGATAGATCTCCGGATCCACCTCGACGGGAGTCAATACCCGCCGGTCGCTCCAGTCCAGCGCGGCCACTTCGCGGCAGGCCATGAAATCGACGTCGCCCGCCGCGAGCGCATGCTCGATCAGGGCCCGGAGCACCTCGACGCGGTGCGGGCGGCCGCTGAGGAAGGGATGGCACGTGAGGACGAAGAGGCAGTCATGCCTCCGCATCGCGTCCAGTTCGCTCGTCCAGAGGTCGAGCACCTTCTGCGGCGACTCGATCGCCGACCGGAACGGCGGGTCGGGGATGTAGGCGTACTGCTCCCAGTCGTCGAGCGCCCAGTGCACCGGCAGCTCGACGATCTCCCCCGCGCCCGTCTCGAGCACGTACGGCGTGTCGGAGTCCATCAACGATGAGTCGTACTTCAGGCCGTGCTCCGCGATGAGCGCCGGGGTCCGCCAGCCCGGCTCCCAGCTCGGGCAGCGAAAGCCCTCCGGCGTGACACCGACGCGCGCGAGCGCGTCGAGCGCGCGCTCGAAGTCCGCGCGCTCCTCCTCCTCGCTCTGCGCGAACGGCGAGTGATGAGCGTACGAGTGGTGGCCGACCTCGTGGCCGGCCGCGAGGATCTGCTCGATCGCCTGCGGGTACCGGTCGGCCGTCCAGCCGGGGACGAAGAACGTCGCCGGCAGGGAGTACTCGCGCAGCAGCTCGAGGATGCGCGGCACGCCGACGCGCGGGCCGTATGCCTGGTGCGACATGACGCCGAGGTTGCGCGCGTACAGGCCGCTCTCGACGAGGATCGGCGCCTCGGCGTCGACGTCGAACGTCAGACACGCGATCATGTTCTGGCCAACGCCACGAGTGAGAGCAGCTCGTACATGACCGTCGCGCCGGCGAGCGCCGTCACGGCGCCGGCGTTGTCGTACGGCGGCGAGACCTCCACGACGTCACAGCCGACGAGGTTGACGCCGCGCAGGTTGCGCACGAACGCGAGCGCCTCGGCCGTCGAGAAGCCGCCGGCCTCCGGCGTGCCGGTGCCGGGGGCGAACGCCGGGTCGAGGAAGTCGACGTCGAACGACATGAACACGGGGCGGTCGCCGACCGTCTCGCGCACGAGCTCGCCGTAGCGCTCCGCACCGAGCGCGCGCAGCTCGTCGGTCGTGAGGACGGTGAAGCCGATGTCGCGCGCGAGCTGCAGGTCGTCCGGCCCGTACAACGAGCCGCGCATCCCGGCCTGCACCGACGCGGTCGGGTCGATGAGGACCTCCTCGAACGCACGCTTGAACGTTGTGCCGTGGAAGTAGCGCTGTCCGAAGTACGCCTCCCACACGTCGCCGTGCGAGTCGAGCTGCACGAGGGCGAGCGGACCGTGCTTGCGTGCGAGTGCGCGCAACTCCGCGAGCGTGATCGCGTGGTCGCCGCCGAGCGCTGCGGGAAACACGCCGGCCTCGACGAGTGGCGCGAGCGCTTCCTCGATCTGTCCGTATGTCCGCTCGGTATCACCGGGCGACACGGGAACGTCGCCGTAGTCGACGATCGAGAGGGTGTCCACGACGTCGACGTCGAGGGCGGGGTTGTACGGGCGCAGCAGCGCCGACGCGCTGCGGATCGCCTCGGGCCCGAAGCGCGGGCCCGTGCGGTAGCTCGTCGCGGTGTCGAACGGGATGCCGTAGACGGCGACGTCGACGCCCGCGAGATCGGTCACGTGCGGCGCGCGCATGAACGTGCGGATCCCCGCAAAGCGCGGGATCAGCTGGGCGTCGAGCGGTTTGTAATGACTCTGTGACATTTCCTGCGAGCCTAACGCGCTCCGGCTAGCCTCGCGACGTGGGGGTGCGGGTGATCGCGCTCGCCGCGCTCATCGTCCTCTGCAGCGCGGCGACGTACTCGAAGGGCATCGACGTCTCGAACCATCAGGGCTCGAAGATCGACTGGCCTCAGGTCGCCGGGTCGGGCATCGAGTTCTCGTTCCTGAAGGCGAGCGAAGGGACGACGTTCACCGACGCCACGTACGCGCTCAATCGCTCCGGCGCGAACGCCGCCTCGATCTCGATCGGGGGCTACCACTTCGCCCGTCCCGCCGGCACGAACGACGTGACGCTGACGGCGAGCGCGATCGCGCAGGCCGACCACTTCGTCGACATCGCGCAGCCGCGCGGCGGCGATCTCCCGCCCGTGCTCGATCTCGAGACGGCGGGCGGGCTGAGCGTCACGAATCTCGTCAAGTGGACACAGGCCTGGGTCACCGAGGTCACGGCACGGACGGGCCTCCAGCCGCTCGTCTACACCTCGCCCGCCTTCTGGAAGAAGTCGCTCGGCGACACGACGGCGTTCGCACTGGCCGGGAACCAGTTGTGGATCGCGCACTGGACGTCCGGGGCGTCGCCGACCGTGCCCGCGTCGAACTGGGGCGGCATCGGCTGGACGTTCTGGCAGTGGTCCGACTGCCAGCACATCCCCGGGATCGCGACCGGCTGCG
>Ga0308175_100001081_pt1 | contig 18131 bp, 16 predicted proteins | sample PhyCR1_3_FD_203893 | JGI IMG/M metagenome (GOLD analysis project Ga0308175, IMG submission 203893) | Soil microbial communities from UC Gill Tract Community Farm, Albany, California, United States - DLSLS.C.R1 | ecosystem: Environmental > Terrestrial > Soil > Agricultural land | place: USA...
CGTTCGGGTACTCCGGCATGTGGAGCTTCTTGCCGGTGTACTCGTCGGGGCTGCGCACGTCGACCAGCGGCTTCTTCGCCTCGAGGTGCTCCAGCACCTGGTCGCGGAAGGCGCGGATCTTCTTGTCGTCCCGCTCGGAAGCCCGGTACTGGCTCGCCGGATAGCTCGGCACGTCCTTGGTCAGCGGCCGCCCCTCCTTCTCCCACTTGATCCGCCCGCCGTCCATGATCTTCGCCTTGGCGTGCCCGAAGAGCTGGAACACCCAGTAGGCGTAGGTCGCCCACCAGTTGTTGCGGTCGCCATAGAAGACGACCGTGGTGTCCTGGGTCACCCCGATCCGCCGCATCAGCGCCTCGAACCCCTCGCGTCCGAGGTAGTCGCGCCGCAACGGATCGTTCAGATCGCGCGTCCAGTCCACCTCGACGGCGCCCGGGATGTGCCCGGACGGGTACAGAAGGGGGTCCTCGTTGGATTCGATGATCCGGATCGATGGGTCCTGCAGGTGACTCGCGACCCAGTCGGTCGAGACCAGCACCTCGGGACGGGCATAACCACGGCTTTCGATTTCACTCACGTCGGTCTCCTTTCGCCCCATTGCCGCAAGGGCTCCCTATTTGTGACTAATCCTATCACCATAGTCTCTTGCCGCCAACGAGGCACCCCCCATCCTTCCTTGAGCGGGGGGCATAGGCTACACTTGAGCAGTTTCTCGTACCTTGTCTTATATCAGGTTGCGCATAACCTGGTATATCGAAAGGTGGGCCAGAAACGGCTCCCGCCGGCCTGGCTCCGCCTTTTGGAAGGAGACCTATGTCCAGCCGTAAGTACCGTCGTATGCTCGTCTTGTCCCTCGTGCTCTCCACCGGTGCCCTGGCATTCCCGGTGGAGGCGGCTCCGAGCCGGAGTCATTCACCCGGTGCCGGCTCAGCCGTCCAAACGCAGCTCTTCACGCGTAGCTTGATTGAGACCGTGAAGAACCTTTGGGGATTGCTCAAGGACGCGCCTCCGGGGCCACCTCAGGGGAATGACCCCGGGAAGCCCAATAACCGGGAGGGATCGGGCATGTGCCCGATCGGCAATCCTCATCCGGGGCCTTGACGCCAGGCGGGCAGGAAGCCCGGAGCGGGGTCCGGTGTTCTGAAGACCATGGAGGAGACGCTGGAAACCGATGCCGCATCCTGACCGCGAGACCCTGGCGCAGTATCTGAACGGCACGTTGCCGGACGGCGCGAGCCGCGCTCTCCAGCGTCATCTCTCTCTGTGCCCCACCTGCGAGGAGCGCCTGGTCGCGCTGGCGCCGGGCCCCTCCCCATCCCTTTCGACCGCTCCTCCGGAGGAGGATTATCAGGATCTGATCCGGCGCCTCCTCGACAGCCAGCGCGCGGAGGTCGCCGCGATCCGCCACGGCCTCGCCGCCGAGCGGGCCGCGGCCCCCGGGCTCTGGCGGGAGATCGCGCCCGAGCCCCAGGAGCGGCGCCGCCAGCGGGTGCTGGACGAGCCCCGGTTCCAGACCTGGGGTTTCTTCGAGCTGCTGATCGACCGGGCTTACGGGGCTATTCAGGAGGACCCGCGCGCGGCCGAGGATCTGCTGCGGCTGGCGGTTGCTGTAGCCGGGCAGCTCGGCTCCGCGGGCTATGGTCCGGCCGCCGGCGAGACGGCCCAGGCCCGGGCGTGGATCTGGCTCGCCAACATCCTGCGCGTGCAGGGGGACTTCCAGCAGGCGGAGGCGGCGCTTCAGACCGCCGAGCGGCATCTCTCCCGCGGCTGGCTCGATCCGCTCGACGAGGCGCTCCTCCTGGAGGTGAAGGGCGCTCTGCGCCGCGGCCAGCGCCGGTTCGCGGAAGCGGTCGAGCTTCTCGACGCCGCCATCGACATCTACTGGGAGGTCAACGAGCCCCATCTGCAGGGGCGCGCGCTGGGGATCAAGGGCCTGGTCCTCCAGTACACGGGGGATTTCACGGCGGCGGCGGACTGTTTCCGCACCAGCCTCTTCCTGGTCGACGGCCTCCGCGAGCCCCGGCTGGTGCTGACCAACCAGTACAACCTCATCGGCTGCCTCCACGACGCCGGACAGAGCGCCGAGGCGGCGTCGCTCATCGTCGACGCGCGGCGGCTGACCGAGCAGGTGGGCAGGCGCTCCGACCTGCTGCGCCTGCGCTGGACCGAGGGGAAGATCGCCGCCTCGCGGGGCCGTCTCGAAACGGCCGAGGCGGCCCTTCGCGAGGTGCGTGAGGCCTTCTTCGAGAGCTCTCTGGTCTTCGACGCGGCGCTCGTCTCGCTCGACCTCGCCGCGGTCTACCTGCGGCAGCACCGGGCCGAGGAGACCAAGCGGCTGGCGGCCGAGCTCATTCCGGTCTTCCAGACCCGCGACGTCCACCGCGAGATCCTGGCCTCTCTCATCGTCTTCCAGCAGGCGGCGGATCTGGAGCAGCTCACCGCCGGCCTGATCGAGGAGACCGCCGCCCGCCTGCGGCAGGCCCGCGGCAATCCGCAGCCGCGGCCCGGCACCGAGGCCTAGACTCTGGAGATCCCCCTGGAAAGGGAGATCCGGCGCGTGCCGGGCCTTGCGTAGGTATTCCTCCACCCGCGCCACGACCTCGACCTCCGCCCGCTCGGCCTCGACCGCCCGCTGGAAGAAACCGATCGCGATCAGGGCTTCACTGTGGATCTGCCGGGAGGTAAAGACCGGCACCAGCTCGGCGGCCAGACGCTTCAGCTCCGCGGACCGCCCTTGCTCGGCATAGAGCAGAGCGAGCTCCAGAGTGACCAACGCCGTGTCGTAGGGGATCCCTTCGGCCATGAAGCCGTCGCGCGCGGCCACGAAGAGCGCCTCGGCCTCCTTCACCTGACCCAACCCGCGGGCGATTCTCCCCTGTATCCATGTGCGGCGGTTTTGTGTCCAGGCGTCCGGGAAGGCGCGGTAAAGCGGCAGCGCCTCGCGGTATGCCCGCTGTGCGTCCAGAAAATGTCCCAGGTTCGTCAGCGCGATGATCAGATTGTGCCTGGCGCTCAGAAGAAGACGGGGCTCCGCCCCCGGCTCGATCAGCTTCATCGCCCGGTACAGCACGGGAATGCTCTCCTCTGATCTTCCGGAATACAGAAGGACCAACGACTGGTTGATTAGGGACCTTCCCGCCCGGTGATTATCCCGGAGCTCTTGGAAGATGGAGATGGCCCTCTTCAGGAGCTTTAGGGCATCCAGGAACCGGTATTGGTGCCTCCGCAGAGACGCCTCCAGATCCAGAAAGAGAGCAAGCTCGAAAAGATCTCCCGTCCCCAGCTCAAGGTATTCCCGACCCTGGTGAAATGCGGAGTCCGCACCCTGAAGATTCGACTGAATCCGGAGGGCATTGCCAATGTGAGACCAGGCGCGAGCCCGCATATCAGCCAGCCGGCCCGCACCGTAGCGATCCGTATCCGCGAGGTCGGCGACCCTCAGAGCCAACCGGCTCAGCTCCTCTCCGTGCCTGGAATCTCGGATGCTCGTCTCAAGGCTGCGGTCGATCAGCAGCTCGAGAAGACCCCAGGTCCGGAAACGCCGGCTGTTCTGCAGGAGCATTTCACGCTGCCCGGCGGTACGCCCCATCAGCTCCCGGAAAAGGCTTGGCGCTTCATCTCTCTCCCGCCGCAGGAGATCGATCCACTTCATCGCCAGATCCTGACTCCGCTCGAAAGCTTCGTCGTAGCTCTCGGGCCGAGGAGGCCGGAACTGTATGACCTGTGAGCCGTGGAGAGGAGAGGGGCTGAAGAGCCGGGACCGGCAGCGGGTGCAGGTGGCCAGGTGACGAAGAAGCCTTGGCCCCACCTCATCCAAGGAGGCTGAAAGGCTCCGTAGAGCCTCCTCACTTGGATGAAACTTCACGCTGCCCCTCCGCTGAATGACATCTGACAAGCCCCCCCTCCGCGATTCTGCGACTTTTCGTTCTTCTCGACAAGCCGGGATGAGAGAATCCGCGCGTCCTGCCCGGGGCAAAGGACGCCGGCTCAGAGAGCCGGCGTCGGAGCAATCGCCAAGGTTATCTCCCGACGGGCACCCGGTTGGAGTGAGATCCCCGCTCCCGGGGGGGCGAGGCCGGACGATGAGCCTTGATGCCGTTGGGATCCATTCCTTCCCCTTCCTTGATCCAGACACCCGCCCAGCTCAAGCCGAAGCCCTGCCAGGCGTGGGTCAGCAGGCCGGCCGGCGGCGCCTGCGCGGTGAGCGGGCGCGCCTGGACGGCGCCGGCCGTCAGCAGGATCAGGAGCGCGGGGACGACGGCAACGGAACACAATCTTCGAAACATGACATCTCCTCTCCGGCGGGCCCTTCGCCGTACCGCCATTGGTCCGAACGGGGGCCGCTGGCTAAAGGGTGCACTTTTTGCGTCGAGAGGGGAAGAAAGGCCGGAAAGCTGGAAGCCCCGAGGGATCCTCAGGGCTTCCGGAAAGGAAAAGAGGGGCTAGTAGCGAACGTTGCCCGTGCTCGGCGCGCCGGCGCCGACCGCGGTCTGCACGTTCAGATACTCCTGGACGACGTTCGGCAGGCTCTTCTCCAGCCAGTCGGCCATGTCCTGCTCCTCGCGCAGGATGGCCTCGCAGACCTGCACGACCTGGTTCTCGCCCAGGAGACGGGCCGCCGTGATGAGCGCCCGGTAGGAGGCGATCTCGAAGTGCTCGGCCGCGTAGTCCGAGAGGGCGTTCTTCACCAGCTCGTCCGGCGAGGCGCCGGTCGAGCGCCCCTGGAAGAAGCCGGAGACCGCGCCCATGGCGGTCTTCACCGTCGAGACGCTGCCGCCCAGGCGCTCCACGCACTCGCGGACGCGCTCGGCGTGCATCTTGGTCTGCTCCAGGTGCTGGGCGATCTTGCGGTACATCTCAGGGCGGTCCTTCACGTCGTCCGCATGGTTCTCGAGGACCTGGACGAGCCCCTTCTCCATCGCGTAGGCGTCGTTGAGCCAGCCGATCAGGGTTTCCCTGGGATCTCGGTTCGCCATACTGCAACTCCCTTCTACTGCTGTGATTCGTGTTGTGATCACCGGACGCCGGAGCCGGCGTCAGCCCTGGAAGGGTGCAACATGCATGCCCCTGAGCCTCAGGCGGTCTCCGGATCACTCCTCCTTGCCGGCCACCGCGACGGTGCTCGCCTGCGGCCCCTCGAACCCCTGCTCCTCGGCGAAGCGGACCCGCGAGCCCACCTCCAGCTTCTCGAAGCCAGGAGGATCGAGCACGGCGTTGCGGTGGAAGTAGATCTCCCGGCCGTCCGGACCGGCTATGAAGCCGAACCCCTCGTCCTGGAAGACGCGGACCACCTGCCCCTCGGGCGGCAGCACCTGGCTCTTCACCTCGCCGCGCCGTTTCGCAGCCCACGCCTCCACCTGCCGCTCGGCGGCATCGAAGGCCCCGCGGATCGCGGCGTAGATCTCCTCGTCGCTCTTGTCCGCCACCAGCTCGGAGCCGGGGACGGTGACGTCGACCCGCACCCGGTAGGGGCCCCCCTCCTGGTGATGGTTGCCGGTGGGGCGCTCGACCGCGATGCGGCAGCTCGTGATGCGGTCGCTGTGCCGCTCCAGCCGGTCGGCGCGCTTCCGCAGCTCGGCCTCCAGCGGTGGGGAAAGATCGATCCAGCGGGTGGAAATCTCCAGGGGTACCTGCATGCTCTGCTCTCCTTTCCCGGCCCTCGCGGGCCCACTCGGCCTGGAAACCCGCAAGGGGCGTGCCATGGAGGGCCGTGCTACCATCCAGCTACTCACAACTTCCTCCCCAGCGCTTCGTATCAATAGGTACGAAAACCTCCGACAGAACGGACAAATCATGTTCGAAGCCCCAGCAGAACGAAAAGCCGGCTGAGGCCGGCTCCCAAGCCGGCCCTCAATCCAAGAGCCGGCTTTAGGCCCTCATAACGGCCGCGAGATCACGCACGCGTTGATGCCGCCGATCCCCATCGACAGCTTGCCCGCGAATCCCTTCGAGGTCGGGCACGGCTCGTCGAAGACGTAGAGGTCGTGGATGCCGGCGATCTCCCGGTTGAGCTCGTCCGGGTGGAGCGGCGTCGGGTAGAGCCGCCCGCGCTCGAAGCCGAGGTACTGCGCGGTCAGCTCCCAGCCGCCGCCGGCCGACATGCCGTGGCCGAAGGTCCCCTTGCGGGCGGTCACCACCACCGACTCCGGGACCATGCCGCGCAGGGTCTCCACCTCCCGGTAGTCCCCCGGCGTGGCGGTGGCGTGGAGGTCCCAGGTGGCGAGGTCCTCCGGCCGGATGCCGCTCTCCGCGAAGGCGTTCTCCATCGCCATCGTCGGCCCGTGGATCGAGGGGGTGATGATGTGGTCGGCGTCGGAGCTGACGCCGACGGCGACCGGCTCCATGCCCAGCGGCCGGAACCCCTTCTCGCGCATGTAGTCGAGATCCCCCAGAATCCAGAGCACCGCGCCCCCCGCCACGTGGGTCCCCCGCAGGCCGGTCAGCGGCTTGGAGACCGCGGCGTCGGCCGAGATCACGCGCGCCGAGTAGAAGGCCCCCACCGACAGCGCCAGCGGCGGCGGATCGGTCGCCCCGATCACCACCGCCTTGGCCTCCCCGCGCCGGATGGCGTCCATCCCCAGCTTCAGGCAGACGCCGAAGGTCGAGCAGGCGGCCACCGGCGCGAAGGCGAGGCCGGTGATGTGCCCCATCATCGAGATCTGCGCCGCCGGCGTGTTCCAGATGTTCCAGACCAGGTTGGGGGACACCGACTGCCAGGGGGGCGTGGGCTCCTTCCATCTCTCATGGAGGGCCTTCAGGCGGCGCTGCTTCTCCTTGAGCACGCTCACCTTCCCCTTCTCGATGTCCCCCTGGACGTTGAGCCCCTCGATCTCGGCCAGCTCGCGGAGGTACTGCTGGAGATCGGGCGAGGAGGCGGCCCACCAGTGCCACCAGGCGGCCTCGGCCTCGTAACGGTCCTCGGGGTCGGCGACCGTGTCCGGATCGGGAGGCGCCCCCTCCGCGGCCTCCCCGCGCGCCCGGAAGGCCGGATTGCGCTCGGCCCAGAAGCGGTCCCAGCGCCGCTGGGCGCGGTCGAGGGAGCGCGTGTTGTTCGAGATCGTCTGGATGCAGCCGATGCCGGTGCCCATGTAGATGTGGGCGGCGGTGCCGAGCGCCCGCAGCTCCTCCTCCAGCCCCGGGTTTGCCCCAAGGGCCTGGATGAAGGAGCCGATGGCGTAGAGCACCGGCAGGTCCATCTTCTCCTCGAGCTGATGGAAGCGGGCGGGGGGGAAGCGGGAGGCGATCCACCCGCGGTAGTCCTCGAACCGGAATTCGGGGACGCCGACGAGGAAGTTGTCGGGGCCGAAGCCGTTGAACGGCCCGAGCCAGCTCCCGTTGGCCGCGAGATTCGCCGCGAACGCGTCGATATTGGGTGAGCGGGGCGCGACGACGCCCCAGCCGAAGATTCCGACTCTGCGCAAAACGGACCCCTCCTTCGAAGCCCGGATTCTGCCACAGCCCGGGCCTACCCCGTTCGGGGGAGCGAAAAGTCCACCGGGCGAGCCCTCCTCGTCTCCCGGTGCGGGAGAGGGAGCCGGGGTGAAGAGACCCCTTACGAGTGCCCGCCCGCCACCTTCTTCTCACCCGCCTCGACGCGGACCGCCAGCTTGTTCTGGGCCGGCGGCAGTGGGCAGGTGGCGAAGGCGGTGAAGGCGCAGGGCGGGTTGTAGGCGGTGTTGAAGTCGACCGCCACCTTGCCGTCCTTGGGCGGGTCGGTGTCGAGGAAACGGCCGGCGCCGTAGGTCTCCTTGCCGTTCGTCTGGTCGCCGAAGACCAGGAAAAGGCTGCCGTCCTCCCCGCCTTCGAGGGCGTCGATGCGGTAGGTCTTCCCCCGCCAGTCGAACACCACGGCCCCCGGCGACTTCTCGTCCGCCACCTGGCCGATGATGTTGGCGATGGGGATCTTCTTGTCCTTGTAGGGCTCGAACCGGGCGACGACCCGCCACTCGGGCCGGATGGGGTACTCGTCGATCCCCTTGAAGTTGGCCAGCATTGGGCTGGTCTTGTCCTTGATCCGCACGCCCAGGCGGTCCCCCCGCTTGATGACGTAGAAGCTGAGCGAGCCGAGCTCCAGGATCGTCGGCTTGCCGCTGGCGTCCGCGCTCACGGTCATTCCTGGGGTCACCGGCTTGCCGTCGGCGGTCAAGGCCACCCCGGGCTGGACGTTCAGATGGACCGTCTCCCCTTCCAGGGTGAGGGTGCCGGCCACGGCCGGAGCCTTCCCCTGGGGGAGGATGACCGGGTTGCCCGGATCGCTGCCGAAGCGGTTCTCCCCCGGCTTCAGCCAGTAGAGGCCGACCAGGGTGAGCCAGCCGTCCTCCCTCTTGAGGCCCGCGACCCGCTTCTCGCGCCAGGCCTCGACCTCCTTGCGGTAGGCCGCGGGATCGGGCGGCGCGGAAGCCGCGGGCGCCTTGGCGTCGGCGGCCCACAGGGCGGCCCCGGCGCAGAGGGCGGTCAGCAGGAAGGGGATGGCGCGCATGCGATTGAGCTTCATATCGAGGCCTCCAAGTCGGACGAAGAGGATAACCCAGGGCGTGGGATCTCTGTTCCAGGTGCGGGGAGCCCGCCCATCCGTGCCCGTAACCTTCCCCCACCTTTTTCCGTATTCCTGCCAGAATGGGAGCCACGCCGGCTTCCGCAGGAGGCATCATGCTGACGATCCGCGATCTCGTGAAGGTCTATCCAGGCCCGGTCACCGCTCTCCAGGGGATCAACCTCGACGTCCCGCCCGGGATGTTCGGCCTGCTCGGCCCCAACGGCGCGGGCAAGTCGACGCTGATGAAGATCCTCGCGGGGCTGCTGGAGGCGACCGCGGGGCAGGTGTTCCTCGACGGCGAGGACGCGCTCGCGCGGCCGGAGCGGATCCGCCAGCGCCTCGGCTATCTCCCCCAGGAGTTCGGCTTCTACCCCCACCTCACCGGCGAGAAGATGCTCACCTATCTGTTGAAGCTCAAGGGGATCGAGGCGCCCGGGGGGCTCAAGAAGCTGGTCGCGGAGCTGCTGGAGCGGGTCAACCTCTCCTCGGCGGCCAAGCGGCGGGTCAAGACCTACTCGGGCGGCATGCGCCAGCGGCTCGGCATCGCCCAGGCGATCGCGGGCGATCCCCGGCTGATCATCGTCGACGAGCCCACGGCCGGCCTCGATCCGGAGGAGCGGCTGCGCTTCTACCGCATCCTCGCCGAGCTGGCGGCGGACCGCATCGTGCTGCTCTCCACCCACATCGTGGAGGACGTGGCCGTGCTCTGCCCCCGCTTCGCGGTGATCCGCAAGGGGCGCCTGGTGGCGCAGACCTCCCCCACCGAGGCCCGCCAGGCGATCGCGGGGAAGGTCTTCGAAGGGCGCCTGGGGCGGGAGGAGATGGCCGAGATCCAGGGGCGCGGCCTGCGGATCATCCAGTCGATCCTGGTCGAGGGGAAGAACCGCGTGCGGGTCTATCAGCCGGACGGCGCCCCGCTCATGGGCTTCGAGCCCGTGCAGGAGACGCTGGAGGACGCCTATCTGCTGCTGATGCAGGATGCCGCGCAGGTCCCGCGGCCCCACGAGGAGGCGCCGGCGCTCGCCGCCGGTGGCGCCGCTTGAGCCTCTCCCGCACCGGCGTCATCTACGCCGAGGAGCTCGGCCGCACGGTCAAGCGCCCCCTCTTCTGGTTCCTGGTCTTCTTTCTGCTCCTGATGAGCTGGGGGATGTCCACCGGGCACATGCAGATCGGCACCGGGGACTCCTCGGTGGGCGGCACCAAGGCCTGGGTCACCTCCGAATTCAGCTTCGCCCCCGTCATGGCGGTGCTGATGGTAATGCTTTACAGCTTCTTCGGCTCGATCGCCTCGGGGATGGCGATCGTCGCGGACGACGAGGCGAAGATCAGCGACATGCTGCTCTCGACGCCGCTCCGGCCCGCCGAGTACGTCTGGGGGAAGTTCCTGGCGATTCTGACCGGTTTCCTGGGCGCCGTCGGCCTCCAACTGCTGCTCGTCCTCTTCTTCAACCACGTGCTGCCCAACTCGTCGGCGGTGGAGATCCGCGGGCCCCTCCATCTGGTCAACTACCTGCGGCCGGCCCTGGTCTTCGGGCTGCCGGCGCTCGTCTTCTATCTGGGGATCGCCTTCCTCCTCGGCGAGCGGTGGCGGCGGCCGGTCACGGTCTTCCTCTTCCCCACCGCCGTGCTGCTGCTCTGCGGCTTCTTCCTCTGGAGCTGGGCGCCGACCTGGCTCGACCCGCGGATCAACCAGGCGCTAATGCTGGTCGATCCCTCCGGCTACCGCTGGCTGAACGAGACCTGGCTGAAGCTCGACCGCGGGGCGGAGTTCTACAACAAGGCCCGCATCGGGCTCGACCTGCCGTTCGTGATCTCCCGCCTGCTCTTCCTCGCTCTCGGGGTGCTCGGCGTCGGGCTCGCCCAGCGGCATCTGGCCGCCCACCTCCAGGGGGAGACGGCGGGCGGCGGGCGGCTGCTCCCGTGGCGCCGGAGGGTTGCCGCCGAGGGGGAGGCCGCGGCGCCCCTGCCGTCTCGCGCGATGACGGAGCTGCGGGCCCGCTCCGGGGAGGTCGGCTTCCTCGCCGCCACCCGCGCGGTGGCCGGCACGGAGCTGCGGAACCTGCTCGCCTCGCCCGGCGTCTACCTGTTCGGGGTCCTGATCCTCCTGCAGACCCTGGGCACCACCCTGCTCTCCCTGGGGCCGCTCCAGACCGAGCTGCTGGTGACGCCGGGGCTGGCGGCGGTGCGGGCGATGAACGTGCTCTCGGTGCTCCTCTGCCTGCTGCTGATGTTCTATACCGCCGAGTCGCTGGAGCGCGAGAGCTCGACCGGGCTCGCCGCAATCTCCTTCTCGACCCCGGCGCGCACGGGCGCCCTGCTCTTCGGCAAGGCGCTCGCCAACAGCGCCGTCGGGATGCTGATGACGGTGGCGACCTACATCGGCTGCGCCATCGCCATCCTGATCCAGGGGAAGGTGGCGCCCAACCCCGGCCCGTTCCTGCTCGTCTGGGGTCTCCTGCTGGTCCCCACCCTGCTCGCCTGGACCGGCTTCATCCTCGCCGTGCAGGCCCTCTTCGGCCAGCGCTACGTCACCTACGGCGCCGGCCTCGGAGCGATGGCCCTCACCTTCTACCTCCAATTCACCGGCCACATGAATTGGGTGGGCAACTGGTGGCTGTGGAGCGCCCTGCGCTGGAGCGACATGGAGCTCTTCCCGCTCGAGGCCCAAGCCATCCTGCTCAACCGGTTGATGGTCCTGGGGCTGGCCGGCCTGTTCACGGCGGTGGCCGTGAAGGCCTTCGACCGCCGGCAGCCGGACGCGATCGGCACCTTCAACCGCCTGCAGCCCGGGGCGATCTGGCGGGGGACGCTGCGCCTCTCCCCCTTCGCCCTGGTGCCGCTGGTGGCCGCCACCGCCCTCTGGACCGCCGTCGACAACGGGTTCCAGGGCGCCAGGGTGGAGAAGAAGGAGAAGGACTACTGGAAGCAGAACCTGGCCACCTGGCGGGAGGCCCCGCAGCCGGAGATGGCGGACGTCGCGCTCGACCTGCGGATCGATCCGGACCGCCGCTGGCTCTCCGACCGCGGCAGCTACGAGCTGATCAACGATCATGAGGCGCCGCTCGCGCGCTTCGCCCTGACCGGCGGCACGCATTGGAAGAAGGTGAGCTGGACGCTCGACGGCAAGCCCTACAAGCCGGAGAACCGCTCGGGCCTCTACGTCTTCACGCCGCCGGCCCCGATGCCGCCGGGCGGGCGGGCGCGCGTCGGCTTCCAGCTCGAGGGGGTCTTCCCGGAGGGGATCAGCAAGAACGGCGGCGGCAGCATGGAATTCATCATCCCCTCGGGCGTGGTGCTGACCAGCTTCAGCCCGTCCTTCGCGCCGGTGGTGGGGTACATGGAGGAGATCGGGGTCAAGGACGGCGAGAACAGGTACGAGACCCGCGTCTACCCCGACGACTTCTACAAGGGGAGGACCGACGCCGCCTTCGGCTCCGGCCACCCGTTCACCACCCGCATCGCCGTCACCGGCCCCAGGGATTTCGCCTTCAACTCGGTCGGCAGCCGGGTCAGCGATACGGTCCACGGGGGGAAGCGGACCGTGGTCTGGCAGAGCGACTACCCGGTGCGCCTCTTCAACGTGGTCGGCGGGCGCTGGGCCGTGCGGCCCGGGCACGGCACGTCGATCTACTACCACCCCGGCCACGGCTACAACGTCGCGGCGATGTCCAGCGCCCTGGACGCCGCCCGCCGCTGGTACTCCGAGTGGTTCAAGCCGTTTCCGTGGAAGGAGCTCAAGCTCTCCGAGTTCCCCGGCCTCGCCACCTACGCCCAGGGGTTCCCAACCGACATCACCTTCTCGGAAGGGATCGGCTTCCTCACCAAGAGCGACGTCAAGACCGACGCCGTCTTCCTGGTGACCGCCCACGAGAGCGCCCACCAGTGGTGGGGGAACCTCCTCACTCCGGGCAAGGGGCCGGGCGGCAACCTCCTCTCCGAGGGGATGGCCCACTTTTCGACCGCCCTGCTGATGGACCAGGTCAAGGGCCCGCAGGCGCGCATGGAGTTCCTCAAGCGGATCGAGGAGAATTACGGCGACTCCCGCCGGGCCGACGCCGAGCGCCCGCTGGTGCGGACCGACGGCTCCCACGACGGCGACCAGACGGTGACCTACGACAAGGGGGGGTGGGTCTTCTGGATGCTCTACGAGCAGCTCGGGCGGGAGCGGGACCTCGCGGGATTGCGTAAATTCATCGCCGACTGGGGGAACGGCCCGGACTACCCCGTGCTCCAGGACTTCACCGCCGCCATGCGCCCGTTCGCTCCCGACCCGGCGGTCTACGACGCCTTCGTGAGGCAGTGGTTCCATCAGGTGGTGGTGCCGGAGTACCGGCTGAGCGACGCCCGGGTGACGGCCGGCCCGGGGGGGAGCTCCTGGAAGGTCAGCGTGCGGGTGAAGAACGCCGGCACCGGCCGCATGCCGGTCGAGGTGGCGGCGGTCCGCGGCGACCGCTTCACCAAGGGGGGCAAACCGGCGCCCGGCTACCGCGACGTCCGCCGGACGGTGACCCTGGGAGCGGGCGAGGAGAGGACGGTGGAGATCCCCTGCGCCTTCCAGGCCGAGCGGGTGCTCGTGGACCCGGACGTCAAGGTGCTCCAGCTCCGCCGCAAGGCGGCGGCGGCGAAGCTGTAGCGGGAGCGGGCTCAGGGGAGCTACCATTGCCTGGACCTGGGAACCATCTGCTCCCTGGGTGAGCAGCGGCGCGCAGGAAGTTGGCGATCGGCGGCTCGCTTTTGTCTTTTCGTGGCACCCTAGACCTTAGAAGCGTTCCTTTGGCCGGATCGAAGGGAAAAGAGGGCCGGAAGCAAGGACCCGGCACGGAGAGGCTCGCGAGAGGCTCATAAGGAGGAGAAGAGATGCGTAGAACCATTCACCGAGGGGTTGTGGCGCTGGCGATCGTTACTTCCCTGTCCGTCGCCGGGGCGCGCCCGGCCGCCGCCATGGATCTGGGGCTCGTGCATCAGATCTCCCATCTCTGGTCGTTCCTGACCGGCGTCCCGAGCCCCGCGGCCCACCGGACGACCGGCAAGCCGGCCACCCGGAAGGCGACCTCGACGTCGACGACCCCCGACCGCGGCTGGGGCATCGACCCCAACGGCAACTCGATCACCATCGATCCGAGCACCGTGACCGGCGGTTAGGCGGAGACAACGCGTCGCCGATGTGAGAGAATGAGGGAAGTTCCATCGCATTGATTCTGAGGAGAGACGGATGAGCGAGCATCATCCACGCCGCGAAGCTCTGGAAGGCCTGCTTCTCAGCCGCCTGCCGGCTGCCGAGGCGAAGGCCACGGTAAGCCATCTGCTGGGGGGCTGCGAGCGCTGCCAGGAGGATCTTTCGCCGCTCGCGACGGCGATGTTCACCCCGGACGCCGCGCCGGAGCCCCACCTTTCCGAGCCTGAAGAGGATGCCTACGATCTGGCCATCTCGGCCGCGTTCGGCAAGGCGCTGCAGCGCGAGCGGGAGCTGGCCTCCGACCGCGACACCGCCCGCCGCAGGGCGGAGGAGATCGTCCGCGCTCTGCGCCACGCCGAGACCCCGGCCCTGCCCGACGGCCCGGTCTCCTGGGGCCTGTGCGAGATCCTGCTGGAGAAGAGCCGCGAGCTGCGGCACGGCGATCCGGCGGGCATGCTCGTGCTGGCCAACCTGGCCCGCCTGGCGGCCGACCGGCTCGACCCGCAGGTCCACGGGGACCAGCGGACCGACATGCAGTCCCGCGCCTGGGCCGAGCTGGCCAACGCCTACCGCATCACCGACGACTTCCCGCAGGCCGAGGCCGCGATGGCCTGCGCCCTCGACCTCCGGAGCCAGGGGACGGGCGATCCGCTCCTCTACGCCCGCATCGCCGACCTGAACGCCTCGCTGCTCTGCGACCTGCGGCGCTTCAAGGAGGCGTTCCGGATGCTGGACCTCGCCTACGCCATCCACCGCCGGCACAGCGACGCGCACGAGGTCGGCCGCACGCTCATCCTCAAGGGCCTGTACACCGGCTACGCCGGCCAGCCCGAGGAGGGCCTCCAGCTCCTCGTCCAAGGGCTGCCGATGATCGACCGCGCCCGCGACTCCAAACTGGTGTTCCACACGCTGCACAACATCCTCCTCTTCCGCGTCGAGCTCGGCGAGTACGAGGCCGCCCAGCGGCAGCTCCAGCGGATGCGCTCGCTCTACGCCGCGCACGCCGCCTGGCTCGACCTGGTGAAGCTGCACCGCCTGGAGGCGGAGATCGCCGCCGGCATGGGCGATCTGGCCACCGCCGAGGCGACCTTCCAGCAGATCCGGCAGGACCTCGACGACGCGGGGCTGGCCTACCAGGCCGGCCTGGTCTCGCTCGACCTCGCCAGCGTCTGGCTCCGCCAGGGGCGCACCGCCGAGGTGCGCGGCCTGGTGACGGAGACGATGGCCACCTTCCGGGTGCTCGGCACCGAGCGCGAGGCCCTCTCCGCCCTCCACCTGCTCCAGGACGCCCTGGAGCGCGATCAGGCGACGCTGGACGTCGTCCGCCTGGTCAGCGGCATCCTCAGGCGTCTGCAGAACGAGCCGGCCACCCGCGCCGGGCTCGAAACGCTGTAACGCCTCTCCTCTTCGAGATGGTCCGGCGGCCCGGGGCTTCGGCTCCGGGCCGTCCGCTTTTCCGGCCCGCCCTTTGCAGGAGCCTCTTGGGAAGGAGGAACCACCTCATGAAACACCAGAACCACAGGTTGGATGTCGATGCTCCGGACGAGACGCCGGTCCCCGTGCCGGTTCCGGGAGGAGACGCGCTCACCGATCCCACCATGACGTCCTTCGCGCCGGCGGACGCCGCCACCGGAACGGGCCTCGGCGACCTCCTCAAGGAGAATTTCGTGCGTGCCACCCTCTCCCCGGAGGAGAACGAGCTCACGCGGGACCATCACGTCGCCCACGAGATCAAGGGACACGTCGGCCACGAGATCACGGGCCGGCTCGACGAGGCTGTGGACGCTCCCGACCACAGCGTGACCCGCGAGGAGGCCCACGCACCGGCCCGCGGCCGGTAGCGCATGCCGTCCCACGAAAGGCCGGTCGCGATCTACGGCGCCCTGGCCGCGAACCTGGCCATCGCCGCCACCAAATTCGTGGCCGCCGGCTTCACCGGCAGCTCGGCGATGATCTCGGAGGGGATCCACTCGCTGGTCGACACCGGCAACCAGCTCCTCCTCCTGCTGGGGCTGCGCCGGAGCAAGAAGCCGCCGGACGCCATCCACCCCTTCGGCCACGGCAAGGAGCTCTACTTCTGGAGCCTGGTGGTGGCGATGCTCCTGTTCGGCGTCGGCGGCGGGATGTCGGTCTACGAGGGGGTCACCCATCTCCTCCACCCACACCCGCTGGAGGCGGCCACCTGGAATTACGTGTCGCTGGGGATCGCCTTCGTCTTCGAGGGGATCTCCTGGATGCTCGCCATGCGGCAGCTCCGGCCGCTGATCCGCGAGCGGGGGGTCTGGAAGGCCCTGCGCACCAGCAAGGACCCCTCGATCCTCGTCCTCTTCTTCGAGGACTCGGCGGCGCTGGCCGGCCTCGCGATCGCCTTCCTCGGCGTCTTCCTGGGGCATCTGTGGAATTCACCGGCCGCCGACGGCATCGCCTCGATCCTCATCGGCCTCCTCCTCGCCGGGGTCGCCTCGCTGCTGGTGCACGAGAGCAAGGGGCTGCTGCTCGGCGAGAGCGTCGACCCCAAGGTGCTGCAGGACATCCGCGACATCGTCGCCGGCGATCCGGCGGTGTCCAAGGCCCAGTACCCGCTCACCATGCACCTCTCCCCCGAGGAGGTGCTGCTCAACCTGGAGATCGACTTCCGCCCCGGGCTCCCGCCGGGGCAGATCACGGAGTCGATCATCCGGCTGGAGCAGGAGATCCGGCGCCGGCACCCGGAGGTGCAGAGGATCTTCATCGAGGCGCGGGCGCTGGGGGGCGGGCGGGGGTTGAATGGGGAGAAAAGCCAGGAGAAGCTCGAAACTATGGGCAAGGTTCGGTAAGCTACCCCTATGACGACGCGAGAGCTTCTGCTCAACGAGATCGAGCATGTCCCTGAGACCCTCCTCTCGGAGATCCTCGACTTTGTACAGTTCTTGAAAATCAAGCTCCACCCCAGCTTTGATGCCGCCCAGGCGAGCGAGCTGTCCCTGGCGAAAGACTGGCTCCGCCCCGAGGAGGACGAGGCTTGGCAGGGTTTGTGAGGGGGGATGTCGTCGTAGTCCCGTTCCCATTCTCGAACCTGTCGGATTCCAAACGCCGTCCGGCGCTCGTTCTCAGCAGAATCCTGGGCCGATGAAATCATGGTCACCCTCTCCGACGTCCGAGCCGCCCGCGAGCGCATCCGCACCCACGTCCACCGTACCCCGGTCCTGACGTCGCGCGCGATCGACGCGCGGGTGGGGGCGCGGGTCTTCTTCAAGGCCGAGATCTTCCAGCGGGTGGGAGCCTTCAAGGCCCGCGGGGCGTTCTCGCGGCTGACCCTCCTCTCCCCGGAGGAGCGCTCGCGCGGGGTCGTCGCCTTCTCCTCCGGCAACCACGCCCAGGCCGTGGCTCTCGCGGCGCGGGAGCTCGGGGTCCACGCCACCATCGTGATGCCCAAGGACGCTCCCACCCTCAAGATCACGGCCACCCGCGGCTACGGCGCCGAGGTGGTGCTCTACGACCGCCTGGGGGGGGAGAGCCGGGAGGGCGTTGCCCGTAAGATCGTCGAGGAGCGGGGGGCCACGATGGTCCCCCCGTTCGACGACGACGCCATCATCGCCGGCCAGGGGACGCTCGCCCTGGAGCTCCTGGAGGAGGTGCCGGACCTCGACCTGATCGTCACCCCGTGCAGCGGCGGCGGGCTCCTCTCCGGGTGCGCCGTGGCCGCCAGAGGGGTCCGCCCGGCCGTCCGCCTCTGGGGGGTCGAGCCCGAGACCGGCGACGACATGCAGAGGTCGGTCGCGGCGGGGCATCCGGTCACCATCCCCCTCCCCCGCACCATCGCCGACGCCCTCCAGACCACCGAGCCCGCCGCGCGGACGCTCGCCATCGTCCTGGAGCTCGTCGAGGGGATCCTCCTCGCCAGCGATGAAGAGATCCGCCGCGCCATGGCCCTCCTCGCCTCGCGGATGAAGATCGTCGTCGAGCCGGGCGGCGCCATCGCCTTCGCCGCCCTCCTCCACGGCAAGGTCCCAGACGCCGCGGGCCGCAGGATCGGCGTCGTCCTCTCCGGCGGCAACGTCGACCCCGACCGCTTCGGCGCGCTGATCGCGGGGGTGGAGGCCTGAGAGGCCGCCCGAGCCTCAGCCCCGATAATGAGGGCACAGCATATTGAACCGGTTATAATCTCTCCTGCAGCTTTTCGTCCGCTCACACCCGCAGGAGATTGTCTATGCTTCGCCCGGTCCTACGCTCCCTTCTCGCCGCCTCCCTGTGCGCGGCGGGCGCCGCTCACGCCGGCATCGTCTACGTCCCCTCGCCGGGGCTCGCGCCGGTCGGCGGGTCCACCTACGAGGTGCAGATCTCGGTCACCAACACGGCCGCGGCGTCGAACGACGTCAAGCAGGCGCTGCTGGCGACGAACAGCGACGGCACCCAGCGTCCGACGCCCCCATCCACGGTCAC
>Ga0308175_100001082_pt1 | contig 18126 bp, 16 predicted proteins | sample PhyCR1_3_FD_203893 | JGI IMG/M metagenome (GOLD analysis project Ga0308175, IMG submission 203893) | Soil microbial communities from UC Gill Tract Community Farm, Albany, California, United States - DLSLS.C.R1 | ecosystem: Environmental > Terrestrial > Soil > Agricultural land | place: USA...
CGGCGTGGCGCTGGCCGAGAAGGGGCTGCGCGTGCTCGCCGTGGACCTCGACCCGCAGGGCAACCTGACGATGTCGCAGGGCTGGAATCCCGACGAGATCGACCGCTCGATGTTCGACGTCCTCGCCCACCGGCTGCCGATCAGCGAGATCGTGCGCACGAACGAGCTCGACGTCGCCGTCTCCTCGATCGACCTCGCCGGAGCCGAGCTGGCCCTCGCCTCGATGATCGGCCGCGAGCGCGCGCTCGAGAAGGCGCTCATGCCCGTGCGCGAGAGCTACGACTTCGTCCTCATCGACACGCCGCCGTCGCTCGGCCTGCTGACGATCAACGCGCTCGTCGCGGCCGACGGCGTGATCGTCCCGGTCCAGTGCGAGTACCTGTCGCTGCGCGGGCTCGTCCAGCTCGAGAACACGCTATCGATGATCCGCGAGAACCTGAACCCGAACGTCGGGATCCAGGGCATCCTCGCGACGATGTTCGACCGAAGGCTCCTCCACTCGCGCGAGGCGGTCGAGATCCTGAAGGAGAACTTCGGCGACCTCGTCCTCAACACGAAGATCCGCAAGACGGTGCGCTACGCGGAGGCGCCGGTGAAGGGACAGTCGATCTTCAAGTACGACTCGACCGGCGAGGCAGCTGGGATGTACCGTGACCTCGCGAAGGAGGTGCTCGATGGCGCGTCGGCGCGCCAGCATGCGTGAGGGCCCGCTAGCGGAGCTCTTCAAGGCGACGGAGGCGGCGCAGCAGCAGGCGGAGAAGAGCGGCGAGGCCGCTCCCCAGCCGCCTGAGGACGCCGCTACTGCCGCTCCCGAGGCTCCGACCGAGCCGGACGAGCGCACGGTCGAGCACGTCCCGAGCTGGGAGGAAACCGGTGTCGAGACCCCGATCCCGACGCCGCCGACGCCCTCGCCGGACCCGCAGCCAGGGCCGCCGCTGCCAGATCCACAACCGCCGCCTCCGATCCCGGATCCCGATCCGCTGCCGCCGTCCCCCGGGCCCGAGCTCAAGCCGGCCGACCTGCCGCCGGTCTCGCGCTACCTCGAGCCGCTCCCTGAGTCGCCCGCGCGGCTGCATCGCACGGGCCCCGAGACGGGCGCCTACCTCGCGGTGATCAAGGTCGTGGGTGTCGGCGGAGCCGGTCTCAATGCGGTCAACCGGATGATCGATGCCGGCATCAGCCAGGTCGAGTTCATCGCCGTCAACACCGACATCCAGCAGCTGCGCATGAGCGACGCTCCGGTCAAAATCCACATCGGCCGCGAGCTCACTCAGGGTCTCGGCTCCGGCGCCGATCCGGACGTCGGACGTCGTGCGGCCGACGAGGCGTACGACGAGCTGAAGCAGGAGTTGCGCGGCGCGGACATGGTCTTCGTCGCCGCCGGCGAGGGTGGAGGCACCGGCTCGGGCGCCGCGCCCATCGTCGCGCGGATCGCGCGCGAGATCGGCGCACTCACGGTCGGCATCGTCACGACGCCGTTCAAGTTCGAGGGCACGAAGCGTCGCAGCCAGGCGGAGCACGGGATCGCCGAGCTCCGCAGCGCGTGCGACACGACAATCGTGATTCCGAACGACCGGCTGCTCGAGGTGCTCGAGCGGTCGACGTCGATGCTCGACGCCTTCAAGGTGGCAGACGACGTCCTGCGCCAGGGTGTACAGGGCATCTGCGACTTGATCACGATGCCCGGCCTGATCAACCTCGACTTCGCGGATGTGCGCACGATCATGTCCGACTCGGACACGGCCCTCATGGGCATCGGCTTCTCCTCCTCGACCAGCGACGGGCGCGCGAAAGAGGCCGCCGAGCGGGCGCTGCGGTCGCCGCTCATCGACGCCGAGATCACCGGTGCGCGCGGCATCCTCCTCTCGATCGCGGGAGGCGACGACCTGACGCTCGTCGAGGTGAACGATGCCGCGGAGGTGATCCGCGCCGCCACGACCGACGACACGAACATCATCTTCGGCGCGACCGTCGACGACCGGCTGAACGGCCAGGTCTGGGTGACCGTCGTCGCGACCGGCTTCGGCGGCCGTGGCCGCCGGCCGCGAGGCGACGCCTGGACGGCTCCGGCCGAGCAGCAGCAGCGTCGCCCGCAGGGTGAGGGCGGCGATCTCGACGTGCCCGAGTTCCTGAAGAACTGACGCGGCGCCCGCCGGTGGACCCGTACCTCGCGATCGCCTCGAAGCGCGACGAGCGCGCATACGCCGATTCGCCGATCCCCGCGGAGGTGCGGCAGCGGATCCTCGACGCCGGCCGGCTCTCGGGCAGCTCGAAGAACCGGCAGCAATGGGAGTTCGTCGTCGTCTCCGGCGGCGAGCAGGCCCGCTTGGCGGAGGCGGTCTACGCGCCGGAGAACGTCGCCTCGGCCGCGTTCGTCGTCGCGATCGTGGGCGACGCGGGAGCCTTCGACACGGGCCGCTGCGCGCAGAATCTGATGCTCGGCGCGTGGGGTGACGGCGTCGTCTCCTGCCCGAACGGAATCCGCGATGCCGACGCCGCGGCGGAGATCTGCGGCGGCGACGTGCGCGCGATCATCTCCTTCGGCTACCCCGCGCGGCCGCGCGACCCGGCGAGCCGCAGTGCGGAGGAATGGTCCGAGCGGGCCAACCGCAAGCCGCTCTCCGAGCTCGTTCGCGAGGTCAGCTAAACCCGCCCGCGACCACGTCGGCGAGCGCGAACCAGGAGATCCTTAGTAACAGACTGTCACTAAGTTCGCCAGCGGCCGGTTCGGACCGGTCCGCCCAGCAGCCTGCACCTCTGGCGAGCCACCTAGTAACAGTCTGTTACTAGGAATGACCCGTCGCCTTGGGACAGTGCGGGGCCGTGTCGGCGAAGGCGTCGAACAGGCTCGTAGCGTCGATGTCGAACCCGATTCGCACGGTCGCCGCGGCCCGTGTCCGCAGCTGCAACATCCCGCCGTCGGAGTGGCTGAGGCAGCCGGTGGACGTGTGCCAATAGGGCGACCAGCGGACTGCGACCCGATACGTCCCGGCCTGCGCGACACGAAGGACGAGTCGCGACTCGCGGATCGCGAGCACCTCCGGCCGGGCAGGCCCGGTCACGATCGGCTCCGGCTGTGAGACGGCATAGATCGAGACGGCGTGCGTCGCGAAGACACGTCGCAGCCCGGCCTCGCCGCTTCTGACGAGCCTCGCCTCACGGCGCGAGCTGTGATCGGTTGGCGCGTCCGTCAGGACGACGTAGGCGACGCCGAGGCGACGGAGCCACGCGACGTACTGCGGGGCGGTGAACCGGTGGTACAGGAGGTTGGCGACGGGATGGTCGTCCTGACGGAACCAGCCGCGCACGAGCGGGATGTTCGCCCGCGCCAGGTAGAGCGCCGGCCAGTGGTCGACGGTGTCCACGGCCTCCACTCGGTAGCCCGTCCGCTGGTGCGTGCGCAGATAGGAGACCGGGGCGGGCCACATCTTCGGATTCGCGGAGCGATCGGCCGTGCTGCTCGCCCAGGCGCTCGCGAGCGGGACGACGTTCCAGGCGGCCGCGAGCCCGATGGCCACGAGCACGGGCGGCAGCGGACGCCAGCGCCGCAGCGCCGCGACGAGCAGTGCGATCGGGAGGGCGACGAGGCGCACGCGCGCGATGTCATGCCCGAGCCCCGTCGGGATCACGTAGATCGCGACCACCGCCACGAGATAGACGGCCAGCACCCCGCGCAGGCCGCGCGCGCGCTCCAGCCGCCACGTGAGTGCGAGCAGGAAGACGCAGAAGACGACCGCCTGGACCGCCTCAACGCCCGGGAACCCGAGGGTGCCCACGGGAAACAGGTGCACCGTGACCAGTTCGGCCGCTGCCGCAAACGCGAGCGCGGCCGCCGGCACGGCGGCGGCGCGCAGCCGAAGGCCGGGACGACTACCGACTGCGATCCCGGCAAGTACGACGGCGAGCAGGACGAAGGCCACGGGGCTCGCGGTGAGGACGAGGATGATCAACGCCGCGGCGAGCCAGCGCCGCCCGGCCTGCAGCGCCAGCAGACAGAGCAGCGCGAGCAGGACGCCGAGCGCGAGCGGGAGCTCGGCGGCCAGGATCACGCCGGGCCAGACCAGCGCGAAGCAACGGCTCGCCCAGCGTGCTGGGGGACCCCACTCCCGTTCGAGCACACGTGCGAACGCACCGGCGGCGAGCACGACGGTGAGCACCGAGAGCGCCGCGATCCCGAGGAGTGCGGCGAGCGGGTAGTAGAGGACGCTGTAGTTGACGAACGCGTAGCGGCCCGCGTACCAGAAGTTGTCCCAGAGCGTGAAGCCGTGCAGCAGGAAGAGGTGGCGCTGGTATTCGTGCGCCGCGAGGTCGCCGCCCGGGGGGCCGAGCCACAGGAGCAACCACGCGGTGATCGCAGCGAGCCCGGTACAGAGCACGGTCTCGCGCACGAACGGCAGCCGCAGCCGCCATGTTGTGCGTTCGTCGGCCGCGAACGACACGTCCCCCATGGCCGCAAAGCGTACGCTCGTTGTATGAGAGGCGCGTTGGCAGCCGGTCATCCGCTCACCGCGCAGGCCGGGGCAGACGTGTTGTTCGCAGGCGGAAACGCCGTGGACGCCTGCATCGCGGCGGCCGGCGTCTCCTGGGTGTGCGAGAGCCCGCTCACCGGGCCGGGCGGCGGCGGCTTCCTGCTCGTCCACAACGGGCGGGAGGCGCGCACGCGGCTTCTCGATTTCTTCGTCGAGGTGCCGGAGCGAACGCACTTGCCGGAGGAGCTCGTCGGAATCGTCGTCGACTACGGGGACTCGCAGCAGATCTTCTACACCGGCCCGATGTCGGTTGCGGTGCCCGGCGCCGCCCTCGGGCTGTGGGAAGCTCATCGCCGCTGGGGGTCCGTGCCGTGGCCTGAGCTGCTCGCTCCTGCGGCGAGACTCGCGCGCGAGGGTGTCGTCCTCAACGAGGTCCAGGCGTATCTCCACCGCATCCTCGATCCGCTGCTGCGTTATTCACCCGAGGGGGACGCGCTCTATGGGCCGGGCCGTGCGCTCCTGGAGGGCGAGCGGTTCGCCGACCCGGAGCTGGCGGACACGCTGGAGCAGATTGCGGCCGAGGGCGCCGGCTGCCTGTACCGCGGTGAGCTCGCGGAGCGGATTGCCGCCCACGTGCCGGTCACGCTCGCCGATCTCGCCCGCTACGAGGTGATCGAGCGCGAACCGTTCGCCACGTCGTACCGGGGGGACGAGCTACGTACCAACCCGCCGCCCTCCAGCGGCGGCCGCCGGCTCGCGGTCGGGCTCGAGGCGCTCGGCGACGCGGAGCCCACGCCGCCGGCGATCGTTCGGGCGATGGAGGCGCAGGACGCGATGCGGACCGAGGCGGTCGGCGGTACCACGCACATCAGCGCCGTCGACGGTAACGGCGACGCGGCGTCGCTCTCGTGCTCGATGGGCTCGTCCGGTGGCGTCGTCGTCCCGGGCACCGGCATCCAGCTCAACAACATGCTCGGAGAGACACATCTCATGGGCGAGATGCGCCCGCGCGCGCGACTGACGTCGATGATGGCTCCGTCGCTCCTGCTGCGTGAGGGAAGGCCGCGGCTTGTCGTCGGCTCGGCGGGCAGCAGCCGGCTCGCCGGGGCGGTTCTCCAGGTCGTCGTGAACGTCGCCGCGCGTGGGTTCGGAGTCGAGGAGGCGGTCGACGCTCCCCGCATCCACTTCGAGCAGGGTGTCACGCACTGCGAGGACCCGGCTGCGGCTGACGAGCTCGAGGCGGCCGGGCACCCCGTCGTCCGCTGGCGTGCGCGGAATCTGTTCTTCGGAGGTGTCTCGGCCGTCGAGATCCGGGACGACGGCTCGCTCGCGGGGGCAGGTGACCCGCGGCGGGGCGGTGCCGCGGTAGTAGTGCAGGCGTGAGCTTCCAGATCCGCCACGCCGATCCGTCGGACGCCGAGCAGCTCACCAGGCTGGCCGGCGCGGTGAGCGCCGAGCCTGAGGGCTGGCTGATCAGCATCGCCGGCGAGTGGCGGAGCGCGGGCGACGAGCGCCGCTTCCTCAAGGCGCTGCGCCGGTATCGGCACGCGGCTGTCTTCGTTGCGGAGCGCGACGACGGGGCGCTCGTCGGGCGGCTCTCGGTCGGGCGCGACCCGCACCCGGCGAGCACACACGTCGCCGACGTGGGTCTGATGGTCGCACTGGACGCCCGCCGGCAGGGCGTCGGGACCGCGCTGCTGCAGGCTGCCGCCGACTGGGCGCGCGAAACCGGCATCTGCAAGCTCGAGCTGCACGTCTTCCCGTGGAACGAGGCAGCGATCGGCCTCTACGAGGCGTTCGGCTTCGAGCGCGAGGGGTACCGCAAGCGGCACTACCGCCGCGGCAACGAGCTCGTCGACGCGATTCTGATGGCCTACGAGGTCGAGTTAGAGTAGGAGAACTCGACCGGGACGCCGCCGGCGAGCGTCTGGCCGACGACGCAGTAGCGCTCCGTCAGCTCGAGGAGCTTGTCCAGCGACTCCTTCGAGTCGTCCGAGGCGAGGTCGAAGCGGAGCCGGATCGCGGTGAAACCGACCGCTGCCTCGCGGTCGACGCCGAGCGTGCCGCGGAAGTCGAGGTCGCCTTCGGCGTGAACGCTGCCGGTGACGTCGAGCTCCATCGAGGTGGCCACCGACCGGAGCGTGACCCCGGCGCAGGCTACGAGCGCCTCGAGCAGCATGTCGCCGGAGCAGGCAAACGCGCCGGTGCCGCCGGTGGCGGGGTGGAGGCCGGCCTCGACGAGCGCGCGGCCGGTGTCGACCTTGCAGGCGATCTGCTTCTCGTCGAGCTTGCCGTCGGCGCGGAGCGTGATGACCGCCGCCGCAGGCTCGTCGCGGTAGCGGTCCTTCAGCGGTTTCTGCACCGCCTGTAGCGCAGTCCTGTCCACGCCCTCATCCTAGAGTCGGCCGGCGATCAGCCGATGTCGGGCACGAAGAACTCGACATGCCCGCAGTTCTCGCAGGCCCACATCTCGAGCTTCGTCCCGCCCGTCATGAGCTCGCCGACGTCCCCGAGAAAGAAGCCCCATGCCCGCGTTCCCTCATGGAAATCCCGGTCTGCCACGAACGTCAACTCGTGTTCGCAGCGCATGCACGGCAGCACCTCGTTCGCGGCGTCATCCTCCGAGCTTGCGGCTGGAGTCTCTTCGTCTTCAGGGTGCTTGCCTCGCCGCCACACGACGCGATGAGTCTACGCCGGGACAAGCCGGTCGAGGGCTGCGGGATCGTCGGCACCCCGGTCTGGCCGAATTACCGCCGCTTTACAAATCCGAATTACGGCCGCTTTACAAAACAGGGATGACAGTTCGTTCGGCGGGTAATCCCGTCGCTGCAAACTGACTTGACTCGGAGGGGGTCTCGATGCGCAAGCTTCTCTTACCTCTGCTCGTCGTCGTCTCGCTTGCGGCAGCAGGCGCCGCCACAGGCTCGACGTCGCAGACGGTGACGATCAGCAAGACCGGCTACACGCCGACGGCGGTCACGATCTCGACCGGGGACGCCGTGATCTTCAAGAACACCGACACCGTCGCTCACACCGTCGTCCTCGCTCCGACGACCGGAGTGAACTGTGGCGGCACGGTTCCGCTCGCGATTCCGGCGGGGCAGAGTGCGACCTGCACCTTCTCGAGCGCCGGCAAGTTCAAGTTCTCGGACCCGGCGAGTAAGAAGAAGGCCTTCCGCGGCACGATCACCGTGACGCCGCCACTCGTCTCCAGCGTCACGGCGACGCCGAAGAACGTTCTCTACGGTCACACGTCGACGATCGCCGGCAAGGTCGCCAGTGGGCAGTCGGGGCAATCGGTGCAGATCAGCGCACAAGGGTGTACGGGGACGTCGACGGTGGTCGCGACGGTCACGACTACTGCAGGCGGCGCATTCAGCTATCAGGCGCAGCCAGTGGACAACACGTCGTACACGCTGAGCAGCCAGGGTCTCGCAAGCAGCATCTCCATCGGGGTCAAGCCGCGGCTGCATCTCGCCAAGATCGGGGCCCACCGCTACAAGCTGCAGGTCTTTGCTGCCCAGAACTTCCTGGGCACGCGCGCGACCTTCCAGCGTTACCGCCCGGGCCTCAAGCGCTGGGCGGCGGTCAAGCGTGTCAAGTTCCACACGGCCGTGACCAAGCACAGCCCGACCGTGATCACGTCGGTGAAGTTCCGCTCGGGCATCAGGGCGCACCTGCGCGTGCGTGCCAGTCTCGGCCCGAAGCAGGCCAGGCCCTGCTACCTCCCGGGCCGCAGCAACACGATCCGGAGCTAAGGGACGGCGTGGGGGGAGCCGGGGGCGGCCCGGCTCTCCCGCGCCGATGGTCCCTCGTTGGTATGGAGGATCTAGTCTTGGGCCGCCATGATCCGGCTCGGCCGCTTGGTTGCAGTGGTTGGTACCGCCCTCGCGCTCGCGGCGGCGGTCGGCTGCGGGGCCGCCGGAGGTGCGGCGGCGAAGCGTCGACAAGACCTGCCCGTAGGCGACGCGGCTGCCGTCAACCGGAATCTCGAACACATCACCCGCCGTCGGTCCCCGCCGCCCCACCACTCCGCAGATTCCGTCCGACTCAGTGAGGTAAACCGCGCCACGGCGTTTCGCCTGCTCGCAGCCTGACGCACCGCTAGCGGTGCGCGACCCAGATCCCGGTGCCCGCCGCTGCGACTGCTGCGGCTGCGCCAAGCACCGTCCAGCCGAGTCCGTGGTTGGGCCCCACCGCCGAAAGGGCGACGACGAGGGCGGCCACTGCGAGGCCGGAGAGCCCGAGCGTCGCTATCGCCGCTCCTCTCCGCCGGGCCAGCGCCGGCTCGGCTTGGATCTCGAGCCGCTCGTCGAGCGACCAGGCCGTGAGCTCGCCACAGAGGAGGAGTAGCACGGCCACGAGCGGCGCGCTCGCATCGGTTCCGGCTCCGGCGGTGCCCACGGCGGCGATGTACGTCGCGCCGGCGAGGAAGAGCGCCGCGCCGAGACCGCGACCGTCGAAGACGAGCGCGACGACGAGCAGTAGCGCACCGATCGCGAGGCCCGGCACGAACGCGACGACGGGCGAGGGGGCGCGGATCAGCGCGTCGGCGAGCACGGCGCCGTACGCAGCCGCCGCTGCCGCGGCAAGTCCTACGCGGGCCGGGCGAGGTGCCTGAATGCGTTCACCTCCTCGATGGGCACGGCGAGCGGTTCACCTTCCCGCCACGTGACGACGGGGACGCCGACCTGCTCGTAGCGCCAGCGGAGCGCGTCCCGGGAGAGGCGCCACAGGCGATGGGCGAGCTCGAGCGACGAGCCGGGCTCCGGCGCGACGAGCTCGAGGGGCGATACCTCCACCACGATCAGGTCGTAGCCGCGGGCGCGCAGGTCGAGCAGCGCGGCGGCGGTGCGGTTGTCGAGCAGCGGGGTGATCGCGAGCACGAGCGCCTTCGGCGGCAGCGTCCGCGGCGGCAGCACGTCGACACCGCGGAGGGCGAAGCTGTGCACGACCTCGGCCGTGAGCAGCGTCTCGACGATGGCGTAGAGCTGGCGCGTGCCCGACGCCGGCACCAGCCACGAGAGGAAGCCGCCGAAGCCGACGAGCCCCACGCGATCCTTTCGCTGCAGATAGATGTGGGCGAGCGTCGCGGCGGCGCGCACCGCGTGGTCGTTCGTGCTCCGCCCCTCGGCGCGCACCTCGGCAAAGGTGTCGAGGAAGAGGACGACGTCGGTGTTCCGCTCAGGGTTCTGCTCGTTCACCCAGAGCGTGCGACGAAGGGCGGTCGCGCGCCAGTTGACGCGCCGCAGGCGGTCTCCCGGCTGCCACTCGCGTAGGTCGGCGAACTCGATCCCCTCGCCGCGGGCTCTCGAGACCTGGTTGCCGGCGAAGACCTGCGTCTCGAGCGGAGCGATCAGCGAGCGAAGCGTCTCCTCGCGCGGGAAGACGCGCAGCTGCCGCGCCTCGCCGCCTTCGCCCTCCCACGAGCGCAGCCCGAGCATGTCGCGAGCGCGGAAGAGCACCCTCCCGACCGAGTAGAGCCCCCAGTGGTCGCACCGAAACGGCAGCTCGATCGTCTGCTCCTCACCCGCGCGCAGCCGGACCGCCCGGGCGGCGCCTTCCAGCCCGGCCGGCAGCGGCAGGAAGAGCTCGAAACGGTCGGCCCCGCGGGTCGAGGACAGCGTGATCGTGGCCGTGACCTCGTCGCCTTCGATCATCCGGTCACGGTCGAGCGAGACTCCGACCGAAACCTGCGGCTCGTGCACGGCCAGCCCCGCGAGGATCGCGAGCAGGAAGGGAGCCGCGAGCGCGACCGGCTCGACCCGGCCGAGCGCGAGGGCCGCGACGAGCCCGGCCGCTGCGAGCGCGGCGTAGGCCGGCAGGCGCCGGGACGTGTGGGCGGTCACGTCGCCGCGGCGCGCAACGCGTCCTCCGCGGGAGGCGTCGGCACCTGTTGCAGCGCGTCTTCCACGACATCCTCGGCGCGGAGGCGCTGCACCCAGAGCTCCGGGCGCACCATCAGCCTGTGCGCGAGTGCCGGAACCGCGACCGCCTTCACGTCCTCGGGGGTCACGAAGTCGCGCCCGGCGAGCGCCGCCTTCGCACGCGACAGCTTGACTAGGGCGATGCTGCCGCGCGGGCTTGCCCCGACCGCGAGCCGCTGCGACTCGCGCGTCGCGGTGACGAGGTCGACGACGTAGCCTTCGATCGCGTCTGAGACGTGCACCTGCTCGAGCGAGCGCTGCATCACCACGAGCGTCGCCGCGTCGACGACCGGCTCCAGCTCCACCTCGTCGACGCCGCGCTCGAGACGCCGCTCGAGCATCTCGATCTCGTCCTCGCGCGCCGGATAGCCGATGGAGATGCGGACCAGGAACCGATCGAGCTGAGCCTCGGGCAGCGGGTACGTCCCCTCGTACTCGATCGGGTTCTGGGTGGCGAGCACGAGAAACGGCGGCTCGAGCGTGTGCGTCGTGTTCTCGATCGTGACCTGTCGCTCCTGCATCGCCTCGAGGAGCGAAGCCTGGGTCTTCGGCGGAGCGCGGTTGATCTCGTCGGCGAGCAGGAGGTTGGCGAAGACGGGGCCGGGGCGGAACACGAACTCGGTCGTCCGCTGGTCGAAGATCTGGGAGCCGGTCACGTCGCCCGGCATCAGGTCGGGGGTGAACTGGATGCGGGCAAAACGGAGCGAGGTCGCCTGCGCAAACGAGCGCGCGATCAGCGTCTTGGCGAGACCCGGGTAGTCCTCGAGCAGCACGTGGCCGTCGCTCAGCAGCGCGAGCAGGATCAGCTCGAGCGGGCCTCGCTTGCCGACGATGGCCTTCTCGACCTCGGCGAGGATCGATTCCGCCCGCTCCCGCAGGTCGGCAAGCGCGCTCACAAGGACTCCACCCGCTCGATCAGGGCCGCGACGCGCCTGCGCGGCACGCCGGGTCCGTGACGGTCCTCGGGCGGCGGCCGGTCGGGGCGCAGCAGCTCCCACGCGTCATCGCCGAGCAGGGCTCGGGCGTCCTCGGGGCGGCGCTCGAGCTCGAATCCGTGCCGGGCGGCGATGCGCGCAGCCGCCGTGGCTCGGAGGAGCGGCAGAAGCCGCCGCTGGGCATGATCCGCGTCCGCGCTGCCGAGCACGAGCTCGCGGTCCATGCGCAGGAGCTCCTCCGGCTGCGCGGACCTGGGCTTCCGCCGGCGCAACGCCTGCTCGAAGCGGCTTACAGGCTCCGGCCCTTCGGGGTCGCGAGAGTGGCGGATGAGCGAGAAAAGGAAGAGCGCCGTCGCGAGGACGATCCAGATCGCGAGTGCGCGAGGCGTCGAGAGCTTCGGCGTCCAGAGAAGCACCACGAGCGCCACGATCGCGGCGAGCCCAGTCCTGACGAGCGGCCCGACGAGCGTCACGCCGGAATCAGCTCCGAGGCGCGAAGCTCGTCGCGCACCGCAATGAGCGCGTCCACTGCGTCGTCCCTCATCGACGGCTCCGGCTCATGGTGGCTGAACCTAGCCCATTCGAAGAGATCGGTGAGCCTGCGGACGGCTTCGGCGCTCGTGTCGAGGGAGAGGAGGGCCCGTTCGAGGTACTCGAGCGGCGCCTCTGCCGGCCGCCGGGGGACACCCGCGACTGCGAGCGCCGCCTCCATGCGGGCGTAGGCGGCGACGATGGCGCGGCGCAGGTCGGGATCGGCTCGCAGGTCGTCGATCGACTCGTCGAGGGCGACGGCGAGCGACTGCGGGGCAACGCGGCGGGCGGGCCCACTGCGGACCCGTTGGAGGTAGAGCACGAAGCCGAACGCGAGGAGGGCGCCGAGGACGGCAAACAGCTCCGGCCACTGAAAGTCGTTGTGTGCGTGGGTGGCGAGCCTGCTGGTCGAGCCTGTCTGCCCGCCGCCGTGGCCCGGAGACCCGGGGAGACCGTTCTCGCCGGAGCCCGGGAGATGGAAGCGGGCGTGGTGCTTCGCGAGGTAGGCGAGGAGGAGCGCGAAAACGAAGTACGCCGCAAGCGCGCCAAGACTGAACCGGTGTGGGCGCGGTCCCCCACGCTCCTTTCGCAAGATCCAGAGCCCGGCGATCCCGAGGGCCAACAGGAGCAGAACGACGATGACGATCGTCGTCCACACGTAGTCGTAGAACGCTGCCGGCGGCCCCGATCCCGCGCGGCCTCCTCGGTTGAGTGGCCGCCCGTGCGCGGCGACCGCGACGACCGCGAGGAGAACGGTGACGAGCACCGCGACTCCGAGGAGGCGAAAGCGGCCCACCGGGGAAGTGTCCCAGCCGCGCGGGCGCCGTCAAGGGCGAGGAGTACGATCGACTCCCCGTGCCCGAAGCGCCCTTCGTCCACCTCCACGTCCACTCCGAGTACTCGATCCTCGACGGGGCGTGCAGGATCCCTGACCTCGCGAAGCGCGCCGCCGAGCTCGAGATGGGGGCCGTGTCGCTCACCGACCACGGCTCGCTCGCCGGCGCGGTCGACCTCTACAAGGCGGCCCGGGACGAAGGGGTCAAGCCGGTGCTCGGCTGCGAGGTCTATGTCACCGACGACCGTCACGCGCAGCAGAAAGGGCAGGCGCATCTCACGCTCCTCGCCGAGACGAACGAGGGCTACGGGAACCTGATCAAGCTCTCCTCGCTCGGCTACCTCGAGGGCTACTACTACAAGCCGCGCGTCGACTGGGAGCTGCTCGAGCGTCACGGCTCGGGGCTGATCGCGCTCTCCGGCTGCCTCTCCGGGCGCGTCTGCAAGGCCCTCGAGGAGAGTCGCGACACCGACGCCGAGGCAGAGCTCGACCGGCTCGAACAGGTCTTCGGCCGCGACAGCGTCTACGTCGAGCTCCAGAACGCGCATCTCGAGGTGCAGCAGCGGATCACCCCGCAGCTCGTCGAGCTCGCCGAGAGGCGCGGCCTGCCGACCGTCGCCACCGGCGACGTCCACTATCTGCGGCACGAGGACGCGCAGTCGCACGAGGCGCTGCTCTGCATCCAGTCCGGCGACTCGCTCAAGAACCCGAACCGCTGGCGCTTCGAGACCGACCAGTTCTACTTCAAGACCCCGGAGGAGATGGCCGCCGACTTCCCCGGACGCGACGACGCGCTGCGGCGGACCCTCGAGGTCGCCGAGCGGTGCAACGTCGAGATCGAGCTCGGGCGGATTCTCCTGCCGAAGTTCGAAACGCCGGAGGGCCGCGATGCCTTCGACTACCTCGTCGAGCTCGTCGAGGCCGGTGCCGAGAGCCGCTACGGGACCGTGACGCCGGAGTTGCAGGAGCGTCTCAAGTTCGAGCTGAAGACGATCAAGGAGATGGGCTTCTCCGACTACTTCCTGATCGTGGCCGATCTGATCGCGTTCGCCCGGGGGAACGGAGTCAGCGTCGGCCCCGGTCGCGGTTCGTCCGCCGGCAGCCTCGTCGCCTACTGCCTCGAGATCACCGACGTCGACCCCATCGTGTACGGGCTGCTGTTCGAGCGCATGCTCAACCCCGGGCGCAAGTCGATGCCCGACATGGACCTCGACTTCGCGGTCGAGGGTCGCGAGCGCGTCATCAACTATGCGCGCGAGAAGTACGGGCGCGACCGGGTCGCCCAGATCATCACGTTCGGGACGATGGCCGCCCGGGCCGCCGTTCGGGACGCCGGCCGCGTCCTCGAGCATCCCTACGGCGTGGTCGACCGGATTGCGAAGCTCATCCCCGAGGGTCCCGGCCAGACGCTCGACGATTGTCTCAAGCCCGGCACGGAGCTGAAGCAGGCGTATGACTCCGACCCTGCTGCGAAGGAGATCGTCGACCTCGCGAAGCCGCTCGAGGGCCTGACGCGCCAGGACGGCATTCACGCGGCTGCCGTCGTGATCGGCGCCGAGCCGCTCACGAACCTCGTCCCGGTGCAGCAGAAGGGCGCCGATCAGGAGATCGTCACGCAGTTCGACGGCAATGTGATCGAGGCGATCGGGCTGCTGAAGATCGACTTCCTCGGCCTCCGCAATCTCGACGTGATCGAGAAAGCCTGCCGGCTCGCCGGCGTCGCGGACATCGGCGCGATCCCGCTCGACGACCGGAGGACGTACGAGATGCTCGCGCGCGGCGAGTCGATCGGCGTGTTCCAGTTCGAGGGCTCCGGGATGCGCGAGGCGCTGCGCTCGATCAAGCCGACCGTCTTCGACGACCTGATTGCGATCGTCGCCCTCTACCGGCCGGGGCCGATGGCGTACATCCCGGTCTATGCGCGCCGCAAGAACGGCAAGGAGTCCGTCACCTATGCGGACGAGCGGCTGAAGTCGATCACGGCCTCCACCTACGGCATCTGCATCTACCAGGAGCAGTACATGGAGATCGCGAAGCAGATCGCCGGCTTCTCACCTGCCGAGGCCGACGACCTGCGCAAGGCGATCGGCAAGAAGATCCACTCCCTCATGGCGTCCCTCAAGAGCAAGTTCCTCGAGGGATGCGCCGCGAGCGGCACGTCGGAGGGCGTGGCGCGACAGCTCTGGGCCGACATGGAGCAGGCGCAGGACTACTCGTTCAACAAGTCGCACGCCGCCTGCTACGCGCTGATCTCGTACCGCACCGCGTGGCTCCGCGCGAACCACCCGCGGGAGTACATGGCAGCGCTCATCTCCTCGGTGATGAACACGAAGGACAAGGTCCCGTTCTACGTCGCCGCCTGTGACGAGCTCGGGATCGAGGTGCTGCCGCCGGACGTTAACGAGTCACAGGTCGACTTCGCAGTTGTCGAGGGCAAGATCCGCTTCGGGCTCAACGCGGTGAAGAACGTCGGCGAGGCCACCTGCCGCGCGATCGTTGCGGCGCGGGAGGAGGGAGGGCCGTTCGCCTCCATCTGGGACTTCACCGAGCGCGTCGATCCGTCGGTCGCGAACAAGCGCTCGCTCGAGTCGCTCGTCTCGAGCGGCGCGCTCGACTCGACCGGTGCGTCGCGCAAGGGGATGCTCCATGTCCTCGAGGACGCGCTCTCCTACGGCCAGAAGCAGCAGCAGGACCGGCTGCTCGGCCAGGCCTCGATCTTCGACCTCGGCGACTCGCCCGCCGCCTCGGCGCGCCACCACGCCTCGATCCCCGAGGGCGAGTTCGAGAAGGCCGAGCTGCTGCGGATGGAGAAGGAGAGCCTCGGCCTCTACGTCTCCGAGCATCCGCTCAGCGCGATCCGCGACCAGCTGCGCCGCCGCACCGACTCGACGCTCGCGGAGCTCGAGCGGCGGCGCGAGGGCGAGACCGTCCTCGCAGGCGGCATCGTCGCCGGCCTGCGGACGACGACGACGAAGAAGGGCGAGCCGATGGCGTTCGTCCAGCTCGAGGACCTGACTGGCTCGGTCGAGGTCGTCGTCTTCAACTCGACCTACGCGGCCGCGCGCGGACTCCTCGTGGAGGACGCCGTGCTCGTCGTCAAGGGCCGCGTCGACCACAAGCAGCAGGGCGAGACGAAGCTGATCGCGCTCGAGGTGGCGGCGTTCGAGGCTGTGCCCGAGCGGCGCGAGGTGCGGCTGAAGGTCGACGCGCGCAGCGCCCCGGCAGGCGTGATCCGCGAGCTCGCCGGCGTCGTCCGCGATTTCCCCGGCGAGGCGCCCGTGTACGTCGATCTCGTCACCTCGCTCGGGCCGAAGCTCCTGGAGCTCGGCCCCGAGTACCGAGTCGACCCGCAGCCGGACTTCTTCGCCTCCGTTCGGCACCTGCTGGGCGCTGCCGCGGTTCAGTAAGCGGCGTTCTGAGCCGATCTGGGCCGATAGTCCCGCGAAATCCCCCCGGAGGGGGAGATCCATTCGGCGCTGATTCCCGAAAGTGTGAGCGGAGACTGCGGATGAATACAGCGGCACACGAAATTGTCGAAACGGAGCTCGAGCGCGTGGAGCGTTGGCGCACCGCCGAGCTCATGCGTGTGGGCTTCGCGGGCGACGACGCGGTAGCGCTCGCGGCCCGTACGGAAGTCGATCTCCACCAGGCGATCGAGCTCGTCCAGCGCGGCTGCCCGCCCGAGCTCGCCGTCCGCATCCTCGGTTGACCTAGACGGTCTCCGGGCGGCGCGGGCACAATGCCGCTCGTGACCGGCCTCGTCCTCGGCTACATCTCGTCGCCGTCGAACGGCACGTTCAGCCTCGGCCCGCTGACGCTGCACATGTACGGCGTGATGCTGCTGCTCAGCATCGCCGCCTGCATCTGGCTCACCGGCCGCCGCTGGGTGAGCTGGGGCGGCGACTGGGATCTCGTGTTCCGCGTCGCGCTTTGGGGGGTCATCGCAGGCGTCGTCGGCGCCCGTCTCTATCACGACATCACGAGCTGGAATCAGGATCCGGCGATCCACGCGCACTGGTATGGCTTCGCCGCCGTGTGGAACGGCGGCCTCGGCATCTGGGGCGCGATCCCGTTCGGCGTCCTCGCGGGCGCGATCGTCGTGCATCGCTCCGGCAACAGCGTCCCGCTGATGATGGACGCGGTCGCGCCCGGCCTCCTGCTCGCCCAGGGCATCGGGCGCTGGGGCAACTACTGGAACCAGGAGCTGTACGGCAGGCCGACCACGCTGCCGTGGGGCCTGAAGATCGATCCTGCGCACCAGAACGGGATCCTCGCGCGCTATCAGGGCCACGCTGCCTACCAGCCCACGTTCCTCTACGAGTTCATCTGGGACCTGATCGGCGTCGGTGTCCTGCTCTGGGTCGACCGGCGCTTCACCATCAAGCGGCCGGCGCTCTTCGCCCTCTACGTCGTCTGGTACACGACCTTCCGCATGTTCGAGGAGGTCCTGCGGATCGACCCGTCCAACTACTTCCTCCATATGCGGGTCAACTTCTGGGTCTCGCTCGTGGTCTGGATCCTCTCGGTCGGGTTCTTCGTCTGGTGGCAGTTCCTCCGCCACCCGTCGACGAAGAAGCCCGCGGAGAAGACGAAGCCGGTGCCGACGGGCCCGCGGATGGCGGTCCCCAAGGGCCGCGTCCGGTAACGGCACTACGCTCCGCGGCGTGATCGTCCGGGAGCTCGAACTCGACCTCGACGCGTTCGAGGGGCCTTTCGACCTGCTTCTCGCGCTCGTGCTCAAGGAGGAGCTCGACCTGCGCGACATCGACCTCGCGGGCATCGTGACCGCGTTCCTCGAGCGGCTGGCCGAGCGGGAGGAGCTCGATCTCGAGGCGTGCGGCGAATTCCTCGTGCTCATCGCGGCGCTCCTCGAGCTGAAGGCGCGGGCGCTCTTCCCGGACGAGGAGGCCGAGCTCGCCGAGCTCGAGCCGGAGGAGGCCGCCGCGGAGCTTGCGCGGCGGCTCGCGGAGTACCGGCGCGCGAAGGAGGCCGCCGCCTGGCTACGCGAACGGCTCTCCGCCGAGGGCGACCGCTACTTCCGCCTGGGCCCGGCGCCGCTCGCGCCGAAGGTCTCCACGCAGCTCGCGCCGCAGGATCCCGAGGCGCTCGCGCGGGCGCTGAGCATGCTCGCGCAGGAGCCGCCGGAGGTCTCGCTCTCGCACATGGCCCTGCGCTTCCCGCCGGTCTCGCAGTTCCTCGAGCGGTTCCGCGCGCTCCTGCGCCGCCGCTCGAAGTTCGACTTCGATGCGGAGGTGAGGGAGATGACGCGGCTCGAGCAGGCGTCCGCCTTCCTCGCGGTGCTCGAGCTCCGGCGCGCGGGGGAGCTCGCGATCGAGCAGGCGGCGCCGTTCGCGCCGATCCGCATCAGCCGGCTCGGGCTGGAAGCGTCACCGGCAAAGCCGGCGACGCCCGGCCAGAAGACCGCGGCG
>Ga0308175_100001083_pt1 | contig 18125 bp, 17 predicted proteins | sample PhyCR1_3_FD_203893 | JGI IMG/M metagenome (GOLD analysis project Ga0308175, IMG submission 203893) | Soil microbial communities from UC Gill Tract Community Farm, Albany, California, United States - DLSLS.C.R1 | ecosystem: Environmental > Terrestrial > Soil > Agricultural land | place: USA...
TTGCTTAATCTGGTTGATAGTCTGCATCGCGAGTGCCATCAGGTCCTAGCTTTCGATTGCAACACTGACCCCACAGTTACTTGGTCCGAGGTATTGGATACTGAACTCGTCTATAGCCCAGTGTGCGTTCGGATAGATGTCCCCGGCTTGTGGTCTGTCAAGATACCCGGATATGCCCGGTTGAGCTTCAAGTTGCGCAGCCGATGCCGTAACCTGCTGACCCGGTGCTAATCTGATTCCAAACGACAACCCCGTCGATTGATCGTGCAAATTGCCCGAAGCCCAGACACGCTTCCAGTCAGAACCGATAGGGACCGACACAGTGTCTTCGGAATATGCGCTTCGACGAAAAAGCGTTACGGAGCTTAGTGTGGGGCTGCTCAGATATAGAGAGAAACAATAGCTGAAGTTACTTGGTATGTTCAGAGTTTGCCCGATCTCTTCCACAGCCTGGCTGTCATTGACCAGCGTGGTGGCTGCAACGTCGGATACTGGACCGCGAAAACCGCCAGTGGCCCTCAACCCGCTCGAGGCCTGCCAGGCAGGTGCCGTGAAATCGGAACTCGCCGAAAGAAGATTGCCCGTTGGATCCAAGAATGTGAAAGGCTTCAAAGGGCCGGTGCATGCAACAAAGAAGTTCTGAAGGGTAGCCGCCTCTTCCATCGTGAGTCCCGCATACTCCCAGCTCCAGACTGCTTTCCGTGCTGCGTCGTCGGGATACATCAGAACGCTTGCGCCAGGGAGTACATTGAGCACCGTTCTCGTTGCTGCGGTCTTGCGTATGGGATAGTGCGCAATCGCACCGGTTCTGAGTTGTGGGAAGAAAAGATCAGCCATTTGTTTCCATAATCCAGAGCGAGGTGGAGTGAGCATTCGGGCCCACATAATCTGCATCCATCTCGGATGACGCGAACCGGCAATTCGGGATTTGTGTGTTCGTGCCGGGATCTTTAAAGACGAATGGCGAAAACATGCCTTTCTGAGCGTTGAAAAAGAGCTCAAGAGACGCTATCTCTGCCTGGGACAAGAGCGACAATTCGATACGCCATCGTCGAAATGTATGTGAGCTGCGAAGGAATCTCTGATCCGAACCATCTAAAAACCGGATGATCCCAACGCCCTGCCCGACGCGAGTTTCCGTCGGGTATTGGCTCACCGCACCTGAGCTCAACAGAGGAAAGGAATCCATTAAAGTTCTCCGATCACGTCGTTGAGGCTGCTGGACGTGAGTATGGCGTTCTTAACCGTTTGAATGATCGCGGATTTAGAGGTTTGGCTGAGCTGAACTGGTGGAGCATCGGCGCCTGACGCATTGAGGCTCCCGGTCACGTGCACACTGTTCGTGTATATGGTTTGATCCTGGGCGTGAGGCAGCGCGAACCGAGATAATGGTTCAGGAACTGACTCGGAGCCACCGCCGAAGAGGCTCGCAATGCCGCCGGTCAGGTAATCCAAACCGGCACTTAGGAGCCCTCCACCTCCAAGCAGATCCGAGATGCCGCTGGAAGAGGTACTTCCCAACAGTCTCGTCCAAGATGTGGCGTTGCTACTTTTCCTGGAACTTCTGCTTCCCTTATCCGATGGAGAGCCGAACGACAAAGGTTTGGCGGTAGTTTGGCTTCCCCCCCCTGATCGCATCAGATCGCGCGAGCCGCCGGCGTTTAAGGTTCGACCGCTTGATGCCTGGCCGCCGCCGCTTACAAGATCAATAATTGGGCTACTTGAGCCCCTTCTGCTGGTGCTGCTGCTTTTGCGTTTCGCCATGTTGAGCCTCTGCTTTCAATTCGTCGTTTAATACAAGCAGTGCATCAGCTACTTTGGCTGGCACCGAGTCCGCGATCTCTCCGCCGTATCGCTTCCAGGCTTTGAAGTACTCCAGGTAAGAAGCACTCTGCCTTGTGATGGCAGACTTAGGGCACTCGAAACAAACAACGCTTCGCCTTGCCCACACGGGGCTTACGGACTGGGTCCGCTGTCCGCTCCACCCGCAATTGCGGAGAACCACCAGACCGCTCGCCCGGCACGTATCGCATCTCCACGCGGCTGGTGAGGAGAATTGGAAATGGAATGCGATTAGAAGTTTTTTCGTTCTGCTTCCGAAAGGTTGAGTTCGCCCTGAATTGCTTCCGCCATCTCTTCACATAAACGCTCCGGACCCTGCTCGATCGCGTCGTGTACCGACGCCGGGGAGCCGTCAATCGTGAGCCCTTCAATTTCCGAAATACCCCATTCGAGGTACACTCTCCGGGCAAGAAGATCGGCCATGGACGCTTGAGATTGCTCTAAAGAGTCTCCAGCTCGCAAGAAATCGTTCTTAAATATAAGATCTTGAATTCTTCTTGTGAGCTCGATGCGCCCCGAGAGAGAAATCTGCCTCGTTGCAAAGCGCACGCCTCTGTACATCGAGCTTTCATGCCAGACATGGCTGACATGATCGAAAGGATTAGGCGAACGCGATATAAAGTTCATCATCAGAAGTCCCCCCCGCCAAATTATTCTGGAACGTCCAACGGAGTCGCGTTTCTGAATCGTCGAACGCTGGAAGTACAGGTTCGACGCTCGGAAGATAGACTCCCATCAGTTGGCCCTTCTGCTTACCCATCTGGAGCATTATGGAGATCGTGTCAAGTTGCTTTGCTGCCGTGTATAGTGCGAGGGTTTGAGTGTCGTCTTGCGCGAACAGCGAGAAGCTCGTATTGACCTGCCTCATGCCAGGAGTGGTCGAGCGCGGCCAGCAAAACCCAAACTCCTGGTTCCTCAATTCGATACTATTGATGAGCTGAATATTCGCCTCCGTTAAAGTGAAGAAACGGTTCGCTGTGCCTCCCAACCAGGCTTGGCCTAAGTGTCCAGGTACAGCCCCACTGTTACTCGGCATCAGCTCAGGCTCCATGGGAAAGGAATTAAGACCTGCGTTGCCATCGGAGAACGTCACGGAATCGACCAGATCGGCTGCTGGGCCTGCAAATGTAAACTCGTGTTGATCTCCGGTAGCAGAAATCTTCATCACATCAACTGCAGCTCCGAGGATGATTCTGCTGAGCGCAGTACTGGGATTCCAGTAGTCATAAATACTGATGCTGGGCAGCTGCGTTGCTAGTCGATAGGTAATGGTCGTATTTAGTGGCGTTCCACTTACAAGCGCATCAGAAAACGGAGTATTGACGGTCAGCTGATAAGCGTTTCCCGTTCCTGTAACGAACCGTATCTCCCGCCCGTCTGAAACTGCCGATCCGATCGTTCTCCCGTGTGGAGACTGTGTAGTGAACGTCACGGGACCCGAAACAGCAGCAACCGTCATAGGCTCCGCAAGTTCAGGGACGGCACCCAACGCCGCTTGGAAGAAAGGTCCGTACGGGAGTTGGCCGCTTGTATCCCAAGTCGACAAGTAACTAGACAGCTCGAAACCGGTCCGACGTCTTCCATCAGGTTTCGCGGTGATCCTCGTCCGAGTTCCAGTCTTATCAAGCCGGCGCGGCTTCTCTACCGTCTGCTGAGCTCGCAACAGTGTTGCTGCGAATCGATTGGACGAGGTGACTTGTGCGGCAACTGCGTACGAAGGTTCGATCGCGGCATAAAACCGGTTCGAGTTTGACCGTATATAGCTGGGCATGTCTATTCCTGGCTCACTATCAGGTCGAACTTAAGCCTTGCAACTTGCACAAACCCTAATCCGCCGGCTTTAGGCGGCTGGAATTGAACATCGTATATTCCAGGAAAGAAAAGCCCGTCTCCCCAATCGCCCGAGTTGTTTCGAAGTACTCTTGTCACGGCCTCAACGTAGTAGTGGATCAGGCGATCGGTATCGTCAACCATGTTCGCGCTGGTCCAGATATCCGCGGTTGTGCCTACCAGGCCCGAGAGCGAGCAGAACTTCTCAATTTGCGAGTTCCTGTAACCGGAGCTGTACAAACACACTCTGGGGTAACCGAGCCTTGTATCTGTATCGCCAACATCGTTCGTCGCGGAGCTCAGGATCACGTGTGCTGAGTCGATAGTGGGAATGCTCGTGCCCGTAGAGCTAGTCAGGGTTGCGAGCTCGCGTGCTAGAGATGAGTTCGACGTAAGTAGGTCCGATAACTTCTGAACGGCCAAAAGGGTCAGAGGCAGCATCCTTATCCCCTTTGGAGCCTTTTAGAGAAAGAGATCGTAAGCTCGGGGCTTTGGCCGGTCTCCGGTCGTCGCCCAATCGCAATGCCGGAAGCTGGCATTTGCCAAGCCTGGTCTAACGCGACAGGCACATCGGTCTGCAGTGTCAGGTTTCCTTGAGCACTTGCTGCATAGACGTTCCATCCGGTGGCATTTGTAGGGATGTCAGAACGGAGTTCGGAAGGCGTGATTTGAATGCTGGCCGCCCCATTTAAAACTGTACCCGCGACGGGACTGGGTGCACTCTCCTGATTGTGGTTCCCCGTCCAGGAAACTTGCACGAACACTGCCGGCGCGGAAATCGTTCCCTGGGATACCGCGATCACTGGCAGACCCGGCTTCGCCAGTGGGCTAGTCACGACCCCTATGCCGGACGCCAAAACGAGGTTTGATGCTTGGGTTCCCTGCTGTTGGTACTCCGTCCACTTACCCTGGAACCTGGTGTTTAGCTGTACGTTATAGGCCTCAGCGTACACTCGGGCCAGAGAGTTGAAACAGATCCAGCGATACAGGGGTGAGCTAAGCACTACATTGCCTAAGCCAAGCTCTGTTGTGCCCGTCCACTGTCCTGGTGCTCCGGCCTGCAACAAGCAGAGCAGGATTTTGTCTCCAATCTCATCAACAGCAAGCCGGATCTTGGTCTCTACGTCGATGCCGTGAGTCGACGAGACTTGTACGAGCGAACTCTCGAACTTCAAGAGGTCATCGAGAGAAACGACATCAGGATCAGTGAACAGAGCCATTCTTACTTCGCCGAAGGAGAATTTGTGCTCTTCTTCCCGATTGCCTGAGCCTGGAACTCTGGATCGGCTATGATCGCCACTTGGACGCGCTTCGCGAGCTCGGCCTTCTCCGCAGCCCTCTTCGTCGCTTCCTGATATTCGTAATAAGCCGCCGTTTGCTCTGCACTGGCTAAAACGGCCCGGCCCTCGACTATCATTTTGGCCGCCACGGCGCGCGACATCTCCGCGGTGAGTCCGGCCTTACCCCCATCCGAGGTCTCCAGGCTGATCACAACCGGGTATTTATCAACAAAGCTCTCTTCGATTTCACGAAGGCGTCGAAAGTATTGCTTAACATCCATGTATCGGCTCCTGAACTCTAATCGGGAGCTACATTCGTAGCCCCCGGGAATCTATTTCGTCGTCTACTAGCTATTCACTTGAACGGCGAAGTTGTTGCGAAGCACGCCGCAGCCGTACAGCATGTCAACAGTAAACTGCTGGGACAACGTGTTCGGCTGGTAACTCATCACCACGCGAATACCAAAGTTGCCCATTTCGGCATACTCAGCCACTGCACCGGTGCCGGGCAGCGGTTGCGGCAATCGGCGCACCACTAGTCCGAGCGCATCACGCGTGAAGGCCAGATTGTGGGTGTTGATCGTCGTCGTTCCGGTCGCCGATACGAATTGTGAACGGAAAATGAAGAAGTCTTTCATCTTTCCAACGTTGCCTTCAACAAGAGCCTTCAGTCCGGCCTCGCCCGAAGAGTAGTACTCGCTGAACCGGGGAATTTGGCGGATCTGAGAATAAGTGCCCGAATCGACGACGAGGTACTTCGGTGCCGTAGCAGGAACTTTGGCAGCAAACAACGCTGTTTCTGCCCCATCAATCGTTGCTTCGGTGATCGCGCTTCCCGGTGTTCCAACCGGATTATTGGCCGTGAACTGACCGTACAGGCTCAACAGATCCCGTTCCACGCGTTCAGCCAAGGCGATGACTGCTGGCTGCATGTATGCTTTCAGCAGCTCTGGATACGCGATTGCCTTTGTGACATCCGGAATTTGGAAGGTGGCTTCAGCGTGGGTGTTAAGCACAATCTGTGCGTTGCCCAGACTTGGATTTTGCGCGGTCACGGTGCCGCCTTCAGCGATATTGTTGGCAACGAGAACCGGGGGAATTGGTACGTTGACGGTGTCGCCAGCGTGAGCGAGAACGGGTTCGTAATCCCGGTTCACCAAGTTACCCATTACCAGATTTCCGGTGAGTGCTGGTAAGGCATCGGCGGCAACCAGCTTAACAATCGCGTTTGCCAGATTGGCAGATGTGATTAATGACATAGGTCTCCTAGTTTCAAAGTGCGACGTACCTTCCCGCCGCAGGAAGTTCCCACGCCTAGGCCGAAGTCTCAGGCAAGCAGGAACGGGTTACAGAGTTAGCGGAAGTGACCGATCTTAGATGCCGCGCATGGCTTGTGAAGCCAGTCGCGATATCTCTTGTCGCACTTGGTCGAGTTCGTCTTTGCTCATTCCAGGCCGAATGGAGTTCAGATCCACCGAAGAAACGCCCGCGGCTGGCTTGGAGGTGGATTGTGCTCCGCTGCCCCCGGCAATCCGCGCCGGCAGTAGCTCCGGATTTTCTTGCACGAACTTCGCAAGATAATCCTGCATGCTGTTGTCGTTATCTCGAGTTAGTAACCGTCCGTCTTCGCTTCGGACTATGTCGTCTTTTACCGCGCGGAATGCAAGATCGACTTTGGCCACGCCCAGTTTCTGCAGCTCAGTCCGGATTTGGGAGTTCCGGTCGGCTTCTTCGGCCTGTGCGCGAGTCTTCCGATTTTCCTCAACCAACTGATTGAGACGACTTTCGAGAGATTCTCTCCGTCTCCGCTCGTCCTCGAGTTCAGCCTTGTAAGCGGGTTCTGACTTCTGATGCTCACCACGGACAAACTCTTCGAGAGCCTGCCGTACAACGTCGCGAACATCGATCGCCTTAGTTGGATGAGATTCTTGCTGCCCTTGGTCTAACATTCAGGTCCTTTCCTATATGCTGAATTGCGCGTTGATTTCTCGCGCAATTTGATCTTTCGTATCCTGCCGCGCATCGTTCAGATACTTAACTGCCAGACGTTGATACACCTGACGCTTCAGTGTTGGCGAGTCGATGCCGACCTGCAAGAGATCTCTTGCGTCCTGCAGGTCCGTTGAGAAATCGCTGATATCTACTTCGTCCAGTCCGGAAACGGCAATCAGAATCCCATCCTGTCGTGCGCTGCTGATCGCATTCAATACTTGACGGATGGATTCTTTTACGACCGAGCTGTAGGTTCGAAGAACTTCCTGCGTAATCGCGAAGTCCATCTGTTTGCTGATAGCCGATTGTGCATGCCCGCTGATCATCTCGCCCGAAGCCTGACTCAGATAGCACACGCGATACATCTCTTCCTTCAGCGTTGTGAGATTGTCAGCGGCGATCTGGTAGACCTTACCATCGGGCTCGGTCCACCCAAACCGGTCCGTTGGGCCTAGTTGTATGTAGTAACTCTCACCTACGATCTGATTCCACTCCCGATCAGAGTAGATAACGGGCATAGCGAAGAGCCCCATCGTGATGGCCCAGCTCAGAGCGTTGGACTTATTAAAGTGTTCGAGCTGTAAGTGTGCTGCCTTGTTCATCAACCACAGGCCGTCACTCACCTGCATCGTGATTAGTGGGACCCGCTGATCGCGGCTGAACGCATGCGCGCCACCATCAACCAAGACGATTCCGGTGGAATTCTCGCCTTCGACTCTACGGTAAACTCGAAATTCAGATCGGTCGTAGTACCGCCAGTAGGTCTCCTCAACTACGTCCGGAGAGTCCACTCGTGGCTGCCGCCTGATTTTCTGACGAAGAACAATCCATTCATAGTCACCACATTCGTCGACGCACCAGTTGATCAGGTCTTCAGATTGATACTGGACAACGTAAGCGCGCGATAGGCCGGTGGCATCCTCTTCCGCTCTGTTGTTGGGAACCTTCGCGATGCGTGGGAAATCGACAAGGATGTGCGTCTCACCAGCGATCAACGTGTCAATCAGGCACCGGCGGAAAAAGTCCGTCAGCCTGGTGCCGCGCCGATCGCAATTGTCTACAAACTCGGAAAGAAAGTTCTTTCCGCTTTCCAGGCCACCCTCGAACTGGATGCTTGGTTCGCGACGGAATAGAGTAGAAGCGTACCAATCAACGATCGAGCCAATGTAGTTTTGGTAGAAAACTCGCTGAAGACGCTCTCCGTAAACGTCTAGGGGCTCCTTTTGTCTTCGCAGCAGATACTCGCTTGCGCGTTGCTTGAAATCAAGGCCCCCCGTGTACAGGTCGCGGTACATGCGCAACATGTGCTGCCGCCGCTTGTGATCGGGATGCTCTCGATCGATATCAATCATCTAGCTCTCCCGCCTCACGATGCCGCACTTTCGCCAATCCGTTCCCTGCACGCCAACGACTGTAGATCGGGGTCCGCGACTCGCACGGCGATGGCGAGAGCTATCTTGTTCTCTTCAAAGGAGATATTTTTTCTGAGAGAGTTGTGATCAACCAGAACCGCATTGCGCAGACCCCAGCGACGCCAATTCGGCACACCCAAATGTTGTTATCGCTGCACTCCGTACAGCGTCTAAATGCTGATGCGTCGCACTCTAATTATTTCCGCTTTGGCAGTTATCGCTGTGGTCGTAATCGCGATCGCGATCCTTACCAGCACCGTCGATAGATTCCGCCCACAAATCCAGTCCGAATTACAGCGAAAGCTAAACCGGCAGGTTACGTTAGGGCACCTTGGGCTTCGACTCTTTCCCTTCTCGGTGAAGATTGAATCTTTTACGATCGGAGAGGATCCGGCATTCTCGACTGGAAAGCCCTTCGCTCAAGCGGGTGAGGTATTTGTGAGCGCCGGGCTCTTCTCTCTGATCAGCGGTAGCCCCGAGGTGAAGAGCCTGCTGCTCGACAAACCTGAGATCCAACTCGTCAAGAACGCCAAGGGCGTCTGGAATTTCTCGACACTCGGAACGAATAGCGGTAAGACGAACAACTCAAACGAATTCTCCCTGGAGAACCTGCAGGTGAACAATGCTAGGATCGGTCTCACAGATCAGCTGGCTGGCACGTCAGCAACCGGGAATGTCTCAATGAACCTTCGCGCCCAGAGTTCCAAGGCCGAAAACTCGAGCCTATCCTTCAGCGGAAACGGCACGATTTCGGGCGTGACCCTGAAGACACCTGCGCTCGCCAAACCGGTGACGCTGAGTTCAGCATCGATGCAGTTCTCCCAAGACAATGCCTCCATTACTTCTCTGAACGCTGCTCTCGGTAGCACAAAGGTTCACGGAAACATTTCGGTGAAGAATTTCGACGCGCCGGACCTGCAATTTGCGCTCACCGCAGACAACATTGATACCGCTGACTTAGAGAGTCTAGACACCAATACTGCTCAAAGCAGACCGTCGAGTCCTCAAAACAATAAGCAACCTGGTCTCCTCACCGAGCTCACGGGATCCGGTACTCTTGCTGCTGCGCGGATCAAGTCGGACAACATTGTTCTCACGAACGTCCACACGTCATGTAAGCTCGACCACGGAGTCATCCAACTCTCGCCTTTAACTGCTGATCTGTTTGGCGGCAAACAAGATGGGTCTCTCACTCTCGATGTTCGCGCTCCGAAACCGGTCTGTTCGGTTCGTTCTAAGCTTTCGGGCATCGATGCGAATGCGCTTCTGTCGGCCGTAAGCTCGCTTCGCGACACGTTATACGGAAGCCTCGGTGCAAATACATCGCTGACATTCACGCTCGGTCCCTCTACTGATCTCGCCAGAAGTCTGAATGGCAATCTCGATTTCCAGGTTGTGAACGGCCAGCTTAAGAACATTAATATCTTGAATGAAGTAGCAAAAGTCGGCAAATTCTTGAACAGTGCTCCTGCGCAGTCTGGATCGGGAACGGCCCTGCACAAATTCGCTGGAACCTTGACGATCAAAAATGGTGTAGCGTCAACCAACAATCTGACAGCATCCTTAGACGCCGGCTCGTTAGCCGCTTCCGGGCAACTCAGCCTGGTGGGTCAGGGACTCAACATGCACGTCAACGCCGTGCTTGCAAATCAGATCAGCCAGACCGTTGGTGGATCTGGGATTGGAGGATTTTTGAGCACCGCTCTCTCGAACTCCAGCGGTGAACTGGTCATTCCGGTCACTGTCACGGGGACGACAAGTCATCCAGTGTTTACACCCGATGTGCACTCTCTGGCTCAGATGAAAGCCAAAAACCTCTTACCGACATCTGGCGATCCCAGTCAACTCACCTCGGGTCTTGTAGGTGCCATCGGTGGAAAGAAGGGTGCCGGCAATGTTCTCAATCAAGTCCTGGGAGGACAGCAGGATCAAAAATCGAACGGTCAGAAACAGGATCAAAACCCGGTTAACTCGATCCTGAAACAGTTCGGCAAGAAAGCTGGGAAATAACACCGACATGCGCGAGTAACGGGCCGCGTTTACCGCTTGTTTCCCAGTTCTTAAGCTCTGCCGGGGTGCGCTTTCCCGCTGCGTCGCCGTTGGCAGGCGAATACAGACGTCCGGACTCGCGTCTGTTTACGGACCGGCAATCTCCACAGGAACTCTCGATTCTGAGTTCCGGATACCCCATTGAAAGGGATCCGTTGCGCCAAGAATCAGGTGCCCCTCGCTCGTGATGAATGCCGAACCGCGAATATGAGGAAAAACGCTCTCTCCGTGGACCGTGATCGACCCCTCGAACACGCTGCCAATTAAGCTCTCCTGTCGCCATATTTGGCCCTCTGTCAATTTGCCGGATGCATACAGGCAGGCGAGTTTGGCACTCGTACCTGTGCCGCAAGGAGAACGATCGTAGCTCTTGCCCGGGCAAAGGACGAAGTTTTTACTATCTGCTCCCGGTAACGTCGCGGGTCCATAGACTTCAATGTGATCGATCTCCTCACCGTCCCGTCCAGTGATCCCGTTCGATACCAAAGCCTGCCGGATCTTCCAGGAGTACTCGGTCAGTCGCTCCAGGTTTTCCAACGCAAGCTCATATGGACAGTCATAGGTTAAGAAGAACCAGTTTCCTCCCCAAGCCACATCCCCGGTCACCGTGCCAAAACCGTCGACCTGCACCGAAACGTTAGCTTGCGTGCGGTAACTCGCAACATTGCTGACCGTTACCTCACCACTCGCGTGCAGATGGGCTTCGACTACTCCGACAGGTGTTTCGATCCGGTGACTACCAATTGCGATCCGATCCAGGTAAGCCAGCGTTACCACCAACCCTATCGTCCCGTGCCCGCACATACCCAGGTATCCCGCGTTATTGAAGAAGATTACGCCTGCCGAGCAACTAGTGTCCACGGGTTCGCAAAGGAGCGCACCTACCGCAGCATCTGATCCACGGGGCTCGTTCACAATGGCAGAACGAAAGTGGTCAAAGTCATCTCGAAATCGAGCCAAACGCTCGGCTAATGATCCCGCTCCAAGTGGCGGACCACCTTCAATCACCACACGCGTGGGTTCACCTCCCGTGTGGGAATCGACAATATGGATGCGGCGTTCTGGTGTCACGACGAGATAGAATACGTCATTGTATACAATGAGTGAGCGTTCCTTCGATGCCCTTGTTGTGGGCGCTGGTATAGTCGGCGCAGCCTGTGCAAGAGAACTGGCCGAAGCAGGAATGCGCGTAGCTGTTTGCGAACGCAATGACTACTCCGGTGGCGGTGCGACTTCTGCCGGAATGGGCCACATCGCCGTCATGGACGACTCCGACGCCCAGTTCGCACTTACCTCCTATTCCCAAGAGCTCTGGATCCAACTCGCAAAAGAATTGCCGGACGACGCCGAGTACCTTCCCTGTGGATCTCTCTGGGTGGCAGCAGACGATGAGGAGTTCGCCGAAGTTGAACGTAAATACAAGTTCTACTCCGAGCGCGCAGTTTCGGTGGAGATACTCGACCCCCACCAATTGCGGGAAGCTGAACCCCACCTGCGCCCGGGTTTAGCCGGCGCCCTGCTCATGCCGAGGGACAGTGTTTGCTATCCGCCCTGCGCAGCCCGCTACCTGATTGAACAGACCGTCGCCAGAGGTGGCGAGATCTTCTATAACGCGCCTGCAATGGACATCACGGATGCCGGCATACGAAGCGCGGATGGATGTGTCCTCTCCGCCCGCTTCATCGTCCTGGCCGCCGGGGTTGAAACCGCCAGGCTTGTCCCGGAGTTGGCGGTTAAGCCTCGCAAGGGTCACTTGTTGATCACGGATCGTCGCCCGGGCTTTCTGCGCCATCAACTGATTGAGTTAGGGTACCTGAAGAGCGCACATTCTTCGACCTCGGACTCAGTGGCATTCAATGCGCAACCGAGACTGACCGGGCAAATCCTGATTGGGTCATCCCGTCAGTTCGGAGTCGAAGACCCGGCTGCTGAACGGCATATGCTCCGGCGAATGCTGAATCGAGCGGTCGAATACATGCCTGAACTCGCCGAGCTGTCGGCCATCCGTACCTGGGCGGGCTTCCGAGCGGCCACTCCGGACAAATTGCCGCTGATTGGACTCTGCCCGGGGTTCCGCAATGTATATCTGGCCACAGGGCACGAAGGACTCGGCATCTCGACGTCACTTGCGACGGCGCGCCTTCTCACGGACGAGTTGCTGGAAAGGTCCTCCGCGATCGATCGGAACCCTTACGTTCCGGACAGGATCTACGCTGCCCATACCTGAAAAATTGCGCATTATCATTGATGGGCGCGAGTTGGGCGTGGAGCCGGGAACTACGGTTGCGGCTGCTGTACTCCGAAGCGGCGGAGTGCAATTCCGGACTTCCGTTACCGGACAGCCTCGTGCAGCACTCTGCGGAATGGGCATCTGCTTCGAATGCCGTGTCGCCATCGACGGTCGCCATGATTGCCGAAGCTGTCAAGTTCCGGTTCGAAATGGAATGGTAGTCTCTACCTCATGACGAACCCCGATGTTCTTGTGATCGGGGCGGGTCCGGCCGGCATGGCCGCAAGCATTCGTGCGCAAGAAAGCGGCGCAAATGTGCTCGTGCTTGACGACAACCCGGACGCCGGAGGTCAAATTTGGCGTGGAGGGCAGCGCACTCATAAAGGACGCCAGGCCGCCCGATGGTTCGAGCGGTTCCGCCAATCTGGCGTACCCGTCACAACGGGTGCACAGGTGGTCTCGGCGTCCGCGTCGGATAAAGCCCTCCTGGTGGAAACCTGGGACAAAGGCCTCGAATTCCGATACAAAAAGCTCATCATCGCCGCCGGCGCACGGGAGATCTTTCTTCCCTTCCCTGGCTGGACGCTGCCAGGAATAGCGGGCGTAGGCGGACTTCAGGCGCTTGTCAAATCGGGCTTGCCGATTGCCGGTAAATCCGTCGTGATCGCCGGAAGTGGGCCTCTGCTCTTAGCGGTCGCTGCGAGTCTCCGGAAGTCAGGCGCGCGCGTCAAGCTGATCGCCGAACAAGCACGGATGTGGTCCGTGATGCGTTTCGCACTCGGCCTCGCTCGTCACCCGGGCAAGCTCATGCAAGCGGTGGCTGTGCAGTTTTCGCTCGTCGGCATCCCGTATCGTTACGGTTGCTGGGTCGAAGCTGCCGAGGGAACGGAACGCCTCGAACGCGTGCATCTGCGTAAGGGCAATCGGCGTTGGACGGAACCGTGCGACTACGCGGCAATCGCTTACGGACTCTACCCCAACGTTGAACTACCGTCCCTGCTGAATTGCCATATCCAAAACGATGTGGTGGTAGTTGACGAGTTCGGGAGAACGTCCGTCGACGATGTTTACTCGGTCGGAGAATGCACGGGTATCGGCGGCGTTGATCTTTCGCTTGTCGAGGGCGAAATTGCAGGATACGCCGCGTCTGGGAACCATGATCGTGCCCGCCGCTTGTTTGCCGCACGCAAGAGGGCACGGCACTTTGCCGACCGGCTCAACAAAGCCTTCGCCCTTCGGGGAGAATTGAAAGGTCTCCCGAAAGATGACACGTTTGTATGTCGCTGCGAAGACGTCACGTACGGGCGTCTGAAGAACGTATCGTCCTTCCGCGCGGCGAAACTGCATACCCGGTGCGGCATGGGCCCGTGTCAGGGCCGTGTTTGCGGGCCTGCGACTCAGTTTCTTTTTGGATGGCGTGCGGAATCCATCCGACCGCCCATCTTCCCGGCGAGGGTTGGAACCCTCGTCATCGATGAAGCCGTTCCAGAGGAGGCGGCACCCATACCACAATGAGACAAATGAACTGGCGGGGAGTCCTTCCCGCAATCACAACTCCCTTCAACGCGGATCTAACCGTGGACCACGGTTTCCTTGCCACTCACTGCAAATGGCTAATAGACAACGGATGTAAAGGCGTGGTCGCTCTGGGCTCGCTCGGCGAGGGAGCAACCCTAACCCAGCAGGAGAAAAATCAGGTCCTCGAAACCTGCGTTAAAGCGATCGGAGATCGTGCCTACGTCGTTGCTGGCATCTCGTCACTCAGCACTGCTGACGCAGTCACGATCGCCCAAAATGCCGAGGAGCGAGGCTGCCACGGATTGATGGTGCTGCCGCCCTATGTCTACATCGGTGACTGGCGCGAGACGAAAGCCCATGTCGGCGCCATCCTTTCCAAGACGAAGTTGTCCTGTATGCTCTACAACAACCCCATCGCATACACCGTCGATTTCCTACCCGAGCAGGTGAACGAACTGCTTCGCGAATTTGCGAATCTGCATGCGATCAAAGAATCGAGTGCCGATGTCCGGCGCGTTTCAGCGCTCCGAGCCACTGCTGGCGATCGTCTTGAAATCGCAGTCGGTGTCGACGACGTGATCGTAGAAGCTGTCTACGCTGGCGCCATCGGCTGGATTGCGGGTCTCGTGAACGCCTTCCCGGAAGAGTCGGTCCGGCTATTCGAACTCGCCCGTAGCGGCAAGACGCAAGAGGCGTTTGAGCTGTATCGTTGGTTCCTTCCCCTGCTCCGCCTCGATACTGTCCCTAAATTCGTTCAATTGATCAAGCTCGTCCAGGAAGAAGTCGGGATGGGCAGCCAGCGCGTCCGGCCGCCTCGTCTCACTTTGACGGGCGATGAGCTTACTCAAACCAAGAAGCTGATCGCTGATAGCCTCGCAACACGACGGCAAGCCGTCGCAGTCCGCTAAGGACTCATATTGCGGGCCGCGAATTACTTCAGCGGTCCGCACGCTTCTGGTGTTGAAGGCGTAATCTCCAATCGATTCCGGTTCAGATCTTCAAGCAGCTTGCGGTATCGCTCGACGTGATCACGTCCGGCTTCACCAGATCCGATTAGGCCACTGGCTCTCTCCAGTGCCGTTTCGATGGGTGTCCAGTCATTTACTACTGGATCATGTATCGTAGCCTTGCCATCCTGGTTTCTAACTGCGATGTTCAACGCCGTTACGACAAGTTGAGCTGACAGAGCCGGCAGGCCACGCGAGCCCGCATGTGACAGGTACCTGCGCAACTGATCGTCAATTCCTGAGACCGACAGAACGAACTGGCTCCCGTCGCGATTTATGAGCTTGAGTTTGGAGCCGCCAACAGTCGTCCAGTCGCCGCTCGGAAGATTACTGCCCTTCTTCGACCAAAACCGGATGTCTTTCGCGTCGCTGTTGCGGATGTTGCAAACGTTCCCAAAGTCAACGCCGCCCACGCCCTGCACTTCCGCCAGGTGAACCGTGTAGTCTGTTCCGTTCTGTGCGACAGCAATTCCTGACGCACTTGCCGCGGCAATGCGCGTCCGCCGCCACGTCTTACCGGGCAGCGCTTCTTCTGTGATCGTATACACCGGATCTTCGTACGCCGCGTCCGCGGGCAAAGATAATTCAAAATGCCCTCGCCCGTCCGTTGTCACTCGGCTCGGTGCGGAGCCGGAAGACTGTACGGCCACGTTCGGCAATCCGCTCTCATCAGTTTCCCGGCGCCCGTCGTGATTCAAATCGTAGTAAGCGCTCCCTATAACGCTGCTGTGAAGACAGCCGGGCATGCGGAAACCTCCGATGCGGGTGGAGTACCCATCCGCCCCGCGCTTCAGATAATCGCCGACGTACCAGAATGTGCAGTCATCGCTCGGGTCCATAGCCGTGGTTGTGTAGTCCTGCCACCGCAGCGTATTCGTCTGCGCTGCTTCGCCTTCAGCAAGAACGGCCTCGCGGAACGTAAGCGAACCAGGCTTGTCGGACACGAGCCTTCCCGCGAATCGCTGTCCGGCGAAGTTGGGATCTCCGCCGAAGGAATAACCCATTCCGATATTCCCTTGGTGATCAATCGCGATGCTTCCCATCCAGCGAAAGAATCTGTCGGGCGCATACGTCCCCTGCTGGAACAGCTTGGGATTGCGGTTGTTGTCCAGCCGGAATTCATACCAGCGCACTCCGCCGCCCCCGGCACTGGTGTTGATCGAGTGAACGACGGCGAGACTCTCATAGCTCCCGAGGTTTCGATACACCAGCCGCTGCATGAGCTTGTCGCCTTGCGGATCCAGGCGAACTTCCGTACCGGGCTGCGACACGCATTTCGTTAGCTGCCCGTCGCAAAGATAGTGATACGGCGCCACATTTAACTTCACGGGACCTGTGATCTTCGTTTTGGCTTTGTCACTCCAATCCACGTGAAACTGATACGCGTAGATCCCATCGTCTTCGAATAACTTCTTCAATTGCGTACCGCCAGCCGCGAGCATGTTATTCGGAGCTCCCGGCGGCGGCAAAGCACGGCCGTCCAGATCGGCATTGTTCAGAAAGTTAACGCCCTCGATGATCACGCACTGCTCGGTTGCGGATAATCCTTTCAGCATTCTCTGGCGATTCGCGACGCACGCATGCTTCTCGATGACATCGTCGCCGGTGCTTGTCGGGATGTAGTAGCCGTCCGGCCAGATAGCGGGTCGCGGATAGTCCGGAAAGAGTGGCCGCTCGAACGCGTAGCGGTGATACGGGCCGAGTGGATCGGGCCCGGTGCTGACGGCATAACACATGTAGAACGGTCCTTTGGGGTCACTGGCTGGCCGGCGAAAAATCGGCAGAACATAGAGCCATCTGTCGGCTAGTTGGTCATAGCGAACCACTGAATCTCCGCTGGTTTGCGCCTCGCATTGGCCTCCGAATCCTTCGAAGATCGCATTGGTTCGAACTGGTCCGTAGAGCACTTTGCCCGTCTGCCCGAATTGCGCGCCCTTCTTCGAAAAAACGGCCATCCGGGAGTTCACAATCTGAACAATCTGATTCGGCCCAACCGCCAGAGTATTGTCCGACGGGTTTCGCATTTTGGCGGTTCCCTGCGGTCCAGAGAAGCCAAATCCGAGCCCGTCGAAACTTGCCACCTTCGCCATTGGAGGTCTCGAACCCGGCACGGTCTGCTCGATTGAGGCTCCCGCTGCAGAGTGTATCGACGCCGGACTCATTGCCCTTAGCAGATCAAATTCCCCGTCGGGATCGGGCGGCGAGATTCCACATCCGGCTTTCTGTCCGGCCCAGTCGGTCGCATCATCGGTTTCCCGGGCCACCATGTCTCTCAAAGGCAGAGACGTATCATGTTTCGCGGTCGCCTCGATCACGCTTTTCACTTCGGGATTCGGAAACGCAAACGGAATGTAAAAAGCTGCAGAAGCAATGCCTGCGGCGACCACACTGGTCGAGAGTTTTACTAGCGACTGAAATGACCTATCTTGCAGAAGCACGGAAAGAGCATTGTATGCAATTCCGGGTACAACCAACATCCGTTCGACACCGCTTCGGGGTTCGCAAGCGTCTAAGCCGAGTGACGGAAAGTCAAACCGCCCCGAGGCGCAGACTCGGAGCTGAGGGACTCGAATTGTCGCCCCTCGGTCTGGGCTGTTTCGGTCTATCTGGCACCTACGGACCAGCGGACGAATCAGAATCGATTCGGACCATACACCGTGCTTTGGATCTCGGGTGCAATCTGCTCGACACCGCCGACGAGTACGGCGCCGGACGGAACGAATTGCTTCTTGGCCGCGCACTGGCGGGCCGCCGCCGACAGGCATTCCTAGGGACGAAATTCGGATTCGCTTGGGATCACAACGGCAAAGCCATAGGACTGAACGGCCATCCCGATTATGTCCGGCGCGCGTGCGAAGCCAGCTTGGGACGGCTGCAGACAGACGTGATCGACATCTACTACTTGCACCGCGTCGATCCGAAGATTCCAATCGAAGAAACAGTCGGAGCGATGGCGAAGCTAGTT
>Ga0308175_100001085_pt1 | contig 18082 bp, 18 predicted proteins | sample PhyCR1_3_FD_203893 | JGI IMG/M metagenome (GOLD analysis project Ga0308175, IMG submission 203893) | Soil microbial communities from UC Gill Tract Community Farm, Albany, California, United States - DLSLS.C.R1 | ecosystem: Environmental > Terrestrial > Soil > Agricultural land | place: USA...
CTGAATTTTCCACTTTTATCTACTCCTTGTGATTTCTACTGCTACAGATTTATAATGTCCTGGGATAGGTGGATCTGGCTTTATGACCTTTACTGTGACAGATAAAACAAGAGAGAATTCCTTTAGCACACTTGCTGCAATTTGTTCTGCTACGGTCTCTACCAGCTTAAATGGCTTTCCTTCAACAATGTCTTTGCATACTTGGTAGAGCCCGCCATAATTGACGGAGTAGTCTAACTCGTCTGTCTGGCCTGCCTTTTTTAAATCAACCGATACAGATAAATCAACCGCAAATCGCTGACCAAGCCGATTTTCTTCCGGGAAAACGCCATGGTAACCGTAGAACTCCATCTGATTAACATAAATCTTATCCAACCACTTCACCCTTCCCCATCATGACATCCATCATTTTGACCATTCTGCTTATTTCCTTCACATCATGGACACGAACCATATGGCAGCCCTTTTGGATGCCATAGCACACCGTAGCACCCGTACCCTCAAGTCTTTCATCCACAGGGAGATCCAATGCCTCCCCAATCATTCTTTTTCGCGAGGTGGCTAAAAGAAGAGGGTATCCGAGCATGATCAGTTTGTCCAAATTCCGCATCATAAGCACGTTTTCCTGGTAATCCTTCGCAAACCCAATCCCTGGGTCGAGAATGATATTTTTATCCTTAACACCAGCTTTTTTTACAAGATTAATGCTTTCAAACATATCATTCAGCATATCTCTGACGAAATAAGTATAATTACGATCACGGCGATTATGCATCAAAATGATTGGAACATCCAATTCAGCAGCAACCGCTGGCATACGTTCATCGGCCTTCCCTCCCCAGATATCATTTATGATATGGGCACCTGCCTGAATCGCTGCTATGGCCACTTCCGATTTATATGTATCAATAGAAAGCGGTACACTTACATGCTTCGTTAGGGCTTCAATGACCGGGACCACACGTTCAATCTCCTCTTCATTAGAGATTCTCTCATATCCCGGCCGAGTCGATTCGCCCCCAATATCAATGATATCAGCGCCACTCGCCACCATTTCTATTGCATGTTCAATCGACTTGTCAATATGATTATATTTCCCTCCATCAGAAAAAGAGTCAGGTGTGACATTCAATATTCCCATCACAAGCGTTTTTTTTGAAAAATCCAAGGTATATGGACCACAAAGAAGTGGTTCTAGTGCTGTGTTCATCCCTATCCCTCCTATGCTCAGCTTGTCTTTCTTCTTTCATCATACAGGAAAATTCTAATCAACTGCAAAAAAAAGAGGCATCGGCGTTTAGCCAAGCCCCTACTATTAATTATTCAACATCGTATTGGTATAATGGTGTGCTCAAATAACGTTCGCCATTGTCCGGGATAATCGCAAGGACTTTCTTGCCTTTCCCTAGTTCTTTGGCTACTTTTAATGCAGCAGAGATCGCAGCACCTGAAGAAATTCCTCCAAGGATACCTTCCTCTCTTGCAGCACGGCGGGATGCTTCAAATGCCTCTTCTGTGTTAATTTGGACAACTTGATCATAGATGTCTGTATTTAATGTATCAGGAATAAATCCTGCTCCAAGACCTTGAAGTTTATGCGGACCAGGGTTTCCGCCAGAAAGAACTGGAGAATCTGTTGGTTCAACAGCAACGATCTTAATTCCTGGGAATGTTTCACGAAGCACAGTTCCTGCACCTGAAATGGTTCCGCCTGTTCCGATTCCGGAAACAAAGGCATCTAGTGAATCCATTTGTTCAGCAATTTCTTTACCAGTTGTTTTTCTGTGGATTTCAGGGTTAGCTGGGTTTTTAAATTGCTGTGGTAAGAAATACCCATGTTCCTTAACTAGTTCTTCTGCCTTAGCAATGGCACCCTTCATACCTGCTGGTCCCGGTGTTAACACAAGCTCTGCACCGTATGCACGAAGTAAGTTTCTTCTTTCTAAGCTCATTGTTTCTGGCATAACGAATACTGCGTTGTAACCCTTTGCAGCTGCAATCATGGCTAAACCAATGCCTGTATTTCCGCTAGTTGGTTCGATAATTGTATCGCCTGGTTTAATTAATCCTTGCTCCTCTGCAGCTTCAATCATAGCAAGACCAATACGATCCTTAACACTGCTTCCTGGATTAAAATACTCAAGTTTCAAATAAACCTCAGCACTGTTTTCATCTACCATTCTATTTAATTTAACAATTGGTGTTTGTCCGACTAATTCGGCAACTGAATTTGCAACACGAGCCATTAGGGCACCCCTATTCCGAGTATTTTTATTGGATTTATTATATTATGAATTTAACAGTTTTTTACTAGGTTTGTCAATTGTTTTGATTAATATTTTATGAATAAATTGAAAACTTTAAAGGCAGTTATAAGTCCTAGTTTTTCGCCATATCTCCATAAAACCATTCTACCTTCGCATCCCCCCAGAAAGTTGAAGCGGTAGCCGGTGTTTTCATTTGATTGAGTGCTATCTGCCGGCGAATCTGGTCCTTAACCTCCGCATAGGAATAGCTTTTTCCGTTAATTTTACCTTCAAGCCGAATAAGGGCATATCCTTGCGCTACCTTAAAGGGTTTACTGACTTCACCCTTTTTAAGCTTTTTTGCTGTTTCAATGTATTGTTTCGGATAACGATCATCACCATTACTAATATATCCGATGTCACCGCCCTCATTAGCTGAAAACTCCTCAATAGAACGTTCCATTGCCAGCGTGGAAAAACTAGAGCCACCCTTTAACTCTTTTACCGCCTTTTCTGCTTCCTTCTTTGATTTCACGATGATATGGGATAAGTGGTAGGCCGCCGGCACATTGTAAAGGTCTTTATTTTGGGAATAATAGGTTTTCAATTCTTTATCCGGAAAGTTTACATCCTTTGTTAAAAGTTCTTCCAGTAGAAGAGTTGAACGGATTTGTTCCTTCCACTTCTTCTCATCCTTATTATTTTTTTGGCTGATAGAGTTATAGGTGGTTTGAAGCATTCTGAATTCACGGTCGATATCTTGTTCAGATACCTCTATCTTATACTTGGCCGCCATTTCCTCGATGACTTTTTGGTCAATCATTTCCTTCAAAACATCTTTACCGTATCTTGCTTCTAACTCATTTAGCCAGGCTTGTCTCGAGATTTCTCTTTTTCCCACTGTTGCCACGGCCTCATCATTTGCCAGACCCCCAGCCATCTCCGACTTTGTCAGAAAGAAGGCGACGGTTAGACAATTTATCATAATCAAGGCGGCAATCATCATCCAAAGCTGCTTCTTCCCCAACCTCTTCTCCTCCACCACTCGGAAGCGCAAGTGACCCTTCACAATCTTGTAGGTACTTTTGCTTGACCGATCTTTTTTCCGATAATTCCTACCGGCATTGGTACTTATTTAGCTTCCATTCTTAGCTCCTCTAGTTCTTCCTTAGAAAACAAGTACTTTTCATTACAGAAGTGACAATGGGCCTCAGCCTGTCCATCTTCCACAATCATTGCTGTTATTTCAGCAGCACCTAAACCAGCAATGGCATTAGCAAACCTCTCCTTTGAGCAGGTGCATTGGAAGCGAACGGGCATGCTCTCTAATACACGGACATGCTCTTTTCCAAAAAGTTCTTCCAAAATTTGTTCGGGTGTCAATCCTCGTTCAATCAATATTGAAATAGGCTCAATCGTTTTTAACCGTTCTTCAAGTTTTGAAATGATTGTTTCTGGTGTTCCAGGCATTAATTGAAAAATAAATCCGCCGGCAGCCAATATCGTATCATCCGGATTCACTAAAACTCCTACACCTACGGAAGATGGGACTTGCTCAGAGGTGGCAAAGTAATACGTGAAGTCCTCCCCTAGTTCTCCTGAAACGAGCGGAACTTGTCCGGAAAAAAAGTCACGTAAGCCAATATCTTTAACGACAGCTAACAAACCGTCTGTCCCGACTGCACGGCGGACATCAAGCTTGCCATGTTCATTGGATTCAAAATCAACCTCTGGATTAGTCACATATCCGCGGACTTCCCCTTTGGCATTACTATCAACGACAATTGGACCTAGCGGGCCGCCTCCATTAATTTTAACTGTTATTTTATCCTCACCTTTAAGCATAGCACCCATCATGACGGCTGCAGTCATCGTCCGACCAAGAGCAGCAGAAGCAGTCCTCCATGTTTGGTGCCGGACTTGCCCCTCGCTAACTGTTTCAGTTGTACGTACGGCATATGCACGGATGTTTCCATCATAAGCTAATGCCTTAACTAGGTAATCCTTCATCATAAAACTCCCTTCATGCTGTATCTCTTTAGGTTAACCCATGTTCCGTTTATAGATAAGCTGCAACCCTTTTAAAGTTAAAAATGGGTCAATAATGTCAATAATCGTTGATTCTTGGGCAATTAAGTTAGCCAGACCGCCAGTTGCAATAACAGTAGGTTTTTTCGAACTCTGGTCCATCATCCGTTTGACAACACCCTCCACTTGTCCAACGTAACCATATACAATACCTGCCTGCATAGCTGACACAGTATTTTTCCCAATGACTCCTTCGGGACGGGCAATTTCGATCCGTGGTAATTTTGCAGCCCTAGAATAAAGCGCCTCCGTAGAGATACCAATCCCAGGAGCAATGGCACCGCCCATATATTGCTTCTCTTCATTGACATAACAATAAGTAGTCGCCGTTCCAAAATCAACGATAATCAACGGACTGCCATATTCATGTATTGCCGCTACAGCGTTAACAATCCGGTCAGCACCGACTTCCCGTGGATTTTCATATTTTATATTAAGTCCTGTTTTAATGCCTGGTCCTACAATTAGTGGCTTAATGTTAAAATACTTTTGGCACATTCTTTCTAACGCAAACATAATCGGCGGCACCACGGAAGAGATAATGATACCGTTAATATCAGAAAATGAAAGGCCTGAATGGTCAAATAAAGCCTTTATATTCATTCCAAACTCATCCTCTGTACGATTGCGGTTTGTTTCAACCCGCCAATGATATTTAAGTACATCACCTTGATAAACGCCTAAGACAATATTGGTATTCCCTACATCGAATACGAAAATCAAATCTATCACTCGCTTTTTTATTTTTTCATTTCAGTCTTTACTCGCAAACATCATACCATAAATAATATATGAGTGAAAAAAAGAGCGCTTCAATGAAGCGCTCTTTTCAAACAATTACTTATAATCAATATCGTCAGGCGGTGTATCTAAAAAGGATTTATCCTCTTTAGCTGGTTCATCCTTCTTCTTATTGATATTTACCTTTACATCATCACTCTTTTTTGGCTCTACCCTGACTGATTCCAATGTTAACGAAGGGTCTGGCATATGACCATGATCGACTAAATAACGAATTTGTTCCGCATTAAGCGTCTCAACTTCAAGAAGTGTTTTCGCAATGAGGTCAAGCTTATCACGATTTTCAGTAAGAATCTTTCTAGCTCTCTCGTAGGACTCTTTAATGATTCGCTGGATTTCCAAGTCAATCTCATAAGCGATGGCATCAGAGTAATTCTGTTCATTATGAAGGTCACGTCCAAGGAATACCTGACCCCCTGATGCTTGACCGAACTGTAATGGTCCAAGCTTATCACTCATTCCATATTCAGTTACCATCTTTCGTGCAATGCCAGTAGCACGCTGGAAGTCGTTATGGGCGCCTGTACTTACCTCACCAAAAACAATCTCCTCCGAAACACGGCCGCCTAATAAACCAACGATTTTATCAAGCAATTCCGGCTTGGTCATAAAATAGCGGTCTTCCCTTGGAAGCATTACGGCATATCCGCCTGCCTGCCCACGTGGGACTATCGTTACTTTGTGAACCATATCGGCCTCATCTAGTACCAATCCAATGACCGTATGACCGCCTTCATGGAAGGCCACAATTCTGCGTTCCTTTTCAGAAATAACACGGCTCTTTTTCGCCGGACCAGCGATGACACGATCTGTGGCCTCGTCAATATCAACCATTTCAATTTTCTTCTTATTCGTCCGGGCTGCCACAAGGGCTGCCTCATTCAGTAAGTTTTCTAGGTCCGCACCTGAAAATCCAGGAGTACGCATAGCGACATTTTTTAAGTTAATTGATTCATCTAAAGGTTTATTGCGGGCATGTACTCGAAGTACTGCCTCACGACCTGTGACGTCTGGACGGTCAACCGTGATTTGACGGTCAAAGCGGCCTGGACGTAGTAATGCTGGGTCAAGAATATCTGGACGGTTGGTTGCAGCAACAATGATAATTCCTTCATTTGCACCGAATCCATCCATTTCAACGAGCAATTGGTTCAAGGTTTGTTCACGTTCATCGTGGCCGCCGCCAAGTCCGGCACCACGCTGGCGACCGACCGCATCAATCTCATCGATGAAAATGATACACGGAGCGTTTTTCTTAGCATTTTCAAATAAATCACGGACACGGGAGGCACCGACACCGACAAACATTTCTACGAAATCAGAACCGCTGATTGAGAAGAAAGGCACACCAGCTTCACCAGCAACAGCACGGGCAAGCAAGGTTTTACCGGTACCTGGAGGTCCAACAAGCAGCACTCCTTTTGGAATGCGGGCTCCAAGTTCAGCGAACTTGCGGGGATCCTTTAAGAATTCAACAACCTCAACTAATTCAGCTTTTTCTTCATCTGCTCCGGCAACATCTCTAAAACGGACCTTTTTCTTGTCGTCGTTATAAAGCTTCGCCTTCGACTTTCCAAAGTTCATCACACGGCTTCCGCCGCCCTGAGCTTGGTTTAACAAAAAGAAAAATAAGATAAAAATAATCACGAACGGAATAATCGATGTAAAAAAGGTAACCCAGCCGCTTGTTTCCTTAGCAGGCATTACTTCCACTTTGGAGTCAGCCTTGTCTATACGATCGAGTATTTTTTCACTGTTTGGAATATAGGTTATAAACTTTTTACCTTTTGCTTCAAGTTCACCGCGAACTTCATAAACTCCTCGTTCCGGCTGCATGGAAAATGATTTTACTTCACCATTTTTTAATTGAGTTACAAACTTATCATACGAAATGTGATCTGTCGGCTCACTACTTCCATTAAAGAAACTAACTACACCGATTATGACTAAAAATATCAATAAATAAAAGATGGTATTACGGAAAATCCGATTCATCTCTTACCTCCTCCCGCGGATAAAAAACTATATTAAATAGTATCATAGAAAATCTTACTAATTCAAGGAATTACTCTCTTTTAAAGGGTTTTCAAGTATACTTTTCCCTGGATGGAAAACCATCCATCGGGATTAAAAAGCTATTGATTATTGCTATATACCTCTGGTTTCAACACGCCAATATATGGAAGGTTTCGATATTTTTCAATGTAATCCAATCCATAACCGACAACAAACTCATCCGGAACAATAAAACCAACATAATCAGCTTTAATGTCGCTCTTTCTTCCCGTTGGTTTATCGAGTAATGTGACAATTTTGATGGATTTTGCTTTTCGATAATGGAATAAATCAACTAAATAACTGAGCGTTAAACCACTATCAATAATATCCTCTATAATTAAAATGTCCCTTCCTTCCACGGATGTATCCAAATCCTTTAAGATTTTTACTTCCCCTGAAGAAACAAGGGCACTACCGTAGCTTGATACATCCATAAAATCCATTTCAAGATAGCAATCCATGTTTTTCAATAAGTCCGCCATAAAAGGCATTGCCCCTTTTAAAACACCAATTGCCAGCGGAAAGCGATCTTTATATTCTTCAGTCAGATCAGCCGCTAATACCTTGATCTTCTCTTGAACTTCCTCTTCTGAAACTAATACCTTTTCAATATCATCTTTCATCATAAAATGTGCCCCCTAGAAGATTGTTACTTAAATATATGTTAGTTGTAAATGTTGTTTAGCAGTCTGATCCATACCTTCAAAAGAAGACCTTTTTAAATTTGGCAGCCAAATAATTTTACCCTCTCTATCCGTAATAACTGGCCAACTGTCCCGCTCCTTAATTGGAACCTTTTGGTCAATAAAAATATCCTTTATCTTCTTTGAACCCTGTATGCCCTTTAAGGTCATTCGATCACCTTGTTTCCTGGTGCGAATGATAATTGGCCAATGGATATGGTCTGCATTAAAGTAGGCTGCGCTTGTTGGGCAATCAGGAATACTTTTCTCAACATATTCAATTTTAATTCCTCGGCCATTTGGCAGCATAACCGTCCCAAGCTCATTTATTTCCAAATAATATGGTTCAGCTGTGTTTAGCCGGAATTGAAACGATAACTGTCCATAGGAGCGTATTACCTTCAAACCATTCGGAAAATCCAGTTTACCGGAAGGCTCTTGATGATGAATTAGAGTAAGTACTCCATCGATATGTATGGCAGAAAGAGAAGCAGGTTTTTCCTTGTAAAGATAGTTTAATATTAGTTGAATACCTCTCCTTTGTAAAGGTAAAGGCATCCCCAAGAATCTTTTTATATCAATAGTCATTTTCCCTTCTTCACTTTGTGTCACTACAGTATTCAACTGTTGAACGGCTAGTTCCTGTAGAAAGTTCTCATCACTCTCGAGCTCTTCGCTAAGCCGCTGAAAATGTTCATGAACATGACTATTTTCCATTTTTAAAAAGGGGAGAACCTGCTTACGGAAACGGTTTCTGCTATAAACATCCTTCTCATTACTTGGGTCCAATCTTGGTGTGAGATGGTTTTTTTGACAGTATTGCCGTATCTCATCCTTTGTCATGCACAAAAAAGGGCGGAAAATGATACCTTGTTGAAAGGGACGTGAGAAGGGAATCCCAGCTCTTGCCTTCCCGCTCGATCCTCTTGTCAATCTCATGAGGATGGTTTCAATTTGATCATCCCCATGGTGTCCTAGCGCTAAATAAGGCGAATGATGTTTCTCCATTATTTTGTGATAATAATCATATCTTACTTCTCTTGCTGCAATTTGTGAACTTTTTCCTGTAGCTTGCATTATTTCCGTGACATTGATTCGGACCATTTCAAATGGAATGTTGTTCTGCTCACAAAAGGTTTTGACGAACAAGGCATCTTGAAACGATTCCTCTCCACGGAACATATGGTCGACATGTGCCACGACAAGAAACAAGTTTCTTGGTTGTCTTTCCTTCAATAAATAGTGGAGAAGTGCTAAGGAGTCCGGTCCGCCTGACACTCCCACAACAATCCTTTTATTATCGAGTTTGAATGAGTGGCGATGAAGAAAGGACTCCACCTTTGTTTCCAACATAATCATTGCACTCTTTCCTCAAGCAAATTTTCTTCTTATAAATGAGAATACCAATAGTCTACCACTTCTTAGAATGAACTATCAAAATATAGGTATCTCAAATGGAGTAGAAATTTTTCCATTTTCCTGCTTGTAATTCACCTAAAAAAGCAGGCTTTCTATTCATACGGATTAGATTTCATTAAGTTTCATTTTATTAAGGTAAATTATTAAAAGTATACCAAGCATATAGGACGCCTAGAACAAGGGCGATAAATAAAAATTCCATCCAGCCATTTTTTTTCTTCTTCCGCCGGTAGGATTGCCTTGAAAGAGTGCTCTGCTGACTTGGATTTTCTTTAGATTTCTTCTGTTGGGTTTGAAGATAAGACGGACGATTTGCTCCTGTTGTTTGTGAAGTAAGAGTGTCAGCCTGCCTTTCCACCATCACAGCTAATAAATCTGTCCGCATTTCCTTCGCACTCGTATACTGCCCCTGCAATGCTTTTACCAACACTGATTCAAATTTTTTCAATTCCTGTTTTTGGCGAATAGCTTCTCTAAGCTGTGTGATTCCTCCGGTTGTTTTGGTAAAGCGTTTGGGATATGCCGTGTTGATCATCACCATCGCTACGGCAAACAAGTCGTAAGATGTCTCTGCCTTCCGGGAACCCAAGCCCCAATAGCCCCGGTCATAAAACTCAGTGAATTCCTTAATACCCCTTCCCTGTATCGTCGTGCCGCCTACATCGATACATCTTATCCTTGGCGGGGGCCCCGTCACAATTAAATTCTCCGGTTTTAAATCCCCAAATATCCACCCATTGCTATGGAGCCTTTCCAAATCATTCAGCAGCTGCAAAAATAAAACACTTGTCCATGATTTCCCTTTCAACTGGATAAAAGAAAGAAAATCCGGACCTTGAATATATTCCATGGCATAGAAGGAAATCCGGCCTGCCTGGCTTTGCCAATCATCCACATCAAGCAAAGAAGGCCCTAGGGAATGCCCTTGGACCTTTGCAAAGGATTTTAACACATTAACCTCCGAGGTGATTGACATGCCGTTATCGCTCATTTTTAAGGCTACTAGTGAGTTCTCATGTTTAGCCAAGTAGACCACACCGTTTGCGCCAAATCCCAGTTCCTTCAAAATGGTATAGCTATGTGAGTGCCATTTTCCTGTGATAATCATCCCGGGGCTGACTTTATATTGATTCTTCAAGGAATGATTCATCATCATCTGAAAGCAGGCTCCTTAATGAACGTTTTTGATTGAATGCCGTGAAAGCCGTCTTAAGTGCAGGGCCCGTAGGAGTGATTCCTCCAGTAGATAATTGAGAGAAGACACTTGTCAAAACTTGTAGTTTTGGAGTCCAGTCCAACAATTTTTCGACATCTTTCTTTTTCCCGGGAAATACATAAACAGCAAATTGATTCTCACCTGTTCGTGCGTTAAGGCTTAGGGACAGGTCTAGCAATGCCTCTTTTACGGTTGGAAGCTTATGTTTCATACTGGCGCTTGTGTCAACAAGAATCAACACCTCTAATTCGACAGTTTCTCCTAATTCATCGACAACCTCCATGACTTCCCCGCGTTTCTCCGGCGGCAGGTCTTCCATCGTTTGTGTACCTCCCAGTATTTCCTGAAGCTGGCGGTTTACCACTCCTTGGATCGTTTGGTTCATCGCCTTACGAGTGACCATTTGTACCGTTTGAGATAGCTTTTCCGCATAAACGATTTGGCTGACCCCTCCGCCTGACATAGCAATCCCTTCAATTTCGGTCATTCCTTTTTCATCAATGACATCGTGTTCCATGACACCAATGACATTTACCGTAATGCCTTGTTCTTTGGCGAGTGCTGCCATCGCAATAGGATCGTCACCTTGGTTCGAGCATCCATCTGTAATGAGTAATATCTGGCGGATTCTACCTGTATACATAACCTTCTCCCTCCACAATATCGTATTTCTACCATTTTCGACGGGTTGAAGGCGATTTATACATATTAATCCAGACTGCAGGTTAAATTAATTTGTTAGGCATGTTTCCTTAATTTGTGCATCGGAATGGTTGCCCACTTCGGTGTATTATGCTTGATTTTTGCTACAGTCACAGTCATATCATCTTCAATTAATCCAGATCGTGAACGAATCACTTCCTCCATAATTAGATCAGCAATTTCCTGCGGGTCATCCGTCTCTAGCTCTTGTACTTTACGTTTCATCCATAAGTCATAGTTTTCCACATGTTTAGGTCCCTCAAACACCCCATCACTCATCATGATCAGAATGTCTCCGGCTTTTAATTGCTCGCTCACCACATCGACTTCAAATTCCTGAAGGATGCCCATCGGTAAATTACTGGCCTGGATTTTAATTACCTTATTGCCTCTTTTTATAAAACTAGGCGTTGAGCCAATCTTAAGGAATTTCGCTGAGGCATCTTTCAAGTCGATCATGGCTAAATCCAATGTAGAAAAAATTTCATCCGTTGTCCGGAGCGACAGGATGGAGTTTACAGATTTAATGGCCACTTTTTCCTCTATTCCGGATTGTAATATTTTTTGCAGCAGCTGCAGTGTCTCTTTACTTTCGTAATGGGCCCGTTCTCCATTTCCCATGCCATCACTTATGGCGATGGCATATTTTCCTAGGCCAAGTTCGATGGTTGAATAGCTGTCACCTGAAATCAATCCGCCATCCTTAGCTGCATGGGCGACCCCTGTGTCCACCGTGTAGGCCTTGGATGATCGGAAGTTTACTTGGCATACCCCATGCGGGATTGGAGAACATTCTTCCTTGTTGACAATGATGGTTTCTCCAAGTATATCGGAAAGCATAGGTGCAATTAACTTCTCACACTCGCCATGACCGTTACAGTAAGGGACAGACATTTCAATGTCGACATTGCCTGGCTCCAGGCTGTAGATCTCAACCTGTTCGATATGGAGCCCGTACTCCTGGATGGCCTCCATAATCTGCTCTTCTTGCTTATAGTGGTTTTCCCTTTCCCGCTGGATTTCTTTTGCAAAATTGTCCATGACCTCAGAAACACCTAAAAGCTGTTCAGCCACAAGTTTGCGACTTTCACGCACCTGCTTCTTTAGTCGTAGATTCGCTTGGAAAAAGGTCAATTCCTGTCCGATGGTTTCAAATACCTTTTTTGAACGGGTACAGAGCTTTTCCCATTCCCTTATGAGTCTTGGTGAAACATTTCCATCATTCTGGTCCATTTCATGAATAATTTCCTCCATCATGGCATAGGTTGTATTAAAATTCTTCGCCCAGCAATGTTCCTTTTTAAAACAGGTCTGACAGGTCCTTTCTGTTACATTGCTCATGAAATAGTCCATTTCCCGGTCATTTTCAGCCTCTTCATTAGGCATGGATTCCATTTGAGAAAAGCTTTTTGAAAGAGCATGGAATACGCCAGAGAATTGCGAGACCCGTTGGGCTGTCACATCACGCATTTTTCGCATATATTTTTGTTGCTCTGCTGTGTATTCTGGTGTCCCCGGGATATACTTCGCTAATCTTGAAGTCAGGGCTTGCGGTGTTAAAAGGAATAAGAGAATAGCAGCAGCTGTCTCCAATACCGTCTGCAGGAGGGAACCGCCGCCCTCACCGTACATGCCAATGAGAAGGGTAGCAATAAATAAGCCAATGGAAACCCCTATTTTCTTCCCTTCCTTCAACAGGCCGCCCAGCACCCCTGAGAAGGCTAATAAGCTCATGTGATAAAAGCTTGATACACTAGCCAGGCTAAAAATCAACCCGGTCACAACTCCCACGGTAGAACCTACAGTTGCCCCAGCAATGAAGGAAAATACCAGTACCAGATATCTCGACATGATATGTTCAATCGACATATCATAGACCTTCCAGCCGATGGTTCCTGACAAAATCGAAGCAAGCATAATAATTAAACAAACAATTTCTTCCGTCTTTAATAATTGCCGGCGTTTATTCATGATTAACAATGGGATACTTTGCAAAAAGATGAGTGTTAAGATAAATGCAAGACTTGCCTGAACACCTACCATCATTAAATCATATAGGGTGAGTTGACTGGACATGATGAATGATTCTGTCAGTTCCCCAACCCCCAGAATACTGCCGACAAAAAAAGGCAAGGCTCTGATTTCATTTTTCAGCCAGTTTTGGCTAACTCGAAAAATGATTAAAAATAAAATGGTGACCATGAATGTAAAGGCGGCATTCCCTATTGAAATTGTTGCTGCCCCTGCGATTAATCCAACCAGGACAAGCGGTGCCCGATCTCGTTTGATTAAATAGACAGAAGCAAAGAAAGGAAGGCAAAAGGGGGTCAGCTTTGCCAAAATCAAGGCCCGTCCAAGCAAAAAACCTACAAATAGTAATAGATAGCCTCTTTTAATGAGGAATGACTCTAGCATATATTGAACTTTCCTTAAACCTCTCCCAAGATTCCATTTAGATGAATGAAGGCTGACTTCCCCGACCGGCTCTATGAAACTCACGTTTGTCTTTCCCATAAATCACACTCCCTATTCTTTCATCGTTGCAAACTATTATAAGATTAATAGACTTAGAAATTTGTCAAAATAGTGAAAAAATTTAATTAATCGTTCGACGGTTTTCACTATAATCAATCAAATAATATAAACATGTCGTATAAAGGAGAAAAGGTGTCAGGCACCATGTGAAAATTCACATGGTGCCTGACACCTTTTCTAACATTAGTAAAGTTGAAAACGAAAAAAAGACAAGTCGCCGCGACTTGTCTTTGGTTTATGTTTTAAAGTGAGACCTTCTTTATCCCATTTTAGTGTGCAGCAAGTTAGTCCCGTTTTGCCCCTCTTCCTCCACGCTTGGATTCAGTGTGGCGCTTTAAGGAAGTTAAACGATCCTCACTGTCTTTTAGAAATTTTGCCATCTTAGACTCGAAGGTTTCCGGTCTATTATTATTCCGGTCGTTTGATCTATTTTGACGAGGGCGTTGCGATTGTGAGTTTGAATATTGTTTTCTTTCCGGCTCTGGCCGATCTTTTGCCTTTTTAATCGACAGTCCAATTTTCCCATCTTTCTCAACATTGATAACTTTCACTTCAACTTGGTCACCAACCTTTAAATGGTCGTTGATGTCCTTAACATAGCTGTCAGCAACCTCACTGATGTGTACAAGTCCTGTTGAGCCTTCAGGCAACTCCACAAACGCTCCAAACTTTGTAATTCCCGTTACCTTTCCCTGTAACTTGCTGCCTACTTCAATTGACATAAACAGAATGTTCCTCCTTAAATAATTAAAAATCAGTCTTACTATATATTATACAGAAAGTAAAAATTCAGTGTCAATTACTTGAAGAAATGGAGTGTTTTCCCTCTTTTTCTTCAGGTATATTGAAAATAACCTCATTCTTTTCCGAAAAAAAGTATTCCTTTCTGGCCAGCTTCCCAATATATTCATCATCATTTAATTTAACAATTTCTTCTTTTAGTATAGACTGCTGTTTTTTTAAATCGGCAAACTGATGTTCAAGCTTTTTCTTCTGGGCCATTTTAGCCTCAAACTGAGTGGTTTGGGAAATGTTACTGGAAATCAGCAGATACGTAAGCAGGCAAGCTAATAAAGTAAATAGTGATAACCGTCTGATTAGAAGTCTTCTTTTCCTAGCCGAGGCAATCTCCGCGTATTCCTGTTGCTCTACAAAGGTTGTCTGAATCGTTGATACATTTCGTTTTTGCTCGGCGCTCATTTCCTTTCCCCCTTTACTCTTTTTTCTTTCTCCATTTATTAATAAACTTATAAATAATATTCCTTAAACGCCCGAAATTTCCTGCCGTTTTATTATATAACTTCTCGACGGTTTTTTTAAGACCCTTCGGCAAAAGTTTCCAAAATAATAACAATATTTTCTGTAATGGTAAAAGAACAATTTTCACTATCCATAATAGAACCTTTAAAATAAATTTGACAAGGGTTAATAGTCCCCTGCCAAGTGTGAGAATCATAAGAACCACAAGTTGAATAAGACCAACGACAGGTTTATAGACCAGGAGCTGGAAGGACTTTTTAATAAATCTTGAAATGGCAATAACACTCGTGATTCCCATCTCTAGGATACGTAAGTAAATCCCTTTTAAAAGGCTCTGATATGCTGCAAACCCGCAAACAAGGGCAATAAAGATATAAAATCTCAAATCCCCCTTATTCACCAAGAATAATGTATAAAAAATAATCAAAGCTTGAATGACCCAAAATAATAAATCATTAATGAACACAATCCAAGCCTTTCGTTTGGGGCGATTTAAGAACCGTTGATACGTATCAAACATGGCGCCGAATAACGACCCCATCCCAATCATTGAAAGCATGGTCAGAAATTGTGTCGAAAGAGTCATCGGAATAACTTGCTAAAGAACCCTTTAGCTTTCTCCCCATGCTGTTCATCTAGGTAAACTAAGTCAAAAATCTTACCTTTTATTGAAACAATCCCCTTTTCGACATCGAGATTTTTCATTTGCAGGTTTTGTCCTTTGATTGCGAGAAAACCCATTACCGTTTCTAGCAGGAATTCCTCATTATCAAAGCTTTCTACTTGTTTAACCCCTGTAATATCAAGCAACTTCCTTCCTCTCATGATGACATCATGATCTGGAACACTGCTCTTTGTTTGATTGCCGTCATAAAATTGGCTCATCCTTCATCCCTCACAATCATTTGTACAACCCTTTTGTACATTTGTATGTGGGGAGGAACCAAAATAGAACAGTGAAAAACTTACGCAGGCATAAAACGCACACGGCAAGAAGGAGACTTTTTGCCTTCTTCAGGGGTGGCCTATGACTAGGCGCTGGAGCTAACTATAGAAAGGCAGAGGCACAAGTTTAGCGAAGTCCACTTCCTCAGACGCTGGAGCTAGCTATCACCTCACAGGCTATCGTTCGAACCGAACTTCTCTTCTTTTAAAATGGTATACATCTCTGCAGCCTCTTCCTTGCGGGAGGTTTCCTGGATTCGTTCAATCCTCGCCGTTACTTTACGCTGACCGAGTCGAATTGTTAATTCGTCCCCTACTTTCACCGTCGAACTAGCCTTTGCTTCCTTACCATTTATTTCGATTCTTCCTTGATCGGACACTTCTTTTGCCAATGTTCTTCTTTTTATTAATCTGGATACCTTTAGAAACTTGTCTAAGCGCATATATAGCTCCCCCTTTTTTTATAAACCTTTTTCTTTCGCTTCATCCCAATAGTGGTCGAGTGCTTCAAGTGAATACTCAGCAAATGGTTTGCCGCTCTCTTTGACTCGGTTCTCGATATATTGGAACCTGCGCGTAAACTTTTCATTAGTTTCAAATAACGCTTCCTCTGGATGGATGTTCAAAAATCTCGCGACATTAACAAAGGCAAAAAGCAAGTCGCCAAATTCCTTTTTAGCTCGGAGCATGCCTTCTTCGCTTCCATCAAGCTCTTGGACAAATTCATCAAGCTCTTCTTTCACTTTCGCCAAAGCAGGGGTTATTTCCTTCCAGTCAAAACCAACCTTTGCCGCTTTCTTTTGCAACTCATAGGCACGGAGCAAGTTTGGCAACGCCTTTGATACCCCTTCAAGCAAGGAGGCCTGTGTACCGCCCTTTTCCTGCTTCTTGATTTCCTGCCAGTTTTGGATTACCTCCTCAGAAGTGTCTGCCTTCCCTGTTCCAAACACGTGCGGATGGCGGCGGATCATTTTCGCTGATATTCCCTCAATAATATCATCAATTGAAAAATAGCCCTCATCCTCGCCGATTTGAGCATGGAGCATAACCTGGAGCAGAACATCTCCCAACTCTTCAACTAAATGGTCAATATCATCCTCATCGATTGCCTCAATAACTTCGTAGGTTTCTTCTATCATGTATTTCTTTAAGGATTCGTGGGTCTGCTCCTTATCCCATGGGCAGCCATTCGGACCTCTCAGTTCAGCAATAATCTCCCTCAACTTGGAGAAGTTCTTCAACAGAGGCTGTTCCTCCTTCACCGGCGGAACATAGACAGAGGTGAGATTATTCACAGTGACGTTGCGGTCCAACTCGTATAACGGCACCCTTTCAATCACTTCCTGACTGCTTCCTGCGGCCGTCACAATGTACACCTCGTAGTCATCCGGTAATTTCTCCATCAACGTCAACTTTACATTTGAGGCGATAAACTGGTCATATACTTGGCTGATAAACATATGCTGCTGGAGCTGGAGTTGGCCAGAAAGGAAATCCGTACCGTCGAGCAGCTGAAAACCTTCAATTGGGTCAATCTTTAAAGACGCAAAAATGGCATCGATAAAGCTTTGTCCACCGCCGATGCGAATCGTCACTCCAGACTTCGGGCCATATTCTAATAGAAGCTGGACAGCCCGCTCTGCAACAAGTGGATGGCCAGGAACAGCGTAGATAATCGTGTCATGCTCGGCCTTTTTTAATAACGTCTCAGTAATTTCCTCATACACTGCTTCAAATTGATCATGTTTTTCATAAATATCATCAAAAGAAACATATGTTAGGCCTTCTTTTTCTAAATCTGCGACTACTGGATGTTCTTTTGTCCGTAGGAACAGGCTCCTCTCCTTGTTCATTAATTTACGATAGACCCCCATCGGAAGTTGTTCTAAGTCTCCGGCACCTAAGCCGACAATTTCAATTTCTTTTCCCATTTCATTAACTCCTATCTTTTCTAGCTAATAGATGTATCAGTTTACTTCCAAACGGAAATAAGGCAAGCTCCCCCTCAAGAAACACCCTGCCGCGAATCGTAATCCATAAAAAGAGGAAACCGCCAAGGAACACGGCACTTAGTGCCTGGAAAGCAGCTCCTGTCCGCCCCCACTCAAACAGAAAGAAATCGCTTAAAA
>Ga0308175_100001086_pt1 | contig 18064 bp, 21 predicted proteins | sample PhyCR1_3_FD_203893 | JGI IMG/M metagenome (GOLD analysis project Ga0308175, IMG submission 203893) | Soil microbial communities from UC Gill Tract Community Farm, Albany, California, United States - DLSLS.C.R1 | ecosystem: Environmental > Terrestrial > Soil > Agricultural land | place: USA...
CAGCACCAGCTCGTCTGGCCCCGCGCCGGACACGTGGGCGACCACCGGTCCGGTGGCACCGGCCCGGCCACGCACGACGACCGCCGGCCGGCTCGTACGCAGCGCGACCTGGGCGGCGACCGAGTGGAACATCCGGCCGGTGCGGATCTCCCCCAGTACCACCCGGCTCGACTGCTGCGCCAGCCGCAACAGCTCTGGCAACCGGTCGCCGCCGACGGCGCAGGTCGTCACCGGCACCCAGGACGCCAGCTCAGCCACTCTCCCCGCTACGACGTCCAGCACGTCCCTCTCTGGCTGCCGGCCTCCGGCCGGCAACGGCGCCGGAGCTCGGTCGGGCGTCACGGGTCCGGCCCGCAAGTGGGCCACGGTCAACCCGGTACCGAGCGCCGCCGCCTCGCCGGTGGCCCAGTCCAGGGTCGCGACGTCCTGAGCCGAACCGTCGAGCACGACCAGCACGCTCTCCGTTCCACGCATCGGACACCTCCGATCACGGAGGAACTGTCTGTCCACATCAGACTTCACGTGACCACGGGTCCCGGCCAGGGCCGGAAGTCCTGGGCGACGGCCGCGTCGGCAGCGGCGACGGCGGCTTCGACCGTGCCGGTCGCGCTGCCTGAGCCGGCGCTTGCAGTTGGACTAGGTCGGATCGGGTCGCCTGGGCCAGCTCGACCGCGTGCTCCCGCACAGCGGCGTCGGACCAGGATGCGCCGAGCACGACCGATTGTCCGCGTTCCAGCGCCACCATCGAGGCGGACGGCGGCCGGACAGGGTCGGAGGTCCTGGGTCGGCCGTCGGACGGACCGCGTTCACAAGCCGGGGACGTCGGTCGCCAGGCGTGCCGGGACGGTCCTCGCCGGAACGATGTGGCACAGTTCCGCGAGCACGGTACGTACGGCCACGACGGTCAGCGGTCTGGGCAGGCCCATGTCGGCACCGACCGCCGCCACCAATTGCTCTCTCGGCGCGACTCTGTCCGCATGCCGAGCGCCGGCGAGCGAACAGACGTCCGAGGGCAACCAGTCACAGAGCTCACGCCACTGTGCCGGCGTCACTCGGACGGCCAGCTCGCGTAGCACGGCGCCGACCAGCTCCTCCCGTTCGCCGGCGTCCACGCCGGCGCGGGCGGCTGCCGCGGTCAACCGGTGCCAGGCCGACGACCGGCAGAGCTGAGAGTGCTGCATGGAATGCCCCTGTGGGAGCCCTCAGCGCGCGATGACGACCGGACACGGCGCGTGCCGGAGCACGTGCTGGCTCACCGAACCAATCCGGAGCCGTTCGAAACCGCCGACCCCGCGCGCGCCGACCACCAGGACCGCGGCCGTGGAGGCCGCCTGGAGCAAGGCGTCGGCGGCGCTGCCGTGGACGGCCCTGGTCTCGATCTTCAGTGTGTCGCGGTCGGGTCCGAGATGGTCCAGTGCTCGCTCCACCAGCTCTTCGGCCTCGGCACGGTGGTGGGGCTCGTCCACCCCGGCGTTCGGGCCGTACTCGGCCGGCGCGGGCAGCCGGTAGGCGTGGACGACGATCAGTCGACCGCCGAATCGTCGCGCCTCGGCTGCGGCCAACCGCAGCGTCACGTCAGAGTGGGACGATCCGTCGACCCCGACCACCACGTCCAGGAGGTCTGGCGCGGACGGAGGTCGGACCACGCCAACAGGGCAGCGTGCGTTCGTCGCGACGTGTTCCGCCACCGAGCCGAGCCGTAGGCCGCCGACCTCGTTCTCGCGACGGGCACCGACGACCAGCATGCGGGCATCGAGTGATGCTCGGATGAGCGCGGACACCACCCGGTCGGTGCCGACAGCCGTGGCCACCGTGAGCTCGGGGAACCATGTGTGCGCCGTGTTGGCAGCCTCGCGGACAAGGAGCTCGGCCGATCCGGTCGGCTCCAGTTCTCCGGCGCGGGCAAGGTTCGGTTCCCCCGGCTCCCGCACGTGGCACACCAGCAGGTCCGCGTTGCGAGCCACGGCCTCCTCGGCCGCCCAGCCCAGTACGATTCGGTCGAGGGTGCCACCGGCGACGCCGACCATAATTGCTCCGTCGGACCGCATCGGGATCTCCCATCGGAAAGCGGACCGTCACTAGTGGACGGTGGATCCGTTCGGGCAGAACGATCCTCGATATCAACGCTATGCATGAGCTCGCTACCACGGCAGGGTCGTTGGTCCCGGACCTCTGAGATGCACGCCGCCGCGTTCCTCGACCATCGAGGGATGCGCCGCAGGGCCTCCCGGAGGCGGGTCTGCGGGGCGGCTACCGTGTTTGGCGTGGGTGGGACCGCCGTCACATCGGTCCATGTGGCGTTCACGCTGCTCGGGGTCGGGGCCATGAACTCTCCGCGGTATCAGCCGGCCGGGCTCCTCGTCGAGCACGCGGGCAGCCGGCTGCTGTTCGACGGCGGAGGCGAGACAGCGGCGGCCGTCTCGCTGCCGGTGCGCTGGCTGGTCACCGACGAGCGGGCGGAGCTGATGCCGCGGTTGCGCCGGCAGGCCCGGTCGGTGGGGGTGGCGATCGGGGTGTCCACGGCCGCCCTGGGCGCGATCTCGGTTGTGCCTCGAACCGTGCTGCACACCAGCCATCAGACCTACGGCTATTTGATCAGCGGTCCGGGGATGGTCGCGGTCTGGGCGCCGGAGTTCTGGCAGTTTCCGGACTGGGCGGCCGGTGCGGATCTGCTGTTCGCCGACGCCGCAGGCTGGCGCTCGCCCATCAGGTTCCGCGGCGGCGTCGGCGGGCACGCCGCCGCGCTCGCCGTCGCCGGGCAGGCGCGGGAGGCCGGCGTACGGCGTCTTGTGTTCGCGCACCTCGGGCGGCCGACGATCCGAGCCATCGACGCCGGCCAGCGCCCGCCGTTCGGGGAGTTCGGCCACGACGGCCAACGGTTCGACCTGCAGTTGACGGCCGGCGCCGATGGCCCCCCGGGCCCGCCTCAGCCCCCGTGACCGCAGTCAGAGGCTCGATGCTGCATCCCCGCCGTGGAGCGCGCCGTCAGGTAGGCGGTCCAGTCGGGGATCGAAAGCAGCTGGCCGGACCAGTTGAGGGTCACCCGAGCACCGACTCCAGGAGTTCCGCGTACTGCGCCAGGTGCCGGTCGCCGAGGAAGCGGGCGCGGACGGTGCGGTGCGCGGCGTCACCGAGCCGGCCCGCGAACGGCGGGTCGGCGAGCAGCCTGCCGACCGCGTCGCCGAACGCGTGGAGGTCTCGCGGCTCGGTGATGAGTAGCCCGTCGGCCCCGTCGTGGATCTGATCCTGGATGCCGCCGACCGCCGTCGCGACGACCGGCCGGGACTTCCACATCGCCTCGGCGACGGTGAGCCCGAAGCCCTCGGCGAGGCTCTTCTGGGCGACGATGGACGCGTGCCGCTGGACCGCGTTGACGATCCTGGCGTTCTGCTCCGTGTCGGCCATCGGCACGCTCGCGAGGTGGACCCGGTCCCGGAGCCGGCTCGGGAGCCGCTGCCAGGTCGCCCAGCACTGGGCGAGCACGTCGGTGCCCTCGGGGTCGTCGACCACGCCGCTCACGTCGGGTCCGACCAGCATCAGGTGGACGTCGTCGGGGACGGCCGCCGCCGCGAAGCCGAGGATGACCCCGGGCATGTCCTTGAGCCGATCCCACCGGCTCACCTGCACCATCAGCCTCGCCTCGGCCGGCGGCGGGGGAGTGCTTCCGGGTGCGACCTCGACCGCCGCGGGACCGTCTCCGGTGAGCAGACCGGCGCCCACCAGGATGCGGAGGCGCTCCGCAGGGTCGATCGGCCGGTTCTTCTCCGACAGCGGGTCGATCGAGGGCGGGATCACCCTGACCCGGTCCGGCGGCAACCAGGTCGGCGCGTACTGGCGGCGGGAGAAGATGACGGCGTCGGCCGGCTCCACGTACGGGCGGAGGAAGTCCCAGGCTTCCTGGGTGGTCGCGTTGGGCCTGTCGCGACCGATGTGGCAGCGCCAGATGACCGGGATGCCGGCCGCCCGCAGCGGTACGACCAGGCCGGCTGCCTGCGGGTCGTGCAGGATCACCACGTCCCGTGGGCCCACGACGTCCAGCAGGGCCGGGAGGTTGCGCCGGAGGAGCACCTGCTCGTAAAGCGCACGGTCGGAGTCGTTCGGGGCGGGGACGTGGTCGGCTCCGTGGATCGCGTTGTGCAGCCGCTTGGTCAGCGCGAAGAAGGGCGGGTCCCCGGCCAGGACGAGCCAGCGGGTACGCACACCCGCGTCGAGCACGTAGCCCAGCAGGGAACGCAGCATCTCAGCGACCCCGCCACCGGTCGCGGTGGAGTTGACGTTCCAGACCGTCCGGCCGGACAGCGAGGCAGCGCTTCTGGCCGCGACCGCACGCAGACCGTCGGCCTGCTCGGTGGTGAGGACGCCGGCGAGCGCCTGGAGGGGTCGGGGCGACACCTCGACCTCATGCACGGCGTCATAGTGCCCCAGCCGTGCCTCGCTGGGAAACTCCCGCGCCCGGACCGTCAGCTGAGCTTCTCGACGTCGAGCGTCAGCGCTCGACCGCCGGCGGACGGCAGGATCCTCGCCCCGGTCACGGCCAGGTCCCCGAGCAGCGCGTTGAAGCGGTGACGGTCCCGGATACCCACCGACAGGGGCGTGTCAGGCGGAATCGTCTCCAGCAGCCCGAGTAGCTGACCGGCGGTGATGGTCCGTTGCCCGGGCGTCACGTACGTCACGGTGCTCACCTCCCCGTCGGTCCATCCCTCCATGGTCTGCGGTTCCTCCGGCCCCGCGTAGAGGCCAAGGGCCTGATTCCTCGGCCGAGTTCCCCAGCAACGAACGCCGAGAGGGTGAGTGTGACGGCGATCCGCACTCGCAGCCGTAGTTGATCCACTGTGGACAAGTTCTACGACGTCTTCGGACCAGATACGTGGCTCTGGTCGGCCAGCCGGCCGAAGGCGACGCTGGAGCGGGCCCACCGAGGCGGCGGACATGGCTGGCACCATCGTGGTCGGAGTCGACAGCAGCGGGCCGAGCCTAGGGCCATGCGCTGGGCCGCTCGGAGTGTCCGGTGGCCGTCGTACCGGCCCGCCCGGAGCGTTGAACGGGCTCACCCCGCGGCGTCGGTGCCGCCGGAGGCGGCCGCGCGCGGTGAGGCCCTTCGCCTCTGCCGCTGGCCGTGCCTCCCGAGGTCGACTGGAGGTGTGCAAGCCGACGACGAGGAGGCGATCGACGTGGCGGGTCTGGCGAGGCGTCCGCACGATCGCGCTGCCCGCAGGCGCCGACGAGAACGACGTCTCGACGACCTACACCGACGGCTTCTTCGAAGTCAGGATCGGCATGCGCGAAGTCAAGCCCGAGCCCAAGCAGATCACAGTGAAGACCGGCTGATCCCCACCTACCGCCGCGGGGCCGCCCAGCCGGCCCCTCCGCGCAGGTCGAGTTGATGTGGGATCGAACAAGAAGAGGTGAGAGTGATGGCAAGCCTCGGGGTGGCGATCGTCCGCCAGTACGAGCGCGGGGTTGTCTTCCGATTTGGAAAGATCCGTAATGTTCGGGAACCAGGGATCCGGTTCATGATTCCGTTGGCCGACCGCATGTGGAAGGTGACCCTCCGGACCGTGACGATGCCCATCCAGTCGCAGCAGATCATTACTGCGGACAACGTCTCGATCGGCGTCGCTGCCGTGGCGTACTTCCGCCGGGTCGACCCGGTGAAGTCGATCGTCGAGATCGAGAACGTGCAAGACGCGGTCAGCCAGATCGCTCAGACCACCGTGCGCAACATCGTCGGTCGCTCCCAGCTCGACCAGGTCCTCAGCGACACCGAGACGCTGAACGACTCGATCAAGCGGATCCTTGACAAGTACACCGAGCAGTGGGGTGTCTCGGTCCACCTCGTGGAGCTCAAGGACATCGAGTTGCCGCAGACCATGCAGCGCGCGATGGCGCGACAGGCGGAGGCCGAGCGGGAGAAGCGCGCCAAGATCATCGCTGCCGAGGGGGAGGCTCGGTCGGCCGGCCGGCTGGCCGAGGCGGCCGACGTCATCGCTGACCACCCGATCGCGCTGCAACTGCGAAACCTCCAGGTGTTGGGGGAGATCGCGGTCGAGAAGAACTCGACCATCGTGTTCCCCGCCCAGTTCCTGGACAGCGCTCGGGAGCTGGCCCGCTTCATCGGAACGGAGCAGTCCGCGAACGCACATCCGGCACTGGTTCCCTAGTCGCCGGCGAGATCTCGCGGTCGCGCAGGAGTCGCTCACCAACGTAACGAGGCGTACGCGCTGAGTGGCAGGAGGAGATGGCATGACATCCGTGAACTGCCCGATGTGCGAGCTGCGGTTCGCCACGAAGAACGAGCGGGACTGGCACCTGCGCAATGAGCACCAACACCCACATGCGCATGCCCCGACGGACCGGCCCGTCGACTGGCCACACCACGCAGCTCCGTCGCATGTGGAGTCGCACGCAGAGTCGCGTGTGGATAGGCGTCGGCGCGACGCCCAAGCGGACGGCGCGGAGGACGAGACGCCTGTCGAATGAGCGACTCCTGGCTCACCCAGCGAGAGCGCGCAGGACGTCGACCAGCAGGTTCGCGGTCGCGTCCAACAGCTTCGCGCCCACGACGAGCAGCGAGGCGACGCCGTCGGCCGCGCCCTGCGGATCCTTGCTGACCATGACGATCGCCACCCAGTAGGAACGCCAGCACGAGCTTCATCGGAACCCCCAGGGCACGGAGGGCAGCCAAGGCCACCTCCGCCCCCATCGTCTCGCCGGCGCACGACTCGTGGAACCGTTCAATGACCGTCCGAACGGTGCCGAAGGTCCGCCCGGGCGAGCGTATCCGTCGCCTTCAGCGCTTGGAGCATCTGAGAGACCTTTTCCTGCGCCGCATCCGGGGTGTCCGTCACGATGTCGGGGCCGTCGCGATGCGGGACCTTGGACCCTGGTCTCAAGGCATAACGAACCTGGTTCGGGCGGTCTGCTGCGTCGATCGTCGAGGCATGCGACCACTGCTGCAAGGGCGCCGTCTCGGCCCCCAACCGGGACCCGAGCACGCGCAAACCGTCGAGGCTGTCGAGGTGACCGACCGTCAGGCGGCGTTGCTCCCGCCGGTGGCCGCAGGCAGCCGGGCCTGCTGCTGCTCCGCCACGCCGGCATTCCAGGTCGTGCTGCCGCCACGAGAGGGCCAGCCATCAGCGACGGAAATCCTCTTCTGCGGCCATCATTGCCGGCAGCATCATCGCCGACTGCGTGCGCACGGCGCAGCGATCTATGACTGCACGGGCTGGCCAGTCGATCTTCTCGAGTGACACTGTCCCCGGGCCAAGCACCGGTTCCGCTGTCCTCATCCCCGATGGCGTCACCACCGGCCCGGCACCGCAACCCGGCGAGATCGTCCTCATGCCTCTACCGACGCTGCGTGCGTGCAGGTGTTCAGGCCGCGATGCGGATGCACCACAGGCGGCCGCTCCGCGTCGGACGCGGACCTTGCTGAGCGGTACCGCCAAGAACAAGCAGGATGACCGGCGGAGCTCAAGTCAGCTATGGGCTGACCGGTAGCGAGACGATCGTCGTCCGCCACTGGCCCGGCCAGCGGTTGAGCCACTTCCGACCGATGACGACGGCGTCGATCGTGCAGATCGCATCCCGCGGAACCTGCACCGACGTCGAGAAGGCCGTCGCGTCGCCCGGTGGTAGTCCGTACTGGGGTCGGCCGGGGTTCTCACGCGGCGGTCTGAGGATGTCGAACCGCGCCCCCTTCCTTCGTTCCAGTTCAAGTCGAGAGACACCGTTGAGCGCAGTGGTGATCTCCCCGTCCGGCCAGGAGACGGTCACCAGGGTGTCGTGGATGCGCAGGCCGCCGTTCCCTCCCTTGGTCAGACGAACCGTCATCGCGATCGCGTCGTGCCCGTCGCTCAGGCTCTGCCGCGTGGCGGTCGCGTCGATGGACATGTTGACCAGGAAGTAGCCGGCAGCGGCCTTGGCGAAGAAGAAGCCAGCCGCAGCTACCAGAGCCACCAACTGCGCCCATTCCAGGACCGTCACGCGCTCCTCCTCGCCACCTTCGTCCTCAGGGTGCCGCGAGGCGCCCACTCTTTGTCGCTGACCCGCCGACCGGTCGGTGAAGGTCTGGTCCGTCCGGTAGGGAATGTGGCCGTCGGGTCGGACGAGGAGCTCTGCGGGCGATCTGAACCTGCGGCCCGACTGTCGCCCGGCCAATCGAATCTTCGATCGTGAAGAGTCTGTGATCCCTGGACGAAAGGACCGGCCGGGTGGGCCCAACGACCCTGTTCTGCGGAGCCCCACGGTTGAGACCGTGGACTCGGCCACCGAGGTCGGCGGCGGCTTGAGATCGTCTGACGAGGCCGAGGAGGCCGGCGATGGCGACGACATCCGACGAAGCCACGCACGACAGGGACGCGAGGACTCGTCCTGTCCGGGAAGACGCCCTTCACCACGCTCCCGTGCGGTTCGGCGGGGCGGAGCTTCGGGCGTGGATGGACGGGCTTCTCAACCGGCATCCGGCCGTCGGCCTCGCGGTGGGGATCGTCCGGGGCGGATCACTGGAGCTGTTCGACGGACGGGGGTTCGCCGATATCGCGTTGAACAGACCGGTCGACGCGGACACGGCGTTCCGGATCGGCTCGGTGACCAAGCCCTTTACGGCCGTTGCTGTGATGCAGTTGCACGAGCAGGGCCTGATCGACCTCGACGCGCCGGCCGCCGACTACCTGCGCGCCTACGAGTTGATCCCGGCGCGCCAGGACATCGGGCCGCCGACCGTGCGGCATCTGCTCACCCACACCGCGGGGATCGCGGAGGTCCAGCGGGTGCGGGATCTGCTCCATCCCGAGGCCGGCCCCATCGGAGGCCGTCCGCCGATCCTCAGCGTGAGCGCCGGCGAGCCGATGCCCTCGCTGGCCGAGTACTACCGCCGCGGCTTGTCGGTGGTCGCCGAGCCCGGCGCGCACTTCGCGTACTCGAACCCCGGATATGACACGCTCGGCCAGATCGTCGAGGACGTGAGCGGGATCGGCCTCGATCGCTACTTCCGCGAGCGGATCTTCGAGCCGCTCGGCATGACCGACACCGATCTCGTCCGGTCCGATCGGGTTTCCGCACGCCTGGCTACCGGCTACGCGTTCGGGCGGCACGGGGTGGGGGCGGTCCCCGATCGAGACTGGATCGGTTCCGCGGACGGCGGGGTCTACTCCACCGTCCGCGACATCGCCCGCTTCGCCGCTGCGCTGACGGGCGGCGGCGGCACCGAGCGTGGCTCGATCCTCCAGCCGGCGACGCTGTCGAGGATGTTCGAGCCGCACTACCAGCCGGATCCTCGGGTGCCGGGTTGGGGACTCGGCTTCGCCCGGGGCGAGGCCGGCGGGCATCGCGTGGTCGGGCACGACGGGATCCTGCCGGGATTCAACTCGACGCTGCTGGTGGCCCCGGACGACGGTCTGGCCGTCATCGCCTTCACCAACGGGTCGGCCGGGGCGTTCGGGTGGATGGAGACGGAGTTCCCGCGGCTGCTGCGCCACCTGCTCGACGTACCGGGCGAAGCGATCCGCACCGACATCCCGCATCGTCCCGAGCTGTGGCAGGAGCTGTGCGGTCGATACCGGCTGCCGGCGCGGATCTCGGATCTGCGTGGGCGGCTGGCGATCCCGGGCGGCGTCGAGGTGTTCGTGCGTGGTGGGCGCCTGGTGCTCCGGGCGGTGACGCCCGTGCCCGCGCTCTACCGGGGCCTGCCGCTGTACCCCGACGACGAGGTCGATCCGTACGTCTTCCGGCTCGACCTGTCGGGGTTCGGGCAGGGCACGGTTCGGGTCGTGTTCGGCCGCGACGCTGCCAGCGGCGCGGCGGCCGTCCATGCGGACCTCGGCGGACAGCCGGTGTCACTGATCAGGCGACCCTACGACGGGAGGGAGCGGGCGCCGCTGACCGCGCTGAGCGCCCTGCTCGCCGCCGCGGCCGGGCGATCCGTCATGCGGCACCGGCAGCGGTCGAAGGAGGCGGCTGCGTGAGCGGCGCAGCGGCCACCGAGTTGTGGCGGATGAGCGCGACCGAGCTTGCCGAGGCGATCGCGAGGGGGCAGGCGTCCAGCGTGGAGGTCGTCGAGGCCCACCTGCGGCGGATCGGGTCGGTGAACCCCTCGATCAACGCCGTCGTGATCGTCCTCGGCGAGCAGGCGTTGGACGCGGCGAAGGCCGCTGACCGGGCGGTCGCCGCCGGCGATGACCTGCCGCCGTTCCACGGTGTTCCGTTCACGATCAAGGACAACATCGACGTCGTCGGCACGCCGACCACCCAGGGATTCGCGGCGCTGGCGCAGGCGTATCCGGCGCGGGACGCTCCGATCGTCGAGCGGATGAAGGCCGCCGGGGCCATCGCGATCGGCCGTACGAACCTTCCCACCGGCGCGATTCGCTGGCACTGCGACAGCGAGCTGTGGGGAGCGACGGTCAACCCGTGGGATCGCACCCGGACGCCCGGCGCGTCCAGCGCCGGCGAGGCCGCCGCGATCGCGACCGGGATGAGCCCGTTGGGGCTCGGCAGTGACGGCCTCGGGTCGCTGCGCCACCCCGCCCAGTGCTGCGGCATCGCCGCGCTCAAACCTACGCTCGGACGGGTGCCCCAGGCCAGCAGCATCGAGCCGGAGTACGCGCCGATCGGCGTCCAGCTCACGGCCGTCAGCGGCCCGCTGGCCAGGCGGGTCGCCGACCTGAGGGCGGCCTTCCCAGTGGTGGCCGGGCCGACCTGGCGCGATCCCTGGACCGTGCCGGCACCGCTGCACGGCCCGCAGCTGACCACGCCGGTTCGAGTGGCGCTCGTGCTCGACCCGGCGGGCCAGGGCACGTCCGCCCAGGTGGCCGCGGCCCTGGCCGACGCCGGTTACGACATCGAGGAGATCGAACCGCCGGCGATCGAGGTCGCTGCCAACACGCTGCTGGTCATGCTCTCCACCCCAGGCACCCGGCAGGGATGGCAGGAACTCCTGTCGCCGGTGGCACCGGTCGACACGAACCGGTTCATGGCCGCCTTCTTCGACGCCGCCGGCCATCCGGACGTCATGACCGCGGATCTCAGCCTCATGACCCGGCAGGCGGTGCTCCGCGCGTGGGCAGAGTTCCAGGAGGAGCGCCCGCTCATCGTCGGCCCCATCTGCACCGAGCCCCCGGGCCGGGTGGGCACGGATCTCGACGATGGTCAGGTGGCGAAGACGATCCGGACGATGCGCATGGCCATGGCGGTCAACGCGCTCGGACTGCCGGCCGTGGCGGTTCCCGTGGGCGTGGGGGACGGTCTTCCGCAGGCAGTGCAGGTGATCGGCCCTCGGTACCGGGAGGACCTGTGCCTGGATGCGGCCGCCGCGATCGAGGAGCGGCGCGGCACGATCACGCCGATCGATCCGAGGTAGCGGTGAGGACCATGGGTACATCGATCGACAGGCTCACCTCGCTCGACCGGCTGATGCTGGGCGCGAGCACGCGGTGGCCGCAGGACATCGGCGCCCTCGCGATCCTCGACGGAACGAGCCTTCTCGATCCTGCCGGCGAACTGCGGATCGACGTCGTACGTACGGCGATCGCATCGAGGCTGCACCTCGTTCCTCGCTTCCGGCAGGTCATACACGGCCCGCGGCGAGGGCTCGGCGGACCCTTCTGGGTGGACGCCCGGCACTTCGACATCCGTGACCACATCCTGGTCCGCCCGCTACCACCGGAGACCGACGAGACCGGCCTGCTGGCGGTCACCGACGCGCTGCGGCGCGAGCGGTTCGACCCGTCGCGTCCGCTGTGGCGCCTGTGGCTCATGCCCGGGCTGCCGCACGGGCGGGTCGCCATGTTCGTGAAGCTGCACCACTCGATCGCCGACGGCATGGCCGCGATGATGACGCTCGCAGCCCTCCTCGACACCGACGGGGCCCGGCCGGTGATGCCGGCAGCGCCGTGGACGCCCGCACCCCCGCCATCGGATCGAGAACTCTTCGACGACACCGTCCGGCGCTGCCTCCGCGGGGTCGAGCACACCGGAAGGATGCTCATCCGGCCGGGCACGACACTGCGGCACGCGCGCGAGGCCTGGCCGGCGATTCGCGAACTACTCGCCGAGGAACCCGCGACCCGGACGAGCCTCGACGGGATGGTGGGTCCCGACCGCAGCCTCACCGTCATCCGCACCGCCCTTGACGACGTCAAGGCCGCCGCACACGCGCACGACGCGACCGTGAACGACGTCCTGCTGGCCTTCACCGCCGGCGGCCTGCGAACGGTGCTCCGCGGCCGTGGCGAGCCGGTCCAGGCCACGACGGTCCGCGCCTACGTCCCGGTCTCGCTACGACGCCACGGCAGCGGCCCGCAACAGGGCAACCTGATCGCGCAGATGGCTGTCCCGCTCGCGATGCGCGAGTCGGCCGCCGGGGAAGAGCTACGCCGCATCGCCGCCGCGACCTCGATGAGGAAGGCGAGGGCCCGGACCTCCCTCGGGACGCTCATCCGCGGCCGGCTGGCCCGCAGGCTCATCCTCTTCGCGGTCATGCGCCAGCGCGTCAACGTGACCACGGCCAGCATCCCCGGTCCGACGGGCCCGCTGTCCCTGTGCGGTGCGCGCGTGCTCGAGGTGTTCCCCGTGCTGCCGCTCATCGCCAACGAGCCGCTCGGCGTTGGTGCGCTGTCCTACGCAGGGCAGTTCGCCATCGGTGTCATCGCCGACCGGGACGCGTACCCGGATCTCGACGTCTTCGTGGCCGGCGCGCGCGAGGAGCTGCAGGCGCTCGGCGTGCCGGCCGATGCCCTGTCGACGGTGAAGGAGGCGCGGGGATGACGACGATCCCAGTACGAGACGTTCAACTCTCCGTCGACGTCGTCGGGCGTGGCTACCCGCTCGTGCTGATGCACGGAGGGCCGGGAGCAGATCTGTGGACCCTGCTGCGCTTCCGGCAACTGGCGGACTCGTACACCCTGGTCTTCTACGACCATCGATGCAACGGGCGGTCCGTGGGCGTGCCCGGTTTCCTCGATGACCTGGGAGAACCTGACGGCCGACGCTGATGCGCTGCGGGAGACGCTGGGGTTCGACAAGTGGGCGGTGCTCGGACACTCGTTCGGGGGCAAGGTGGCCCTCGAGTACGCGCTGCGCTTTCCGGACAGCCTGTCGCACCTCATCCTGCTCGACGCGGGTGGCGACAGCTGGTGGGACCAGGAGAATGCGCCCGAGCTGCTGACCAGGCGCGGATACTCCCGCAGGAAGGTCGAGCTCGCGCGGCGCTGGTTCAACGGGCGCATCGCGCCCTGGGAGTTCTTCCCGACCCTCATGCGACTCGGCTCCGCCTACGACCCCCACACGAGTTGGTTCTCGGCCGTACGCACCATGATCGCCGAACGTCACTCGAGGGCGCGGCCGCAGGCGGAGATCTTCGGTTTCAGCCAGCTCCAGAAGGGCTGGACGGTGATGGACCGCCTCGGCGAGATCACCGTACCGACGCTGGTGATGGCCGGGCGGGACGACTTCGTGTTCCCGCCGGAGCACCAGGGCCAGCTCGCCGCGGCGATCCCGGACGCCCGATTGAAGATCATCGAGCGGGCTGGTCACAACCCGCACGACGAGCGGACCGCCGAAGTCATGCAAGCTGTCAGGGACTTCATCCCAGGACGCCGGTCAACCTGACGGGCGTCGCGGGTCGCGTAGCACTGCCGGCTCGTGACCGGCAGAGTGCGGTCGCGTCCCGCTGACAGGCCGGCTGGACGATCAGCTGTGCCCTGGGGACACCAGGCCTCAGGGCGTGGCGGTCGGTGGCGCGTCGTGGAACGACTCCCGGATCCTCCTGCCGACCCGCCGAAACACCCTCCACAGCCCGGGGGACAGCCACCAGACCACGAGGAACATCCCCAGGAGCACCGAGCTGGCGACGCCGAGACCGATCCCGGTCACGACGAGGAGAATCCCTAGGACGGCGGCGGCGCCGACCATCCACTGCGGACGGCGGCGTCGCTGGATCGACGCAACCTTGCCGGCGCTTTCCTTCGTCCCCGGCGTGCCGGTTGCGAACTGGTGTTCCAGCTCGGCAAGGATCCGGCGCTCGCGTTCGGTGAGCTCCATGACCCGAAGTGTCGGCTGTCCCCCACGGAGCCGACAGAGCACAACGACCGCCCGGGGGTACGGACATGAGGTCGGTGCTCCGCCACGCCGTGTGGTTCCGTTGTCTGATACTGAGCCGGCATCCGCTCCGGCCGAGAAGGCCGTTCAGTTCCGCCTGGTGCTCTCGCGGGTTCGTAGCGATATGTCAGACGCGCGTCGAGGTGTCGGATCGCTCGGTTCACCACGGCCACGTGGCGTCCCGAGCGCTCGAGGCATGGCGAACGCGGCCACCATGCAGAGGCTGCCGGCGGCGAGCAGCACGGTCTGGGCGGGTTGCAGCGTGCCGAGCAGTGGGGCGTGGACGGGCTGGAGCACGTCGGCGACGACGCCCGAGAGCACGGCCGAGACAGCCAGGCCGGCGCGGAGGGTGAGGTGGAACATGGACAGCGCGAGATCCCGCAGCCCGCCTGCCAGGGAGTCCTGGAGCAGGCTGACCGCGTTGACGAGGGCGATCGCGACGGCGGAGCCGAATGCGACGGCGCCGAGCAGGGCTAGCAGCGGCGAGGCGACTGCTGTCATGGACACGATCACCCCGCCTTGGACGGCCAGTACGCCGCGGATCAACGGCGCGCGTGCGCGGTCGCCTACCAGCCGCTGGGCGCCGAGACCGCTGGCAGCACCGACGCCGAACAGCGCGACGAGCGCACCGAACCCGAGCGTGCCGAGTTCCAGCGTGGACGTGACGAACACCGCGCCGAGCGAGAAGAGCGCGCCAATTCCCACGGCGGCGGCGATAGTGGCCTGCTCGACGTACCGGGCCGCCGGATGCCGCCAGAGGACGCGGAGGCGGGGAGTCGTCGGCGTGGCGCATCGACCGCCGTCTGCGCCGACCCTGGGCACGGCGGGCAGCCGGTGGCCGAGGTGCTCGATGCCGCGAATGGCGATGAATGACACCACGAACGTGAGGGCGTCGAGCCAGAACGCCACCACGAGCTGCAGCCCGGCCGGAACGCCGAGGGCGCCGCCGACCGTCGTGATCACGGCGAACAGCCCGGCTCCGATCGGAATAGCGCCGTAGTACGTCCCGAGCATCACGGCGTTGGCCGCCGACAGGCGTGACTCCTCGTGCCTGCCCTGCGGGCCCGGGCCGAGGCCGGTCAAGTTAGGGATGGCGGCGTCGCGGGCCGGCAGGAACGCGAGACTGGCCAGTTGCAGGAGGAACGCCCACACGTAGATCCAGCCGACCGCCGCAACCAGCGGCAACAGGCCGGCCAGCACCGCGCGGATCGCGTCGGAGGCCAGCAGCACTTGTCTCCGGTCGACCCGGGCGACCAGCCGGGACACGAGCGGCGCAGCAACCACGGCCGGCAGCAGTTGAAGCACGAGCACACCGCCGACCGCCGTGGCGGACCCGGAGAGTCGAAGGACCGCCATCATCACGGCGATCGTGCCCAGCCAGTCGCCCAGCGCGGACACGCTCTGCCCGAACAGCATGCGCCGGAAGTCGCGACGAGCGAGCAGCTCCCGCACCACCGAGGTGCGGCCGGACGCGCCGGACTCTGCTGCCGGGTCGACGCCCAACGAGCCGGGATTCATAGCATGACCGTCCGCCGGCCGCGTTCGGCACGATAGTGGCAAAGGACCCGCGTACCGGCAGGACGGATGGCGGTCGGGCCGCAGGTTGGTGGCCGGGCGTGGTGGCTGGTGGTTCCGGTGTTGCCAGGACGGGTACCGGGGTCGGGCTTGGTGACGAAGGACCCTGGGGCCGGTCGAACCCCCGGGTGCACTCGAGGCGTGAGCGTGTCCAGACAGGACCTACGAGCCGCCGTGACGGCCCGAACCGGTGCGCCGCTCTCCCACGTCCTGCTGTACTTCGTAGTTGCCTACGCGATCAGCTGGGCCTGGGTCATCCCGCTGGCTGCCACCGGCCACCCTGTCGCCCAGGGGCGCGGATGGCCGACCCACCTCCCCAGCCTGGTCGGGCCTATCGTGGCCGCCCTGCTGGTCACCGCGTGGGACGCCGGGGGCCCGGAGTGCGTGACCTGTTGGCGCGGATGGCTTGGTGGAGAATCGGATGGCGGTGGTGGGCGGCCGCCGTGAGCCCACTCCTGGTCTTCCTGGCCGTGCTCGTCGTCCTCGCCGTGGCCGGCGCGGACGTGCCGGCAGGCAAGGAGTTCGCGGATGTCAGTGGCATCGCGGTGTGGCACGGGCTCTACAACGCGACCGGCGCGACCGGCGCCGCGTCGATGATGTCCGGACTGCTGCAGGCGGCCATCTGGACCTACGTCGTTGTGCTCGCAGCGGTGCTGCTCGTGCTGGAACGGCGCGCGCACACGGCCGGCAGGCCCAGCGTCATCGGGCCGCGCAGTTCCGGGTCCGGCGGCCGGGAAGGCCGGTCCCTCCCATGACAGCAGACCGTTGTCTGGTGATCTGATCGTGACTGCATGAAGGAGGCGATGGGCTGTGGTGCTCAGCAGCCTGCGGCGCCGGCTGTACCGGGGCCGGCATGCCGGTGCCGTCGCGCGGATGCTCAACCGGGGGCAGGCGCGCCTGGCGGCTGCGGGGATCGGGCCGACGTGGCTCGTGGTGGTCGAGACCGTCGGGCGGCGCAGCGGCAGGACGATCACCTTCCCGGCCGTCGTCGCGGACTACGAGGGCGATCGTTATCTCGTGTCCATGCTGGGTGCGGACACCAACTGGGTGCGCAACGTCCGCGCGTCCGATGGGCGGGCGGCGCTTCGTCACGGTCGCCGGGAGCCGGTCAGGCTGGTGGAAGTCGGGGTGGGTGAGCGCGCACCGATCCTTCGCAGCTACGTGCGGCGGGCGACCGGCGCACGGGCGCACATCCAGGTGGATCCGGACGCGCCGATCGCCGCCTTCGAGCGCATCGCGGCTGACTATCCGGTATTCCGGGTGACGATGGAGGAGGCGGCCGGACCCCAGCGGTCTGGATGACCGACGACAGGCCGGGAGAGGCTCAGCCGGGGCTCCCGGCCGTCCTTAGACCGCCGCGGCCCAAGCAGGCGCCGTCTACGGCACGTCGGCCGGCTTCGGTGCCGTCCGGCGCGCTCGGCTGCGGCCAGATACGGCGCTGGCCAGCGAGACCTAGGAGGTGGAGGTGGCGGCGGAAGCCGGGGTCACCGGCGGATGCCACTCGACGATCGCCGGGTCCGGCGGCGTAGGGCTGAAGCCCTTGAGGATCAGCCACCCGGCCAACACCATCTCCTGCACGCCGATGGGGATGTTGAGCGCGACCTGGAAGCCCGACATCGTCTCTGTCACTCGGAACATGACCAGCAGCCCGGCGACGAGACCCAGAGCTGTGCCCGCGAGGCCCCAGCCGGACAGCCAGCGCGGGATCAGTTGCGACCGATAGAAGACCAGGTAGTAGATGGTCGCTCCGATGTAGAAAGCCAGCACTCCCACGACGCCGGCGGAGTCCCGGAAGCTCCGAACCGCGTCAGCGGAGGTGCCCACCGAGAAGGCCCCGGCCGTTCCGGCTGTTGCCAACTGCTCGGACAGGGCGACCAGCACGAGGGTGCCGGCCGCTGACAGCGCGTAGAACACCCCTTCGATGAGGCGGAAGCCGACCGCTCCCAGCGCCATTCCGGCGGTGTGCCGCCTCAGCACCGGATAGAGTGAGATCGCGATGGCCGCACTGGTGAAGGCAGCCACGAGCTGGAAGAACGCCGCCACCAGCACCCGATCCTGATGCAGGGAGACACCGGCCAGAAAATCGGACCCGTCGAGGAGAGAGCCCAGGAAAGCAGTGGCCAACAGACTCGCGGCGGTCGCGGCGATGAACAGCACTCCCGCGGTCGTGGCCCGGACGTCGCGTGATCTCATCGCGCCTCCTCTGACCAAGTCGCGGCACTACCGGCCCGCGCTTCACTGGCGACCGGCCCTCAAGGGTGACCCTCCTCGGTCCCATGTCTGCGCGGCAGTGCCGAACGTCCCGGAGACACGAGCAGATCGCCCGCCCGTCTGTGAACGCGGCGGCGAGGCGGAGCGGCGGCAGGGCGTCGGCGGCGAGTCGGCAGTGACC
>Ga0308175_100001087_pt1 | contig 18061 bp, 12 predicted proteins | sample PhyCR1_3_FD_203893 | JGI IMG/M metagenome (GOLD analysis project Ga0308175, IMG submission 203893) | Soil microbial communities from UC Gill Tract Community Farm, Albany, California, United States - DLSLS.C.R1 | ecosystem: Environmental > Terrestrial > Soil > Agricultural land | place: USA...
CGCCACGGACGGTGCGGCCACCCGCCCGGGCACCGTCGCGGTCGCGGCCTCCGACACCGCCTGCGCGGTGGGCGACACCGACCTGACCGCGGGCACCCACCGCTTCCGCGTGACCAACGGCGGCAGCCGGATCACCGAGTTCTACGTCTACGGCGCGGGCGACCGGGTGGTCGCCGAGGTCGAGAACATCGCCCCCGGCCTGACCCGCGAGGTGCTCGCGGCGCTGCCTGCCGGCAGCTATCAGGCCGCCTGCAAGCCCGGCATGACCGGCCCGGGGCTGCGCACGACGCTGACCGTGACCGGCACCGCCGCGCCGTCCCAGGAGAACGCGGCCCTCGCCCGGGCGGGGGTGCAGTACCGCACGTACGTGCGCGCCCAGACCGCGCAGCTGCTGGAGCGGACGGCGGCCTTCGTCGCGGCCGTGAAGGCCGGCGACGTCCCGAAGGCCAAGGCCCTCTACCCCGAGGCGCGCAGCCCCTGGGAGCGGATCGAGCCCGTTGCCGAGAGCTTCGGCGACCTCGACCCGCTGATCGACGGCCGCGCGGGCGATCAGGATGCGGGGCAGGACTTCACCGGCTTCCACCGGCTCGAGCGGGCCCTCTGGCAGGACGGCGACGTCTCGGACATGGGCCCCTACGCCGACCGGCTGCTCACCGACGTCGCGACGATCGCCGCCCGCGCCGCCGAGGTCACGCTGACCCCGCTGCAGCTGGCCACCGGTGCCAAGGCGCTGCTCGACGAGATCGCCACGGGGAAGATCACCGGCGAGGAGGACCGCTACTCGCACACCGACCTGTGGGACCTCGCCGGCAACCTCGACGGGGTGGGCGCGGTCGTCACGGCGCTGCGGCCCTTCCTGACCGACGCCGACCCGAACCTGCTGGCCGAGATCGACCGGCGCTTCGCCGCCGTGGAGGCCGAGCTCGGCACGCACCGCGCCGGCGCCGGCTGGGCCGGCTACGACCGGCTCGACGAGGCGCAGCTGCGGTCCCTCAGTGACCGCGTCACCGCGCTGACCGAGTCGGTCAGCCGGGTCGCGGCGCTCGTCGCCGGTCGATGACCGGGGCGACGCCGCCGACCGGCCTCTCCCGGCGGCGGCTGTTCGGGCTCGCCGGGGCCGGCACCGCAGGCGTGCTGGCCGCCGGGGCGGCGGGTGGCGCGATCGGCCGGGCGACCGCGCCGGCGGACGCCGGCGGGGCCGCGACCACGGCGGTCGCGTTCACCGGCCGGCACCAGGCCGGCATCGTCACTCCGGCCCAGGACCGGCTGCACTTCGTCGCCTTCGACGTCACCACCGGCAGCCGCGACGAGCTGATCGGCATGCTGAAGGCCTGGACCGCCGCGGCGCGCCGGATGACCGCCGGGCTCGACGCCGGCCCGGTCGGCGCCGTCGACGGCGGGCCGTACGCGCCCCCCGACGACACCGGGGAGGCCATCGGGCTGCCCGCGGCGGGGCTCACGCTGACGATCGGCTTCGGGCCGACGCTGTTCACCACCGCCGAGGGGGTCGACCGGTTCGGCCTGGCCGGCCGGCGCCCCGAACCGCTGGCCGAGCTCCCCGCCTTCCCCGGCGACCAGCTCGACCCGGCGATCAGCGGTGGCGACCTGTGCATCCAGGCCTGCGCGAACGATCCACAGGTCGCCGTCCACGCCGTCCGCAACCTGGTCCGCCTCGGCGCCGGGGTGGTGGGCGTGCGGTGGTCGCAGCTCGGGTTCGGCCGGACGTCGTCCACAAGCACCGGGCAGGCCACGCCGCGCAACCTGTTCGGTTTCAAGGACGGCACCGACAACCTCAAGGCCGAGAACGGCGCCGCGCTCGACCGGTTCGTCTGGGTCGGCGACGGCGACAGCGCTGCCGACTGGCTGGCCGGCGGCTCCTACCTGGTGACCCGGCGCATCCGGATGCTGATCGAGCCCTGGGACACCTCGACGCTGGCCGAACAGGAACGGACGATCGGCCGCGCCAAGGGCAGCGGAGCCCCCCTCGGGCAGCACGCGGAGTTCGACCCCGTCGACTTCGCGTCCCGGACCGGTGACCGCCCGGCGGTGCCGCCGACCTCGCACGTGTTCCTGGCCCACCCGAACCACGCGGGGACGGCGATCCTGCGCCGCGGCTTCAGCTTCGTCGACGGCTCCGACGGGCTGGGCCGCCTGGACGCCGGCCTGTTCTTCGTCGCCTTCCAGCGCGACCCCGCCACGGGCTTCGTGCAGGTGCAGCGCAACCTCCGGCACGACGCGATGAACGAGTACATCCGGCACACGTCGTCCGCCGTCTTCGCCTGCCCGCCTGGCGTGCGCGGCACGGCGGACTGGTGGGGCCGGGCCCTTTTCGAGGGCTGATCTCACCCTCCCGTGCTCATGCGGGTGCGAGGCGCACCCGGCGCGCCGTCGAGGACCGCTGAGTCAGCGCGCTGCCGAAGGGGCGGCTGACCGACGCGCAGCGCCGGTGGACGATGGCCGTCTCACGAGGCCGGGGCTGCCGGGCCCGGCCGCGACCAGGCGGGGAGGAGACGTGGGAGGCAACGGTCGGCCGGCGGGCTCGTTCCGGCGATGGATGGCGGTGTCGGCCGCCGCCGGTGACCACGCCGCCGTATCCCACGGGCTCGGTGGCTCCCACCACCGGTGCCCCGGTGTCGTCCGGACCGGAGGCCGCGCCCAGGGCCTGACGTGAGATGCATCCCCTTTCGGGTTCCGGTCGGCACCGCGATGTGTAGGCCGACCCTCGAGTGGACAAGGAGAAACGGGAAGTCCCGCGGAGTGTTCCCGGGAGGCAGCAGAACGGTCCGCCCCGGTGGGCCGGACAGGACGAGGAGTGCCCAGTGGTCGAACCAGGGCGTCGCTGCCTGGGTGACCGCTACGAGCTGCAGCGGTTGATCGCTGCCGGTGGCATGGGGCAGGTCTGGCGTGGCCTCGACACCGCGCTGCACCGGCCGGTGGCGGTCAAGGTGCTGCGCAGCGAGTACACCGGCGACCCGACCTTCCTGGAGCGCTTCCGTGCCGAGGCCCAGCACGCCGCCTCGCTGAGCCACCCGAACGTCGCCGCCGTCTTCGACTACGGCGAGGAGATCGCCCAGGACGGCACCGGCGAGACGCTCGCCTACCTGGTCATGGAACTCGTCGAGGGCGAGCCCCTGTCGGCCCTGCTCGCGCGGGAAGGCCGCCTCGACACCGCGACCACGCTGTCGTTCCTGCGCCAGACCGCCTTCGCCCTCGCCGAGGCGCACAGCGCCGGCATGGTGCACCGCGACGTCAAGCCCGGCAACATCCTGGTGCGCCCCGACGGCAGCGTGAAGATCACCGACTTCGGCATCGCCTGGTCCGCGCGCAGCGTGGCCCTCACGCGCACCGGTCAGGTGATCGGCACGCCGCAGTACCTCTCGCCCGAGCAGGCCGAGGGCCGGGCCGCGACCCCGGCCAGCGACGTCTACGCCCTCGGGCTGATCGGTTACGAGTGCCTCACCGGGCACCCGGCCTTCGACGGCGACAACGCGGTGACGATCGCGCTCAAGCAGGTGCGCCAGGAGCCGGAGCCGCTGCCCTCCACGGTGCCGGTCGACGTCCGCCGGCTGATCGGCCGCTCCCTGGCCAAGGACCCGGCCACGCGCCTCGTCGACGGCGCCGCCGTCGTCTCCGCGATCGAGGACATCGCCGCCGGCCGGCCGTTGCCCGATCCGCCGCCCACGGTCTCGGTCCCGGCGGTCGCCGCCGACGGCGTCCCCGCGCCCCGGTCCGGTGGAGTGGACACCGGCGTCTCCTCCGCGGTCTCCCGGCCGCCGGCGCCCCGCCGGCGTGGCCGGGTGGCCAGTGCCCTCCTTCCGCTGCTGGCGCTGCTGGTCGGTGCCGGCATCGCCGCCGCCCTGCTGCAGCTGGTGTCGAACGACACTCCCCCCAGCACCGCGCAGGCGGCCGAGACGCACGACACGTTCGGGATCGTCCTGGTCGCCCGCGACTACATCGGGCGCCCGATCGACGAGGTCGCTGCCCAGCTGGCGGCCTACGGGCTCACCGTCCACCGGCGGGCGGTGCCGTCGTCGGGCGCCGTGCCGGGCGCGGTCACCGCCGTCGATCCCACCGGCGTCAAGCTGCGACCCGGCCAGGGCGTTCTCGTCTCCTACGCGCCGGCCACCTCCGGGCGCCCGCGCACCGTCGGGGGTGGGGTCACCGGCGCCGCGCTCGGGGGCGCGGCCACGAGCAGCGCCGACCCCACGACCGCCAGGCTGTCCTCGTCCGCGGCGCCGTCCTCCCCGGCGGCCGGCTCCTCGGCGCCGGACTCCTCCGCGCCCTCGGACGACACCCAGAGCAGCAGCAGTAGTAGTAGCAGTAGTTCCGAGAGCACGTCGTCCTCGTCGGAGTCGAGCGCCCCGACGGACACGACGCCGACGACGGCGCCCGACATGAGCCCGTCGGACCCGTGACCGTGCTCGACGGCCGGTACGAGCTGCTGGACCTGCTCGCCACCGGAGGCATGGGCCAGGTGTGGCGGGGCCGCGACCTGCTGCTGCAGCGGCCGGTCGCGGTCAAGGTGCTGCGCAGCGAGTTCGCCGGAGATCCCACCTTCGCCGCGCGTTTCCGCGCCGAGGCCCAGCACACCGCCGTCCTCGCGCACCGCAACATCGCCGCCCTGTTCGACTACGGCGAGGTGGCCGCCGGGAACGGCCGGCCGGAAGCGCTCGCCTACCTGGTCATGGAGCTGGTCGAGGGGGAGTCGCTCTCGGCGCTGCTCGCCCGCGAGGGCCGCCTCGACGCGGCCCGCGCGCTGGACGTCCTCCAGCAGACCGCGGCCGCCCTCGCCGCCGCGCACGCGGCCGGCGTGGTGCACCGCGACGTCAAGCCCGGCAACGTGCTCGTCGGGTCCGACGGCACGGTCAAGATCACCGATTTCGGGATCGCCTGGTCGGCGTCCAGCGTTCCGCTGACCCAGACGGGACAGATCGTGGGCACCGCGCACTACCTCTCGCCGGAACAGGCCGCCGGCAGCAAGGCCGGGCCGGCCAGTGACGTCTACGCGCTCGGCATGATCGGCTACGAGTGCCTGGCCGGACGGCGTGCGTTCGACGGGGACAACTCCGTCCAGATCGCGCTCCGCCAGCTGCGCGACCTGCCCGACCCGCTCCCCGACGACGTCCCCGCGCCGGTCCGCGCCCTGATCGCCCGCGCCCTCGTGAAGGACCCGGCCGACCGCTTTCCCGACGGGGCGGCCTTCCGCACCGCCGTCGAGGACGTGCAGGCCGGCCGCGCGCTCCCGCCGGGGGTGCGGCCGACCCGTGTGTTCGCCCGGCCGGGCCGGTCCGCGGCGTCCGGACGGCGCCCCCGGCGCGGTCTGCGGCTGCTCGTGCCGCTGGTGCTCCTCCTGGCCGGTGCCGGGATCGGCGTCGCCGCGCTCCAGGTCCTTGGCGACGCCGCGGTCGCGCAGCCGGTCGCCGCGGCCGGAACTCCCGAGGGGTCGATCCTGATCACGGCGTCGGACTACGTCGGCCACCCGGTCGACGACGTCGCGGCGGAGCTGACCGCCCGGGGTCTCCGGGTGCAGCGGACCGCGGTGCCGACCACCGGCGCCACGGCCGGAACCGTCACGGCGGTCGACCCCGTCGGCCTGCGGGCCGTGGGCGATCTCGTCACCGTCTCCTACGCCATGACGCAGTCGGTGGCCGCCCCCGTGCCGGCGCCCCGGCCGGGCGGCGCGGCGGCGCCGTCCCAGGGCGGAACCGTGCCGGCGGTGTCGGTCTCCGGGGCCGGCGGTCCCGGCACGTCCGGTTCCGGCAAGGCCCATGAGAACCACGACCGTGGGACCGGCGGGCACGGCCACGGCACGGGGCGCGGGCACCGCAAGGACGGCTGACCGCCCCCGCTCCCGGCACGCCCCCCGGCGTGCGAAGATCGTTCCGGGTCTTGAACACAGCAGGGCCCGATGAGGCGGACGCGTGTCGCGGCCCGGCCGGAGCATGAGGTGACAGAACTGTCCGCTCCGCTGGGCGGCGCCGACTACGGCGCCATCTTCCGAGCCATGCCGACGCCCTACCTGGTCATGACGCCCGACCTCGTGATCGTCGATGCCAACGCCGCCTACCTGGCGACCACCGGGCGCACGCTCCCGGACATCGTCGGGCGCCCGGTGTTCGACGCCTTCCCGGGCAACCCCAACGAGACCGACGCCGACGGCGGCGTGGCGAAGGTGCGCCGGTCCTTCGAGTACGCCCGGGACTCCGGCCGGGTGCACACGATGGAGCTGCAGGAGTACGACATCCCGGACGGACGCGGCGGGTTCAGCAAGCGCTTCTGGAGCCTGATCAGCATTCCGGTGCCCGGTGCGTCCGGTGCCTGCGCCCATGTCCTCCAGCGCGCCGAGGACATCACCGACTACGTGCTCGACCAGCGCCGGAGCGCCGAGGAGCGGGCTCGGGGCGCGCAGTGGCAGCGGCGGGTGCTCGAGGTCGAGTCCGACCTGCACGCCCGCGGCCTCGAACTGACCGCCGCGCGGGAGGCCGAGGTCGCCACGGCCCGGCGGCTGGCGGCCCTCGCCGGGCTCGCCCTCGACCTCGCGGCATCCGACAGCATCGACGAGCTGACGCGCGTCGTCTCCGGCCGGGGCCTCGCCGCGCTGGGCGCCCGGGGCGTCGCGGTGGCGGTGCTCGAGTCCGACGGCGCCCTGCGGCTGGTCACCGACGGTCTGGGGGAGGAGGTCCAGCGCAGGTATGCCGAGCTCTCGCTCGACGCCCCGCTGCCCGGCGCCTCGGCGGCCCGCACGGGAGAGGTCGTGGTGCTCCGCGACCGGGCGGCCTGCCTGGCCTACTCCGGCGAGATGGTCGAGGTGCTCGCGACCACCGGTGCCGAGGCATGGATCTCCCTTCCCCTGGCCGCCGGGGGGCGCAGCCTCGGCTCGCTGACGGTGGGCTGGGAGCGCCCGCAGGCGTTCAGCCCCGCGGACATCGAACTGTTCGAGGCCTTCGCCGCCCAGACCGCCCAGGTGCTCGACCGCATCCGGACGCGCGAGGCCGAGCGGAAGGCGCACGCCGCCGTCGAGGGCATCGCCGAGGCGCTGCAGCGCAGCCTGCTCACCGACCCGCCCCATCTCGAGCACCTCGAGATCGCCGTCCGCTATCTCCCGGCCGCGGAGCAGGCCCGCGTCGGCGGCGACTGGTACGACGCGTTCCTCGTCGGTGACGGCAGCACGATGGTGGCGATCGGCGACGTCACCGGCCACGACCGGCACGCCGCCGCGGCGATGGCGCAGGTCCGCAACGTGCTGCGCGGAGTGGCGCACAGCCTCCCCGAGTCACCGGCGGGGGTGCTCACCGCGCTGGACCGGGCCATGGGCCACCTCGAGGTGGACGCCCTGGCGACCGCCGTCCTGGTCCGGGTCGAGCAGTGCGCCCAGGACGACGGGCCGGGGCAGTGCGTGCTGCGGTGGTCCAACGCCGGCCACCCCGCGCCCCTGCTGCTCGGCGCCGACCGCTCGGTGACCTCCCTCGTTCGGGAACCCGACCTGCTGCTGGGCGTCGCGCCGGACCAACCCCGCACGGAGCACACGGTCGTGCTGCCGGCGGGGGCGACGATCGTGCTCTACACCGACGGCCTCGTCGAGCGCAGGGGCCTCACCCTCGACGACGGCGAGGCATGGCTGCGCCGGACCGCGGCCGAGCTGCAGGGCCTGCCGCTGGAGGAGTTCTGCGACCGGCTGCTGGCCGACCTGCCCGGCGTCCTCACCGACGACGTCGCGCTGCTGGCGCTGCGCGCCCGGCCGGCTTGAGCCGCGGGCCTCAGGCCTTCCGGCCGGCGCCGATCCAGAGGCCGGCGCCCATGGCGGCCAGCGCGGCGGTCAGCACGAAGCCGCGATCGGTGCCGGCGTGGGGCAGGACCACGAGCAGCCAGAAGCCGGCCAGGCCGACCAGGCCGCCGGCGGCCACCTTCCAGGCCACACCCGGCCGGAGCCGGCTGCCCGCCGAGGACGCGACGACGGCCAGCAGCGCCAGGAGCGCCGCGACCGTGGCGAACGCCGACCACAGCGGGACGACCGACCACAGCGACCGGAAGCCGAAGCGCAGGGCCAGGCCCACCTCCAGCAGCACCACCGACAGCACGGCGAGGCCGGCGCCCGCGAGGGCCGAGCGGTCGCGCGGTGCGCGCTTCTTCCCCGGGCGGCCGGGCGCGGAGGCGTCCGTCTCGAGGGTCTCGGGCCAGGTCGGGCCGGCGGTGCCGGTGGTCGCGGACGCCGCGGTCGCGCCGTGCGACCCGGCCGGGGGCGGCGGGGTGCCCGGGCCGGGCAGCTCCCGGACGAAGTCGACCGGCCCGGTCGCCTGAGGGGTGTCCATCGGCTCGGCGTGCGGTACCGGCGTCTGGACCGTGGCACCGGGGTGCGGCGGGAGGGAGGCCGCGGCGGCCGCGGGCACGACCGGGATCTCCCGGGTGGAGGGCTGTGCCGGGTTCTCGGAAGCCCCGGGCGCCTGGGGATCGGACGGGAAACTCACGGGCCCTCCTCGCGCTCGGCGGTCCGCCGGCCGGACCTGCGTCGCCCAGCACGGTAGCCGCGACCGGTTCCGGGGCCGGACAGGCGCCCCGCGCGGCCCGACCATCCGGTCCGGCCGACGGCGGCGGGCACACCTAGGGTCGGGGGCGTGACTGTCCGCGCCGGCATCGTCGTCACCGGCACCGAGGTGCTCACCGGCCGCGTGGCCGACCGCAACGGGCCGTGGCTCGCCGAGCAGTTGCGGCTGCTGGGGGTCGACGTGAGCCACGTCGTCGTCGTGGGGGACCGGCCCGACGACCTCACCGGTGCCCTGACGTTCCTGGCCGGCGCCGGCATCCCCCTCGTGATCACCTCGGGTGGCCTGGGGCCGACGGCCGACGACCTCACCGCCCAGGTCGTGGGGGAGTTCCAGGGGCGTGCCCCGGTGCTCGATCCGGCCCTCGAGCAGCGGATCGGCGCCGTCGTCGAACGGCTCATGGCCCGGCGCGGGTGGCGGGCCGATCCCGTCTCCACCGCGGCGGGCACGCGCAAGCAGGCCCAGGTGCCCGAGGGTGCGACGGTGCTGGAACCGGTCGGGACGGCGCCCGGGCTCGTCGTCCCTCCGGCCGAGGGGCGCCGCGGTCCGACCGTGCTCGTGCTGCCGGGGCCGCCGCCGGAGCTGCAGGCCATGTGGCCTGCGGCCGTGGCCGCCGAGGCGACGCAGCAGGCGCTCGCCGGCCGGGAGGAGCTGCGCCAGGAGACGGTGCGGCTCTGGGGAACGCTGGAGTCGCAGCTGGCCGCCACGCTGCGCGACGCCGACCACGAGCTGGCCGGGCTGGAGATCACCACGTGCCTCCGGGACGGCGAGCTGGAGGTCGTCACCCGGTTCGCGCCCGCCGCCGCCCCCGCCTACGACCGGCTCGTCGCCCTGCTGCAGGAGCACCACGGGGACACGGTGTTCTCCACCGGCCCCACCGTCGACGACCTGGTCGCCGACGCCCTCGCCGGCAGCGGCCGCACGATCGCCACGGCCGAGTCCTGCACCGCGGGGCTGCTCGCCGCCCGGCTGACCGCCCGGCCGGGCTCGTCGGCCTGGGTGCTCGGCGGGGTCGCCGCCTATGCCAACTCCGCGAAGGAGCGGCTGCTCGCCGTGCCCGCCGAGCTGCTCGCCGAGCACGGCGCGGTCAGCCCCGAGGTCGCGGTCGCGCTGGCCGAGGGCGCCCGGGCGCGGTTCGGCGCCGACGTCGGCGTCGGGATCACCGGGATCGCCGGACCGGGCGGCGGAACCCCGGAGAAGCCCGTCGGCACGGTGCACATCTGCGTGCTCGGCCCCGACGGCGGGCACAGCCGGGCGCTGCGGCTCGGCGGCTCCCGCGAGATGGTGCGGGAACGGTCCGTCACGATGGCCATGCAGCTGCTGCGGGCCGCGTTGGTCGGCGGCCCACCCGCCTGAGCCCGTCGGCGTGGCTACCCGGCAGTACGGTCCTCGCATGAGTGCGACGCACGAGGTGACCAACCAGGTCCCGCCGCTGACCGGGCACGACCCCATCGCGGGGGACGCCGCACTGGCCGAGGCGTGCGTCCGGCACGCCGACGCCGCCACGCTGGCGTCGCTGACGGAGCTCGGCCGGGTGGCCGGTAGCGAGCAGGCCCAGGAGTGGGGCCGCGTCGCCAACGAGAACCCGCCGAAACTGCGCACCCACGACCGGTACGGCCACCGGGTCGACGAGGTGGAGTTCCACCCGTACTGGCACGAGCTCATGCGCACGGCGGTGGAGAACGGCCTGGCCGGGGCACCGTGGGCGGCGTCCGCGGCCGGCGACGCGCACGCCCACGTGCGCCGTGCGGCCGGCTACATCGGCTGGACGCAGGTCGAGATGGGCCACGCCTGCCCGATCACGATGACCTACGCCGCCGTCCCGGCGCTGCGGGCCACCCCGGAACTCGCGGCCCGCTACGAGCCCGGCCTGACCGGTACGGGCTACCGGTTCGGCCTGACCGACCCGAGCGGCAAGCCCGGCCTCATCGCCGGCATGGGCATGACCGAGAAGCAGGGCGGCTCCGACGTCCGGGTCAACACCACCCGCGCCGTCCCCCGGCCCGACGGCAGCTACGCGCTGACCGGGCACAAATGGTTCACGTCGGCGCCGATGAGCGACCTGTTCCTGGTCCTCGCCCAGCTCGACGAGGGCGTCTCCTGCTTCGCCGTGCCGCGCGTCCTGCCCGACGGCACGCGCAACGTGTTCCGGTTGCAGCGGCTCAAGGACAAGCTGGGCGACCGGTCCAACGCCTCCAGCGAGGTCGAGTTCGACGGGACGACGGGCTGGCTGGTCGGCGAGCCCGGCCGCGGGGTCCCCGCGATCATCGAGATGGTCAACACGACCCGCCTCGACTGCGTGCTCGGCTCGGCGGCGACGATCCGGGCCGCGCTCACCCAGGCCGTCCACCACGCGCGGCACCGGCGGGCGTTCGGCGCGCTGCTGGCCGACCAGCCGCTGATGACCAACGTGCTGGCCGACCTCGCGGTGGAGAGCGAGGCCGCGACCGCGCTCGGCATGCGGCTGGCGGCCGCACTGGACGGCGGCGAGCAGGCCTTCCTCCGGCTGGCCGGCGCCGCCGCGAAGTTCTGGGTCTGCAAGCGGACACCGACCGCCGTGGCCGAGGCCATGGAGGTGCTCGGCGGCAACGGCTACGTCGAGGAGTCGGGGCTGCCCCGGCTCTACCGGCAGGCGCCGCTGAACTCGATCTGGGAGGGCTCGGGCAACGTCATCGCCCTCGACGTGCTGCGGGCGATGGGCCGCTCGTCGGACTCGCTGGCCGCCGTCAGCGCCGAGATCGAGCTCGCCCGCGGCGTCGACGGGCGGTTCGACCAGGCGGTGAAGCGGTTGCACGCCGAGCTCGGCGACCCCGAGCAGCTTCCGCTGCGGGCCCGGCGGATCGCCGGCCTGCTCGCACTGTGCCTGCAGGGCTCGCTGCTGCTGCGGCACGCTCCGGCGGCGGTCGCCGACGCGTTCTGCGCGTCCCGACTGGGCGGCGACTGGGGCGCCGTCCTGGGCACGTTGCCCGCTGGCCAGGACGTTCGCGCGATCATCGACCGCGCCTCGGTGGCGACTGCCTGACTGCTCGGATTTCCTACTACTCTCGATGGTGACGTCGGGTCCAGAGGACTTCGGCACGATCAGGTCGGAAGGGCCGTGCCGCGCCGAGACCCGGCGGCGGCGGTGCTCCGGCGGGGGACACAGAGAGCGGGCACGTGCAACCACACGACCAGGAGCCAACGGCGGCTCCTGCCGATCCTCCTGCCGACGACCCGCGGCAGCCGCTCCCCGACGCGGTCTACCGCCTGGATCGGGCCGCGCGGATCTCGCACGTGACGGTTGGCGGCGAGTCGTTGCTCTCCCGGCCGGCCTCGGAGCTGCTCGGCAGGAACGTGCTCGACAGCTTTCCCGGCATCCGGGGCACCGTGGTCGAGGACGCGATCACCGCGGTCCTGGGGGGCGGACAGGCGCAGGTGTTCGACTACCGCCACGTTCCGTGGGATCACTGGTTCGAGTTCCGCGTCTATCCCGACTCGCAGGGCGTCACGGTGATCGTGCGGGACATCGACGAGCGGATGCGCGCCGAGGAGGTGCGCGCCACGCAGGCGCGCCAACTGACGGCCGTCCTGGAGACGCTGCCGTCGGCCACGGTGCTGATCGGTGACGACGGCCGCATCCTCACGGCCAACCGCGCCTGGGTGACCAACGGGGAGCTGCTGCGCGGCGTGGGCATCTCCCCCGGCGGCGTCGGCGATCACTACGTGACGTGCATGGCCCGCGGGCTGGACCCCGAGGACCACCGGGCCATCGCCGCCGGGCTCGACCGCCTCCTCAACCGCGCCGACAGCTCGCCGACCGGCATCTTCGACTACGAGTACTCCTCCCGCCTCGGGTCGTTCACCGCCTGGTTCCAGCTGCAGGCCGCACGCGTCGCCGACTCCCGCCGGGTGGTCGTCACGCACTCCGACATCACCGCGCGGGTGCGGGGCGAGCAGGCGCTGGCCTGGCAGGCCACCCACGACGAGTTGACCGGGCTACCCAACCGCGCGGCGCTGCTGCGGCTGATCGGCGCCGCCCTCGACACGACCGACGAGCAGCGCACCGCGCTGCTGGTGCTCGACCTCGACGGCTTCAAGACCGTCAACGACTCCCTCGGGCACCAGCTCGGCGACGCCCTGCTGTGCCAGGTCGCGGGCCGGCTGGTCGAGCAGGTGCGGCCGGGCGACGCCGTCGGGCGGCTGGGCGGTGACCAGTTCGTCGTGCTCGCGCGCGACTGCGACTCCGACGAGGCGGCGGCGCTCGGCTTCCGGCTGCAGGCCTCGTTCGCCGCGCCGTTCGACTCCTCCGGCATCACGGTGCCGCTGTCGGCCAGCATCGGCGTCGCCGTCTCCCGCGACGGCATCCGCGACCCGCACCAGCTGCTCAGCGACGCCGACGCCGCGATGTTCGCCGCCAAGAGCTCCGGCCGCGACCGGGTGCACCTGTTCTCTCCCGCGCTCCGGGAGGCCGCGCGCTGGCGGCTCGAGGTGGCCTCGCGGCTCCGCGACGACGCGATCGACCAGCTCGTCGTCCACTACCAGCCGGTGGTGCGGCTCGACACCGGCGAGGTCGAGGGCGTCGAGGCCCTGGTCCGCTGGCAGCACCCCGAGCGCGGGCTGCTGTCCCCCGACTCCTTCCTGTCCGTGGCCGAGGAGACGGGGCAGGTCATCCCGATCACCCGCTGGCTGCTGCGGGAGACCACGCAGCGCGCCGCGGAGTGGGCGGCCGAGGGGCTGCCGCTGCGCATGTCGGTCAACGTCAGCGCCCGGCACTTCTCGGCCGAGACGCTGGTCCGCGACGTGCGGGTGGCGCTCCGGGACTCGGGGCTGCCGCCCGACCAGCTCGTGATCGAGCTGACCGAGACCTGCGTCGCCGAGGACCCGACCCGCGCCGAGGACCAGCTGACGGTGCTGCGCAGCTTCGGGGTCCGGGTGGCCATCGACGACTTCGGCACCGGCTGGTCCTCGCTGGCCCAGCTGTTCGCGCTGCCGATCGGCATCCTGAAGATCGACCGGTCGCTGCTCAACGCCGCCGAGCGGGCCGCCGCCGGTGAGTCCGGGGCGGTGCTCGCCGCGATCGTCGGGCTCACCCGGACGCTGGGCATCCGGTCGGTGGCCGAGGGCGTCGAGACCCCGGAGCACCTGCGCATGGTGCGGGCGGCCGGCTGCGACCTGGCCCAGGGCTGGCTGCTCGGGCACGCCATGCCGGCCGAGCAGGTCCCGGGCTGGGTGCGGGCCGTCAAGGCCGCCGGTGGTGACCTGTGTGCGCTGGCCGTCGCCCGCGAGGCCTCCCTCGACGGGGTCCGCCAGGCCGGCTGACGCCCCCGGACGACGCCCGGCCCGGCGCTCGGCCCGGAGGCCGGGCAGACTGCTCCCGTGCTCGACAGCCCTGACGCCGCGACCGCGACCCTGACCGACGCCGGACCGATCGCCGACCTCGGCAACGGCTCCGGGGGCGAGGAGAGCGCCGAGGCGGTCGCTCTCGCCGTCGACGTCCGCGCGCGCCCCGTGCTCGACCTGCTCATCTGGGACGCCCCGAACATCGACATGACCCTGTCGACCGTGATCGGCGCGCGACCCACCGCGGCGTCGCGCCCCCGGTTCGACGCGATCGCCGCCTGGTTCGTCGAGGGCGCCGGCGACCCCTCCGCACCCGACGCACCCGACGTCGAGGCCTGCGTCTTCGCCAACATCCCCCCGGCGCCGGGCCCCCTGCAGCGCTGGGTGGAGGCGCTGCGCGGTTTCGGGTTCGCGGTGTTCGCCCGGCCGAAGTCGCAGCCGGACGACGACATCGACCAGGACATGCTCGACCACATCGCCGTGCGCGAGCACAGCCACCGGCTGCGCCGGCTGGTGGTCTTCTCGGGCGACGGGCGCAACTTCGCCGAGCCGCTCGAGGACCTCGCCCGCCGCGGCACGCAGGTCGTCGTCGTCGCCTTCAGCGAGGTCGCCGGCTACGCGATCAGCTCGGAGGTGCTCGAGTTCATCGACATCGAGGACGTTCCCGGCGCGTTCGTCGAGCCGCTCGACCGGGTCCGGCTCGACGCGCTGCCGCCCGACGGCGCGTGGCTGCGGCCCACCCGCAGCCTGCGGGACTTCGTCAGCAGCTTCACCGCCCGCCGGGGCGGCTGACCGGTTCCGGCGCCTCCCCCGATGGGGGCGGTGCCGGAACCGGCGCTCAGGACGGCGTGTCGCGCTGCCGATGGAGCAGCGTGCCGACCGCCTGGACCGCGCTGCTGGTGATCGCGTGCGCCGTCGCCCTCGCGTCGGTGCTCGTCCTCCTGGCGCACGTCCGGCGCGTCGCGCCGATCAGGCGGGCGCTGGAGCAGGAGAGGGAGCGGACCGCCGTGCTGCGCGCCGAGCTCGAGCGGCTCGGCCGGCAGGACGCGCTCACCGGTACGGCCGACCGCCGCCGCTGGGACGCCGAGCTCGGCGCGGTCTGCGCGGCGGCCCGGGAGCGCGACACATCGGTCGCCGTCGTCCTGCTCGACGTCGACCACCTCTCGGCGGTCAACGACCGGCACGGCCACGCCGCCGGTGACGAAACGCTCCGGGAGGTGGCGGAGCTCCTCGTGCGCGCGACGGGTGGGCAGGACCTGGTGGCCCGCCTCGGCGGCGACGAGTTCGCCGTCCTGCTGCCGGGCGCCGGGCTGGACCGCGCCGTGGCGTTCGCCGAGCGGCTCCGGGCCGGGGCGGCCGAGCTGCGGCCGGCCGGCCTCGCCGCGGGGGAGCTCACCGTCTCCCTCGGCGTCTCCTCGGTGGGGGGCGCGCAGGCGTTCCCGCTGGAACTCGTGTGCTGCGCCGACGCGCAGCTCTACCGTGCCAAGATCACCCGCAACACGGTGGGCGCCCCCGGCCTCCACCCGCCGCGGCCGGCCGCTGGCGCCCTCCCACGCCCGCGCACACCCGGTCCGTCGGAAGGGGCCCAGGTGGCCCGCTGATCCGGCGCCTGGCACCCGATGGCGGCGCGTCGCAGGCGGTCGCCGTCGTCACATGCGGGCCCGGCAGCTACCGTTCCCCGCGGCGGGGTCCGGCAACGAGTGCATCGGTGTCGTGGACACCGAGGGCACAGGAACGGAGAGGACCCATGACGAGCGTTCCGGGCGTCGACCACCCCGAGGAGCAGACCGAGGCCGAGGTCACCCTCGTCGGCCGCGGCATCTCGGTGAGTTCGCGCGTGGAGGTCGTCCACGAGGGCTTCGTCACCGTCCGGCCGTCGGTGGGCGAGTTCGTCGACCAGGTCGTGGTGCGTGTGGGAGACGTCGTCGAGGTGTTCTGGAAGACCGAGGACGCCCAGCGCGCGCTGCCGGCCGAGATCACCGAGGTCGAGCAGGGCGCCGTCGTCCGGTGGCGGATGCGCGCGACCGGCCCGGCCGAGGCCAGTCAGCGGCGTAAGGCCGTGCGCGGACGGGTGAAGGTCCCCGTGGTGGCCGGCTTCGGCGCGGTGGAGCTGAAGGGTGACACCGTCGACCTGAGCGAGGCCGGCCTGCGCGCCGAGTTCGAGGGTTTCGGCGCACCGCCCGAGGCCGGCGCCCGGCTGGACCTCGCGATCGCGCTGGAGGACGGCCCGCTCACCACCAAGGCCGAGGTCGTGCGCACGCAGGCCCGGGGTGCCCGCTGGGTGATGTCGATCCGGTTCGTCAACATCCAGGAGAAGGACGAGGACCGGGCCCGCCGCCGGGTCTTCCAGGCGCTGCGCGAGGAGCGGGCGAAGAAGGCCGACGACGCGCCGCCCGACCTCCGGGGGTAGCCGGCCCGCGGACGGGGCAGGAAGAGGCGCGTGACCGTTCCGCCACCGCGCCTGCCCGACGCCCTGACGGCGCTGCGGGGCCACGTCGCTGCCGTGCCGCTGGGGCTGGCCACGGCCGAGCGGGACGCCGCCCGGCGGACGGCCCGCGGCGTCGTCGATCAGATCGACGACTACCTGCTGCCGCGCCTGCTCGACCTCGACGCCCCCCTGCTCACCGTCGTCGGCGGCTCGACCGGCTCGGGGAAGTCCACGCTGGTGAACAGCCTGGTCGGTGCGCCGGTCACCACCGCCGGCGTGCTGCGGCCGACCACCCGCGCGCCCGTGCTGGTCTGCGCCCGCGCCGACGTGGCCGCGTTCTCCGGGGACCGCGTGCTGCCCGGCCTGCCGAGGGTCACCGGTGGGGCCGGCGGCCCCGGCACCCTGCACCTGGTGCCCCGGGACGACGTCCCGGCCGGGCTGGCCCTGCTGGACGCGCCGGATGTCGACTCGGTGGTCGCCGCCAACCGGGACCTCGCCGGCCAGCTGCTCGCCGCCGCGGACCTGTGGGTGTTCGTGACGACGGCGGCCCGCTACGCCGACGCCGTGCCCTGGGACCTGCTGCGGACGGCGCAGCAGCGGGGCACCGCGTTGGCCGTCGTGCTCGACCGGGTGCCCCCCGAGGCCGCTGCCGAGGTGTCGGTCGACCTGGCCGGGATGCTGCAGCGGGCCGGCCTCTCCGCGGCCCGGCTGTTCGTCGTGCAGGAACGGCCGCTGGTGGAGGGCCGGCTGCCCGAGGACCAGGTGGCACCGCTGCGGGGGTGGCTGCACGCGCTGGCCGCCGATCAGGAGGCCCGGGCCGCCGTCGTCCGCCAGACCCTGACCGGCGCCCTCGACAGCCTGGAGGAGCGGGTCGCCGGGATCGTCTCGGCGGTCGGTGAGCAGGCGGCCGCGGCCGATCAGCTCCGCTGGGCCGCCGGCAGCGCCTACGCCGCGGCCTTCGACGGGATCGACGAGGGCGTGCGCAGCGGCACCATGCTCCGCGGCGAGGTGCTCGCCCGCTGGCAGGAGTTCGTCGGCACGGGGGAGTGGATGCGCGCGCTGCAGGGCCAGGTCAGCCGGTTCCGGGACCGGGTGGTGGGCGCGGTCACCGGCCGGCCGGTCGCGGGTGAGGAGCTGCAGGGCGCGCTGGAGAACAGCGTCGAGCTGCTGCTCCGGGCGGAGGCCGAGCGCGCCGCGGAACGCACCGTGACCGCCTGGCGGTCGCTGCCCGGCGGGCCGGGACTGCTGGCGGGTGCCGACCGGGAACTCGAGCAGGTGTCGCCGGACTTCGCCGAGGCGGCCGCGGCCCAGGTGCGCGACTGGCAGGGCGCCGTTCTCGACCTGGTGCGCTCGGAGGGGGCCGACAAACGGTCCCGGGCGCGGGTGCTCTCCTGGGGCGTCAACGGCGCCGGTGCCGCGGTCATGGTGGCGGTGTTCGCGCAGACCGGCGGTCTCACCGGCGGCGAGATCGCGGTCGCCGGCGGCACGACGGCCGTGGGGCAGCGGGTGCTGGAGGCGGTCTTCGGCGACTCCGCCGTCCGCTCGCTGGCCACCCGTGCCCGCGAGGACCTCCGCACGCGGGCCGATGCCCTGCTGCGCTACGAGCAGGACCGCTTCGACGCGCTGGTCGATGCCGCCGCCCCGCCCCCCACGGCGGCCGACGACCTGCGGGGCGCCGTCCGCGCGCTGGCTGCGGCCCGCCGGGCGCCCCGGTGAGCCGCCGGGGGACGCGGGGCGGGCGCCCGCTCGCCGACCGCCTCACCGCGCTGCGCGA
>Ga0308175_100001088_pt1 | contig 18054 bp, 16 predicted proteins | sample PhyCR1_3_FD_203893 | JGI IMG/M metagenome (GOLD analysis project Ga0308175, IMG submission 203893) | Soil microbial communities from UC Gill Tract Community Farm, Albany, California, United States - DLSLS.C.R1 | ecosystem: Environmental > Terrestrial > Soil > Agricultural land | place: USA...
GGCCTTCCCCGAGCTCTGCCGGAAGGTCCTCGCCGCCGGCCGGGAGATCCCCCCCGAGGAGCTCCCCTACGGCGTCATCAGCGGGGATCATCCCGCCGTCACCTCGGGGGCCCCGGCCCCCCGGGCCTCGATCTTCGAGCTCGACCGGACGCCGGTGCCCGACTTTGACGACTACTTCGACGCCCTGCGGGCCTCGGCGCTCGCGGAGTACGTCCACCCCGCCCTTCCCGTCGAGACCTCCCGCGGCTGCTGGTGGGGCAAGAAGAGCCACTGCACCTTCTGCGGGCTCAATGGCGGCAACATGGACTTCCGCTCGAAGAGCCCGGACCGCGTCGTGGCCGAGCTCGCCACGCTCTCCGGCCGCTACGGGCTGCGCAAGCTCAACGTCGTGGACAACATCCTCGACATGGGCTACATCCAGAATCTCCTGCCCCGGCTCTCCGCCGGCCCGCCCTACACCTGGTTCTTCGAGACCAAGGCCAACCTGCGGCGCGAGCAGGTCGCCACCATCGCCGATGCCGGCATCCGGCGGCTCCAGCCCGGCATCGAGAGCATGCACGACGAGATCCTCCAACTCGTCGGCAAGGGCACCACCGCCTTCCAGAACGTGCAGCTCCTGAAGTGGGGGCGCGAGCTCGGGGTCTTCATCACCTGGAACTTCCTGTGGGACGTCCCGGGCGAGCAGGATGAGTGGTATGGAGAGATGGCCGAGTGGCTGCCCTGGATCTCCCACCTCCAGCCTCCCGGCGTGGACCGCATCCAGTTCCACCGCTTCAGCCCGTATCACTTCCGGGCCGAGAGCTTCGGCCTCTCCCTGACGCCGTATCCGTTCTACTCCTACATCTACCCCCTCCCGCCGGAGGATCTGAAGGAGCTCGCCTACTACTTCCAGGACGCCGCGCGGCGGCCGGCCCGCGAGGAGCTCGCCTCCCGTCCCCATCTCAAGCGGGTGATCGCGGTCCTCGGCGCCTGGCGGGCGCTCTGGGGGCAGGACGGCCACCGCCAGGACGGCCCCGTGCCCCTGCTCCTCATCGAGGAGGAAGAGCCGGACCGCCTCCAGATCCGGGACACGCGCCCGTGCGCCGTCGCCCCGGTCCACATCCTCGAGGGGGCCGCCTGCCAGGTCTACCGGGCCTGCGGCCAGATGCAGAGCCTCGCCTCCCTCGGAAGCCAGTGCCCTGGGATGTCCGGCGCGGACCTCGAGGCCGCCGTCGCGGATCTCGTGGACCGGCGGCTGCTCCTGCACCGGAAGGGGAGGCTCCTGGCGCTGGCCCTCACCCAGGTCGAGCGCATTCCAGATTCCCTGGAGGAGTTCCCGGCGGGTTACGTCGATCAGGAGGCCTGGCAGCGGCACCAGCCCGCGCACGCCGTTCCCTGAGCCCCGGGCCGGGGGCTCATCGCTTCCCCGCGTGCTCCCGCCGCCACCGCGCCGCCACCTCCACCACGTGGCGCGCCTCGCACACGAGCTTCTCGTCCACCTTGAGCTGGTCCTTGCAGACCGTGAAGGTGATCGACCGCGCCGCGGCGAGCTTCTGGGCCTCGGCCCAGGGGATCTCGGCGCGCACGTACTCCACGACCGTGCGCAGGCTGTTGGGATCCTTGTCGTGCCGGAGGCGGGTCAGGGGGATGGGCTGGCCGTCGGCCTGGAGGGTCATGTCGAAGCAGCCGGCGTAGCGGAGCTCGTCGCCGTTCCTCACCACCGCGAACATCAGCGAATCGGGATCGTCCGACGTCCAGACGAAAAGGGGGTCGGTGCTGCCGGCCGCGCTCGGCGCGAGATGGGTCTTCTGGACGATGGCCCCGGTATCCGGGTCCTGCTCCCGCGCGCTCTGGCAGTGGGGGGCGGACGGCTGGGCCGCGAGCGGCAGGGCGGCCAGAAGCAGGGGAGAGAACAGAAGCGCCAACGCGAAAACGGCTCGGCTCATGCTGAGAGATCCTCCTCGCCACGGTAACCCCGCCGGGCCGCCCCGGGATTCCGCCCTCCAAAGCCTGATTGGAGTGCCGGGCTTCCTACGGTACGATCTCTGCGGATCATGCTGAAAAAATGGCTCCTCCCCGGCGCGCTGGTGCTGGTCCTGATCCTTCTGGGCCTGGCGGCTCCCTGGTGGTGGCCGCGCCTGCTGGATTTGGCCGGCACGCAGTCGGCACGGCTCCAAGGGCTGGCCAGCCTGGTGCAACTCGTACTCTGGCTCGGCGCCGTGGCGGTGGCCGTGGCCCGTCTCTGGCTCCCGCGCGCTCCCGGAAAGACTGGGCCCCCTGCCCGCCCGTCCGTGGTGGCACATGGCGGCTCGCCGGTCGCCGTGGACCGGGGCGTGGCCGCCCGGCAGGCGGCCGTCGGAGGTGACGTCCACGGGAACGTCAACGCGCCTTCGATCGAGCGCCTGAATGTCAACGTCGTGGCCCCCGAGGCCCGCGACTTCCTGCGCGGCCTCGGGCTGGGGGCGCCGCCGCCGGACCTCGAAGAGGCCGCCCGGGCCTACCTCCAGTACCTGGTTGCTGCCTACCAGTACCTCGACCTCCGGGGCATGGGCGTTTCGGACCGCGTCGCCCTCAAGCTGCCGCTCCTGGAGATGTACGTCCCCCTCAAGGCCCGTCTGCACACGCCGGAAGGAGAGACCTGGGCCCGCCAGCTCCTTGTGGCCGGCCGGCCGCCGGCCGCGGAGGAGCGAGCGGACATGGGAGAGCGCCTGTCCGCGCCCGTGCCGGTGCTGGATCTCCTCCAGAAGCACGGCGGCCTGGTCCTCCTGGGGGATCCCGGCGCGGGCAAGACCACCTTCCTCAAAGTCCTGGCCCTGGCGCTCGCCTCCGGCCAGGGCGAAACCCTCGGGTTGGGCGGGAAGCTCCCCATCCTTCTCCCCCTGGCCGCCTATGCCAACGCCCTGGCCGAAAGGGACGTCTCTCTCGATGATTTCATCGCGCGCTATTATGAAGAGGAACGGAAGATCCAGGTCCCCCTCGGAGCCCTGCTCGAGAAGGCTCTCCAGGAAGGGAGCGCTCTCCTCCTCATGGACGGTCTCGACGAGGTGCGGGACGCGGGGCGCCGGCATCTGGTGGTCGACCGGGTGCGGGACTTCTACTCCCGGCATCGCAAGGCCGGCAAAGGCGGCAACCGCTTTGTCCTGACCAGCCGGATCGTGGGCTACCGCGAGGTCCGGCTGGCCGCGGAGGGCTTGGTGGAATCCACTCTGGTGGATTTCGACGGCGAGGAGATCGAGGCCTTCCTCGGCAAATGGACGGCCGCTCTCGAAAAAGCCGTGGGCGGCGACACGGACGTCGCCCGGGCCCAGGCCGAGCAGGAGCGCGGGGAGCTCCTGGCGGCGGTCCGCACCAACCCCGGAGTGCGGTCCCTGGCCGCCAACCCGCTGCTCCTCACCATCCTGGCGCTGATGAAGCGTGGCGGTATCGCGCTCCCGGACCGCCGGGTGGAGCTCTACAAGAATTACGTCGAGACGCTCCTCAAGCACTGGAACCTGGCCCGCAGCCTGGCCGGCCGGTCGGGCCGCGAGGTGGATCTGGTGGAGACGATGAAGATCCTGGAGCCCCTCGCCCTCTGGATGCACGAGGTCTCGCCCGGCGTCGGCCTGGTCAAGGAGGGGGAGCTGCTGCGCGCGCTGGAGTCCCTCTGCGCCGGCCGCGGGCACGCGGACCCGGTCCGCGCCGCCGAAAGCTTTCTCAAGGACGTCCGGGACCACTCGTCGCTCCTCCTGAGCCGCGGCGAGCACCACTACGGCTTCATCCACCTGACCTTCCAGGAATATCTGGCGGCAGTGGCTCTGGCGCACAAGGCGAGAGAGGGGAGCGGCGCCCTCATCGCGGCCTTGGCGTCGCACATTGGCGAGGCCCCCTGGCATGAGGTGGTTCTTCTCACCATCGGGCATCTGGCGATCATCGACCAGTGGGAGCAGGCCGCGAGCGAGGTCGTCGAGGGCCTGCTGGAGCGGTCTCCGGGGCCGCCGGGCGAGGCCGCGGTCTGGATGGGCGAGGCCGTGGCGGACGCCGGCCCCGGCGCCGTGACGGTGGCCTGCCGGCAGAAGGTGGTCGCCGCCCTCCTCGACACCCTGGGGGCCGCCGGCCGGGTCGAGCCCGTCCGCCGGGCAGCCGCCGGCAAGGCCCTGGCCGCGCTGGGAGACCCCCGGCCCGAGGTCATGACCGTGGCAGCCCTGGAGCTCCGCGCCGTGCCCGCCGGGCCGTTCCGCATGGGGAGCGAGGAGGATGACCCAGACGGTTACAAGGACGAGAATCCGGCCCACGATTGCGATCTCCCGTACGAATACCGGATCGGCCGCTACCCGGTGACCGTGGCCCAGTTCCGGGAGTACGTGAAAGCCAGCGGAGAGCTGCCGCGAGACCCGGACAGCCTGCGCGGCCCCGGAAACCATCCGGTCGTCTGGGTGAGCTGGGCCGAGGCCCTGGCCTTCTGCCGGTGGCTGGAAAGCCGCTGGCGCCAGGAGGGCCGGCTGCCGGAGGGTTGGAGCGTGAGCCTGCCGTCCGAAGCGGAGTGGGAAAAGGCGGCGCGCGGGATCGATGGCAGGAAATACCCTTGGGGTGACGTCTTCGACCCGGACCGGGCGAATACCGACGAAGCAAAGGTCGGAGAGGTCAGTGCTGTCGGCTGTTTTCCTGGAGGAGCCAGTCCCTGTGGATGCGAGGAGATGAGCGGTAACGTGTGGGAGTGGACGCGGAGCGTCAAGAAGGCGTATCCGTACGTGAGAGGGGATGGCCGGGAAGATCTTGAATATATTTCGCAAGTCCTCCGGGTTGTGCGCGGCGGCTCTTACTTCTTCGACCCCGGGCACGCCCGTTGTGCGTACCGCTACTGGTTCGAGCCGGACAACCGCCACGACTTCATCGGATTTCGTGTCGTGGTGCTCCCATTCTCCTCTGGCCTCTGATCCCTCTGACCTCTGAAACTCTGGACTCCTCTTGTGGCGGGGGAGTCCAGAGGGGGGCTTGCCCCCCTTTGGAGGTCGCCGGATTCCGCCCCTGGCCCCTCTGCTGTCACAATCCCCCTCGATGACCGAGCCCCCCACCCGCCGCTCCCGCCGCCGCTGGCCCTGGCTGCTCCTGGCAGCCGCCGTCCTCGTCGCCGCCCTCTGGGCCTTGCGGTCGACGCGCGGCAGGGAGGTGGCGGCCGATCCCGTCCGGCGACAGGAGGTGGTCGCCAGCCTGGTGGTGAACGGCCGGGTGCTGGCCCTCTCCAAGTCCAGCCTGGGAAGCCCGGTGGTGGGAAAGGTGGCGGCGGTGCTGGCCCGCGAGGGGGACCGGGTACATGGGGGGCAGCTCCTGGTGCGGCTGGACGACGCCCAGGAGACCGCGGCTGTCGGAGAGGCCCGGGCTCGGCTCGCCCAGACCGAGGCCCGGCTGGCCGACCTGCGGGGGAACACCGCGCGGGCCTCCCAGGAGGAGCTGCGGCAGGCCCAGGTGGTGCTGGCCAACGCCGAGCGCCATCTCCACCGCTTGGAGGCTCTCCTCCAGGCCGGCGCCGTCTCCCAGGCCAACGTGGACGACGCCCGCCGGGAGGCCGACGTGGCCCGCAGCCGCCTGCGCGCCGCCGAGGCCGCGGCCCGCAGCACCGCGTCGGGTGGCAGCGGCGAGCGGGTCGCCTCGACCGACGTCACCCAGGCCCGCGCCTCCCTGGCCGCCGCCGAGGCCCGCCTCGCCCAGACCCGGGTCACCGCTCCGGCCAGCGGCACCATCCTCACCCGCTCCGTCGAGCCCGGGGACGTGGTGCAGCCGGGCAAGACCCTGCTGGTGATGGAGCTGGCCGCCGAGACCCTCCTCCTCGCCCAGCCGGACGAGAAGAACCTGGGCGACCTGCGCGTCGGCCAGAAGGCCCTCGCCTCGGCGGACGCCTACCCCGGCCGCTCCTTCCCGGCCGAGGTGATCTACGTCTCCCCCGGGGTCGATCCCGAGCGCGGCACCGTGGACGTCAAGCTGCGCGTCCCCGATCCTCCGGACTACCTCAAGACCGACATGACCCTCTCGATCGACATCGAGACCGCCCGCAAGCCCGGAGCCCTGGTGGTCCCCCTCGACTCCGTGCGCGACACCGCGACCCGCCCCTGGGTGCTGGTGGCGAAAGACGGCCGGGCCGAGCGGCGCGATGTGACCCTGGGCCTCAAGGGAGGGACTGTGGCCGAGGTCCTCTCCGGGGTCGCGGAAGGAGATCTGGTGGTGCGCGATCCGGCGGTCCAGCCGGGAGCGCGGGTGCGGGTTCGCCATGCCCTTTGAATGGATCGTCGCCCTGCGGTTCCTGCGCGAGGGGCGTTCCCAGACCCTGCTCATTCTCTCCGGCATCGGCGTGGGCGTGGGGGTGATCATCTTTCTCTCCGCCCTGATCAGCGGCCTCCAGACCTCCCTGATCCAGCGCACCCTGGGCACTCAGGCCCAGGTGGTGGTGCGCCCGCCGGAGGACGTGGTGCGCCCGCAGGTGCGGGGGCCCGGCCTGGCGCCTGCTCCCACGATCGAAAAGCCGCCGCAGCGCCTGCGCTCCATCCTCAACTGGCAGCAGAGTCTGCACGCCATCGAGCGGCTGCCCAGGGTCACTGCCGTGGCCCCGGTCGTCTCGGGCGCCGCCTTCGCCCTGCGCGGGCTCGCCAACAAGGCGGTGGCCGTGCGCGGGGTCGATCCCGCGAGCTACGTCCGAATCATCGACATCGGACCTCACATGGTGGCCGGCTCCTTCCGCCTCACCGGGGTGGAGGCCGTCATCGGCACCGAGCTCGCCGCCGACCTCGGCCTCTCCGTGGGGGACAAGCTCCGCCTCACCACCCCGGACGGCCGCCAGCAGGTCTTCTCGATCGCCGGCGTCTTCGACATCGGCAACCGGGACCTCAACGAGCGCTGGGTCTTCATCTCCCTGCGCGCGGCCCAGACCCTGCTCGGCCTCGAAGGGGGGATCTCGACGATCGAGACCAAGGTGGACCGCATCTTCGACGCCGAGGAGGTGGCCCAGGAGATCGCCTCCCGCACCGGCCTCCAGGCGGACAGTTGGATGAAGACCAACTCCCAGCTCCTGGTCGGCCTGCGCTCCCAGAGCAGCTCGAGCTACATGATCCAGCTCTTCGTGATCGTGGCCGTGGCGCTCGGCATCGCCAGCGTCCTGATCGTCTCGGTGGTGCAGAAATCCCGCGAGATCGGGATCCTGAAGGCCATGGGGACCTCCACCCGCAGGGTGGTGCGGGTCTTCCTCCTCCAGGGGGCGATCCTGGGGCTCGGCGGCTCGCTCCTGGGCGTGGCCCTGGGGAGCGGCCTCGCCCTCTTCTTCGCCACCCTGGCCCGCAATCCCGACGGCTCGCCGACCTTCCCGGTCGACCTCAACCTGATCCTCTACCTCCGCTCGGCGGGGATCGCGACCGTCACGGGACTGGTGGCCGCCGTCTTCCCCGCCCGCCGGGCCGCGCGCCTCGACCCCGCCGAGGTCATCCGTTATGGATGAGGGAAAACCGGATGAGAAGGAGCCGCTCCTCCTCCTGGAGGGGGTGCGGAGATCCTTCGGCGACAAGGTGGTGACGGAGGTCCTCCACGGCATCGATCTCCGATTGGATCACGGCGAATTCACCGCCCTGATCGGCCCCTCCGGCTCCGGGAAGAGCACCCTTCTGCATCTCCTGGGACTGCTGGATCATCCCACCTCGGGGCGGATCGTGCTGGCCGGCCGCGAGGTCTCAGGTCTCTCCGAGGAAGAGCGGACCGAGCTGCGGGGTCGGACCCTGGGGTTCATCTTCCAGTTCCACCACCTGCTGCCCGAGTTCACCGCCGAGGAGAACGTCTACATGCCGATGCTCGCCGTCCGCGGCCGGGAAGAGCCGGGGATGCGGGAGCGGGCCCGCAAGCTCCTCACCGCCATCGGCCTTGCCGACCGCATGAGCTACCGGGTGACCGATCTCTCGGGGGGCCAACAACAGAGGGTGGCGATCGCCCGCGCCCTGGCGATGTCGCCGCCCCTCGTCCTCGCCGACGAGCCCACGGGAAACCTCGACACCGAGACCGGCGATCAGGTCTTCGCCCTCCTCCGCCGCTTCAACCAGGAAGACGGCACCGCCTTCCTCATCGTCACCCACGACCCCCGCATCGCCGAGCGCTGCGACCGCGTGATCGATCTGGTGGATGGGCGGGTGCGGTCGGACCGGCGGGGGTGATGGCCGCCCCGTCGCTCAGCTTCGCGGGTTGTAACCGAGTTGTAACTAAAAACCCTCCGGAAGAGCCTATTAGATCGAGCTGATGCTCCGGACGTCTATCCCGGCCGCCCGGGGCTGGCTTCCGAAAACAAGGCTCAATGGAGGTTCTCTATCATGAACGCTGGAAGGATACTCGCTCGGGTTGTGACTGCGTTGATTCTATTCGTGCTGGAGCTTCCGCTCGCGAACGCTCAAAACTGTCGCTGGGATGGCACCGCCCCCTTTTGCAGCGGCTCCTGCGGCGCCAACGAGACCGAGCTCACCCGGCTGGGCTCCATTCCCAGCTTTTGGGTCCCTCCCTTCGTGTATGTGAATCCTCCCTTCGGCTCCAACTGCTTTACGGGAACGAAGGCGCTCTGCTGCGCGACGCCGGGCGGCGCCTGCCGCTGGGATGGCACGGCGCCCTTCTGTGCCGGCTCCTGCCGGTCCGGCGAGAGGCAAGCGCAGCCACCGGCGGGCTCGTCCAGCGGCGCCGGGTGTTGGACAGGCTCTAAGGTCTATTGCTGCAGCAGCACTGGCGCCACCGTGCAACCCCTCACCGGCGCAAGGGATTGCACGTATGGCCCCGACACCTGTATCAAGGGTTTCGTCTGGCGTGGAGCGGTGCCCAGCGATCACGTTTGCGTGACGTCGCAGGTGCGCCAGCAGACCCAGAGCGACAACGCTCAAGCCGCCGCGCGGCGCAACCCGGCCGGGGGAGCGTTCGGCCCTGGTACCTGCCGTTCAGGCTTCGTCTGGCGAGAGGCTTTTTCGGGCGATCACGTCTGTGTCACCACACAAACAAGATCGCAAGCAGCTCAGGACAACCACTGGGCAAAAGTCCGGGACGCCTGTCCGTAGACGTTGGGTCTCTTGATCCCCGGCGGGATCGGTGCTGCCGGGCGCGCTCGGCGCGAGAGCCCCAGGAGCTCAGCGGATGGGCTCTGTGTTCTCTCGGAGCCAGCCGGCGATGTCCGGCTCGGTGCGCGATCCTTCCACGGCTCCGATCACGGCATCGTAGGCGTCGGATTCCGACGCCGTCAGCCGCAAGCCGTTGAGCCGCAGAAAGGTGGCGGCCGCCGCGAAGCCGACACGCTGGTTGCCATCCACATAGGCGTGGTTCTTGACGAGTAGCACGGAAGTAGCACTCCGTCAGCAACAGAGGGTGGCGATCGCCCGCGCCCTCGCGATGTCGCCGCCCCTCGTCCTCGCCGACGAGAAACCTGGACACCGAGACCGGCGACCAGGTCTTCCAACTGAATACAAGACACCCACCCCGGCATGGTGGTTTCCTACCCTGGCGGATGGCAGGGCGAGCCCCATTGAGGATTATCTTAGCTTTCTAACAACCGCCACACCTGTGGCCGGAGACGCGAATATGCAACCCAACATGGAGCTCTCTGAAGTCTCCTCGATCATCGTCGACGTATCCCCTCCTCCCAGCGCCAAGACCTGCTTCATCGCCGGCCCGTTCTCAGACGAGTTCGAGCCGGTGTTGAATCAAATCATCATTGCCGCATCGGGCCTCAAGCTGCAGCCTGTCTGCACCAAACATATCCAACAAGCCGTGGATTTCGTGACCGACTTCAAGGATGGGATCCGCTCTGCCTGTGTCGTCGTAGCCGTGCTGAGCCCGGAGAAGGCGACCTCGAAGCCCAATCCCAACGTGCTCTATGAGCTCGGGTTCGCCCACGCCATTGGCAAGCCCATCGTCATGCTGACGACCGATCCAGGCAACGTTCCCTCCGATCTCGAAAAACAATACCTTCAGAAGTACGACCCTGACCTGAACCTCGTTGGAACGATCCAGAACGCCATCACCAGAAAGATAGAACATATGGTGACTCCTCTCACCGATCCACAGGTAGAGAACGTCACCGTCACCGACTGGAAGCACCGCCCCCTCCTCGACCCGGAGTTCTGGGACAGTTTCGGGAAAATCCTGAGCTTTGCCAAGCGGATTCAGGAGAACGTGCTGCACATCGAGAGAGCGGCGAGCTCCCTCTCCGGGAGGATCGTCGGCGTCTTGACGACCGAGGGTTCCAGGCGGCTGGCATTCCGGCAGCTCTTCGACTGGTGGAGCAATTACTACCAGGACTTTTGCACCAATGATTTCGTTCCCAACGTGGCGGCCCGCCTCTATGCCGACTTCAAGGAGGTGGACGATTGCTATCAGCAACTCGCGGTGAGCGCCGGTGCCTCCGTGGACGTTAAGGAGGCCATCAACACATCCCGCGGTTTCTACGAGAAGATGAAGCTTACGCTGGAAGAGCTTCAACCCCTCCACGACGAGATCGCGCGGATCATTGGCTCTGCCGTTGCACACCTTGACAGCGACACCCGGACAACCGAAGACCTGGATGAGGCCAACAGCAAGAGCGTCAAGCTCTACAGCGACGCAACGAACTGCTCGACCCAGGCCCGGCAGTTGATTTTCAACTTCATCGGCATGTTGTACTAAGGGGAGGACCCCATGACTTCCGCAACCGTCGGCACTATGACCCTTCAGGATCTCAAGAAACAGAACAAAACCCTCTACGACCGGGCGCTCACAGATCGCTCGGAGCTCGTCAAGGACAAGGCGAAGATGAAGAGCTTCCTGGCTGAGGTCGATCCCTTCCTGGCTGAGCTGACGCAGCTCTCGGGAGAGGTCGGGTCGGTCGAGGACTTCGATTGGATCAGCGACGCCGCCCTCAAGTGGCAGCTCACGCTTTCGACCGTGCTCAACGTACCGCACGGCCCTGTGATCGTCTCGGCGCCTCCCATACTCAAGAGCCCGAAGACGCCCAAGTTCTATACCGACCAGGATCTCCAGAAATGGTTTGAAGGGACCGCGCGCGAACAGTACCTGGTCCGCTGGCGGAACTTGGTGCTCCGGGCAGATAGCGACCTGGGTAACCTCTTGCGGAGCACCCCTGAGGAACGAGCGCAGGACTGGCACGACACCGAGATCCTGTTCGCCAGCAAGGTGCTCGAAGGCGGCTTTCATCTGACGCGCCAGCTCGGCCCCGACTCGTATCATCGGCTCGAGAGCCAATGGTTCGACGAAGTGAAAAGGGCGAAGGCCTACTTCATCTGGGAGAATCGCCAGGACAAGTTGGCGCCTCCCTCCCGCCACGCGCAGGATTACCTGGAAGCCGGCAGGCAGCTCCGCTCTCAGCTCGGCCGGGAGGACCTCAAGGCATCAGGTGTGGAGCTCGAGGAGGTTCAGGAGTACCTGACACACCGCTATCTGACCAGCGGAGGCACGCTCGACCTGGAGAAAGCCGGCACGACGGAGCTCGTCGGGAGAAAAGCACATCAGCTCTGGCAGACCACTCGCGAGCCCGATTCCACGAAGAACTGGACCAACGCCAGCACGTACTGCCGCCTGTTCTATGAGAACATCCTGCCTGCCGTTCTCGGCGAGGACCTGGAGAGCAAGCGGGCGCACACGCTTCTGGCGCTCCGGGCGTTCCAGCCCAGCGAGGCACCGGTCGACTGGCACCAGATCATCAACTGCTTCGAGATCGCCCTCGCCATCTACTTTCTGGACGCGGGCATCATCAAGAAGCTGTGGGCCGACGGAGCGCTGCCTATGACCTCGACGCTGTAGCAGGAGATGGATGCTCGTCAGCGAGGCGGGCATCATGATGGCGAGCCAGGGCGAGGAGGTAGAGGTCGGTGATCCGCGAGGGCGTGAGGAGCGCGGGCCGGGACAGGTGGGCGGGACCGGGGAGGGAGATGTCATCGGGAAGGGGCGCGATAGGATTAGCGCGGCCCTTCAGATCGCATGAAGGGCCGATACACCTGCAAACCCAGGGCGTTGCCCTGGGCTAAGCAAGAGCGGCCCCTTGGGCCTCAAAATCCTCACCTCCGTGGCCGGGGGCAATCACCGGCGGTCGAAAGGTCAACATCTCCCCGTCAAGATATGTAACCGTAGTTACGGTCCATATACTAACCGTGTCCAACACCTGATGGGTGCTCTGGAGACGGGCGTTCCGGACTTGGCCGAGAACCATCGCGAACACGTCCTGGAATCTCTCAGGCAGGGCGGGTGAGCTGCTCCTCGATCGAGGAGCCTTAATCAGCCTTCGGCTCAGCCCAGGCCTGGGCTCTGCCGCCGTTCTTGACGAGGCCGAGGTAGGTGCTACCGTTCCGGGGCCGCGTGGACGGACGAGCTTTCCGCGTGGACGGAAGATTCTTGCGCGAGCGCCCCCGAGGGGATCGCGTGGACGGTCGAGGGGGCGCCGTGGACGGAGCCCTTCGCCGGGAGGACGGTCGAGGGGGGGCGGTGCGCCCCCGGCTTTTCCGCCTGGACGGAGCAGGGGGCGCCGGGGTCCCTCGACTTTTTTGCGCGCGCCCTCGAGAGGGACGGCACCATCCCCTCGAGGGAAGGCTGCGTCCCCGCGGGGTACGGCAGGGTCCCCCCCGAGCGTCCACCGGGATGAGAAGAGGTACGGTACCCTCCCCCTCGGGGACGGCGGCATCCCCCTCGGGGATGGAGGCGTCCCCCTCGAGGGTCCGCGGAAAATTCTTGGGGGCGCCGGCGTACCTCCAGGGGATGACGCGCGCCCCCTCGACGGTCCTCGGCGCCCCCTCGAGGGAAAGGGGCCCTGAGCCGGTATCATCTAGCCGAAAGACGGTCACCACCATGACAGACGACCCTTCGATCACCGCCCCCGACGCGGCCCCGGTCCGCTGGAGCCTGGTCGCGCAGGCGTTGACCCGGCCCTATCCGGTGACGCCTGCCATGGTCGTGCTCGTCGCGCTGGTCCCCTTCTACATCTTCATCGCCGAGATGATGCCGGGGCGGACGCTCCACAGCCCCGAGCTCGCCCTGGACCGCGCGTTGCCCCTTCAGCCCGCCTGGGCGTTGGTCTATGGATCGCTCTATCTGTTCCTGATCCTGCTGCCGGTCTTCGTCGTGCGCCAGCGGGAGCAGATCCGCCGCACCGTCCTGGCCTATCTGATGATCTGGATCACGGCGTATGTCTGCTTTTTCATCTATCCGACCCAGGCCCCGCGGCCGGCCGAATTCGTCGGGCAAGGCTTTGTGGCCTGGGGCTTGCGGTTCCTCTACTCGGCCGACCCGCCATACAACTGCTTCCCCTCCCTCCACGTAGCGCACTCCTTCGTATCGGCGCTGGCCTGCTCTCGCGTGCATCGCGGGGTGGGGATCGGCGGGGTGGTCTGCGCCTCGCTCGTGGGCCTCTCCACGCTCTTCACCAAGCAGCATTACGTTCTCGACGTCCTGGCCGGGATCCTCCTGGCCAGCGTCGCGTATGCCGTGTTCCTGCGGAAGAGTCCTCGCGAGGAAACTCCCGAGGTCTACCGCGTCGCGCCGGTCCTCGCGCTGGGTCTCCTGGGAGCCCTCGGTCTCGCGGTCGCCTGCTTCTGGGTTGTGTACCAGGGAAGTATCGGCTAAACCCCGCTGCTGCGGACGCTATCGGTGACTCGCGGGAGCCAGGGAAGGAGAGAGATTCTGCTCGCACCTCCTCAATAACGGATGAGCCTTAGGGCAGCGGGTCGGCGCGCCCGGATCCTTCAGCCCGCGCGGCGCAGCACGCTCAGAGCCGCGATCATCAGGAGCATGGCCAGGAGCAGGGCCCCCTCTTGCGAAAGGACCGGGACCTCCAGGATTGGGACGGGTGCCACGGTGATCGTCAGGCTCGCGGGGGCGCCGGCGCCCAGGAAATCGCTGACGGTGAGGGTCACCTCGTAGTCGCCCGGGACGTCGGGGACCAGGGTTGCCTGTGCGGTTCCGGCATTGGTGATGACGGCCGCGCTGCCGGGGGGCGCTTTGGAGAGCGTCCACTGATAGGTCAGCGGATCGTTTTCGGGATCGGCGCTGCCGGCCGCGTCGAGCGCGATCGGGGTTCCCACTTTTACCTGGGTGCTGCTGGCCTGCGCTGCCGCCGCCGGGGCCACGTTGCTGGATATCGTGATCTGATCTGGATTGCTGGCCTGGCCGTCTTCGTCGGTCACGACAAGCTGGGCCGTGTAGGTGCCCGGCCGGTCGGCGAGGAAGCTCGGCGTCGCGGTGGCGTCGCCGCTCAAGACCGCCGCGCTGCCGGCGGGCCTGCTGGTCAGCGTCCAGGAGAAGCCGAGGCTGGGGCCGGGGGTCACGTCGTCGCTCGAGGCGCTGCCATCGAGATGCACCGGGCTGCCGGAGCGCACGGTCTGGTCGGGCCCGGCGGCGGCGGTCGGCGGATTGCTCAGGCCGCTGTGGAAGATCTCGCTGGCCGCCAGATAGTTCGCGCCATCGTAGCCGCCGGCCACCAGCACTTCGCCGCTCGGCAACAGCGCGGCGGCGTGTCCGACCCTGGCCATGGACATCGCGGGCACCGCGCGCCACGAATTGGTCGCCGGGTGATAGATCTCCGCGGTCGCGGTGACGGAGTCCAGGGTTCCTACCTGCGCTCCTCCCACCACCAGCACGTCGCCATTCGGCAGCAGGGTCGCCGTATGCCGGGCCCGGCGGGTGGCCATGGAGGGGGCGAACGACCAGGCGCCGGTCATCGGGTCATAGATCTCCGCCGTGTCGTGATTGCTGCCGAAGCCCGTGTCGTGACCGCCGGTGACCAGAACCCGGCCGTCCAGGAGCCGCGTGGCGGTATGGAAGGCGCGGCCTTGGTTGAGCGAGCCGGTGAGGGCGAAGGTGCCGGTCGCGGGATCGTAGAGCTCGCAGCGGGCCTCCACCGTGAGCCCGATCCGCTGCCCGCCCCCGGTGACGAGAACCTTGCCGGCGTTCGGACCGGTCACGAGCGGCGTCAGGATGAGGCCCCAACGCAGAGCGACCATCGAGCCGGTTGGAGACCAGGTCGAGGTGGCCGGATCGAAAAGCTCGGCCGAATCGTAGGTCGGGCCGGTGCCGCCGCCGTTGTAGCCTCCCGCATAGAGCACCGTGCCGTTGGGCAACAGGGCCATGGCCGCGGCGAATCGATTGAGAGCCGGCTGGTTGACGGTCGCCGACCAGGAATGCGTCGATTCGGTGAAGAGGTGGGACTCCTCGGACACGCCGTCGTACTGCTCACCGGCGATCAGGATCTTGCCGTTGCCGAGCCTCACCGCTTGATATTGATTCCGATGAGAGACCGGCATGGCGGTGGTTTCGCTGAAGCTTCGGCCTGTGATCGAAAAGATGTCCACCCGGTTCGTATAGCCCGGCACGGCGATGACGCCCCCCGGGGCGAGCAGATCTCCCGAGGGCAGAGGAACCAGCGCGAAATAGTTGCGGCCGATCGACAGGCCCGGTCCGGGCAGCCACTGCTCGGCCGCGGCCGCGGGCAGAGCCAAGGTCAGAAGAAAGAGGGTGGCCAGAAAGGCCGACGGCTGCGCGACACGGCGTCTTTGTTGCTTCGATCGTGATCGCATGATTTCGCCCCCAGGCCTCTCCGGGCTTCTTGACTTAGGAATTTCTAATTATACCGCGATATTTGACGTCCCAGACGATCCGCGGGGCTGCAAGGAGGAAATGAAAATAGTGAGATAAGGCCATGTCTGGAAGAAGGCTCTTCTTTTATAACCCACGCTCCCCGCCCCACCAGGTGGATATCAGCGGGTCTCTCTTCCGGAGACCGGAAAGCCCGGCGGGTTCCCGGGACCGGAGCCGCCCGCCCCAAGGCAGGATGCCGGGCCCACCCCGCCGGCCGGGGCGCGGCGAGCCGGGGAGCGCTACGCTTGAGCCCAGGAGGAAATACCATGAACGAGCTCAAGGATCAGGAGTTGGACTACCTCTCGAAGCTTCTCTCCAAGCGTCATGACGAGCTGTTGCACGAGCTCCATCACGCGGTGACGCGGGAGTACAAGGTCGGGTTGCGGCAGGAGATCGATCTGACCGAGCAGCTCAAGGCGAAGCTGCAGCCGGTTGGCGTCGCCTGATCCGTCCCCTGGGTGGCCGCCCTTGTGGATGGAGATGGGATGGGCTAAATTAAAGATCGACCTCAGGTAAATGTAAGCCCACTTCCGAGGCTCTCGCGAGAGCAAGGAGGTCGATCATGAAGAGCTCTGCCGTCGTGCTTTGGGGGGTGGTGGCCGCGGCGGCGTTGTCGCCGGCGGGTAGCGCGCAGCAGCAGACCTGCCCGTTCACCGCGCAGGGGGCGGTCCTCGTCGGCGACTCCGTGCAGGTGGGGGCGCTGGTGCCCAGCGGCGTCCCGGACACCTGCGTGACGACCGCCCCCTGCGTCGCCCAGGGGTCGCAGCCCGTCCACTACGACGTCCACGCCCTGGTCAACAACAACACCGCCGCTCCGACCTGCGTGACGGCGAAGCTCACCGCGCTGTGCGGCGTGCAGGGCGTAACCGAGCTGTATCTGGCAGCCTATTCGCCGGCCTTCAACCCGGCGAGCATCTGCCAGAGCTACATCGGCAGCTCGGGGATGACGGCGATCAATTCTCAGATCAGCGCTTCGTTCAACGTCCCACCGGGGGCGCCGTTTCAGGTCGTCGTCTCGCTTCCGGTCGGCGGTCAGTGCGAATACACTTTGAACGTGACCGGGTGTGGGGCCGGCGATCCGCAGCCTATCCCGGCCCTCTCACCCGCCGGTCTCGTGGCGCTCCTCGTCGGGCTGGCCGCGTGCGGCTTCTGGCGGTTGCGGCGCGGGTCGAACGGCCGCGCCTGAGAGGTAGAATCGGCGCCATCCAGCCGCGCGACGCCGCGGATCGGGAGGAGGAGACCATGCAAGGACGTCCGGAGCCCACGGAGGCCGCGGCCTATTACTTCCGGTACATCGACCAGGTCCAGGGCGAGGACGTCCTCGGGACGCTGGAGGCCCAGCTCGACGAGATGCTGACCCTCCTGGAGGGCGTCACCGAGGAGCGGTCTCTTCACCGCTACGCGCCGGACAAGTGGAGCCTCCGCCAGGCGCTCAACCACGTCACGGACTCCGAGCGGGTGTTCGTCTTCCGCGCCTTCTGGTTCGGCCGCGGCTTCGACGGCCCGCTGGCGGGCTTCGACCAGGAGATCAGCGCCGGCGCGGCCCGGGCCGACGAGATCTCCTGGGCCCGCCACGTGGAGGAATTCCGGTCGGTCCGCCAGGCGACCCTGACCTTCTTCCGCAATCTGCCGTCCGAGGCCTGGATGCGGAGCGGCGTCGCCAGCGACAACCCCGTCACCGTGAGAGCCCTGGCCTACATCATCGCCGGGCACGCCGCGCACCACGCCGCGATCCTCCGCGAGCGGTATCTCTAGAGAACGAGCCTTGCGTCCCCTGTTTCTGGGGGAGCAATGCATGATTGCGAATATTCTTCCGGTGCGGTATCTTTCCTGAAGCCCTGATGTCCGGGTCGTCCTGCGGCTTACCTGGCCCCGATCTTGCCTCTCTGTGTCGTAGCGCGACTTGGGCGAGCCGTATCTCGCCGGGAGACCCAACATGTCCCAAGGACGCTTTCAGAGCTTGCAGGACCCGGAGACTCTCCGTTTGTTCATCGAGAACCTGCGCGAGGGTGTCTATATTACAAATGAAGCGGGGGAGATCCTCGACGCCAACCCGGCGTGCCTGGAGATCCTCGGCGTCACCTCGGTCGAGGAGCTGCGGAGCCACCGGGCCCAGGATCTCTTCGCCGATCCCGCGCAGCGCGCCCAGGAGATGGCTCTCCTGGCCCGCGAGGGGGAGGTGCGGGAGCTCGAGCTCATCCTCCGCCGGCCGGACGGCGAGGAGCGGACGGTGCTCGACAGTTGCCATGCGATACGCGACGCCGAGACCGGCCAGTTGCTCTATCACGGCATCCTGATCGACATCTCGGGGCGCAAGCAGCTCGAGAGCCGGTTCCACGAGGCGAGCCTGCGCGATCCCCTGACCGGCTGTTACAACCGGCGCTTCCTGGGCGAGGTCCAGAAGCGGCTGAGCTCCTTCGAGACCTGGGGGACGATCGTCGTCGACGTCGACAACTTCAAGGAGTTCAACGACGACTT
>Ga0308175_100001089_pt1 | contig 18047 bp, 18 predicted proteins | sample PhyCR1_3_FD_203893 | JGI IMG/M metagenome (GOLD analysis project Ga0308175, IMG submission 203893) | Soil microbial communities from UC Gill Tract Community Farm, Albany, California, United States - DLSLS.C.R1 | ecosystem: Environmental > Terrestrial > Soil > Agricultural land | place: USA...
ATCGTCTCCTTTTTCGTGGCGTGGGCCGTGATTGCTGCGTTTTTAGCGTTCGTCAAACAACATACCCTGTCCAGTTTCGCCTATTATCGAATCGCGCTTGGTATCATCGTGTTGATTATGTTTTACTAGCACTCATCGCGCGCATGAAGAGGACGACGATGGCCGAGACTTCCCTCGATACGGTGAAGGTATTTGACACCTGGGTTAACGGCAAGCAAGGCAGACTGCACTTTGATGTCATGACCACGGATGAGGCGACTGCGTTAAGACTTGCGAAACAACATCTTGCCACCATCGGTGAAGCCGATGCTGCGGTTACCGCCAAGGAATGCCAGTTCTGCCATAGTGAACCGCTTGTATTTTTCTCAGTTGAGCAACAACGTCAGCTCAAAGAGCATGGCGGCTTCATAGTAATTTACCGGCCTAATCGCGACGGGCTATGCTGCACTGGCTAATTCTCTACTGATCTTCAAACTCCATCGCTTTTCAGTCTTATTTCCACTTCGTACGTACGCGCGACGCTACGTACCCTCTCCATAGTAACTCTACGAGTTTCCTTTTTATGAAATGGGTGTAGGATAAGAGGCAATTAAAGATAGGACGTGGCGCACACTTCGTGTAATCCGAGAGGAGACGCTATGGATCATGTCGTGATAGACCCGCGTGGCTATTGGGCCCATACCGGTGAAGCTGAATTGATCGCCCGGCTTGCAGTCCGTGTCGAGCGGGCACGGTGGCAGGTCGTGTTGGCGAAGCATCTCCCCACGGAAACATGCCGGCTTGTGAATCAAGAAGTCTTGTCCGCGAATCCCGACCAGTTCCACCATACCGCTATCAAGGAGGCTATTCATGAAGACCAATGACCCGGATCGATGCGCTGCCGGTCATGATATTGAACGTTACGGGCACCGCGCTGTCGTTCAATGTCAAAGCTCCATCAATCATGAGGGTAAGCACTCTTTTGAAGAAGACCATTACATGATTCAATGGCGTGAAGACGAAACGACCTCCAAGAAAAAGAACGTCATGCCGACGCAAATCCTCGTGGTCGATGACAATCCAATGGTCCTCGAAGCCCTCGCAGAAACTCTCCGCATCAACATATCGAACGTCGAAGTCAACCTGTGCCTCTCCGCACACCGGGCTTGTGAGGCCATCGCGAACTTCGAGTACCATCTGATTATCGTCGACCAATGCATGCCTGAAATGAATGGGACAGAATTCATCACTCGCATTCGATCCATTCGTCCAACGCTTCCGATCTTATTAATGTCCGGCTACAGCAATGATAGGCTCGGATCGAACGCGATTGAAATGGGGGCCAATGGATTTTTATCGAAGCCGTTGGACGGAAAGACATTGAAATCTACAGTGCTAAAGGCGCTCGAAACAGCGAGCCGCAACCTGGACTATGTTGCCGGTTGAGTAAAGATCCAACGTCTGTCGTTTATTACCGAGGAACGCAGCGGGTAAACACGACGCGCTACGGGCGCTCTTGTTGCAGTACTCCCTCTTCTTCTTTCTTTTCCAGCGCGAAGTGAAGAATGAGGAAGAAGACGCCGACGCTGATGGCCGCGTCAGCCACGTTGAAGGCGGGCCAATGATAGCCATTGACATAGAAGTCTAAAAAATCGATCACTTCTCCAAAGCGAACGCGGTCCAATAAATTGCCGATCGCGCCCCCGAGAATCCCCGCAATGCTCAATTGCCCCACCCAATCGTCTTGACGCAGGCGATAGAAAATCATGCCGAGCAATCCCAACGCAAACACCGACGTCAACCCGAAGAAGACCAGCCGGAACGTCTGACCGCTGGAGGCCAACAGCCCAAACGCCGCGCCTGGATTGCGAATGTATGTGAGACTGAAAAATTCAGCGACTACAGGAATCGATTCATGCAGCCGCATGGTCTGCATGATCTGCACCTTACTGACTTGATCCAACGCCACAGTCGACAAGCTGATGAGCGCAAGAATCAGGTAACGGCCATTCCTGCTCATCACCGAATCGCCTCAAGGCATCGGTCGCAGAGTGTCGGATGCTCCTTGTCCATCCCTACCGCTTCGCGGTAATTCCAGCAGCGTTCGCATTTTTGAGTAGCCGCCTTGATCACTTCAACCCCAAACCCATCGCTGAGATCCCGCATCAACATTTCAGGAACATGGTCAACGCTGCGCAATTCAACTTGAGAAACAATAAAAAGGCTTGGAAGAAAAGCCTCGTAGGGCTTTAGCACATCGTACATTGCTGGATTAGTTTTGGAAGCATGAACAATGACTTTAGCCTCTAATGAAGACCCAATTAATTTTTCTCGCCGCTTTTCTTCAAGGCGAGACTGAACGACAATTCGCAAAATTAGTAGATCTTCCCATCTTTGTTCTAGATCCGGATCATTCCACTTCGGTTCGGAACATGGGAATGAAGCAAGGTGAACGCTCGCTTGCTTACTATTATCTTGTACACTAGGCAACATTCGCCAGATTTCCTCGGCCGTGAAACTCAGAATCGGCGCCATCAGCTTGGTCAATGCCACGACAATCTCAAGTAACACGGTTTGCGAACCACGGCGGAGCGGCGAATCTTTGTGAAACGTATAAAGACGGTCCTTCAAAATGTCCAAATAGATCGCGCTCATGTCGACTGAACAAAAATTATTCAGCGCATGGAAAATCGAATGGAATTCGAACTCCTCATAGGCGTGTGTCACACGAGGGATCAGTTCGCCCAAGCGCATGAGCGCCCAGCGGTCCAATTCCGGCAAGCGATCATACGGAACGGTATGAACCGCCGGATCGAAATCATAGAGATTGCTCAGCAAGAACCTGCACGTGTTCCGGATCTTCCGATACGCCTCGATGAGCTGGTTCAAGATCTCGTTTGAGATGCGAAGGTCTTCGCGATAGTCTTGCGCGGAGACCCACAGGCGCAAAATTTCGGCGCCCGATTGCTTGATCACGTCTTGAGGCGCGACGACATTGCCGGCTGACTTCGACATTTTCTTGCCTTGACCGTCGAGCACAAAGCCGTGTGTCAGAACGGCGTCGTACGGGGCGCGGTCGTCCGTCGTCACACCGGCCAGCAGCGCACTATGAAACCACCCTCGGTGCTGATCCGATCCTTCGAGGTATAGGGCAGCAGGCCACCACTGCCGCGGCTTGAGCACAGCCGCATAGCTAACGCCCGATTCAAACCAGACATCGAGAATGTCTTTTTCCTTTTCAAATGAGGTGTTGCCACACGTCGCACACGTGGTTCCAGCAGGAATCAGCTCGGCCGCTGATTTCTGAAACCAAAGGTCAGCCCCTTGTGTGGCGACGAGATCTGCGACATGCGCAATCACTTTCGGGCTCGCCAATACCGTCCGGCATTCCGCACAGGTGAAGCCTGGAATCGGAACGCCCCACACACGTTGACGAGAGACGCACCAATCGGGACGACTGGCAATCATACCGCCAATGCGGTCTTTGCCCCATGACGGGATCCATCGCACGTTCTGTTCGATCTGCTCCATTGCCTTCTCACGTAGCTGATTAGTCTCCATCGAGATGAACCATTGCTCCGTCGCACGGAAAATGACCGGGTTCTTGCAACGCCAGCAGTGGGGATAGGAATGCGTGATCGATCCATGGCCAAGGAGCCGACCCGAGGCTTTCAATGATTCCACGATGCCGGGATTGGCCTTAAAGACGTGCTGTCCGACGAAGTCGGGAACGGCCTCGGTGAATCGTCCGGCGTTATCGACTGGAGCGAGAATTTCCAGCCGCTCTCCTGGCGTCGCCGAGGCGTTATGCGCGAGCACCAACACATAATCTTCTTGCCCGTGGCCGGGCGCAATGTGGACACAGCCCGTGCCTTGATCGAGTGTGACGAAATCGCCGAGCAAGACTGGGGACAGTCCTTTTGTGAGTGGACGTTGTGTCTCCAGTTGTTCGAATCCTTCACGTCCTTTTTTTGTACCAAGAATTGAATACGTCTGAAATGAACATGCTTTCGCAACGGATTCAACCAGTGAGTTGGCGATGATGAACACCTCCGTGCCGACTTTCACGAAAGCATAATCGATATCGGGATGCAGGCAGACTGCTTGATTGGCCGGAAGTGTCCAGGGAGTCGTCGTCCAGATCACCACTGAGACGGAAGTTACATCGGCGGGAAACGGCACATGAAAGATAGTGTCGCTTACGATGCTTGGAGATTGAGCGACGGGGAACTTCACATAGATCGACGGCGATGTATGATCCTCATACTCAACTTCAGCCTCAGCTAACGCCGTCTGATCGTAGGTGCACCACAAGACAGGCTTGAGTCCTTTGTAGACGCCGCCCTTTTCGACGAACGCGCCGAATTCGCGCAGAATCGTCGCCTCATACGCCGGATTCATGGTGAGATACGGATGTTCCCAGTCGCCCAGCACACCCAACCGCTTAAATTCGTCGCGCTGGATCGTGACGTACTTTTCGGCGTACTCTCGGCACAGCTTGCGAATAGCGAGAATATCGAGATGATTTTTCTTCTCTCCCAGTTCCTTGAGCACCTGGTGTTCGATCGGTAACCCATGGCAATCCCATCCAGGTACATACGGCACATGAAAGCCGGCCATCGTCTTCGACTTGACGATGATGTCTTTCAAAATCTTGTTGAGGGCGTGACCAATATGGATCCGCCCGTTCGCATACGGCGGGCCATCATGGAGCACGTAGAGCGGCCGGCCATTTCCAGCCTGTTGGAGGCGCTCGTATAACCGCTCCTGCTCCCACCAGGCAAGCATCTCCGGTTCCCGCTGCGGCAGATTGGCCTTCATCGGGAAATCGGTGCGAGGCAAATTAAGCGTGGGTTTGTAATCCATCAGGTTGTAGTTAATCTAGCGCGCGGCGTTCTGCAAGAAGATTTTTTGGCTGAAGTGAGGATGGTCAGATGATCGCTGCCTATTTAACTGACCGCCATCATACGATCCAAGGCGATCTTTGCCCAGGCCTTCTCATCGTCCGGCACGACAATGCGGTTGACGACGTGCCCTTCGGCCAGGTTCTCCATCGCCCAGCAAAGGTGGGGAGCGTCAATACGAAACATCGTGGCACATTGGCAGACCGTGGAAGAGAGGAAAAAGATCCGCTTATCGGACTGCATCCGCTTAAGACGATTGACCAGATTCAACTCTGTTCCCACGGCCCAGATCGTACCCGACGGCGCAGCGCTGACCGTTTGAATGATAAATTCCGTCGAGCCGACGAGATCCGCCTTGTTCACGACATTCTCGTGGCATTCCGGATGCACGATCACGTTCCCATCGGGATATTGCTTCCGAAAATAATCCACGTGCGCCGGCTGGAACATTTGATGGACGCTGCAGTGACCTTTCCATAAAATCAGTCGTGCGCGCTTGATGGCCTCAACCGTATTCCCGCCGTTCGGCATGTACGGATCCCATACAATCATTTGGTCGCGCGGTATGCCCATTTTATTGGCGGTATTGCGACCAAGATGTTCGTCAGGGAAGAATAAGATCTTTTCCCGTCTCGACCAGCCCCATTCAATGACCGCACGGGCATTGGACGAAGTGCAGGTAATCCCACCATGTTCCCCACAAAAAGCTTTGAGCACCGCCGCGGAATTGACGTAGACCGCCGGCATGACGGTGTCTTCGACAGGCAGAATCCGCGCAAGCGTCTCCCAACATTGCTCAACTTGTTCAATCGCAGCCATGTCGGCCATCGAACAGCCGGCAGCAAGGTCCGGAAGAATCACGGTTTGCTGTGACCGGCTCAGGATATCGGCGGTTTCGGCCATGAAATGCACGCCGCAAAAAATAATATTCGGTCGCTGGGCATGCTGCGCGGCGAGCTTGGATAGCATGAGCGAATCGCCGCGGAGGTCCGCATGTTCGATAACTTCATCGCGCTGGTAATTGTGTCCGAGGACCAGTACGTTATCACCAAGGGCGCGCTTCGCTGCCGCCGTGCGGGCAAACAACTCCTCCGCCGACACCTGTTGATAGTCGGTCAGCTGAAGTTCCTTCGTCTCAAGCGCTTTCATCGCCAATCGGTTCTCCCGTTACATAGCGGCACAGCAAGCAATTGTACGATACGCCCTTTCTACAATCAATGAATCTTCCGGCCTAGTTCCTACGGTCATAGGCCGAAATGCCCAATTGACACAGGGAAAAACCAGGGTGTAGGATCGCTTTTAGCTAGGGGGGCCTGGGTTTCGTTACACGTTATTCGTGAATCGTTAATCGCGGGAATTCTCGCTCTTGCGTTTAACGTTGAACGGGTAACGAATAACGTCCCAACAGAGGCTGAGAGTCCGAATGGACAACCCTCAGAACCTGACCTGGATAATGCCAGCGTAGGGAAGCGGACAGCTTTGGAACACCAAGCCGCACCCTAATCCTGGTGCGGCTTTTTTGTTTGGACAACCGGAGGACCTCATGAGCCATCCACAGCCCTCGGACAACGGCGGAGAGACCGCGAACGGAAACGGTAGAGGTCAAACCAATGCGAACGGCCATCATACCGTCGATACCACACTGACCACCGCTCCGTTTCCCGCGTCTCGTAAAGTGTACATGGATGGAACATTGCCGGGAGTCCGAGTCGCGATGCGTGAGATTACGCTCACGCCAACAAAGACGGCCAATGGAGGACCTGCAGTCGAGAACCGATCGCTCACTGTCTATGACACATCTGGCCCCTACACGGCTCCGGACGTCACGATCGATATACGTGCCGGGCTTGCCGCCCATCGACTGAAGTGGATTCTGGACCGCCAGGATGTTCACGAGCTACCGAGCGTCACGTCAGAATACGGGCGGATGCGAGCGTCCGATCCCAAACTGGCTGACTTAAGATTTCAGCACATTCGGAAGCCGCTCCGGGCCAAGGCCGGACACAACGTCAGTCAAATGCATTATGCCCGCAAGGGAAGGATCACACCGGAGATGGAATACATCGCCATACGGGAGAATCAACGCCGTGAGATGGGACGCGATCTGATTGCCGGCAACAATAGCCATGGAGGCGGGGTTGCGCAGCATCCGGGGCAGGCCTGGGGCGCTCGCATTCCGTCAACGATTACGCCGGAATTTGTGCGCGAAGAGGTCGCGCGGGGCCGGGCGATCATTCCTGCCAATATCAATCATCCGGAAAGCGAGCCGATGATCATCGGCCGTAACTTCTTGGTGAAGATCAACGCGAATATCGGCAACTCCGCCATCGCGTCGTCCATCGAGGAAGAAGTCGATAAGATGATCTGGTCCATCCGCTGGGGCGGAGACACGGTCATGGACCTGTCCACCGGCAAGAACATTCATGAGACGCGCGAGTGGATTCTCCGCAACTCTCCGGTCCCCATCGGAACCGTGCCGATTTATCAGGCCCTCGAAAAGGTCGGTGGAAAGGCAGAAGACCTCACCTGGGCCATCTTCCGGGACACCCTCATCGAGCAAGCGGAGCAGGGCGTGGATTACTTTACGATTCATGCCGGCGTGCGATTGCCGTACGTTCCGATGACTGCCCATCGGATGACGGGCATCGTCTCGCGGGGAGGGTCGATTCATGCGAAATGGTGTCTTGCGCATCATCAAGAAAATTTTGCTTACACGCACTTCGAAGAGATCTGCGAGATCATGAAGGCCTACGATGTTTCTTTTAGCCTAGGAGATGGCTTACGCCCGGGGTCGATTGCCGACGCCAACGATGCCGCCCAATTCGCCGAACTTGAGACTTTGGGCGAGCTGACGAAAATTGCCTGGCGCCACGACGTGCAAGTGATGATTGAAGGGCCCGGCCATGTCCCCATGCATCTGATTCAGGTCAACATGGAAAAGCAACTGAAAGAGTGCGACGAAGCGCCGTTCTATACGCTGGGCCCGCTGACCACGGACATTGCCCCCGGATACGATCACATTACGTCAGGCATCGGAGCAGCGATGATCGGATGGTATGGGTGTGCGATGCTCTGCTACGTCACGCCAAAAGAGCATCTCGGCCTGCCCAACCGGGAAGACGTGAAGGTCGGCGTGATTACCTATAAGATAGCCGCGCACGCAGCCGATTTAGCCAAGGGACATCCCGGGGCGCAAGCGCGTGACAATGCGCTCTCCAAGGCTCGATTCGAATTTCGGTGGGAAGACCAATTCAATCTATCACTCGATCCGGATACGGCCCGGACGTTCCACGATGCAACGCTGCCCGATAACGCAGCCAAGGTGGCGCATTTCTGCTCCATGTGCGGCCCACATTTCTGTTCCATGAAAATCACGCAGGATGTTCGAGACTATGCTATCCAGAAACAACTAGATGAACAGCGCGCACTTGAAGTCGGCATGGAAGAAAAGTCAGAAGAGTTCAAAAAGTCCGGTGCAGAGATTTATCTGTGATCTTTAGGTGGAGGCTGCTCAAAAAGCCGATCCAACAAGGCCGCAGACGAAGAAAGCACCGGAGGCGTACCCTCTGGGGTACGTTGAGGATGCTTTAGAGGTGAGAACGCAGTTGGACGGCTTTTTCAGCAGCCGCTGAATGAGGAACGACGATGGATAGACCCAGACCCGCTCCATTAAGAGAGCGCGACATCACTCGCCAAATCGCCCGGGAGTGGTACAAAGAATTCGATCAACTGATCGAAAGCGACGTGATCATTGTCGGCGCGGGGCCGTCCGGTCTCATTTGCGCCCGTGATCTCGCCACGATGGGGTTCCGCACGCTCGTCATCGAGCAATCACTTGCCTTAGGTGGCGGCTTCTGGTCCGGCGGCTATCTCATGAACAAAGCTACGATTTGCGCGCCCGCGAATGAAATTCTGAATGAACTCAACGTCCCGTGCAAGCAGATCAAAGAATGTGACGGCATGTACATCGTCGATCCGCCCCATGCGACCGGCGCATTAATCGCCGGCGCGTATCAGGCCGGGGCGAAGATCATGAATCTCACACGCGTGGTCGACCTCATCTTGCGGCGAGACGGGATCTTAGAAGGTGTCGTCGTCAATAATACGACGGCCGAAATGGCCGGACACGATATTATCCATGTCGATCCTATTGCGCTGGAGAGTAAAATAGTGGTGGATGCTACCGGGCACGATGCGGTCGTCGTAAATCTTTTGCACCGCCGAAATCTGTACAAGGCGGTTCCCGGCAATGGCGCGATGTGGGTATCACGCTCCGAGGAAGACGTGATGGATCATACCGGCGAGGTCTATCCCAACTGCTTCGTCATCGGACTCGCCGTCTCGGCCGTGCACGGGACGCCGCGTATGGGTCCAGCCTTCGGCTCGATGTTGCTATCCGGCCGTTACGGAGCGGAACTGATTAAAAAGAAATTGAAGCAAGAATGACTAAGCAAAGTTCAATACTTCTTCATGAAGTCTTCAGGCTGCACAAGGCAGCCAACAAGGCCGCAGGCGAAGTCACAGCCGGAGGCGTAGCCTCTGGGCTACGTTGAGGACGGTGACGAGACGAGAACGCAGTGGGATGCCTTTTTCAGCAGCCTGATTTATGGATATTCAAGATTTTCTCATTCAAGGTGAAGGCAGCGTCGAAGATAAGAAAGAAGCGTGGAGCTATTTTCAGCAGGCCTATGAACATCAGATGAAGGGCGAACTGGAAGAGGCCGTGAATCTCTATAAGCAATCGATTGGGAGTCACCCGACGGCGGAAGCCTATACCTTCTTAGGCTGGACCTACAGTTTCATGGGTCGCCTCGATGACGCCATCGAAGAATGCCATCATGCCATTCAAGTCGATCCTGAGTTTGGAAATCCCTATAACGACATCGGCGCCTATTTGATTGAGAAGGGCGAGTACGACGAAGCGATTCCCTGGTTTGAAAAGGCGTTACAAGCCAGACGCTATGAGAGCCCGGCGTTCCCGCATCTCAATCTGGGACGTGTGTACGAGCGCAAAGGACAATGGTCGGAAGCCATCGATTGCTATAAGAAGGCGCTGACGCTCAACCCGAATTATACGTTGGCGAAGAAGGCGCTAGGCCGCGTCATCAGCATGTTGAATTAGCGGTTGTTGAAAATGTACGCCAGCTGCGTTCTCGTCTCGCAAGCGTCCTCAACGTACCCCGGAGGGTACGCCTGCTTCGCCTGCGGCCTTGCTGACGACCATTTTGAACAACCGCTCAACTGTCTTCATGGAAAATAACGATAAAAAAACGATACTTGTGGCGGTGACTGATATCTTCTTCTATACGAAGATTCGGGATGCGTTGCTCCCTCACGGTTATCTATTAGAGCGGGCTCGGACGCAGGAGGAGTTTTCGGATAAACTTGGCAAGTTGGCGCCATCGGTCATTCTCCTGAACATGAATGATGAGAAGGTGGATGGTTTTGACGCGCTTCGCCGAGCGCATGAGACGCAAGCTACGGCATCCATCCCAACCCTGGCGTACGCCAATCATGAAGAGGTGGACACGTGGAGGAAGGCCAAAGAATTAGGGGTCACCAAGATCGTCTCTCGAAACGAATTTTCAGCGCGGACCCTAGGATTAGTGGAGGACCTGTTGGCGATCAGCAATCAGCCGTCAGCAATGAGCGCTGACAAAACTCTTCCAGACTAAAGAATCTACGAACCTTGTTCTTCACTTCATCACTAAGCAAAAAGCTGACGGCTTCTGGGGCTACTCAATGAAACGCTTACGGCTTCACGACCCGCATGTAAAACTCGGAGCCATGTTCCAAGATGTGACGGGATGGGACGTTCCCCGACATTACGGCGATTCCGTGTCAGAACATACGGCTGTAAGAAATAAAGTCGGCATCGCCGACCTGTCTCATCGTGGCAAGCTTCGCGTAACGGGTGACGATCGCGTGAAATGGCTGCAGAGTATTATCAGCAACGACATTCTTCCATTGACGCCAGGGCATGGCGTTTGTTCCAGTTTTCTCACGCATAAGGGCAAGATGCTCTCGTATTTTCGCGTATACGCGCTCCCCGATTCACTCATGGTCGAAGATGTCGGGGAGATTGGCGAGGCGACCTATCAAGCGTTCCGTAAATTTCTCTTGTACGGCACGAAAGCCAAAATGGAAAACGGCGCGGAGTCTTGGGGCCTTCTCCTCATCAGCGGCCCTCAAGCTCCTACGCTGATCCAGGCGGCATTTGGGTGCGATGTCAGCGAATTGCAGTCATTGGCATTTCTCACGCAGGACATTGACAGTCACCAAGCGCTGCTCATGCGGACAGAGGAAACCGGTGAAATAGATATCGAGATCCTGATTCCGGCAGACGGACTCATAGCGGCCTGGGAACGACTGTGGACTGTAGGGGGACCGATGGGGCTGAAGCCGTTTGGGACCGAGGCACGTGAAATGCTTCGGCTCGAAGCCGGGTTACCGCAGGCTGGAGCCGAGCTGACGGAAGAAATTGTTCCACCGGAAGCCAATCTCGAAGGCAAGGCCTTCAGTCTCAGCAAAGGCTGTTATCCAGGCCAGGAAGTTGTGGCTCGAATGGACACCTATGGAAGTCTCCGCCGCCGAATGGTCGGCCTTGTCCTGCTTGATCCGGTCATTCCCCAAAGGGGCTCCAAACTGTTTAGCGGGGAACGTGAGGTGGGATGGATTAGTAGCGCGGCCCACTCACCGTCCTTCGGCTGCTCCATCGCCTTGGGCTTTCCCTTGCGCGACTTCACCAACCCCGGCACGATCTTGACGGTCGACATCGACGGACAGCGGTATGATGCCACCGTCCGTCCTCTGCCCTTGTATCAAGGATAAAAAGGGGTAGAGGGATTCAGGGATAAGGCGTCAACAGATACCCTGCCCCTCACCCCATTCCACTACCGCTCCGGGTGGCGCGCATTCGCCACCGCCTCGGCAAACGTGAGCAGGCTCTTTCGCTCGTCGTTATCCAATGCCAGCAGCAAGTGCGTTTCATCCGCGTGCATGAGCCGAAGACTGAGAAACGGCTCTTCTCGTCGCTTTTCCCTATTTTCCCAGACGGCATCGATGATCTGGATTTTATCCAAGTCATTGACCGATACAATGTCGTAGCGAAAATACGAATCGCCGACCACCATGTCGTACACGACCTTTCCACCGGTCAATACGAGGACGTTAAATCGTCCTTGATCCTCATAGCCTTCCGGCAAAAAACGATTCAAGTGCACCAACATGATCTTCCGCGTGCCCAGCGCTTTCTGAATGTTTTCCCGGAGGGCGGTGTAATCGATCTGCAACGCTTTTTCATCAGGATTGGTCGCGGACGCCGCTGCATTTTCAACCTGCTTCCAGAAATCTTCGACTGTCATCGCACCTGCCATGTCTGTCTCCTTCCATCCACTATATGCCGATACCATCAGATCATAATCGTTTCAGATGACACACCAAATAGGTTGCTACGGTACCTGTGAGGCGTTGCAGAATGCAAGGGGTTTATCGTCGGGGCAACGCTCGCGCCTGAATTGTGCGTTCGAAACGAGGCGCACCCGATTCGTCGATAACGGCCAGCCGTAAGGTGGTCCCCTCGACGGTGACGACGCCGAAGTTAGAAAAGCCGCCTTCGCTGTAGATATTGGTCGGCTTTAAGTCCGTATTGGGCTGGACCGGTCGGCCATAGGCCGCCGAGAGAGGACCGCAAATAAACTCATAAAAGTCCGTCGCGCCGTCTCCGTCCGGATCATAGTCATTCACCTGCGCATAATGCACATCTCCGGCGAGCCAGACAATATTGGAAACTTGGCGGGCCAGCAGCGTATCGACGATGCCGCGTAGTTCGGTCAGAAACCCAGTGCCATCCGCGCCTCGCGCCCAACTGTCGTTGCCAGGTAGGAGCAGCGTTCCTCCTTTCTGGTCGGAGAGAGGCACGCTCGTCGCCACAAATTTCCATGTGGCTGTAGAATGGCTCAGTTCGTCCACCAACCAGGTACGCTGTGCGCTCCCAAGCATGGTCTTATTTGGCCCATCCTTCTGGCCATTGGAGCTGCGGTATTGCCGAGTGTCCAAAATGAATATTTCTGCATCGGCCCCCCAGCGAAACTTCCGATAGAGACGATGCGGATCGGCCTTTGGTGTCCCGACCGGCCAATATTCCATGAACGCCTGGCGTCCTATGGGCATCAGCGGATCGATCGGACCTGAAAAGTTATTGCGAACTTCGTGATCATCCCAGATCGCATACACCGGCGTGGCGGCAAAGAAGCGCTGCAGAGCGGCATCCTCACGTTGATACCGATGTTTGGCGCGATACTCATCCAGCATCGAGGCGGTAAATTCGCTCCCAGGCGCATTCGGAGGCGACGGACACCGATCGTCGCTGTAGATGGTGTCGCCCAGGAAAATCATGAAATGTGGCTGGTGGCGACGCATCTCATCAAAGATCGCATAGCCTGACGGCGTTCGACGGCAGCGTTGCTGGCCTCCCAAATCACCACTCCATACGAACGTCATCGGCTTGGCTTGATCGTCTGACGGCGCTGTGCCAAATCGACCTTCCGCAGCCGACGTTGTCTGCAGCCGGTCAATAGACTCACTGGACACATTCGATGATCCCGTCCGTATCGCATACCGATAGGTGGTTCCAGGCCTCAAGCCATCGAGCAGGACCGTGGCCGTATAGTCCTGCTCCTTCGTTGTCTCGATGGGAGCAGATCGGAATGATTGACCCCCATCCGTCCATTCCACTTGAGCGGTCGACGCCGCATGCGTCCGAAACCAGACTCGCGCAGAATGGCTCGTGACCTCACCCGTCGCTGCTCCGTGTTTCAGAAGAGAATCATTGGATACTTCGGCAAATGGACTGCCAGGCGGCAATCCTGGACGATAAGACGGCTCGCATCCGAGACTTCCTGTAAGAAGGACAAAGCAGACCGCGATTGAAAACCGACTTTGAATCATGAGTAAGGTTCCATACCTCAACTGTTCTCTCCTGATCAAACTATCGCTTCTTGCTGTCTGGAAAATAAGTGATCGCGCGGAGTACCCCTTGCAACCATGAGAGGCGGTCCGGCATACTATTTCTGACATTCGTTTTGGAAAGGAACAGATCTTTATGAGCGATGAACGTTGTTTAATTGAAGGGTGCACCGTGCCGGCTTACGCGCCAGGCGGAACCGCATCCTTGTGTAAAGAACATTTCATCAATTTCGTCACGTGGCGACGGCGCCGTGGTCCCGTCATGTTTACGAAATACGCCGGCATGACCATGAACGAGCGCGACACCATCGTCGCCGAATGGCGAAAAGCCGTCACGGCATCCGAGTAGCATTAATTTAGTCCTATCTCTGTAGAAAACAATCTCTTCTCCCTAGACGCTAGCATATTCCGATCCTGCGAGCTTTAGGAGCTAATCCCAATTCGCTTCTCTTTCATCCAACACTCTACAAATAGTAGAGGGCGGCAGATTCGCCCTCACAGCGCCCATCGAGCGAGCACCTTCTTAGCGTGCGCGCTCTGGGAGCACAAAGGGCAACCCGCCGCCCTCCGTACCACTCACCCCATCACCGGCGACCCGTGATGATGAATGAGATACCAACGCCCCTCAATCCGCTCATAGAGATTCGTCGCGAGAATCTGACTCTCCTGAGTCGCCTCTCCTTGATGACTGGTGATGTTCTCCACGCAGATCACCCAGGCCACGTCGCCCGCCACCTGGACCAAAATATCCGCCAGCTCAAATTTCATGGAAAAGGTGTTGTTGAAGATCAACACCCATGAGTCGCGCACGGCCGGCCAGCCTACTCGATGTGTCCAACCGGGATGAATGCACGTGACATAGTCTTGCTTCGCCCAGATCTGATCCATCCGCGCGATATCGAGATGCTCAAAGGCTTCATAAAATTCTTGATTCGCCCGTGTGACTTCTTCAATACGTTCTTGAATCATACGGCTCCTTATTAATCGCGGCGCTATCATACTCCAAATAGATCATCCGTTGCATGATGTTGATTGAAGCGGCGTTGAAGCATCGAGACAGCCGAGTTTAAGATACACCATGTCTTGGATCAGTCGCGTGATCCCATTTATCCCACACTCCTTGATTCGTCATCCCCATGCGATGACGCTTGCGCCCCGGTGGTGGCCACGGCATGGGCTCTTGCGAGGAATCCCGACTGAACCTCGGTTATTCACTGTCGCGCCAAACACTCGAATCTTGGGATACTGCCACTGGCAGCGTGAGCCCACGCGGTCTCCGACGCTGATTGTCATCCACGGACTGGAAGGATGCAGCGAGTCGCACTATATGCGTGGGATTGCGACGAAGGCCTGGCGCGCCGGCTTTAATGCGATACGCATCAATCAACGCAACTGCGGGGGCACGGAGCATGAGGCGCCGACGCTGTACCATAGCGGTCTCAGCGGAGATCTTCTGGCGATTGCGACTGAGCTGGCCGAGAAAGATGGGCTTGACAGACTGTGGTTCGCCGGCTATTCGATGGGCGGAAACTTGGTCTTACGAATGGCGGGAGAGATGGGCGCGTCCTTTCCACCTCTCCAGGGCGCGATGGCGGTCTGCCCGAATATCGACCCAGCTGCCTGCGTCACTGCACTGGAGGAGCGGAGGAATTGGATCTATCATCGTCACTTCTTACGCAGCATGCAGGCCCGGCTCTTGCGTAAGGCGGCTCTATTTCCTGGCCGCTTCGACGTCACCGGCCTTTCATCTATTCGGAGTTTGCGTGCGTTCGATGATGCCTATACGGCGCCCGATGGAGGATTTCTCAACGCGGCCGACTATTATGAGCGGGTCGGCGCTCGCCATGTCCTTGAACGGATTGCGGTACCGACTCTGATTCTGACGGCTCAAGATGACCCCTTTATTCCGTATCGGATCTTTAGCACGCCCACGTTCGGCAGAAATCCATCGATTCATTTCATCGCGCCACAACACGGGGGTCATTGCGGGTTTCTCCAACGTCCACGCTCGGGCGAAGATGTGTTTTGGGCTGAGAATCGGCTGATTGAGTTCATGCAAGCGGGAGTGCGCGTCTAGATACGAGAACCGACGAGGCCACGAAACCGAAGCAGCTACAGCGGGCGCATGGTGTCGCCGACGCGTCGCCGGCCGTGAGGGTATGCCGCCACCATTTTTTGCCGCTGCTCGGAGGACAGCACGGCCTCCGCGGCTTGCAGCGTCTTGAGGCCTTCCAAACGAACGGTGGTCTGAGCCCGCTCTGAATTCCTCAACGCCGCTTCGATGTCCGCATGGGGCGTCTGATCGTCCTGGGCCAACGTCTGAATATGCAACTCAGCGACCATAAATTCGGCTTCGCAGGCGAGACGAGCCTCCTCGTATTCGATCAGCAGCGATTCCAGTTTCGAGGTCTGTTCTTTGGAGAGTTCAAATTCTTTCTTTCTATTCAGCAATGACTGGAGCATGTTCAGCACGAATTCGTTATTTTCATTGTCTGTATGGCTGGACTCACCAGTCGTATCTAAAACTTCCCGAACTTTCGGAAGTAGCGTTTCCGGACTGAGGGGCTTCTGAACAAAGGACGATCCCTCTTCAAGGATCTTTTCATCCAAAAGAACTTCTTTGGGATAGCCGGAAATGTAGAGAATCTTCATATCCGGTCGCAACAATTCTAGCCGGCGACCTAGCTCTCGACCATTGATTCCCGGCATCATGACATCGGCAATCATCAAATGGATGGTCCCTCGATGCCGTCCCGACGCCATCAAGGCGCCGCTATTAAATTGCGCATCCAACACATTGTAGCCCTTCATCTTCAAGGTTTCCCGAATCAGGGCTCGCACGTTATTGTCGTCATCTACAACGAGAATCGTTTCCGTCCCGGTCGGTAATCGCTCAAATGCGCTTTTCGCGGTTTCCGTTCTCACGTGCTTCGTCTCCTTAGCAAGATCCTTATGAGTATAATCAATCCTTGTAATTTTGCTAGTAAAAAGCGAGGAGAGCCATAGGAACGGAAGAGCCTTTACAAGGAAAGTTTCATGGGTGCCATATGCTTAGGCAACCTTCACATCGGAGGTGCAATGCGAGCACCGGGTTGCCTTTAAGGGAATCTCAGATAAACAGTAGGGGCAAGGCTTGGTCGACGGAGGCGCGGGCGGCGCGTCCGGTTTCTTGAATCGATTGACTTGCTTCACGACCATAAAAATCACAAACGCCACGATGACAAAGTCCAGGATCGTCTGCAGGAAGACTCCGTAGTTGATGGTGGGCGCTCCCGCCGCTTTGGCTGCCGCCAGAGAGGGGAACGGCTGCCCTGCGAGGTTAATGAACAAGCTGGAAAAGTCCACCTTCCCCATCAGCATGCCGATCGGCGGCATTAAGATATCGCTCACCATTGAGCTGATGATTTTGCCGAATGCCGCGCCAATGATGATTCCAATTGCCATGTCGAGAACATTTCCCTTCATGGCGAATTCTTTAAATTCCTTTAGCATACGACCCTCCTATCGTGGGTAGGACACTGCTCGTTAGGTCCGTTTCCTGCTGGTATCGAGGCTGTAGCCGATCGTTAAGAGAAAGAGCGTGTCGCCGCTTTTGATGCCGGGCGGCGGCATATTGTTGTAACGATACGTCAATTGAAACCCGCTCACCAGACCTTCGATCAGTTTAAATCGGATGCCCTGATCCGAGGTGAGATAAAAATCATGGGTGTTTTGAATCGACGGGAACACTTCATCGTAATGGTAGAAGGTAATTTTTTCATCAAGAATCGGCCAATTCCATTTAACAGACACGCGCGCGCGCATCGAGGCCTTGTCCGACGCCACCCTAAAGTCTTCATTGAAGTACGCGAGACCCGCTTCGGCATAGAGCGTCATGTCCCGTACATACGGACTGATAAAATCGTTCTTCTCGATGAACTGATACCCCGGGCCGGATGAGAGGGCCGTCCGAAGCTTGAGATCTTGGAAGGTATCTTGCTCGAAATAAGATGCTGCGAACCAATAAAACTTCTTCGTGATAAAGAAGTCAAGTTTCACCGTGCCCCGTGCGTTGCGCGTAATCAGCTTCCCATGATCGTCGCCGTAGATGTACCGTCCATACAGCGTGAGCCGCAGGGATTCACTGCGCCCGGCCAGGTCGCCCAAGAGGCTGGCATTCCGAAGATGCGAATTGCCGCTGGCTTGAGACAAGCCCGC
>Ga0308175_100001090_pt1 | contig 18046 bp, 15 predicted proteins | sample PhyCR1_3_FD_203893 | JGI IMG/M metagenome (GOLD analysis project Ga0308175, IMG submission 203893) | Soil microbial communities from UC Gill Tract Community Farm, Albany, California, United States - DLSLS.C.R1 | ecosystem: Environmental > Terrestrial > Soil > Agricultural land | place: USA...
GGCCGCGTAGCCGATCGGGGTAGCGTTGCTGTGGACCATCATCCCCACCGAATATTTGGCCGCCATGTCGGCGGTCTTCTTCAATTCGAGACAGCCGCCGATCACAAGGTGATCCGGATGAATATAATCGACTGCACGGGCCTGGCAAAGCGGCTCGAGAGTTTCCACCAGGTACGCGTCTTCGCCGGTCAACGTGGGCACCCTGATCGAGTCGGTGATGAGCTTCCACTCCTCTACCCGGAACCACGGCACCATGTCTTCCAACATCGAGGGAGTGACCCTCTCCAGCGCGTTCGCTAGCTTGATGCAACTCTTCGCAGTGAGGTGCCCGAAATGGTCGTGAGCCATGGGAACGTCGGCGGCGTCGCCCATGGCCTCCTTAATCGAAGCGACGTAGTCCGCTACGAGTTCACATCCCTTGTCGCTGATTTCAAATCCCTGATAGTAGTTCTCGGGGTCTTCCCCCGGTTCCCCGTTATAGCCTGCCGGACCGTACATCGTGCCCCGCTTGCCTCGCAGGATGGGAGCGACGGGCAAGTCCAATTTGAGCATCGTAAATCCCGAGGCGACTCTCTCCTTATAATCGGCCGCGATGTCTGCGACAGAGTTCGAGCGGGGGTCACCCTCGCTGTACATGCGGACCTTATCGCGAAACTTCCCGCCAAGCATCTGATAGATCGGCACGCCATAAGCTTTGCCGGCCAGATCCCACAGCGCGTTCTCAATCGCGTTGACGCCGCTCCCCTGGCGGTTATAGCCGCCATGCATCTTGATTTTGCGGAAGAGCTTGTCAACGTTGCAAGGATTCTCGCCGAGCAGGCGGGCCTTATGCATCAGCACGTAGTTCGGTTGGGGGCCGTCCCCAATCGTCTGGCCGTAACCCGAGATCCCCTGATTGGTATCGATTCGGACGATAATCGTGCCGCCCGATGCCGCGCCCGCGCCGGGAGTCGCAGGAGGCAGTGGTGGCCTGTTACGTCCGCCCATGCGGCCCTCGCCCGCCTTGCCTCCCGGCCCTCTCAGAACGGCGATGCGCACGTCCGTGATTTTCAAGTCCGACGGACTTGAATTCCGGTTGACGTTCTGGGGATACGCTTCGAGGTCAGCCCCGAGGCCAATCCCCGCGGCCGCCGCTCCCTTCGTTAGAAACGAACGCCGCCCAAATGCGCTTTTACCTGTAGACATTTATTCTCCCTTTGGCCACGAAAACCGACTCGCGTTTGGAAACGGTCCATTGTATCCGAGCTTAAATTTCGAAGCAGAGACTTGCCCGCCCGGAAGTTCATTCCGCGCAATGGTAAGGACAGCGGCAATCGGCAGTAGTTCAGGGCAGAGACGTAGTGAGACCTCCGTTTGGACCTTAGAAGCTGGGCACTTCTCCATGTTGCTTGTCATCCGGATATCGCCAACATTGCTGTGCATCCGGGGTCGCTGACGAGACATCTTCTGCCTTGCCTTTATTACGCGAGCTGACATCTTTGGAAGACGCATTGTGCTAGATCTGCGATCCGTGCTCAAAGAGCTATACGTTCTGTAAAGCCGGCGTTTATAAGCAGCTTTGGACTTTTCTAGGACAGCACGAAGGCGAATCCGGAATCATGCTCCATGCGATCACGGAAATTTGTGGCTCTTCCTCCGCCGACCCTCTCGCAATATGGGCGCGTATCGCACTGATCGGGAAGAATGCTCGTATCGGATTGACAAGTCAGCGCATCCGCAAAGCGTACAGCTTACTCGAGAAAGGGCTAGAATTATTCGAACCGGTGACCTTCGAAAACAGGCTATGAAACGGGTCGTAACGAATACAGCATTGCTCGGAGCGCTTGGCGCGGCTTTCCTGCTCGGACAGAGGACAGGTAACGTCGATAAGTGGTGGACACCTAAGGATGACGCTCTCGCCGCAGCGCCACAGAATCACAAGCTTCTGTTCGAAAACGATGAGGTGAGAGTGTTGGAAGTGACCGTTCCGGCGGGCATTCGCGAACCGCTCCATGCCCACCGATATCCGAGTGTTCTCTACTACATCTCCGCTGCTCACATGAAGGAATACTCGCCAGGTGTCCCTGCGGTGGATCGTGGCCACAAAGATGACGGGACGGTCATCTTTCTACCCGTCGGCCCGCCGCATCAAATGCAAAACTTGGACAGCAGCAAAGCCCTGAAAGCCTTAAGGGTTGAGTTGAAGAAGGCTTGCTCGTCCCCCGCTTGAGGCTGTGTGAAAAGGATTGCGTCCGGACGGATAGAAGCCTTTCCGTAGTTCTGTCCCACGTTTGCCCGTTATACGTAGCTATCCTAAAACTTCGCTAGATCAGCAGATCGATGGCGAATCAGTGGATTACTGCTGAAGAAACTCAAGGCCTCGGATGCTTAGGTTCGTAGAGGCCTATCTTCCCTCCGCCGGGCAAGCTGATCTTCGTGATCGAGCCCCAGCGCGCCTCTGTGACCCCTTCACACTCCACGCCTTTAAGCTGCAGAGTCGCTATCTCACCATGGAGATCGGAGCACGCCAGATAAAGCTCATGCCGATCGTTTTCTCCCGCCGGATGCACAGCCGCTTCCGCGACAGGCAGCCCGAAGATCAGCCAACCATGGCCCGCATCGACGGACTTAAAGCCAAGGACGTCTCGAAGGAACGCCCGGTCAGCATCGGCATCTTTCGAGTAGATAACTACATGCGCGCCACTGATCATGTCCTCACCTGTGTCTGTCCGCTTAGTTAGCCGAAAAAAGCGAGCGCGTTGCGGATGTGTCCGGAGCGCTCCCGCATTTTGCCAGATGCCCCGCAAGCGAGTTGCGCGTTGCGAGAATCGCTTCCAGCCGAACAGGCTTTATCGTGCCTGGTTGCGAGGCGGCGTGATGGGTGCAGTCGGCAACATGTTACGGATTGCGTCGATCCGCCATCCATCCGAGCCGCGCTTCATGATGAATGTCGACCACATCTTGCGCTCGCCGATCTCATAACGCGCGTCTGCAATTGCCACCTGAGTTCCGATAAAGCGGACGGTTTCGACCGCGAGAGTTCGCTTCCCGGTCTCGCGCGCGGAGCTGGCTAACATACCGCGCACGAGTGCGTCTCTGCCCTTGCGCCATTCGCCGCTGGAGACAAGCTGATCCGCATCGTCCGTGAACAGCGTGGCGAGTGCTTTCGGATCGCTCACGTCGCGAGCGTCCGCATAGCGCTTCACCATCGCGCGTACGGCTGCTTCGTCTCCGGATCGCCCTACGGGCTGAGCCGTCAATAACTGCAAACACAATAGGCCGGCTGCAATCTTCATTGAGAAACTCAGTTTATCTCCACGGAGAATCACTCGTCTGGATGTGCAACCTGCGGCGAACGCGGCTACCAAGGAATCTCGCCAGAGGCAGATCTCCTGGGACGTGGGTCGATGAGGCGCACTGCGGTCCAGTGACGTCAACTGGCCAGCGAGCAACGACACCTATTTTCACCACCATGACCTAATGGACGGATCCATCAAAGGGACGTGTTAGACATCTGGGAGTTCGTCCGATACCACTGCCTTCCCTCCATGCGGGCCTTCTTGACGCCGGCTGTTCCTCGAGACACGGTACAAAATCATTCGCGAAAGCCCCGATTTGCTTATTGCAGGACTCACATGGAGCGCCGATACTGGCCCCCGGCTTGGAAGAGCGTCTCAGTGATCTGTCCAAGCGAGCAACACCGAACGGCGTCCATCAGCACTTCGAAAACATTGCCACCTTTCATTGCCGTGTCTTTGAGCCGCTCTAGCATCCCTCCTGATTCCGTCGAGTGAACGGATTGAAAAACTCGAAGCCGTTGGATTTGCTCCGTTCTCTCTTCGACTGATGAGCGCGAGACCTTACCGCTAAACTCGCTTTCCGGCTGGGCGGAATCGGGATGCTGGAATGTGTTCACGCCGATGATCGGGTATTCACCGCTATGTTTTAGTTGTTCGTAGCGAAGAGAATCCTCTTGTATCCGGCTGCGCTGATACCCGCTTTCCATTGCGCCAAGAACCCCGCCCCGATCTGAAATTCGCTCGAATTCCGTCAGCACGGCTTCTTCAACAAGGTCGGTTAGCTGTTCGATGAAGAAGCTGCCCTGGTTCGGGTTCTCGTAGCTTGCCACACCCCACTCTCTGTTGATGATCAACTGGATCGCGAGGGCTTTGCGCACGGATTCATCCGTAGGCGTGCTGATGGCCTCATCGAATGCATTCGTGTGGAGTGAGTTGCAATTATCGTAGATAGCTGCCAACGCTTGCAGCGTAGTACGAACGTCATTGAACTCCATCTCCTGCGCGTGCAGGCTTCGGCCGCTGGTCTGAATGTGATACTTCAGCAGTTGCGACCTCTTGTCCGCGCCATACTTGTTGCGCATGGCGATCGCCCAGATACGACGTGCAACCCGCCCAACTACGCTGTACTCAGGGTCCATGCCGTTGCTGAAAAAGAAAGAGAAGTTTGAGGCAAACTCATCGACACGCATGCCCCGCGCCAGATAAGCCTCGACCAGTGTGAACCCGTTTGCCAGCGTGAACGCGAGCTGATTGATGGGATTGGCGCCTGCTTCCGCCATGTGGTAACCGGATACCGAGACCGAATAGAAATTCTTAACGCGGTTCCGGATGAAATATTCCTGGATATCGCTCATACAACGCAGCGAAAATGCAGTCGAGAAAATGCAAGTGTTCTGCGCCTGATCCTCCTTGAGGATGTCGGCTTGTACAGTGCCGCGCACGGTTGATAGGACACGGGCCCGAATATCCCGCCATTCGCTCTCGGCTGGTTCACGACCGCTCTGCGCCACAAAGCTTTCTTTCTGCTGGTCAATGGCCACATTGAGAAACATGGCAAGAACGGTAGGAGCGGGACCATTGATGGTCATCGACACGGAAGTCGAGGGATCGCAGAGATCGAACCCGGAGTACAAGTCCCGCATGTCATCGAGTGTGGCAACGGAGACACCGCTGTTTCCGATCTTGCCGAAGATGTCGGGACGCTCGTGCGGATCCTCTCCGTAAAGGGTTACCGCGTCGAACGCCGTGGAGAGCCGGATGGCCGGTTGCCCTTTCGCGAGGTAATGGAAACGGGCGTTGGTGCGTTTCGGGGAGCCCTCGCCGGCGAACATTCGCGTCGGTTCTTCGTCTTCACGCCTGAAGGGAAATACGCCGGCGGTGTAAGGAAATTGACCCGGGACATTCTCAAGCATGAGCCATTCGAGCCGATCGCCAGCGTCGTGAAAGCGCGGGAGTGACACTCGAGGGATTGCAGTGCCGGACAGCGAGGCACGAAAGAGGGGGACGCGGATCTCGCGGCCCCGCACGTTGTAGGAATACTCGGTGCCGCTGTACGTGTTGCGCAACTCAGACCACTCACGGAGAAGCCGCGTGCAAGCAGGGTCGGTGCGCGACCGGTGCTTTTCAGCCGCGAGGTCCAGCGCTGCCACGGCGCTTGGCGGCGCCTGCTCCAGTTCTCTCAGCAGGAGGGCAGATTCGTGCAGGTGTTCATAGTCACGAGCAAGTTGAGCCTGCTCACGTGCGTGTCGCTTGTAATCGCGGACGGTTTGTGCGATCTCCGCGAGATATTGTTGCCGGGCTACTGGAACAAACTGATCCACACGGGTTGCGGTTTTGCCGGATAAGTTCCCGATCCTGCTTTCGCCCAGAACCAAACCTTTGGCCGCAAGTTTTCCGCGCAAGTCATGGTACAGAGCGGTAGTGCCATCATCGTTAAAGCGTGAAGCGATGGTTCCGAAGACAGGCATGTCCTCAGGCCGATGGGCAAAAGCGTCCCTGTTACGCTGCATCTGCTTCCGGACCTCCCGTAGCGCGTCCTGCGCCCCGCGGCGGTCGAATTTGTTGATTGCCACAGCATCGGCAAAATCCAGCATGTCTATCTTTTCAAGTTGTGTGGCGGCACCGAACTCCGGCGTCATCACGTACAGCGAAACATCGGCAACCTGAGCGACTGAGGCGTCGTGCTGGCCGATGCCGACTGTCTCAAGGATGATCAGCTCGAAGCCTGCAGCGGAGCAGGCGGTAACTACGTCCGGTATGCAGCGCGGCAGTTCGCCGGTCGGCTCGTGCATTGCAAGCGACCTCATGTAAACAACCGGGGTGGCGTTTGGGCGAGCGGAAATCGCATTCATTCGGATGCGATCACCGAGAAGCGCTCCGCCGAACCTGCGCCGCCCGGGGTCCACGGCGAGGACTGCAATGCTGATCTCATCTTGCTGATCGATTCGAAGACTTCGAATGATCTCGTCAGTGATGCTGGATTTACCCGCCCCGCCGGTTCCCGTAACCCCGAGCACGGGCACGTGGCGTAAGTGATGTTCTGCGAAAAGTGAAGTGTCGAACTCTCCGCGCTCGATCAGCGTGATTGTCCGCGCCAGCTTCCGGCGGTCTCCGGCACAGACGCCCGGCAAGAGATCGGCAGATCTGCTTTCGAGAGCATGATCAGCTCGTTGCAACATGTCCTGAACCATGCCGTCTAGCCCAAGCACCTGGCCGTCGTTCGGGGAGTATACGCGGGCGATGCCGTATTCCTGTAGCAAGTTGATCTCGTGCGGCAGAATGACGCCACCTCCGCCGGCGAATACACGGATATCGGGAGCATCCCTTTCGCGAAGCCGGTCGACCATGTATCTGAAGAACTCCATGTGCCCGCCCTGGTAGGACGACACCGCGATTGCGTGGGCGTCCTCGTCGAGGGCCGCAGTGAGGATCTCGTCAACGCTACGGTTGTGGCCGAGATGGATCACCTCGCAACCGTGCCGCAGCAGCAAGCGGCGAATAACATTAATGCTTGCGTCATGTCCGTCGAACAGACTGGCCGCCGTTATGAAGCGCAGCTTGCGGCGTCCAGTGGTGGATGCAGCGAGCGATGATTCAGCCTCTTGTGTTCCCGGCATGTATCTAACAGTTCAGCACTCTGGGCGGGCGAGCGGTGATTCACAGTGGGGAATTTTCAGATATGATTTGGTGATGCCAGATGAGGCGCGCCGCACTGAATGTACGAGCGCCATCCCGGCGAACATTGCGGCGACGGAATTTCTAAGGGCTCGTGACTTTCTTCTAGCGAATCGTTCCAACTATGCAGAGGCGTATGAGAACTTTCGGTGGCCCAAATCCGAACGCTTTAATTGGGCGTTCGACTACTTCGACGTCATGGCGGCGGGCAATCGTGAACCCGCACTGATCATCGACACCGAAGGTCAAGCTCACCAGAGCTTCAGCTTTGCCGATATGAGCGAGCGATCTAATCAGGTTGCTAATTTCTTGCGCCGGCTGGGCGTTCGCCCGGGAGAGCGGATCTTAGTGATGTTGGGTAACGAGGTCCCCTTGTGGGAGTCAATGCTCGCCGCCTGCAAGCTTGGAGCCGTCATCATGCCGACGAGCCTTGCGATCAGTACTGATGATCTCAACGACCGGCTGCAGCGTGGACAAGCACGCTATGTGATCGCTAATGCGAATTGCAAGGAGAAGTTCAGCTGCTCTGACGGAAAGCATCGACGAATCCTCGTGGGAGGCTCCGCCGAAGGATGGATCGAGTACGAGCAGGCGTACGGAGAAGGAAAACAATTTGCGCCCGACATTCGGCCGCACGGCGGCGACCCATTGCTGTTGTATTTCACATCGGGCACAACGGCCAAGCCGAAACTGGTCCTGCATTCACAGCACAGCTACCCGGTTGGCCACCTCTCAACCATGTATTGGATCGGCCTTCAACCGGGCGACCGCCATTGGAATATCAGTTCTCCAGGCTGGGCAAAGCATGCCTGGAGTTCTTTCTTTGCTCCGTGGAACGCAGGGGCATGCGTTCTGGCGTCGAACGATACACGCTTTAGCGTTTCCAAGACGCTGGATAGATTGGTGCGCCTCCACGTGACTACGCTTTGTGCTCCGCCTACCGCGTGGCGAATGCTCGTGACGGCGGATTTACGCAAATACACGGTGAAACTGCGAGAGGTGGTCAGCGCGGGTGAACCACTAAATCCTGAGGTCGTGCGGCAGGTAGAGGGGAGTTGGGGCCTGACAATCCGAGACGGATATGGACAGACGGAGACCACGGCCGTGATTGCGAATACACCTGGCCAGAGAATTAAGGCGGGCTCCATGGGTCGGCCTCTCCCCGGTTATCGAATTGAGACCTTCGACGTGCACGGCCATTGCGCGCGCGAAGGCGAGCTGCGTTTGCTGCGTCAGGATGCATTGGGTTTGATGACCGGGTATGAAGGTGCCGAATACGCGGGCACAGATGGGACGAATACGTCTCAACACGCAACAGGTGATGTCGTTCACATAGACGAAGACGGGTATGTTCTGTTCATCGGGCGCGTAGATGATGTTTTCAAGTCGTCCGACTTTAGGATCAGCCCATTTGAACTCGAAAATGTAGCTGTCGAGCACGCTGCAGTAATGGAGGCAGCAGTCGTTCCCAGTCCCGATCCGGTCCGCCACGCCGTTCCCAAAGCCTTCATCGCGCTCGCGCCTGGTTACCCTCCGACCGCGGATACCGCGCGAGAGATCTTTGACTATCTGCGCAACAAATTGGCTCCATATCAACGAATCCGCTGCCTGGAGTTTGCTGATTTGCCAAAGACGGCCTCGGGAAAGATCCGTCGTGCCGAGCTCAGGCGCTCCGAGCAAGATCGTGCGCGCGAGACCGCGAGCCGCCCAGCGGAATTCTTCGATGGGGATTTTTAGCGTCTGAACAGGCACAGTAGCCCGTTACGCGGTTTCCCGTCAAGAGTTTCGCCGGACGGGCAAACGGAAATGTATTTTTTCGTAGCCAACCCACCCTTAGGGGAAAGGAGGCACATTTGCCCAATACTTGCGACCGTGTGCATAAGTTGATTGCGGAGCGCCGCGCCGGGAAAGTCAGTCTAAGGCAGTTTAAGACGCAAATAGCATGGTTCTCAAACGAGGAGCTTGCGTGTCTCGCTGCGACTCTGCTCGAAGCCACCCCGGCCAGGCGGAAACGGCTACAGAGCAGTCTCCTCGCATCCGTGAGCAGTAAGGGTCGTTTGCATGGCTTACAGACCGCGGGGTTGGTTTGGCTCGATTGAGGGAAAGATAACGAATGAGCTTGCTCCGCGTATTAGGCTGTCCTCGAAGAGCCGAAAGGGAATGGACTTCTAGCGCGAGACACCATCCTGCTTAAGGTTCGACTGCCTTTCCGCGGCGGCCGCCATATCGGCCGCAATCCGACTCATCCCGGGTTCAAGGTTCGACCCCAATCCGGCTTCAACTTGCGTAACATATGCCGCCCCGTTTTCACCCGATAATAAGATCGTTTGTGTGAGTTTGGTCTTGCGCCTGGACAACTCATCGAATTGCCATTCAAAGGTGAGGGTCGCATTGTCGAGTTGCATGTCGACTACGAACGACTTGCCAGGACTAACCTGAGTGATCTGCCATTCTAACGGCGCTTGTCCCGGCAACTCTGTGGTCCCGTATGAGCCTGCCTCGAAGGGACCGTGGATAACGAACTTGGCGGGAGGATCATCCCAGTTCGATATGTCGGTCCGAAATCGCCACGCGAAATCCGGACTGACGTCCGCCTCGACTGAGCATTTCAACCTCAACGCGACTTCGCTCACCGAACCGACCTCCCTCCACCGACAACTTAAATCTACAAGCTCCTTGTCCGAATAAGTCTCGGCCCTCCTGTTACAATCCCGAATGATGTTCACCGGGATCGAGCACTTTGCTATCGCCTCCCCCAATCCGAAACGATTGGCGGACTTCTACGTTGCCACACTCGAGTTCGAAATCACGTTCGAATACGCCGGCAACTATTTCGTCCAGGCGAAAGATGGCTCGCTCATCGAAATCATCCCGGCGGAAGGAGATCGGCCCGAATCGGGCATGCGGACACCGGGGCTTCGTCATATCGCAATTTCCATCGACAACTTCGATGCCGCATATAAGCATCTGGGCGAACAGGGCGTTAAGTTCGAAGGAGACCCCTACGAAGTGCAAGGAAACCGCCTCGCCTTTTTCAAAGACCCCGATGGGAATCTCCTGCACCTGATTTATCGCTCGAAGCCGCTCAAATAATTGTTCGATCGCGTTTTCAAAGCGTTCCGCTATCGCGATTTCAGGCTCATGTGGTTCGGGGCCTGCACTTCGAGCGTGGGTACCTGGATGCAGTCCACGGCCCAGAGCTGGCTGGTCTATAAGCTCTCGAACTCTCCCGTCTATCTGGGCTTGGACGCGTTCTTCGCCCAGATCCCAATTTTTCTCTTTTCCCTGCTCGGCGGGGTCTACGCGGACCGGAAGAGCCGGCGAACCCTCCTCATCATTTCCCAGTGCATCCAACTGACCTGCGCTTTTCTGCTCGCCTTTCTGGCCGCCACAAACGTCGTGAAGGTGTGGCATATCTGGTGCCTGTCGTTCATGGTCGGAACGGCGCAGTCATTTGGTGGGCCTGCGTACTCAGCGCTGGTTCCATCTCTCGTTCAAAGGGAGGACCTGCAAAACGCGATCGCCCTCAATTCCATTCAGTTCAACCTCGCACGTGTTGTCGGCCCTGCCCTCGGCGGTCTCGCTCTTATTAAGTTGGGTCCCGCCTGGTGTTTCACTCTGAACGGCGTCTCTTACCTGGCCGTCATCGCCTCGCTCCTCTCGATCCACACCAGGTTTGTGCCTCCGAAAATCCCACGCACCGTCTTCGAAAGCATGCGCGAAGGCGTCCAGTTTCTCTGGAATCGGGAAGGAATGGCCGGCTTGGTGTCCATCGGCTTCCTCGTGACCCTTCTGTCCTACCCGCTCATCACGTTTCTGCCCGTCATCGCGCGCGATGTTTTCCACGGACAGGCCGATACGTTCACCTTGTTCCTCTGCCTTTCGGGCGCGGGTTCCGTCGTCGGCGCACTGGCGGTTGCCGCTATGCATACTCAGAAAGGGCAGGTCCGGCAATCGCTTGCAGTGATGCTCCTGCTTGGCGCGTTCATCACCGCGATCGGTTTCTCAAAGGTTTTGTGGGTCACCTGCCTGCTGATCTTCTGTTCGGGCATTCTGCTCATGATCGTGTTTGCATTGAATTCCTCACTCGTTCAAATTCACACGTCCGATGCCATGCGGGGACGCGTCATGAGTGTTTACAATCTGGCGTTCCGGGGCGGCATGCCGATGGGCAGTCTTCTATCGGGTCTCGTCATGAGCCGCACGTCTGCGCCTGCCACTATGACTGCAAACGGGATCGCAATCACTGCGGTTGCAATCTCGTTTCTGCTCGCCGGTCGCAAACTCTCGAAACTCTAAAGGCCGGGGGACGTCACCCCTACAATGAAGGCAAGTATGAAGGAGGCCGTGCGTATAAAACTCCGCAATTTGTTTCTGTTTCTTTTCTGCTCCGCCACAGTTGTGTTAGGTGCCGATGCGCAAGCGGCGGGAGAACTGGAGACCGCGCGTGACCGCGGTGATCTCGCCTCGATCGATCGCATGATCTCGCAAGCCAGTGGGGGAGCGAACTCTCCTGATGGACAGTACAGACTTGCGCTCGCTTATTCGTATGGCGCGGAAGTCGCGATGGAGCAGCGGGACAAGAAGAAATCGCAAGGGTATGCCGAGAAAGGTTTAGAACCGGCCCAAAAGGCCGTCGCGGCAAACGGCGGAAACGCGGAATACCATCGCCTGCAGGGTGCCTTATGCGGGCAGGTGATCCCCGCCAATCCGTTGATGGGTGCTTTGAAATACGGTCAATGTGCCCGGGATGAAATCAGCAAGGCCATCCAGTTGAATCCAAAGCTTGCCCTTGCTTACGTTACGCGCGGGGTTGGCAACTTCTACCTGCCCTCGTCCCTGGGTGGCGGGGTTGATCTCGCGTTGAAGGACTTCGACCAGGCGATTTCGCTCGATCCTAAGCTCCCGGATGCTTATCTTTGGAAAGGAATCACGCTGCACAAGGCGAATCGCGTGGGCGAAGCACGGCAGGCGTTGGAACAGGCTTCGAAGCTCGCTCCCAATCGCGTCTGGATCAAAGAGCAACTGCAGAAACTTCCTCCGCAATAATGCGGCGCTGGCTCCCGGTAGCGTTGACGGTGGTAGCGATTACGCTGCTTGAGTTCCATCTGTTTCCGGGTCACAGCTACCTTCAGTCCAACTCTCAGATTTTCGTTGCCATGGTGGAGAGGTTGGCCGCGCCTGCGTTTCTTTCGCGCGACTTCGTGGCCACCCCGCCCCATCTGGTCTTTACCGGGTACGACGAAATCACGCTCTTCCTCCGCCGGGTTACTCAGCAGGACTTCCAAAGTATCCTGGCCTGGCAGCAGCTAGCCTGTCGTGCGTGCGCCGTCATTGGTGTATATCTTCTCGCCTCGTCGGCGGGTCTCAGAGACTTCCCCGCGCTATTCGTTGCTGCGCTCGTCAACTTGGGAGCCGCGCTTCCCGGTGCTGCGGTTTCAATCACCGAACGCGAACCGGTGCCGCATGCCATGGCGTTCAGCCTCTGCCTGCTCGCTCTCGGGCTCTTTGCAACCGGCAAACCACTATCCTCCGGCTTCGCGGGTGGCGTGGCACTGATCTATCAACCTTCGACCGCTGCGCTCTTGTGGGCGGCGGTCGCGCTCACGCTCATTCTGAACCGGCAATTGCGGCCGCTGCTTCGGCCCATGTTAACGATTCTGTTCGTTTTCTTATTGCTTCTGGCGAACCTGGCACAACTGCAGCCGGGTGTCATCGACTCAGGCGCCTTCTTCCGCCGGATCTCGCCAACCTGGCTGAACATCCTGCGGGAACGCACGCCGGAAGTCATGGTCACAATGTGGTCCGCCAAATCCATTCTCTTTTATCTGGTCGTATTCACCGGGGGCGTGTTTGCCGGCAGGCGCATCTGGCCATCTCTGAACGGGCAGGCGAAGTGGATGGGTTCCATCCTCGTGTGCGGCGGCTTGCTGACCCTGCCGGTGTCTGGACTGCTGCTCGAGGCGTACCGCTGGTCATTAATCCCGCAGTTCCAGCCGGCACGAGGGCTGCTATTCACTGTGGCCTTGTGTCTCGGCGCGGCCGCAATAGCCGCCATGCGGGCTATCTCGACCAGGAGGAGGATCGAAGCCGCTGCGTGGTGCGCGTTCGCCTTGGCCATCTGCGTCGGAACTCAGGCGAGAAGCCGCGATGCGTCCACACCGTCCATTCGAGAGTTGGCGTCCTGGGCCCGGGAGAACACCTGGGGCGGATCGATGTTTCTTTTTCCGGATTCCGGAGTCGGAATCGATCCCGGCATTTTTCGCGCCGAATCGATCCGCGCCGTATACGTCGATTGGAATGGCGGAGAGCTATCTAAATATTTCGAAGACTTCGCCCGTGAATGGGACCGCCGTTGGAACACGACCATGGCAGGACCGTTCTCTGCACGGAAGCTCGAGCAGTCCCTGGAACTGCCGGTAGACTACTACGTTCTCCGGCGCCGCAACGCCCTCGAGCGGATCCGCCCTGTGTATAGTACACGTGACTATGTCGTGTATGAGCGACACGATTTACGCAACGAAACTGTTCCCCTCAGGCTGATTCGCGCGAGCGAATTCTAGCTGCCGAGGTTAATCCCGAGTTTCTTTAACTCTTCTGAATAGTAGCGTTTATGGAGGATATCGAACTCTTCGCCGCCTTCCGGGATGTCGCGTTTCTGGGTGCGAATCTTGTCCCGCGCTGCTTTGTCGATTCTCTCTTCTAGCTGCAGGATTTCCGTCATTTCCCGGACCAGCGCCAGCCGCAATTCGTTCGGATCTTTGCGCACGCGGAAATCGCGCGATTTCCGCATTCCCGCCACAATTTTGTGGGAAATCTCGTTGACCCGATCGCGCGATAACTTCATCGGATCTCCAGTATCACGCCCGGCCGCGCGAGTGATTTTGCGCTGTGCCAGCATTTGATTCTTGATCTTCCGGAACATCTCCTGGTACGAGATGTTTTCCCGCCGCATGTACTCGCTGTAGTCATCCAACAGATCGCGAACTTCGTCGTTTAAGCGATCTTCCGCCGAAAGATCCTCGTCGATGATTCCTTCGATCACGCTCGCGGCGGTTGCTGGATTGGTGGTTTCGAACGCAATTGGACTCAAACGAGTGACGAGTTGACGTGACAAGTAACCAATGAATTCGCGGGCCAATAGCATCCGTGGCCTAGTTTAACAATCGGGGTGCTAGTTGGAGGATTCGCCGTCGCCGCGATGGTTCTCGAGAAAGTCGCGATCGATGGCCTGCCGACCTCGAAAGCCGTCCTCAACGTGATGCCAGAAACCGATGCTCTCTTCCCCGAGACGCCAGCACAGATACACTTCGCGGTCTTTATAAAGCGTCGGGAAATCGATCAGCCCGGTATCCGCATCCTTGATCTGGACACCCATCTCCGTGATCTTCTCGACTACAGATTTCAGCGTACGCGCGGCTGAGTCCTTGCGGGTACGCGATCCAAGTGCCTGCTCGCGAGATAAAGCTACGCCGCCCAGGAGAGTTATCCGTTGTTTGAGCGCGTCGAGTTCCGCTTCGCCCGAGTCGTAGTCCTGTTTCGCCTGCACGAGGCTCCGGACCAGGCGCTCAACTTCGGGTAGCAGTTCTTCGGCTTGCGGCAGGGTAAAGAAACGTGGCACTCTTGAGAACGCCCCGAGTATAGCAAGTACCGCTTATTCTAAGACTTGCGCATTGGCATCCACACGTCGACAACGGGCTCTCTTGAGAAAGCGGCGATCAAGGCTGCCGAATTAGGCGCCAACACGTTTCAGATCTTCTCGGCGAGTCCGCGTATGTGGCGGACCAGGGCGCCAGATCCTGAAAAGATTGAGCTCCTGAGACGCCAGCGTGAACAGCACGATCTGCACCCGCTCATCATTCACGACAGCTACCTGATCAACCTCGCTTCTCCTCCCTCCGTGATCCGGGAGAAATCCATCGATGGTTTCCGTGGCGAGTTGGAACGGGCGCTCCTGATCGGGGCGGACTACCTGGTTGCGCATCCCGGTAATTACAAAGGATTGACCGTTGAAGGAGGGATCGTGAACGTTGCCGAAGGCATGGCAGTCGCGTGGCGCGAAGTTGACGACCGATTGAAGAAGAACGCAAACCTCACCATTCTGCTTGAAAACACGGCCGGAGCGGGCGCACAACTCGGGGGCAATTTCGAGGAATTAGCCACCATCCGCCAACTTGTCAGTCCTTACCTCGACATCCCGGTCGGGTTCTGCCTGGATACCTGTCATTGCTACGTGAGCGGGTTGGATATCTCGACCGAAGCAGGTCTTCAAACCATGGTTCGGGACGCGGCGGCGACGCTTGGGCTCGAGAACATTCCCGTTATGCATACCAATGACGCCAAAACGGCCCTCGGCTCTCGTTGTGACCGCCATGCCAATATTGGCGCCGGATATATTGGTTTTGAAGGCTTTCGGCGCATTCTCAATCACCCTGAGTTGAGCGGGAAAGCCTTCATCCTCGAGACTCCCGTCGACGAACCGGGTGACGACCTTCGAAACGTGAAGGCATTGAAGGAGCTTGTATCTCAGAAAAAGCGTTCGACTCAAAAGAAATCGAGCCGAAATGGCACAGCCGGTGGGCGCAAAATCCCACGCTCTACGTAGCGAATCGGCCCGATAAGCCGAAGTACTACGTCCTCGAGATGCTGCCGTATCCAAGCGGCAAGCTTCACATGGGGCACGTGCGCAACTACTCAATCGGAGATGCGCTCGCCCGCTATATGTGGATGCGCGGCTACAACGTGCTGCACCCGATGGGCTGGGATGCCTTTGGACTGCCCGCCGAGAACGCTGCTCTGAAACGCGGTTTGCACCCCCGCGACTGGACGCTGAGCAACATCGCCCACATGAAGGCGCAGATGCAGCGGCTGGGGTTTGCTCTGGACTGGAATCGCGAAATTTCCACCTGCGAGCCCGACTATTACCGCTGGAATCAGTGGTTCTTCCTCAAGATGTTTGAACGCGGCCTCGCGTATCGCAAGGAAGCGTTGCTGAACTGGTGCCCCGAATGCGCCACGGTCCTCGCCAATGAACAGGTCGTGAACGGCTGCTGCTGGCGTCACGAAACCACTCCGGTTGAGCAACGAGCCATGCAGCAATGGTTCCTGCGAATCACGGCTTTCGCCTCCGAGTTGCTGGATGACATGAAGCAGCTCGAGGGCGGATGGCCGGAGCGCGTCCTTGCCATGCAGCGTAACTGGATCGGCCGTTCGCAGGGCGCAGAAGTCGACTTCGATGTAGCCGGCAACCCCGAGAAGATCCGCATTTTTACGACGCGCATCGACACCATCTATGGCGCAAGCTGTTTGATTCTGGCGCCGGAACATCCGTTGGTGAACCAGCTTGTCACCGACCCGGACGACCGGATGCGGATCAAAGAGATGATCGATGCCACCGCCCGCCAGGGACCGGGCGAGTTGGAGAAAGTCGGTCTTAACACCGGCAAACAAGCTATTCACCCGTTCAATGGATCGAAGATTCCAATCTGGATCGGCAACTTTGTCCTGATGGGATACGGGACCGGCGCAATCATGGCAGTTCCGGCTCACGACGAACGTGACTTTGAATTCTGCCGGTCCTATGGAATCCCGGTGATCCCGGTCATCCGGCCGACGGACGGAACTCTAGCCGACGGGAAGGACATGACAGAGCCTTTCGTCGAATACGGCGTCGTCGAGAACTCGGGCGAGTGGTCAGGCCTGCCGAGTTCTGAAGCGCGGCAAAAGATGGCGGCGTACGCAGCAGAGCGCGGATTCGGTACCGAGTCAACCACCTTTCGCATCAAGGATTGGGGCATTTCCCGGCAACGGTATTGGGGCACGCCGATCCCGATGATTCACTGCCCTGCGTGTGGAACAGTACCCGTGCGAGAGGAAGACCTGCCGGTTTTGTTGCCTCTCGACGTCGAGATCACGGGAAAGGGCAAATCACCGTTAGAATCCGTCCCGTCCTTTATAAACACAACATGCCCGAAGTGTGGCGGGCCGGCCCGGCGCGAAAGCGACACCATGGACACCTTTGTGGATTCGTCCTGGTACTTCTATCGTTATTGCGACCCGCGTAACGACAAGGCGCCTTTTGATTCAGAAGTCATCCGCCAGTGGTTTCCGATCGACCAGTACATCGGCGGCGTCACGCATGCCATCCTCCACCTGATTTACTCCAGGTTCTGGACCAAGGTGATGCGCGACCTCGGTTTGATCAGCAACAACGAGCCCACAAAGAATCTCTTCACGCAGGGCATGGTGCTAAAGAACGGAACGGCCATGTCCAAGTCGAAGGGAAACATCGTCGACCCGGACGAGATGGTCGAGCGGTACGGCGCCGATACATGCCGTCTCTATACGCTGTTCGCCGCTCCACCCGAAAAGGACATGGAATGGAGCGAATCGAGCGTGGAAGGCCAGCATCGATTCCTGGGTCGTGTGTACCGGTTTGTGACACGCAACGCAGGCCGAAGTGCCGAATCTGCCTCCGAAGCCAACGACTCCGACCGGCAAGCTCTCCGGAAGCTTCACCAGACGGTGCGCAAGATCACGAACGATTTCGATAGCCGCTGGCACTTCAACACTTCGATCGCCTCTTTAATGGAGCTGGTGAACGAGCTCTACGGGTTGGAAGCAGGGTTGTCTGGTACCGTGGCGGCTCAGGTGTGCGAAAAACTCGTCCTGATGCTGGCGCCTTTTGCGCCCTTTACGGCCCAGGAACTTTGGTCGGATCTCGGCAAACAAGGGGAAGTCTTCCTGCAACCCTGGCCGGATTATGACCCGGAACTCGCACAGGAAGAACTCCTCGAGATGCCGCTGCAGGTGAACGGGAAGCTGCGCGGCCACTTGCGCGTCGCCTTTGGAACAGCGAAGGAAGAGTTGGAGAAACTGGCTCTGGCGAACGAGAAGGTCAAGGTTTTCACGGACGGCAAGCAGATCGTCAAGATCATCGTTGTGAGCGATAAGCTCATCAACATTGTTGTTCGCTGAAGTACTGGCGTTTACCCGACCAAGGCAATCCCTTATTTGCCGTACCGGAGAATCCAATCCGGGCCCGCCGACGTCTACTAGAGTGGAGTAAGTCGAGTTCCACGAAGTATTTCTAA
>Ga0308175_100001093_pt1 | contig 18028 bp, 12 predicted proteins | sample PhyCR1_3_FD_203893 | JGI IMG/M metagenome (GOLD analysis project Ga0308175, IMG submission 203893) | Soil microbial communities from UC Gill Tract Community Farm, Albany, California, United States - DLSLS.C.R1 | ecosystem: Environmental > Terrestrial > Soil > Agricultural land | place: USA...
GATGCGCTGGAAGCCGAACATCGAGTAATAGATGAAGAACGGCAGCATCGGCTGGTTGCTGATCGAGTAGCTGCTGGCCGCGGCCATCCACGAGGCCATGCCGCCGGCTTCGCTGATGCCCTGCTGCAGCACCTGGCCCTTCTGGTCTTCGCGGTAGTACAGCAGCTGGTCCGAATCCTGCGGGCGGTATTTCTGGCCGAACGGCGCGTAGATGCCGATCTGCCGGAACATGCCTTCCATGCCGAAGGTGCGCGCCTCGTCGGCGACGATCGGCACCACGCGCGGGCCGATCGCCTTGTCGCGCAGCAGCAGGTTCATGCCGCGCACCAGCGCCATGGTGGTGGAGATCTCGCGCTCGCCGGTGCCCTTGGTGATCTGCTCGAACGCGGACAACTCCGGCGCCTGCAGCTTGATGTCGGTCTTGCGCCGGCGCTGCGGCAGCGAGCCGCCGAGCGCGCGGCGGCGCTCCATCATGTACTGCACTTCCGGCGAGTCCTTGCCGGGGTGGAAGTACGGCACTTCGCCCAGCTTGTCGTCCGGCACCGGGATATTGAAGCGGTCGCGGAAGGCGCGCACCGAATCGGTATCGAGCTTCTTCTGCTGGTGGGTCGGGTTCTGCGATTCGCCCGAACCCAGGCCCATGCCGTAGCCCTTGACCGTCTTGGCCAGGATCACCGTCGGCATGCCCTTGGTGTTCACCGCCGCGTGATAGGCGGCATAGACCTTGTGCGGATCATGCCCGCCGCGGTTGAGGCGCCAGATGTCGTCGTCGGACAGGTTGGCGACCATCTCGCGGGTCTGCGGGTATTTGCCGAAGAAATGCTCGCGCGTGTAGGCGCCGCCGAAGGCCTTGCAGGCCTGGTATTCGCCGTCGAGCGTTTCCATCATCAGCTTGCGCAGAACACCGTCCTTGTCGCGCGCCAGGAGCGGGTCCCAGTAGGAACCCCAGATCACCTTGATCGCATTCCAGCCGGCGCCGCGGAACACGCCTTCAAGTTCCTGGATGATCTTGCCGTTGCCGCGCACCGGGCCGTCCAGGCGCTGCAGGTTGCAGTTGATCACGAACACCAGGTTGTCCAGGCCCTCGCGGCCGGCCAGCGAGATCGCGCCGAGCGACTCGGGCTCGTCGCACTCGCCGTCGCCCATGAAGCACCAGATCTTGCGATCGGTCTTCGGGATGAGGCCGCGGTGCTCGAGGTACTTCCAGAACTGCGCCTGGTAGATCGCCTGGATCGGACCCAGGCCCATCGACACCGTGGGCACCTGCCAGTAGTCGGGCATCAGCCACGGATGCGGGTAGGAGGACAGCGCGCGGCCCTTGCCGACCACCTCCATGCGGAACAGGTCCAGCTGCTCCTCGCTGATGCGCCCTTCCAGGAACGAGCGGGCGTACACGCCCGGGCTGGAATGACCCTGGTGGAACACCAGGTCGCCCGGATGCTCGGCGCTGGGCGCACGCCAGAAATGGTTGAAGCCGACGTCGTACAGCGTCGCCGACGAGGCGAAACTGGCGATATGCCCGCCCAGCTCGCCCGGCTTGCGGTTGGCGCGCACCACCATCGCCATCGCGTTCCAGCGGATCAGCGAGCGGATGCGCCACTCCATCGCCGCGTCGCCCGGGCTCTTGGCCTCGTTCGCCGGCGCAATCGTATTGACGTATTCGGTGGTCGGGTCGAACGGCAGGTAGCCGCCGGAGCGCCGGGTGGAGTCGACCATGCGCTCGAGCAGGTAATGCGCGCGCTCGGTGCCGTCGTGCTGGATGACCGCATCGAGCGATTCGACCCATTCGCGGGTTTCGGTGGGATCGAGATCCTGATTCAGGACGTCATCGAGCTGATCCATGAAGCTTCTCCGCGGCGCACTGGCGCCTCTTGAATTCGACGTGTGGGGAGCTCCCGATTCTAGCCGTGGCCAGCATCCCCCGCCACACGCCGCCCGCGGGCTGGCATACCATGGCGATTGCACCCAGCGCGGTATCGCCATGCCTTCGACCCGCCCGCCGTTGATCTCCGTGGCCCTGAGCGTCTACAACGGCGAGCGCTTCCTGCCGGCGCAGCTCGATTCGATCCTGGCCCAGCAGGGGGTGGACATCGAAGTGGTGGCGGTCGACGACGGCTCGGTCGATGGCAGCGCCGCCCTGCTGGCCGGCTATGCCCGGCGCGACCCGCGCGTGCGGCTTTCGCCCAATCCGCAGAACCTGGGAATGAACCGGAGTTTCGAGCGCGCGATGGCGTTGTGTCGCGGTGAGTTCATCGCGCCCAGCGACCAGGACGATGTCTGGCTGCCGGACAAGCTGCAGACGCTGTTAGGCGCGATCGGTGCGGCCGACCTGGCGTATTGCGATTCGGCCTACATCGACGAGGCCGGGCAGCCCAGCGGGCTGCGCGTATCGGATGACCTGCAGATGCTGTCGGGCCGCGAACCGTTGCGCTTCGCGCTGGACAACTCGGTCTCCGGCCACGCCATGCTGCTGCGGCGCGACCTGTTCGAGCGCGCCCGTCCCCTGCCGCCTTCGCTCTACTACGACTGGACGCTGGCGATGTTCGCCGCCGCCCGCGGCGGCGTCATGTACGTGGACCGCCCGCTGGTGCAGTTCCGCCGGCATGGCAACGCGTTTTCTTCCCTGGGCAAGCACGGCCAGGCGCGCAAGACCGACCGCTACCGGCGCTGGATCGGCGACCGTGCCGCACTGCTGGAAACCCTTGCCGGGACCGCTTTCGATACCCAAGGGCGGGCCCGGCGGCTGGCCGACGCCCTGGCGCTGGCCAGCGCGGGCAAGACCCGTTGGCCGCTGCTGCGTACGATCTGGAACGAACGCGTGGCGCTGGCCCAGCAGGGCGCGCCGTGGCGCAACGCCACCCGCCTGCAGATGCGACTGCTGCGCAAGTTGTACCGCGCCGGCCGCGAGGCGGCCGCCTGACGCCTCGCGGTCAGGAGTGTCCCAGGTAGCCGCGCGGACGGCCGGTGCGGCCAAACCAGCGGCGCGGCAGCAACAGCTTGAGCCCGCGTTCGGCGCTCTTGCGATGCAGGCCCGGGTGGCGCAGGCCGCGCCACAGCAGCCGCAACCAGCGATGGCGTGGATGGTCCAGCAGCGCCTCGCGCATGTCCGCTTCCAGCCCGTACATGGCCGCCAGCCGCAGCCCCAACCGACGCCGCTCCTCGGGCAGATCCGGTCGCGCCGCGACGCAACGCTCCTGGTCGGCGGCGATCTGGCGATACATCGCCAGCACGCGGCGGTTGCGCCGCTCGTACGTGGAGTAGTCGCGCCCGCTGCGGTCGAACATCCAGTGGTTGAGGTTCTGCCCGTGCTGGCGATAGCGCAGCAGCGCCTCGGGCAGGCACCGGCACTCGCCCACCAGCGCCGCGCGCAGGCTCAGCATGTTGTCCTCGACCAGGCCAACCAAAGGCGGCAGCCCGGTCAGCAGTTCGCGGCGCACGGCCATCGAGGCGCCGAGCACCGTCTGCATGCGCCCGCGACGCAGGAACGCGCGCTGGTCGATGCGCGTCGGCAGGCCGCGCACGCGCGCGGCGAGCAGGTTGCCATGTTCGTCGATGTCATCCACTGCCGAGCCGACCACCTGGGCCAGCGGATGATCCACGAATGCCTGCAACAGGCGGGACACCCGGTGCGGGTAGGCCACATCGTCGCCCGCCTGGAAAATCAGGATCTCGCCCGGCGCCAGCGCAGCCAGCTCGTTGAGGTGCGCGCACAGGCCCAGGTTGCGCTCGGTGCTGCGCACGCTGATGCGGTGCGGCCCGCTGTAACCGGCGGCGATGGACGTTGCGATCGCCACCGTATCGTCGCCCGAGCAGTCGTCCGAGACGATGATCTCGCACGGCACATCCTGCGCGAGCACCGAGCGCAAGGCTTCATCGATGGTGTGCTGCATGCGGTACGCAATGACCAGCACGGTGCAGGATGGAAGTTGCGCCCCCGCGCACGCTTCCCTTGGATTGGACATGGTCGCCCCCCTCTACCGGCAAGCATAGGGCACACCGCCGATCAACGCATGCTGCGTAGCACACCCATGCCCACGTCGCGCGAGGTGGCCCGCAATTGCGCGTCCACGGCGGCGATCGCGGTCATGTTGACCACGCGCCTCACCGTCGAGGCCGGCGTAAGGATGTGCGCGCTCTTGTCGATGCCCATCAGGATCGGGCCGATCGCCACGCCATCGGTCATCACCCGCACCATGTTGTAGACGATGTTGGCCGCGTCCAGGTTGGGCAGCACGAACAGGTTGGCGCGCCCGTGCAGGGTGGTGTTGGGGAAGATGCGCTGGCGCAACACGCCGTCCCAGGCGGTGTCGGCCTGCATCTCGCCATCGACTTCCAGCTTGGGCGCGCGTTCGCGCAGCAGCTGGTAGGCGCGGCGCATCTTGGCCGCGCTGGCATTGTCGTGGCTGCCGAAATTCGAATGCGACAGCAGCGCCACCTTTGGCTCGATGCCGAACAGCTTCAGGCGGTAGCTTGCCTGCAGCGTGGCCTCGGCGATCTGCTCGGCGGTCGGGTCGACCTGCACGTGGGTGTCGACGAAGAACCACGCGCCGAGGTCGTTGATCACGCCGGTCATTGCCGAGGTGCACTGCACGCCCGGATCCAGCCCGAACACGCTGCGCAGGTAACCGAGTTTCTTGTGGTAGCGGCCGACCAGGCCGCAGATCATCGCGTCGGCTTCGCCGCGCTCGACCATCAGCGCGGCGATCAGCGTGGGCCGCGAACGCAGCAGGTTCTTGGCCGCCGCCGGGGTGACGCCGCGGCGCTCGGTCAACGCGTGGTACTGCTGCCAGTAGTCGTTGAAGCGCGGGTCGTCGTTGATGTTGGTCAGCTCGAAATCGACGCCCTCGCGCATGCGCAGGCCGAGGCGCTCGATACGGGCGGCGATCACGTCCGGGCGGCCGATCAGGATCGGCAGGGCGAGCTTCTCGTCGATCACCGTCTGCACCGCGCGCAGCACGTTCTCTTCCTCGCCTTCGGCATAGACCACGCGCTTGGCGTCGGCGCGGGCGCGCTCGTACACCGGCTTCATCAGCAGGCTGGTGCGGTAGATGAACTGGCCGAGCTTCTCGCGGTAGGCGTCCATGTCCTCGATCGGACGGGCGGCCACGCCCGATTCCATCGCCGCCTGCGCCACCGCGGGCGCCAGCATCACCAGCAGGCGCGGATCGAACGGGCGCGGGATCAGGTAGTCCGCGCCGAACGACGGCACCTCTCCGCTGTAGGCGCCGGCCAGGTCCGACGCCTCGCGCCGCGCCAGCTCGGCGATGGCACGCACGCAGGCGAGCTTCATCGCCTCGTTGATGCCGGTGGCACCCACGTCCAGTGCGCCACGGAAGATGTACGGGAAGCACAGCGCGTTGTTGACCTGGTTCGGGTAGTCCGAACGGCCGGTGGCGACGATGCAGTCCGGCCGCACGCGCTTGGCGTCCTCCGGCAGGATTTCGGGGTTGGGGTTGGCCAGCGCCAGGATGACCGGCTTGGCCGCCATCGCGGCGACCATCTCGGGCTTGAGGATGCCGCCGGCGGAGAGGCCCAGGAACACGTCGGCGCCCTCGACGATCTCGGCCAGCGAGCGCTTGGTCGTATCGCGCGCATAGCGGGCCTTGTCCGGATCGAGCCCTTCGCGGCCGGCGTGGATCACGCCCTCGCGATCGAACGCCAGGATGTTTTCAGGCTTGACGCCGAGCGCCACCAGCATGTCCAGGCAGGCGATCCCGGCGGCACCGGCGCCAGTGGTGGCCAGCTTGATCTGGCCGATGTCCTTGCCAACCACTTCCAGCGCGTTCAACACCGCCGCGCCGACGATGATCGCGGTGCCATGCTGGTCATCGTGGAACACCGGGATCTTCATCCGCTCGCGCAGCTTGCGCTCGACGATGAAGCACTCCGGCGCCTTGATGTCTTCGAGGTTGATGCCGCCGAAGGTAGGCTCCATTGCGGCGATGATGTCGACCAGCTTGTCCGGGTCGCGCTCGTTCAGCTCGATGTCGAACACGTCGATGCCGGCGAACTTCTGGAACAGCACGCCCTTGCCTTCCATCACCGGCTTGCCGGCCAGCGGACCGATGTCACCCAGGCCGAGCACCGCGGTGCCGTTGGTGATCACCGCCACCAGGTTGCCGCGCGCGGTCATTTCGCTGGCGGCGTTGGGGTCCTCGACGATCGCCTCGCAGGCGTACGCCACGCCGGGCGAATAGGCCAGCGCCAGTTCCCGCTGCGTCACCATCGCCTTGGTCGCGGTGACCTTGATCTTTCCGGGGCGGGGGCAGCGGTGGTATTCGAGCGCGGCGTGGCGGAGGTCGTCGGAATGGGCCATGGGCGGCGGCTTTTTGCGTGGGGAAACGGTCTTGCATGGTAGCAGGCAGCGCCGCCGGTCAGGCCCGACCCCGGGCGCCCATCGCCCCCTGTAGAAGCCCGCTTGTGGGCGATGCCTTTGAGGAGGCGGAAGAAAGAGCATCGCCCACAAGCGGGCTCCTACAAGGCGGGCCGTGATTCGCTAGAGCCGCAGGTTCAGCTCGTCGGCCTGCACGCGGCCCATGTGGATGCCGTTGATGAACAGCGAGAAAGCCAGCTTCCCGGCCAGGCCATGCACGTGCTGCATCCACGGCGGCAGCCAGCGCGGCGGCAGCAGGGTGCCGGCTTCGAAGTGCGGTTGCAGGGAGATCACATCGTGCAGCGCCAGCTTGCCGGCGAACAGGTGGCGCAGCAGGTCCATGCGCTGCTGCTTGAAGGCCCAGCGGAAGAACGTGTGCACGGTGAGCAGCCCGGACAGGTAGACGTTGTCCTTGGCGAACGCCGCGCCGCCGGTCAATGGCACGCCGCGGAACACCCGCTGCGCCGAGTGGAAACTGTCCGCCGCGCTCTGCCCGCAGTGGCGGAAATATTTGTAGACCTCGACGAAGTCGGCACCGTTGAGCGCCATGTCGATCGCCAGGATGCGCAGGCTGATGCGCTTGAGCCGCGCGATGTCGATCGCCCCGGACATCAGTTCGGCGAATACCGCCAGCCCTTCCTGGGTGGCGGTCACGCGTGGCGAGGTACGCGCCAGCGAGGTCAGCAACGGCTGCTCGCGACCGTTCAGGGCGGTCAGCGAATGCACGAACGCCTCGTGCGCGAGCAGCTGGTGGCGATCGTATTCGCTGAAGCAGGCGCCGCCGCGCAGGCGGATGCGGGTGGCGCCGGCGGCGGCTTTGGCGGTCAGCTCCGGATCGACTTCCACCGCAATGCGGCCCGGTCCAAAGAACTCGTCCAGCGTGCGGCTCAGGTCCGCCTGCAGCCATTCGGCGGAAAGGTTCATGCTGACGTCGTCGGCCAGCAGGTCGGCGCCCAACTCGTCGGACAATTCGACGAAATAGCGGGCGGCATCCAGGTTGCTTTTTTCGCTGCCGGGAATCGCATCGCCCGGCCGCCCGTACAGCGCGATCGACGGCGCGGTGACGCCGGCGCTGCCGACCGCCTCCAGCATGTCGGTGGCGATGCGCCAGGATTCGGCCGTGCGGCACAGGTAGTCGCCGATCGGATCACCGGCCAGCGACCGTTCGGCCTCGCGCTCGATCGCCATGAGCTCGGCCCTCACGCCGGCCAGCTCCGGCCGCACGTAGCTCACCTGCGGCAGGGCGTAGTCGCCCTTCTCGTAGGCGGCGATCATGCGCTGCTCCAGCGACGCCGGCCAGGTGACCGTGGGCAGGATGTTGATCGCGCGGGTGGCGGCAAGCAGCCGCTGGTCGAGCGCGGCGTACTGCCGGTGTGCGGACGCGGGCGCGGTGTTCATCGGCGGCCCGGCGCGGGCGCCGCGTCAGATCGGTAGCTCGATGATGCAAACGCTCGGTGCATGCCGCCGTCCTGGATGGAAAGGGAACTATTCCCGCTCGCGCCGCCCGCGCTGCCCGTGCGGGCGCTCGGCCGGCCGACCACCGCGCTGGCGGCGCAGGCGCGCTTCCAGCGTGGCCGCCTGTTCCTCGCGCTCGTCGCGCAATTTCAGGTAATTGCGCCAGCGCTCGGCAGTCAGCTCGCCGCGGTCCAGCGCCGATTGCACCGCACAGCCCGGCTCGCTGCCGTGACCGCAGTCGGCGAACCGGCAGGTTTCGGCGAGCGCCTCGATGTCCGCGAACAGGTCGAGGTTTTCCTCGCCGGTGAGCTTGAGTTCGCGCATGCCCGGCGTATCGATCAGGCAGCCGCCCGAAGGCAGCATCAGCAACGCGCGATGGGTGGTGGTGTGGCGGCCGCGACTGTCGTGCGCGCGGACCTCGCCGGTGGCCATGCGCTCGTCGCCGAGCAAGGTGTTGGTGAGGGTGGACTTGCCGGCACCGGAGGAACCCACCAGCACCGCGCTGTCGCCCGGCTGCAGGTAACGCGCGAGCAGCTCGGCGCTGGCCGGGTCCTTGCCGTTGATGGCGTGCACCGGCGTGGCGTCGGGCAGGCGCTCGCGCAGCGCGGCCAGGCGCGCGGTGGCTTCCGCGTGCAGGTCGAGCTTGCTCAGCAACACGACCGGCTGCGCGCGGGAATCCTCGATCAGCGAAAGGTAGCGCTCGATCCGCGCGGGGCTGAAATCATTGTCCAGCCCGGTAAGGACGAGCACGTAATCGATATTCGTGGCGATCACTTGTCGTTCGTAGCGCTCGCCGGCGGCGGCGCGCGAGAGCACGCTGCGCCGCGGCAGCACCGCGACGATGTGCGGCGGGCGGCCGTCTTCCACCTCGACGAAGTCGCCCACCGACGGGCGTTCGGACGGATCGAGCGCTCGCTTGAGGAAATGCCCGGCCGGCTGCGCACCGAACAACGCCTGGCCATCGTGCAATTCATAGCCGGCACGATGCTGCGCGACCACGCGCGCTATGCGGCGGCCGCCGGGCGGCAACTCGCCCCGCCAGCCGATGTGGCGCAAGCGGTCGATTGTCGCGGCATCGTTCATGGAGCGCGATTATGCCCGTTTCCCGCGCCGTTCCGGCTTGCTGCCTTTTCCCCGCCCATGAAAGGGAGGGCTTCAGTGCCCGGCGCCCGGCGCTGCTAGGATCGCGGCTTTCCGCCGCCCGACCCGAGGAAGCACGTGCCGGTTCCGATGACCCCCAGCCCGCACCTGGCCGATGTGCGCTACGAGATCCGCGGTGCCCTCACCCGCCGCGCCCGCGAGCTGGAAACCGCCGGCCACGCCATCATCAAGCTCAACATCGGCAACCCGGCCCGCTACGGTTTCGAGACACCGGCGCACCTGCGCCAGGCGGTCGCCGCGCACCTGGCCGACAGCGAAGGCTACGGCCACGAGCAGGGCCTGGAGCAGGCGCGCGAAGCGATCGTGGCGCAGCAGCGCAGCCGCGGCGCGCAGGACGCGACGGTCGAGCGTGTGTTCATCGGCAACGGCGTCAGCGAGCTGATCGACATTGCCTTGCGCGCGCTGCTGCAACCGGGCGACGAAGTGTTGCTGCCCAGCCCGGACTACCCGCTGTGGAGCGCCGCCACCATCTTGAACGGCGGCCGCCCACGCTACTACCGCTGCCTGGCGCAGCACGCGCACCTGCCCGATCCGGACGAAGTCGAGGCGCTGATCACGCCGCGCACCCGCGCGCTGGTACTGATCAATCCGAACAACCCCACCGGCGCGGTGTACCCGCGCGCGCTGCTCGAGCGGCTGGTGGCGATCGCCCGGCGGCACGACCTGCTGTTGCTGGCCGACGAGATCTACGACGAGATCCTCTACGACGACGTCTCGTTCCAGCCGCTGGCCGAGGTCGCGGGCGACCATCCGTGCCTGAGCTTCGGCGGGCTGTCCAAGGTGCACCGCGCCTGCGGTTACCGGGTCGGCTGGTTGAGTCTGTCCGGTGATCCGGCGTGCACGGCGGCCTATCGCGACGCACTGCAACTGCTCGCCGCGCTGCGCCTGTGCGCCAACGTCACCGCGCAGTGGGCGGTCGAGCCGGCGTTGACCGGACGCGCCACCATTGCCGCGCTGACCGCACCGGGCGGCCGCCTGCACGAGGCGCGCCGCGCGGTAATCGAAGGCGTGGCCGCCAGCGATTACCTGGATCTGGTGGCCCCCGCCGGCGCGTTGTACGCCTTCCCGCAGGTACGCGCCGACCGCCTGCCGCAGTTCGACGACAACGCCTTCGCCCTGCGCCTGCTCGAAGAGGAAGCGGTGCTGCTGGTACCGGGCTCCAGCTTCAACGTGCCGGCCAGTCGCCACCTGCGCCTGACCCTGCTGCCGCCGCCGGCGCAGCTGGCCGAGGTGTTCGTGCGGATCGAGCGGGTGCTGGGGCGGATGGCGCAGGAACAGGTGCGCGAGTCCGCTGTCGCCTGAGTAAAGCCCCTCTCACCTCGGGAGTGGGGGTTGGGGAGAGGGTCCGATTTTTGCAATGCACCCCGCTTCGCCCGAACCCTCACCCGCCCTTCGGACACCCTCTCCCGAAGGCAGAGGGATTCGGACGCGGCGTTGTGGCTAGCGCTTCGATTTCGCCCTGCGGGCTACGCTCAGCGCGAACGGATCTTTTGGACGATTCGCACAAACCCCGTTCATCCTGAGCGTAAGCGCGTAGCGCCGCAGTCGAAGGACACCACCCGGAGCGCACCATGCCCCTGCACTACCTCGCCCTTGGCGATTCCTACACCATCGGCGAAGCGGTCCCAGCCGCCGACCGCTGGACTGCGCAGCTGGTGCAGCGGCTGCGCGCGCGTGGCGTGGCGATCGACGATCCGCAGATCATCGCGGTCACCGGGTGGAGCACCGACGAGCTTTCCGCCGGCATGGATGCAGCCACGCTCACCCCACCGTATGACCTGGTCACCCTGCTGATCGGCGTCAACAACCAGTATCGCGGCCGCGGCGCGGGCGAGTACCGTACGCAGTTCGCCGGCCTGCTGCGACGGGCCATCGATCGGGCCGGCGGCCGTGCGGCGCGCGTCGTGGTGGTTTCCATCCCCGACTGGGGCGTCACCCGCTTCGCCCGCGAGCAGGGCCGCGATCCCGCGCCGATCGCCCACGCGCTGGACGTCTACAACGCCATCGCCCGCGACGAGGCCGGCCGCGCTGGCGCACGCTGGGTGGACATCACGCCGATCTCGCGACGCCAGCCGGAGCTGGTCGCCGAGGACGGGCTGCATCCCTCTGCAACCCAGTACGCGTTGTGGACGGACGCGATCCTGCCGGTGGTCGTCGCTGCGGTGAATTAGCGCGCATCGTTGGGATCGCCCGCGCCCGCCCCAACCTGCCGGCGTATCATTGGCCCTCTTTGCCGGAGCTTTCCCATGTCCCTCGACCCCGCCACCCGCGACCGCATCGAAACCCTGCTCAAGGACCACCGCGTGGTGTTGTTCATGAAGGGCGATCGCCAGCAGCCGATGTGCGGTTTTTCCGCCGCGGCCACCAACACGCTCAACGAACTGCTGCCGGAGTACCACACGGTCAACGTGCTGGACGACCCGGAGATCCGCGAGGGCATCAAGGTGTTTGGTGACTGGCCGACGATTCCGCAACTGTACGTCGGGGGCGAACTGGTCGGCGGCGCCGACATTATTCGCCAGATGTACGCCAGCGGTGAGCTGCACGGCCTGTTCGGCGCTGCCGCGCCGGACCGCACGCCACCGCAGATCACGATCACCGACAAGGCCGCCGAAGCGATCCAGGCGGGCATTTCCAGCGCCCAGGGACTGGCCCTGCACCTGGAGATCGGCCCGGAACACAGCGCCGGCTTCCAGCTGGCGCCGGCGGGCGACCATGACATCGTGGTGACCGCCAACGGCATCGAGGTGCACTTCGACCCGGGCAGCGCGCAGCGTGCCAAGGGCATCGTGATCGACTGGGTTTCCACCGTGCAGGGCGAAGGCCTGAGCCTGAAATTCCCTGGCGCGCAGTCGATCGGTTCGCTCAGCGTGCAACAGCTAAAGCAGCGTCTGGCCGACGACGAGGTGGTGCTGGTCGACGTGCGCCCGGCCGCCGGTCGCGCCCAGGCGGCGCCGCTGGCGCTGGCCCGCGTGCTGGAAGAGGAAGGCTACGACGCGCTCGCCGCGCTGCCGAAGGACACCGCGCTGGCCTTCATCTGCCACCATGGCAACTCCAGCCGCGCGATGGCCGAGCGCTTCGCGGCGCACGGGTTCACCAACGTGTTCAACGTCGAAGGCGGCATGGACGCGTGGGCGAGCGAGATCGACTCCAGCGTGCCGCGCTACTGACGAGCAGCGACACCCTCTGTAGGAGCCCACTGGCGGGGGATGCCTTTGCCTCGTCGCAAGAGCATCGCCCACCAGTGGGCTCCTACAGGGAACCAGGCGAGGCCTCTTTGCTTTCCAGGCGGCGCGGGTGAGAGGGGCGCTAGAAGCGGCGCGAGGCCGTACGCAGCCCACGGCTGCCAGCCCATAGCAACCCTCCTGCCGCCAGCACGCCAGCCGCGACCAGACCGCGGTGCGTGGTCGCCCACAACTGCAGGCTGTGCGCCTTCGAGCACGCATCGAAGCGCCCGTGCGTGCCGTAGTCGGCGATGACGGGCTCGAACAGATTGTCGGGCCGGTCATCGGGCACCGGCTGCTTGCCCATCTGACCGTCATAGCCGAGCTTGACCAGGTCGCGGTCGGCCAAGCGCGGAAACAGCTTGTTGCCGATGATTGCCTTGACCGCCGGGAAGCCCACGTACAACTCGCGTCGGCGGTGGTGGGCAGCCCAGTGGATGCCTTTGGCCGCGACCTCGGGCTGGAAGATCGGCGGCACCGGCTGCGGCCGGCGCGGCAGCTTGGTACGCCCCCACTGGAACTGCGGCGTGTTGAAGGCGGAGAGTTGCACCATGGTCACGTGGATGGCGCTTTTCGCGTGCATCAGTTCGACCCGCAGCGCGTCGGTGAAACCGCGGATGGCGAACTTGGCGCCGCAGTACGGTGCCTGCAACGGGATCGCGCGATAGGCCAGCGCCGAGCCGACCTGCACGATGGTGCCGCGGTTGCGCGCGCGCATGCGCTTGAGCGCCGCCATCGTGCCGTGCACGGTGCCCAGGTAGGTGACTTCGGTGGCGCGACGGAATTCCGCCGCGCTGATCTCGTGCACCGGCGCGAAGATGGTTGCCATCGCGTCGTTGATCCAGATGTCGATCGGCCCGAGCTCCTGCTCGATGCGCTCGGCGGCCGCTTCGACGGCGTCGGCGTCGGACACATCGACCGGAATCGGCAGCGCCTTGCCGCCGAGCTTGCGCACCTCCTCCGCGGCCACCTCCAGCCCATCGCTGCCGCGCGCGAGCAGGGCGATGTGTGCGCCATCGCGGGCGAAGCGGTGGGCGGTGGCGCGGCCGACGCCGGCAGAGGCACCGGTGATGACGACGACTTCAGGTTTCCGGTTGTGCATGGGCGACTCCTGGATTGCCTTTTTGTAGGAGCCCACTGGTGGGCTCCTACAAGAAAATGGCTAGCTGTAGGCGATGGTGGACAGCAGCGCGAGCGCGGCCTGGCGCGAGTCCAGGCGGGTGTGCTGCACCACGATCGGCACGTCGGACTCGATCACGCTGGAGTAATCCGTGTCGCGCGGGATCGGCTCGGGCTCTTTCAGATCGTTGAAGCGCAGGTGCAGCGTGCGCCGCGCCGGCACCGTGACACGGTAAGGCCCGGCCGGTTCGCGATCCTTGAAATAGATGGTCAGGGTGACCTGCGCATCCTGCTCGTTGGTGTTGAGCAGGCAGGCAGTTTCGTGGCTGAGAAAGCGCGGGTCGTCCGCATGGGTGCCACCGGGCGGGATATAGCCTTCGGCAATGGCCCAGCGGCGCTGGCCGATCGGTGCGGGTGCGTTCATGGCAGTTCCTTGTCGGGTTGGATCAGGGCCAGGCCGGAAACCGGGTCGTGGCGGCGTCGCAGGTGCGCGGGCGCCTCGGTGACGATCACCTCCAGCGTCGGCCGCACATGGCCTTCGAGCAGATGGCCGCCGAGCGCTCGGCCGTCGAACTGGCCGAGCACCGCGTGCATGTGCAGCTTCGGTTGATCACCCTTCAGCGCGACGTCGCCGATCAGCGAAACCACCTCGACCTGCTCGTCGACGGCGTTGCGCTTGTAGTCCTTGGTGTTCCAGTCGAAGTAACCAAGCACCGCGCGCTGGAAGGCGCCGATCGCGGTGAGGTGGGCAGCGCTGAGGTGCTGCGCCTTGGCGAAGTCCAGCAGGCAGGCGTTGGCTTCGTCGCCGGTTTCGAGCACGACGGCCCACGTGCGGGTGTCGCCTTGATGGATCAGTTGGTAGTGCATCGCTATCGGCTCCTGCTTGCGTTTCCTTCGGGGAGCTTGGGACCGCGCTCCGGCTGCCCCCATCCGCCCTTCGGGCACCTTCCCGCGCGAAGCGTGAGAAGGATCGGGTTGGCGCTGCACGCGCTCATGAGCGTTCCGGAGCAGCGGGTTGGCGTGGCCTGCATTGGTGAGCCTTCCCCCATTCCACGGGGATGGTGCCCGGCGGGCGGATGGGGGCGATCGGAGCGCGCGGCCTCATCGCATTCAATGGCCCCTCCCTCCCCAGCCCACGCCACCGCGCCCGGGCTCCGGCCGCACCGACGGCTGCGATGCCTCGCGCTCGCGCGCGGGAATTTCATCGAGATTGGATGCCCCCTGCGCCAACGCCATCGCCAGCACCTGCGAGACGTCCAGCGCGGTGCGTCCGGTGCATTGCTCGATCTGCTGGCGACAGGAAAACCCATTGGTGACGATCAGCGTGTCCGGATCGGCCGCCCGGATCGCCGGCAGCAGTTGCAGTTCGCCGATGGCGATGGACACGTCGACCTTCTTCGCATCGAAGCCGAACGAGCCGGCCATGCCGCAGCAGCCGGCGTCGAGCAGTTGGAAGTCCAGCCCGGCCTTGGCCAGCAGCCGCTTCTCCGCATCGGTGCCGATCACCGCATGGTGGTGGCAGTGCGCATGGACCAGCGCCTTGCGCCTGAGCTGCGGTGGCGCATAGCCGACGCGGTCGAGGTATTCGCTGAAGAGGTAGGTGTTGCGTGCAAGCCAGTGCGCGCGCTCATCACCCGGAAACAGGTTGGGCAACTCGTCGCGGAAGGCGGCCACGCAGGACGGCTCCAGCCCGACCACCGGCACGCTGCGGTCGATGAACGGCGAAAGCGCATCCATGAGGTCGGCCAGCTGCGCGCGCGCCTTGTCCAGCATGCCCTCGGCGTACAGCGGGCGGCCGCAGCAGAGGGTCGCCTGCGGCACTTGCACGCGGTAGCCGGCAGCCTCCAGTACGGCGACGGCGTCCTTGAGCGGATCGGGGTGCAGGTAATTGTTGAAGGTGTCCGGCCAGAGCAGGACTTCGGGGGCGTTCGGCGACGGCCTTCCTCTCTCGCCAACCCGCTCCCCCGGGCGGTCCCGGGGAACGGGTTGGCTTTCGCGGGCGTGGAACCAGTCGCGAAAGGTCTCGCTGGCGAAATGCGGCATCGTGCGTTGCTGCGCGATGCCGCCGATCGCCTTGGCCAGGTGCGACACGCCCGGCGTCTGCAGGATCGCGTTGGCAAGCCACGGCACGTGTGAGGCGGCGCGCGCCCAGTCGAAGATCCAGCCCATCGCATAGGCCGCGCGTGGATGCAGCCGGCCTTTGAAGTGGTGGTGCATGAATTCGGCCTTGTAAGTGGCCATGTCCACGTTGACCGGGCAGTCGCTCTTGCAGCCCTTGCAGGCCAGGCACATGTCCAGCGCGTCGCGTACCGCTTCGCTGCGCCAGCCGTCCTTCAGCGGGTCGCCTTCGAGCATCTCGAACAGCAGATGCGAGCGCCCGCGCGTGCTCCACTTTTCCTCATGGGTGGCGCGGTAGCTCGGGCACATCACGTTGTGGTGCTTGTTGCGGCAGTTGCCCACGCCGACGCAGCGGCGCGCGGCCTGGGCGAAGCTCATGCCATCGGCCGGGTAGGCGAACGCGGTCTTGAGCTTGGGCGGCTGGTAGCCGGGACCGTCGCGCAGGTCGGCGTCCATCGGGTTGGGATCGACGATCTTGCCGGGGTTCATGCGCCCGCGCGGGTCCCACAACGCCTTGAACTCGCCGAACGCATGCACCAGTTCGTCGCCGAACATCTTGGGCAGGAACGAGGCGCGCACCTGGCCGTCGCCGTGCTCGCCGGAGAGCGAGCCACCGTAGGACAGCACCAGGTCGGAGGCCTCGTCCATGAACGCGCGCCACTGCGCCACCGCCTCGGGCGTGGACAGGTCGAAGGCAATCCGGCAGTGGATGCAGCCGTCGCCAAAATGGCCGTACAGCGCGCAGGTGTAGGTGTACTTGGCGAGCAGCTTGCGGAAGTCGCGCAGGTACGGACCGACCCGGTCCGGCGGCACCGCGGCGTCTTCCCAGCCGGGATGACCGTCCGGCTGGCCGGGCACGCGCGCGGTGGCGCCCAGGCCCGATTCGCGGATGGTCCACAGCATGCCCTCCTCGTCCTTGTCGTCGAACAACTTCATGCTCGGCGGCTGGTCTCCCTGCTTCAGCGCGGCCATCAGCTTGCGCGCCTTGCCGTCGGCCTCGTCCTTGGACTCGCCGCCGAATTCCACCATCAGCCAGCCGCCGCCGGGCGGCAGCAGGGCGCGGTCTTTCGGGTGCATGTCCTTGCGCTTCATGTCGGCAATCAGCGCGTCGTCGATGCCTTCCAGGCCGGTCGGCCCGAAGCTGAGGATCTGCGGCACGTGGTCGCCGGCCTCAAACACGTCCGGATAGCCAAGCACCAGCAGCGAGCGCACCGGCGGGCTGGGCACCAGCCGCACTTCGGCTTCGAGGATGGTCACGCAGGTGCCTTCGGTGCCGACCAGCGCGCGCGCCACGTTGAAGCCGTTCTCCGGCAGCAGTTCGTCGAGGTTGTAGCCGGACACGCGACGCGGGATTTTCGGATAGCGCGTGCGGATCAGGTCGGCATAGCGGTCGCGGATGGATTTAAGGCCGGCGTAGATTTCACCGCGGCGACCGCCCTCGCCGATGATCTGCTCCAGCTCCTGCTCGCTGGTCGGACCGACGCGCATGTGCAGGCCGTCGTAGGTGACGATGTCCAGCGCGTGCACGTTGTCGGCGGTGCGCCCGGCCATGATCGAGTGCACGCCGCAGGAGTTGTTGCCGATCATGCCGCCCAACGTGTTGTGCGCGTGGGTGGAGGGATCGGGACCGAAGGTGAGGTGGTGTTTTTCCGCCGCATCGCGCAGATCATCCAGCACGCAGCCCGGCTCGATGCGGGCCCGACGGTTCTGGACGTCTATCTCGATGATCTGGTTCAGGTGGAAGGAGAAGTCCATCACCACCGCGGTGTTGCAGCACTGCCCGGCCAGGCTGGTGCCGCCGCCGCGCGCGAGCACCGGCGCGTCGTGCTCGCGGCAGATGCGCAGCACTTCGATGACGTCCTTCGCGTGGCGCGGCTTGACTACGCCGATCGGCACCTGGCGGTAGATCGAGCCATCGGTGGCGTACAGCGCGCGGCTGCCGTCGTCGAAACAGACCTCACCGTCCAGCTGCGCGACCAGGTCCTGCGCCAGCACGGTGGCGGCGGCGCTGGAAAAGGCGAAACGGTCGCTGTGCGAGTGGCGCACGCGCGGTGGGGCCAAGGGCAGCACCGCGGCGTCGCGGTGTGGGTCCTGCCGGTCACGTCCGTCGGTGGACGATGCCGCCGACTCCGCGCCGTGCGAGTCCGGCGTGCGGGGGAAGGAAGGGACGGAGCCGTGCTCTCGCTGCTTGGTCATGTCTGCCCACCTCCTTCGATGCCACCTTGTTCGATGCCGCCTTGTTCGATGCCGCCTTGTAGGAGCCCACTGGTGGGCGATGTCTTTTGGTAGTGCGACAGAAGAGCATCGCCCACCAGTGGGCTCCTACGAAGAGCCGTGGGGCACCGAGCGGCGAGTGTTCCGATGGCCCTATCAGTCGGCCTCCGGCGCGACGCGGTAACGCTCCGCGTCGCGCTGCGCTCCGTGTAGGAGCCCACTCGTGGGCGATGCTCTCCCGGCGGCCCGCCAAGAGCATCGCCCGCAAGCGAGCTCCTACGAAGAGCAGGTGGGCACGAGGCTGCGAGTGTTTCGGCAGTCATGTCAGCCCGCCTCCGGCGCGACGCGGTAGCGCTCCGCGTCG
>Ga0308175_100001094_pt1 | contig 18018 bp, 16 predicted proteins | sample PhyCR1_3_FD_203893 | JGI IMG/M metagenome (GOLD analysis project Ga0308175, IMG submission 203893) | Soil microbial communities from UC Gill Tract Community Farm, Albany, California, United States - DLSLS.C.R1 | ecosystem: Environmental > Terrestrial > Soil > Agricultural land | place: USA...
CGGACGTGCAGGCGGCGTTCGCCGACTTCAGCAACGTGTGGGACGCCCTCAGCCCGAAAGAACAATCCGACCTGCTGGCGCTCCTGGTCGCCAAGGTGGAGTACGACGCCGCCGCCGGCACGGTGGCCGTGACGTTCCACCCGTGCGGCATCAAGGCACTGGCCGGGCAGGCACTCCAGGAGGCGGCATGATCACGGTCACGACGAAGGTCCACTTCACCACGGCCAAGGCGGGGCGGAAGAAGCTAAGCGCCGGGCCGAGGCTCGTCGAGGCGCAGCAGGGTCGTACGCCCCGTATCTCCAAGCTGATGGCGCTGGCGATCCGGTTCGACGGACTGCTGCGGGAGGGCAAGGTCGCCGACATGTCCGAGCTGGCGCGGCTGGCGCACGTCACACAGCCGCGGATGACGCAGATCATGAACCTGAGCCACCTGGCGCCGGACATCCAGGAAGAACTACTGTTCCTGCGGCCGGTGCGCAACGGGCGTGACGTGATCCACGAGCGTATGCTGCGGAAGGTATGCGCCGAATCCCGGTGGACGACTCAGCGGGATGTCTGGAAACGCCTGCGGCCCAGGAGCGCCCGTGATAGAGGTTTACAGCCCCGCGGAACTGGATGAACGCGAGCAGAAGGTGCTCGCGGCCGCGGAACGTGCCGCCCGGGAGATCCGAGCCACCTGCGGTAGCGGCATCGAGTTCCTCCGGCGGCTGAAGTTCGAGGAGTGCGGCAGGCACCCGGTGGAGGACCGCGGCCTCAATCTCATCGAACAGGTCAATCAGACGTTCACGTACCTGGCGAGTTTTCGGGCGGCGAGGGAGTTGTTCCGCTTGCACCCGGAGGTGGAGGGCTTGCGCCTGAACATTGGCACCGAAGCAGGGTCGGACGTCGAAGATCTGACGCGTGCCGTCGTCGCGGCGGAGGTGTTCGCGGCGGTCGACCCGAGGAACAACCGCAAGTTCTCCAAGGACATCAACAAGGTTGCGACCTCGGCGGCGCGGCACAAGTACGTGTTCTTCGCGACTCCGAAGTTCCCCGCCGGCCGCAAGCCCCACCTGGAGCGTGACGGCGTCCAGGTGTGGTGCGTGGAGCTATAGCGTCAGAGGCACAAACCGGCGATTGCGCAGCCTAGCGGCCAAAACGCAGACCTGTTAGATGGTTACAAAGCTCTAGCCGTTTAGAGAATCGCGTGCTCATCTTCAGCATCTTCATCGCAGCCGACACGGCAAACGATTCCGCCTCTCGACGATCTTCTTCCCCCACATCCGTCCGCCCCGCGTGAACGATCTCTGATCGAAGGTGATACAGGCGGCGGCAACGTATGTCGTAATCGATTCGCTCCCGTTTGTTATTGCCCAGCAGCTGTGCAAAACGCTCCGCAATTTTCGCACTCGACGAGCTTTCGGCGCTCAGTAGGTGATCCAGCGCGAAGACGCAATCGGAGAGGCCTCGGTGATGACTCTGGTGTGTAACGGACGAACCGACCACCTGGAGGCACTTCCATACCGCCGTAGCGGTGGCGCCTTGGGTCTTGGGCAGCGCCGCCATTCTCAGGAGCTTGCCGAATCCCACGGCCCGTAGTTCAGAAACCATTTCACGACTAAGGACGAATGGTCGGTGCACGTGTCTGTGTTGCCGTAGCATTACTACTGACGGGTTTAGCGCATTGCCGAACGCCAGGCTCGACCACAAGCCGCCTGTAACCTCGGAAGGAGTGCCGAAGTACGCCCGGTCCCCATGGCGGTAAAACATGCTTGTGAACGCGCGTATCAAGTTGATGCCGTTGCTGGCCCAATGCAGTGCCGCCATCGTGACTGCGTCGGGGTGAGCCTCGAAGGTGAGTTGCAAGCACGCTGAGACTTCCGACTCCTCGATTCCCTTTAATGCGGTTTCTGCAAAGTACCGCATGTTCTGTTTGGCCCCTGTGCGCCGAAGAAAGCGCTCCGTATATCGCCGTGCAGTTTCCTTGGGGACATACTCGGCTGGGCCGACGCTAAACCGCGTCGAGACTTGCATATTGACGAGTGGAACAAAGCATATCCAAGTCCGCACCTCGGCTAGTAGGGGTGCGAACAGCTCTCGCTCGACAATCGTGACGGGTCCTAGCGGGCGAGCAGCGTCCGTCAAATATCGTTGGACTACCTGACGGATTAAATCTTCGCCTGCTCGCGTCGCAAGCGTAAAGTCTTGAACAGCCTCCTGAACGAAGTTGTCGATCGCCTCTTCGCCCTCGTCTGAGAGGTGCAGCATGCCTTTGCCATAGACATTTGATTCGTCGGCGGCGTCCTTCAGCGCCTTGTAAAGCCTTTGCACGCTGTATTCAGCCATTGAGAAATTGGAATCGGCTCAACATACCGCCGTCAAAGCTGCCGCCCGCTAGCGCCACCCTTGGTGCTGCCCCGTGCCGTAGTAAATGGAATATGTGCTTGACTCTCAAAGTTTGTTTGGTAAATTTTAGGTGAACGGGTCTTGTGTTCACTTCGCAGCCGCTGCGTACGGGAATGCGGCATTACTCGCCCAGGTAAGCGGGGCGTGAGCCGCTGAAGAATTCGCCACTCGGTAGGACTGGCAACCGGACATGCGTGCGCAGCACGACCCCGGTTGGGGACTGGCATATGGGCCACACGCGACTGGGAGCGCTGCCCCGCACCCGCGCCTGGCAGGACGTGGTCGCATTGATCGCCGGCGGGGCCGGTGCTGCCCAACTCGCGCAAGCCACCATCAATGCCGCGGAGCGCGGACTTAACCTCGCGTCGGACGACAGCGCCCTCGTCGAGACCGTGTGGCTGCTGACTCAGTTGCCCTTGGCCGCGCGGTCGGGGGATTTCGTCGGGTACCTGCGGCATTCGGGCCTGAACGTTCCGGACGCTCCCGGACTGATGGACGTGGTGGCGGCGTTCTGCGAGGCGGTGGACGCCAGGGCCAGCGGCGGGCGGCGGACGGACCTGGGGGAGATGGCCCAAATGGCGGCCTCCGAAACGATCACGCGGATGGTGGGGGAAAGGACTCAGGGGCTCTTCGGCGCGGGGCACGACGACGTGCGGGCGGCTTTCTCTTCCCTCGGCACGCAGGCGCAGTTCAGTTCCTTTGCCCGCCAATTCTTCGCTCGCCTGACCACCCGCTGTTTGGACTACTTTCTGAGCCGCGCCTTCTCTTACCACGTGGGCGAGGGATGCCGCTTCGCCACATTAGCCCAACAGTCGAAATTCGATCAGGCGTTGCAGCTGCATTGCAAGGAGGCGTCGAAGATCGTCGAGAAGTTCAGCGGGGAGTGGTACTCCAAGGTGAACTGGGAGAAGGGAGTGGTCTCAAAGTGGGACGCCGCCGGGTTCGCCCACGTTGCGATGCGGAAGCTCTCGGATGAGCTCAAGGCGGGGGTGCGGCCGCATGGCTAACGAGCGCACCATCCTCTGTGGCGATGCGGGGGGGAAGATGATCGCTGGCGACGGTGTTTCGTCCGAGCACGCACCACTCCGTCTGCGGCTGTGGGGGCGCGACCCGGAGGTGACCCTCCGGATCGAGCACCTCAGTTCCGCCCTGCGGCGCAACGTGCGGCCGCGATTCGTCGACCTGATCGAGATCGCCACCTACGTGTACTGCGCCGACCAAGCGGTCACGCGTGGCGGGGCAGGCGTGGACAACCTCGGCGAGGATTGGCGCAGGTCCCTCAACTTCACCATTCCCGTGCGAGAGCCGGATTTCTGGAGCAGCAAGCCGGTAATCGACGCGCTTCGGGAGACGCTGGGGTTTCTCTCGGAGGACCGATACAGCTTTGATTTCCGGCCCCTGACTGACGCGCCGCAAGAACCGTCACACCTCTTCTCGGATGACCCATCCGAAGAGCACGTTGCCCGTGGTAAGGAGCCGGAGGGCGTGGTGCTGTTCTCCGGAGGGCTAGACTCGCTCGGGGGTGCCGTGCAGGAGGCGGTCGTTGATAAAAGACGGATAGTTCTGGTGACCCACCGACCCACCGAAAAACTCAACGTCCGCCAGGACACCCTCTGTGGATTGCTCGACCTCAAGGCCGGGGCATTCCGGCCGCGCTACGTTCCGGTCACGATCAACAAGAAGAAGTTCCTAAGCCGGGAGTACACGCAGCGGAGCCGCTCGTTCCTGTACGCGTCGCTCGCGGCGGCGGTAGCGCAGGCGCATGGACTGGACGGAATTCGGTTCTACGAAAATGGCGTGGTCAGCCTTAACCTGCCACTCTCGCCACAGGTCGTCGGCGCCAAGGCAACGCGCACCACCCACCCACGGGTGATCAACGGATTCCGCACGCTCCTCTCGCTCGTTGCCAGCCGCCCCTTCGCGGTGGACAACCCGTTCCTCTGGAAGACCAAGACCGAAGTGGTGAGGCTGATCGCAAACGAGGCTTGCGCGGATCTGCTAGGTCTCTCCACGAGCTGCACCCACACGTGGGAGATGACCCGCAAACACCCACACTGCGGGAAGTGCTCGCAATGCATCGACCGCAGGTTCGCTGTCCTGGCGGCCGCGCAGGCGGTTCACGACCCCGCAGACGGGTACGGGGTGGACCTGCTGATCGACCCCAGGCCGGCGGGGGAGCACCGGACGATGCTGTCATCGTACGTGGAGACGGCGTCGAATATCTCGAAGATGGGAGATTTGGAGTTCTTCGCCCGATACGGGGAAGTTGCAAGGGTAGTCCGGCACCTCTGCGGAGGAGCCGATGCGGTCGCCGCTAAGGTGTTCGACCTTTACAAGCGACACGCAACGGCGGTCTGCGGCGTCATTGACGACGCAATTGCCCGCTACAGCACGCAGATCCGTAACCGTGAGCTCCCGGCCGACTGCCTGCTCCGCATGGTGTGTGACGCGTCCGCATCGGATGAGGTGCCGTCGGCGTGGCACGCAGGCGCGGGCCCGTGCGACGCGAGTGAAGACGACGAGCCCTCCTTCGGGGTCGGTGAAAACGCCTTCTGCAGGAAGGGTCAAGCGTGGGTCGTTCGCTTCGGAGGCAAGGCGGAGTTCATCCTATTGCCCAGTAATGGCGCGTCGTTTTTGTACATGCTGCTGTCACAGCCACACAATCCAGCTTCTGTGTTTGATCTGGCCGTCCGGCTGTCGAAATCCCACGAGCATTTCAGACTTGGCGATGCGGGTCCGCGCAACGACCGTGAGGCGGTCGAAGCTTACAAAGCAGCTTACTTTGAATCCACAGCCGAATTAGAGCGCGCCCTGAAGGAGAACGACGCGCGGGCAGAGCAGTTGGCCCGACGTGACATCGAGTTCTTAGCCGAGGACATCAAACGGCGTGGCTGGGGTGGCCGCCCAAAGCGAGAGCGGGACGAGCGGGAGCGCGTGCGCAAGCGGTTCCAGATGGCGGTCAATCGCACCATTGAGAAAATCCGCGAGTTCGACCGGGAACTGGCCGCCCATTTAGAGTCGGCGATTACCTGTGGCTCACACCCGGTTTACGCACCCCCCACTCCGATCGAGTGGGACCTCTAACGGCCTCGCCACGCCAAATGTGGCGGCCGCCACGCCGGATGTGGCCCTTTAGGGGCGAAGAGGCTGTCCGGCGAACTTCTCTAAGAGTTAACGATGACCCCGGGAAGGGCCCCTCGCCGGACCTCGCTTCCCGGGGTCTTTTTCGTGCCGAACGGCACCGAAAGGCCCGGCATGACCGTCGATAAAATGCCCTCGGTTCGTCACCACGCGTACGCAGGCGCACCCGGTACGTTCGCGTCACTTTCTCCCGGTCGTCAAAGGCTCGTCCGTCTAATGCAGGCGGTCAACTTCGGCCGTATCGAGAACCTGCAGGTCCGCGGCGGCGAGCCTGTGCTGGACTCGCGGCTGCGGGTCTACCGCGAGATCAAGTTCTGCGGCGACAACGCCCCGCGCCCGGAAACCGGGTCGCAGAACTTCGTACTCAAGGCGGAAGTCCTGGACCTGCTGAATGAGCTCACCGCCCTTGTGGATGGCACGATCGAGTCCCTGGTCGTCAGACACGGATTGCCGTTCACGGCTTCAATCGAAGCTGGGCTTAGCCACGCTCCCGAAACCGTTTCTGCAATACCGCGTGAGGAATCTCCGCAGCGCCAGAGCCAACTCGCGCCGCCACCGCGTAAATAACCATTAGACCGTCCTGACAAGCTAACGACTGGCCGCGCAGCGCGGAGGTCGTTGGGTGTCGTCGAAGACCGACGATGACTCAACGCCTCCGCGTTGTGTTTGCGCGGACAGTCCGCGCGCACTTCGGCTGACACCCACACGACCCCGCCTCCGGCCGCCCCGGAGGCCCCGATGGGTGTCACGCCCGCCCCGCACGCGGTCCTCACCGCGTACGCCCGTTACCTGATCCAACTCAAGGCCCGCCAGCTCTGCGGCAAGCGCGGCTTCAGCCGCTCGGACGAGCAGGACGTCGAGCAGGAGCTGATGATGCGCCTGCTCCGCAAGGCACACTTGTTCGACGCCTCGCGCGGCGCATCACCCGAAACGTTTGCCGATCGGGTGATTATCTCAGAGGTCAAGATGATCCTCCGGGACAGACGGCGGAAGAAACGGTCCGGCGGCTTCACCGCCAGGTCTCTCAGCGACTCGGTATCACAGCCAAACGGCGAGTCCACGTCGGTGGGGAATCTCGTGACCAATGCCGACCGGGAGCGCGTCACCGGCGCCCCCGCCCCCGACCCGATCGCCGAGCGCGAGCTGACGGAGGCGGTCGACCAAGCCTTGGCCCCCCTGCCGCCCTCGGTCGTCGAGATCGCCAAGCGCATGAAGCGCGACTCCATCTCAGCCATCGCCCGGGACCTGCGCCTCAGCCGCAGACAGGTCTACGCCGCAGTGGCCCAGATCCGTAAGCGGTTCGAGGACGTGGGTCTGGGTGAAGAGTGATTCCCCGGTCCGAGGCGTACACGGCGGGCGGCGACGGCATACGTCACGTGCAACGGCGCCGCAGTTCGCGGCCCGCGAAAGGAGCGTCACATGTCTCTGGATTCCTACCGCTTCGAGGTCGACGGCTCGGTCCCGCTGGACGAGGCGGAGATGACCCTGCAGTTGGCCATGCTCGCCCTGGAGGGCTTGTACGGCCAAGCCGCCGTCCGTCTCGACGGCCGCTATCACGTAGACGAGCCCTGCCGGGCCATCGTGGTGGACGGCTCAACCGAGGTCGGCACGTCGCTCGTCCGCGTGTTCACCGCCCTGCTCATCCGCGAGTTCGGCGAGGACTCGTTCTCGGCGCGTCGCAGCCGGCAACAGCCTCCCAGCCGGACCGCCGCCGAGCCGGTACCTCTCCGAACGCCCGAGAGGGAGCCCATCGCGTCCGCGGCCTGAACCTTCAACCTCCAACTGCCGCCGGTCCCGGCGAGCGCAACAAAGCGCCGCCGGGGCTCTGACAAGCGACCGGCGGCGAAGGACTACACGTGACCACAGTATACCTCAACGTACGTAGGCCCGCGTCGGAGGTGACGCCATGAGTTTCTCCGACTGGATTCGCGTGAGTAGGAAGCGTCCCTGTCCCGTGTGCCATCGCTTCAAGGGCTGCGGCGTCTCGCCCGACGGCAACTGGTGCATCTGCGTGCGGGTGTCCCAGGGCTCGGTCAAACCGACCCGCAACGGCGGGTACCTGCACTGGATCGGCAGCGGGGACCGCCGCGGACCCGACCCGTTCGCCGTCCGCACGACGGTGATCACTCGTAATGAGCCGACCCGCCACGACCTGGAACTCCTGGCGCGGAACTTCCAGACGGCGGTGAACCCCACACGGCTCAAGATGCTGGCCGGCATCCTGGGCGTCTCGGAGGTTAGCCTTCGACGGCTCAGAATCGGCTGGTCGTGCCGGGACCAGGCGTGGTCCTTCCCCATGGTCGACGCCGCAGGGGTAGTCCGCGGCATCCGGCTCCGCGCCACGTCGGGGGCGAAATGGGCGATCAGGGGCGGCAAGGAGGGGCTGTTCATCCCGCCGGACGTCGGGTCCACGGGCCGACTCCTGGTCTGCGAGGGGCCGACCGACACCGCCGCCATGGACGACCTCGGCTTCGAGGCGGTCGGACGGCCCAGCTGCACCGGCGGCAGGCAGTTGATCGTGGACCTGGTCAACCGCCACGGGATCACCCAGGTGGTCATCCTCGGCGACAACGACGCCAACGGCGCCGGCCAGGCGGGGGCCCACACGCTGGCGTGCTCGGTCCGGGCGTACTGCGCCGACGTCCGGATCGTCTACCCCCCTGCCGTGGCGAAGGATGCCCGGGAGTGGAAGAAGCTGGGGGCCACGCCCAAGAGCGTGCTGGCCGCCATCGACACGGCGCCCGGCTACGAGATGACCGTCCGTGACCACCAGCTGGTCGCCAGGGAGCTGGCCTCCCAGGAGGCCGGCCATGCCTGACGCGGATCTCCGAATTAACTGGAAGCGGACGGGCGACAACGGCACCGTCGAGGCGTCGGCGGAAATGGCGGGCGCGGTGTTGGCCGTACGCAAGGTGGACATCGTCGATCCCGGCGACCGCGACCGCTTCGCCGCCGAGGTGTGCCAGGGTAGGGCCGGCATCGACATTGACGCCCTCCGCGAGCGGCTCAAGGACATCGCCGCCGAACAACTCGGCGTGCCCGCGGCACCGCGCCAAAAACCCTCCCGAAACTACAAAACCCCCTCTGGTGATGCCCCAGCGGGGGTTTTGCAAATGTCAATGCGCCTGGAGCGGATGAGAATCGCGCTACGACCCTACCGACCCTTCCCGGTGCATTGGCTGCCCTCCCCCTTCTCCGACCTGATCCTGAACGGCGCCGAAGCGCTGGGCTGCGAGTCCGCCTACATCGCCCTTCCCACCCTCGCCTCCGCCGGGGCCGCCATCGGGAACACCCGCCGGGTGCTGCTCAAGCGCGGCTGGGTGGAACCTCCAGTCATCTGGGCGTCGTCCGTCGGCGACTCGGGCACCATGAAGTCTCCCGCCCTGGACCTGGGCCTGCGTCCCACCCGGCGCCACCAGGAGCGCCTGTTCAACGCCTACGGGCAGGCCCTTGCCAAGTACAAGGACGAGCACAAGGTGTGGAAGGCGCTGCCCAAGGCGGAGAAGGCTGCCGTGCCCGAGCCGGAGCCGCCCTTGGCCTGCGAGCGGGTGCTGTGCGGAGACACCACCGTGGAGGCGCTGGCCGACCGCCTGCAGGCGTCCCCGCGGGGGGTGCTCGTGGCGACCGACGAGCTGCCGGGGTGGATCAACAGCTTCAACCAGTACAAGGGCAAGGGGATGGGCTCGGACGTGGCCCACTGGCTCAGCATGCACCGCGCCGGCAACCTCCTGGTGGACCGCAAGCTGGGCGAGAAGAAGGTGATCTACGTCCGCCACGCGTCGGTGGCAGTCGTCGGGGGCATCCAGCCGGGGGCGCTGCGCAAGGCCCTCACGCCCGAGTTTTTCGACAACGGCCTGGCCGCCCGGCTGCTGCTGGCCAATCCACCGCGCCGGCCGAAGCAGTGGTCGGAGAGGGAGATCGACGCACACGTGGAGGACGAGATCGCCAAGGCGTTCGGCGTGCTGTTCACGCTTAAGGGCGGCACCGACGTGGATGGCAATCCCGAGCCCACCTGCGTGCCGCTGAGCGACTCGGCCAAGTCCCTGTGGATTGACTTCGTAAACCGCACCGGACAAGAGCAGGTGGAGCGCGGGGACGAGCGGCTGGTGGCGGCGTTCAGCAAGCTGGAGGGGTACGCCGCACGCATCGCCCTGATCGTGCACCAGATGCGGCATGCCGCCGACGAGCACTCGGTGGACCCCTGGCGGATGGACCGCCAGAGCATCGAAGCGGGGATCGAGTTGTCCCGGTGGTTCGGGTACGAGGCGGAGCGCATCTACGCCGCCCTGGCCGAGAGCGAAGAGGACCGGGAGCGGCGGGTGCTGATCACGCTCATCCAGAAGCTCGGGGGCAGGATTACCTGCCGCCAGCTGATGCAACACCGATCCGGCCTCAAGACAGCCGACGACGCCAAGGCGGCGCTGCAGGACCTGGCCGAGCAGGGTTGGGGCACCTGGAGCCACCCGACACCGACCCCTAAAGGCGGCCGGCCGAGCGAGTTTTTTACACTCACTACCCGCATCTACGTTTGCGAAACCCCCACTGGCGATGCACCAGAGGGGGTTTTGTCAATCGGGGGTCTCGAATCAGAGGCCGAAGAACCCTTCGCACCCGCCGACTACGAGGAGAAGGAGAGGGAGGGCATGCAGATGCCCGGTATGTGAAACGCGTACCCATAGAACAGGAGATCAGCACCATGCCAACAGTAGGAATTTACCCAAAGACCGACGGAAGCCCCGAGCTTTACCGCCTTCTCGGCGAGCGGCTCCAACTGTGGATTGACGCCGACCAAGCCGGCCCCGAGAGCATCGCGTGGTACGAAGACGTGGCGGTGGGGATGTTGAGGGATGACGGGGACTGCAACCACTGGCCCGTCGTGTTCGAGGTGCGCGACGGCGTCTACCAGACCGATGGGTTGGTGCAACTACTCCGAGAGTTTATTCCCGCGGATACCGTGGAGGACGTGCACGTTGATGAGCGAAGTTGGACCGGCAATGGCCCGGGGCAGCCCGGCCGACTTCTCGCCATTGACTGGGGCCGGAGGCGATACGCCTGGCTGCTGTGCCTGTGCCAAATGGCTGGGCATCAGTGCCCCTACGTGCCTGACGGGAAGCTGTCGCACGCCGAAACCGCGGAAATGGCCGGGCTGCGGGACTTGCTGGGGTTCACCGAGTCGGACGACCGGGAACACAGCCAGGTAATCACTGACGTCATCCTTCTCACCTTCGCCTACCCGGAATACCAACCGCACGCGTCCGCGGAATTAGCGGAGCTTCGCGTTCGCCACCACTGGCTCGTGCCGGTGGCTGAGGAAATGGTGGCGGTGAAGCGTGAGACGGAGGCGTTTACCCGCAGCCGGTGGAAGGAAGTCGCCGGACACATCGGCGCGGAGGTGCGGTCATGACGACGAACTCGAAACTACTCTTGCTTTTCGAGGTCCCGCCCTGCCGTGAGTCGTCATCCTCGGACCCGGAATTCGTCGCGCAGGGCCTCGAACGCCGTCAGCTTCTCGGGGGGCGGGGCCGACCCCCCGAAGGTGAGGAACACCTTAAACGCCGCCGCCCCGCCGCCGTCGTAAAACTGGAAGCTGAGGGTGTTCACGCCGTCCAGGTGCCCGGGCTTCTCCACCGCGAACGCCGCCGCCAGTTGCCCGTGGCGGATGTGCATGTCCAGCGTCTTGGTCTGCACGTTGAAGTATTCCCCGAACGTGCTGAAGTTGCCGAACTGCCCGAATGATTCGAGGGTAACGGAGCCGTTGGTGACGATGACGTGGACCTGCCCCAATGACTCGAACCGGCGGACCAGTTCCTCCCAGCGGGACACGTCCAGCTCCACGGCGCACCCGTCCGGCAGGCATCGGATCACCTCGGCCTCGGGCACCCCGAGCTCCCGCGCCAGTTGCACGGTCATCCTCCGGCGGTCGCGGCGGATCGCGTCGCGGATTCGCTCGCTATCGCTCCGGCCCGTCAGGGGTTCCGGGGCCTCATTGGCGCGCGACGTTGCGGCGAGAGGTTTCGTAGCACGAGCGTAGACGAGATCGAGCAGCCGGTCCCGCTCGGGGCGAGGGATGTTCGCCAAGAAGGCGCGGAGGTTGGGCGGCTCCACACGCTCCGGTGCATCTTCTCTCCCGATACCGCCGGCGGCGACCGCTCTGATGGCCGCGACGAGCTGGTCGTCGGTGAAGGCGGTGGCGTACTTCATCGGACCGACCATACCTGCGAAGCCCGGGCCGGACAACGTGACAGTGGTTCCGCAACTATCTGGCGCATTGACATAACCGAAACCCCCGACGGCAACGCACCAGACGGGGTTTTGTCAATCGGGTGTGCGAATCCGAGCGCGAACGCGCTGGCGTTGGACTCGCCAGCCGCCGGCCGAAAGCCGCTCGGCCAGGGCATCGGCGGCCAGACGCTCACCGACGGTCGCGGAGCCGCGGTAGGCGGATGACCCTTTGCGCCCGGAATGTTCGCCGCTCCCAATGGACGCAAGGCTTTTGACCGTGGACCTAAAGTCCTGATCCTGGGACATTTTTATCCCGTGATGGCACGGACGCGCCGACCGGCCTCGCCCTCAGTTCGGTAGGGTAGAAGTCCTCCGCCGCCGCCCCGAACTCCTTGGTGTCAGCGCCGGCAACGGGCTCGGGCGTGTCGAGCGGCACGCCGGGGAGCGGCCGGACCGGCTGAGGCACGGGCGCGTGTGCCGCGCCGCCCACGTCGCCGGACGGCCCGGGGCTTGTCAAGCCCGCCTCCGAGCCTGCCATCCACTCCAACTCGGCGGAAGTTACCTCGGGAGTCGCGCAGTGTGTCGGGAGGGAGTGAGCCACGGCGCCCAAGTCGACGCCCTTCTCCTCCGCGGGGCGGCGCCACTGCCCGTACACGAGCAGATTGATGAGCGTCGGCCAGATCAGCCCGACGGCCACGACGCTCCCCCCGACCCAAAGCAATGACGCATAACGCGGGTCGGCCCACCAGGCATGAACATAGCGAACCTCGCTTCTATCGAGATAGGCCGCGACGGTGTCGCTTCGCGCGGGGGATATGGCTGGTGCGTCCATCGGACGGTACGGCACCGGCGCGACGTACGTATACCGCCGGAGTCGGCCGGTAACCTGGCCCGTTGCCGGGTCGACGTCGGTCTCGGCCAGGTACATTCCGCTGACGAGGTCCACCCGCCGGAGTCCGTCCCCCTGGTCGATCCACGCGGGATACACGCGTAGCCCCTGGAACGCCTGCACCGTCCGGCCGTCGGCGAGCAGAACCTGGCGGCGGACCTCCCGCTCGAACCACCGCTGGTCCGTGACGATCCGGCCGGCACCGGCGAGCAGCGCCCTCTGGTCGGCCCGGCGGGCCCAGGCCAGGAGCAGGCCGAGCGCCACCGAGACGGCTATCCACTGCCAGCGTTTGATCGGCTCGATCTTCATGTCCGCCTGCGTCCTTCGCCCGAACCCGGCCCGGACCCGCGTCACCCGCTTACCGGTAGATGCCGGCAGAGACGCCCACCTGCTTCAACGATGCCTCTCCCATCCCGATCGTCTCGGCGTGTCCGTCCAGGAACACCACGTTGGCACGCCAGCCGTGGCGGCCGTAGTCGAGCGCCTCGACCCCGAGGTTGGCCTCGGCGACGCTGTGGTTGAAATCAGCGACCGAGTCCTCGTCGCTCCGGTCGAAGAGCAGGAGCCAGCGGTCGCCCGCCTGGTTCCGTGGCCGGCCGTCCATCGCGAACATCACGACAGACGGCCGGCGCACCCGGCTCACCAGCCCCGCCGGCGAAGCAGTTCCGCCCGCCCGGGCGGAGCCGCGCCGGCCGAGCAGCGCCTCGTTGAAGCAGTAGCTGGAGAACTCGTCCGGCGCCCGCCACGGATCGCTGCCAATCGCCCCTTGGGTCCAGCCGGTGAGTTCCTCCGATTGGCTGGGGCAGCGGAAGTGCCGCCGGAGCGACTCGCGCCCGAGGTCCTCTTCCATCGTCACCCGGCTGTCGAAGCGGACGGGCGCGCCGAGGTAATGGCCGAGCACGGCGGTGATTGGCGCCGGGCGAAAGGTCGCGCCGTCGAGGTAGTACACGTAACGACGCCGGTCCTCGTCGCCCAGGCCCTTGGGATCCACCACGCCGCCGACCGGGTCCCACTGCAGGCCGGCGGTCGGCATGTACCCGCGGTGCTCCAGCGCGTGCAGCTCCGCCGCGCGTTCCATCTCCCGCAGCGTCGCCAGGCAGCGGACGCGGTTCGCGTGCTCCCGCGCGGCGCCCAATGCCGGCAGGAGCAGCGCCACCAAGACGGCAACGATCCCGATCACGACGATCAATTCGAGGAGCGAGAACCCTCGCGGGGAACGGCTTCGGGCGGATGAGCTGCCGTCGGGGTGTGTCATGGGTCCAGCTCTAGTGCTTTGGCGAAAGCCGTATGACGCCGACGTCGACCGCGGGCGTCGGCCGCGTGCCCGCTCCCGCGGCCGGTACGACGACGTCCGTCTCCACACGGGCGGTCACCGTCCACTGTCGCTTGATTGAATCAAACGTTTCCAATTGGACGTGCAGGCGGTACGTCCCGGGCGGCACGTCGTTGACGCGGAACTTGCCGTCGGCGGCGACGGGGAACTCGTAGTTCCCGACCGACCGCGCCCACACCTTGGCCTGCGGCGTCGCGCGCCATTGGTGCTCGTAGGCCCGCTTCTGCTCGTCGGTCATGGCGGAGACGTTGGGCGGCCAGCTGATTCCCGGTTCCTGGTGCCGCCAGAGCACGCCGGTGAGCGAGGGAACCTGCGGCGTCGTGCCCGCATCGTTCCCGGCGGTGGCAGGAGCGTCCGGCACCATCGCGCGCCCGACCACCGCACGGCCCCGGCCGCCGAGTTCGACGCGCACGGTCTCCCCCGGCTGGACCTCCGCGTACGTGTGGTGGCTCTCGCGGCCGTCTCCGGGACGGACCATGACGCGCCACGTCACCCACAGGTCGCCGGGTGCGACGCGGGGGAAGACGAACCGCCCGGTCTCGTCGGTCTTTGCTTCAGTTCTGCGGTCGGCGACGTTCATGTCCCACAGTTCCCCGGACCCCCAGTACCCGATGCCGACGTCCTGACCGGCCAGTGCCTTGCCGCCGATGCGGAGCGTGCCCTCGATCCGCCCCCAGGGCTGGAGCACGACGTCCCGGTTGGCGGCGAGTTCGTCCGCGGTCACCTGGGCGTAGCCCAAGTCGCACCGGACGACGAGCAACGCCTTGCCGGGCGAGGGCGGGAATGTGAAACGCCCGTCGTCGCCGGTCTTCGTCGCCGGCACCCCGCGCTGCTGCGCGCCGTAGATGCGCACGGCGCTATTCGGCGTGGCGACGTAAACCTCCGCGCCGGCGACGGGTTTGCCGTCGGCCGTTCTCACCGTCCCGGCGAGCGGTGCGGCGCGGTCGGCGGGCGTCGCCGTCGGCAGGCCCGTGGGGAACGGCGGCACCGGAGGCCGACCGGGGGACAGGACCAGCGACTGCGCCGGCTGCTCGGCTAGGAGGCTGCGGAAGGCGACCGTCGCCCCCGCCCCGACCAGCAGGACCACTGCAATCGTCGCGATCACCTTCGCCTTGGTGGCAGTCACGAGCGCTCCCACTCCCCCCTTCAGCCCGACCCCGGTGCCCGACGCCGCGCCGGACGCCGCCGAAGCGGCCGCTGCGGCCGCCGCCGCCGTCGCCGTCAGCCGGGCCACGGCGGTGACCACCTGCGGCGCCAGGTGGTGCGGCGCCGCCAACGCGGCCTGGGCGAGGATCGCCTCCGCCACGCCAGATACCGACATGGTCACGCCCCGGCGCAGGAAGAACTCGCGCATTTGCTCCACCGCGCGGCTCACCCGCTGCTTGGCCGCGTCGTGTGAGATGCCCAACGCCGCCGCGACTTCGGCGATGCTGTACCCCTGGAAATACCGCAGCACCACGGCCAGCTGGTTGCTCTCCCCCAACCCGGCCACCGCCTGATCAAGGTCGGATTCAACGTCCGCCCACGGGCGGTTCCGGGCCGTCTCGTCCAGTGCCGCGTGCCCCGTCTTCGCAGCCGCGGCCATCCCCGCAGCGACGCGTTCGTGCTTCCGGCGTCGTGTCTCGGCCTTGCGCAGGTCGGCCACCTCGAAGCGGGTCGTGTTGAGCAGCCAGCCCGCCAGCACGACGCGCCGCTCTGATGAAAGCGTGCGCGCCTTTGCCGCCAGCTTGATGAAGACGCCCTGGGTCACGTCTTCCGCCCGCGACGCGTCGCGGAGCTGACGCCGAGCCGCCGCGTAGACCAGGTCCACGTGCCGACGGACCAGTTCTGCAAACGCCTCCTGCGAGCCGCGCTGGGCGTACTGCCCCAGTAGGTCCAAGTCGCTGGTGGTCGAGTTCATCCTTACCCCTATGGACGGTCCGGCGTCCACAGTGACATATGCGAGGCTGGGCAAGTCATGTCATTGTACAACGGTGGGTCGGCTCGTTGGCTCATTCCCGCTTGGAAGCAACGCTTTGAAAACGCTTTATCGTGGGTTGCGCTGCGCGGGCTCCCGCCAGCACGCGGCTCGGGCCGCCGGCGTCCGTGGCTTACTGGCCGCTTAAATTCGGCGCCACCGCAAGTACGGGCAGTAGTGGCTGTGGGAACATATGCCCGGGGGATTGGCGCAGTTGGTGATGATCGTGAAATTGCATTCCGGTAACCCGCGGACAACCCGTAGCCCGACGGCATAGGTCAGTCTCAGGCACCCTCGCCGGAGACGCCGCGCATGCACGTTGAGCTACGTCCCATCGACTCCATCCGCCCATACGAGAAGAACCCGCGCCTCAACGAACAGGCCGTCGACGCCGTCGCTGCTAGTCTTAAGGAGTTCGGCTTCAGGCAGCCGATTGTCGTCGATCTCGATGGGGTAATCATCGTCGGCCATACGAGGTACAAGGCCGCCAGGAAGCTGGGGATGACGCACGTGCCGGTCCACGTTGCGGACCTTACGCCGGCGCAGGCCAAGGCGTACCGCATCGCCGACAACCAGACCGCCACGCTCGCCGATTGGGACCAGGCGCTGTTGCCGCTGGAACTGGGCGAGCTGCGGGACATGGACTTCGATCTGGCGCTGCTCGGCTTTGAACCCGATGAGCTGACCCGGTTGATGGCCGGGCAGGTGTCCGGCGGGCTGACAGACCCCGACGACGTGCCCGATACGCCGGAGGAGGCGGAGACCAAGCCCGGCGACCTGTGGCTGCTGGGCGAGCATCGGCTGCTGTGCGGCGACAGCACGCGGGAAGAGGACGTGCGGCGGCTGATGGGCGGCGAGACGGCGAAGATGCTGTTCACCGACCCGCCGTGGAACGTCGCCATCGGCAAGGACTCCAACCCCCGCCACCGCCAGCGGCAGGGATTGAAGAACGACGACCTGCCCGACGAGCAGTTCCAGCGGCTGCTGGACGGGTTCGTGGCCTCGGCTAAGCCGGTGGTGCGGGGGGACGTGTACTGCGTGCTGGGTGCGAGCGAGTGGCCGAGGCTGGACGCGACGCTGCGGGGGCACGGGTACCACTGGTCGGCGACGATCATCTGGGTCAAAGACCAGTTCGTCCTGGGCAGGAGCAAGTACCACCGCCGCTACGAGCCGCTGTGGTACGGCTGGCACTCGGCCGGCAAGACCTCTTTCAATGACCGGAGGGACCTGGACGACGTGTGGGAGATCCCCCGCCCCCGCAGGAGCGAGGAGCACCCGACGATGAAGCCCGTGGAGCTGGCCGCGCGCGCTATTCAGTACAGCAGCGTGGAGGGCGACGGGGTGCTGGACCTGTTCGGCGGCAGCGGCAGCACGCTCATCGCCGCCGAGCAGACCGGGAGGAAGGCATACCTGATGGAACTGGACCCGCTGTACTGCGACGTGATCGTCCAAAGGTACGAGCAGTTCACGGGAAAGAAGGCCCAGCGGCAGGAGTGCGGGAATGACCGGACGGAGAAAACCCCGGCCGTAGCAGCCGGGGTAGAGGACGGGGGGAAGCCGTGACGTGGACAGCCGCAGAACTACGATGCCCGCCGCAACGGCTCCTCCCGCGGTGGCTCCTGCGGCCGCGCCGGGTCGTCGGGCCAAATCGCCCGCACCAAGGCAGTGGCGAGTCGATCTGCGCCGGGTCGATCGGCGAGGGCCCGGCGGATTCGCACGAGAATCTCCGCGACCACCGCGTCCAGAAGCGGTCCGTCCGCCCCCGGGTCGAGGCCGACCGCGACGAGCTCGTCGTCGTGCATCAGCCCTACGTCGGGCAGCCCCGCCGCGGCCGGGCTCGGGGGCTCCGGGTCATCGTCCGGTTCGTTCTCCGGATCGCCCTTCGCCGCAGCGTCCCGCGCGGCCGCGTCCCGCGCCTCCATCTCCGCACACCAGAGGGCGTCGACGTCCTCGGGGGTCAACCGGTCGCGCCGAATTTGCCTGAGCCACTGCTGGTAGCTCTCGCGGAAGCTTCCGCCGAGCAATGTCGATCGGCTGCCCAGTTCGATCAACTCGCGCTCGTCTTGGGTCGGCTCGTCGCTATCGTTTATC
>Ga0308175_100001097_pt1 | contig 18005 bp, 11 predicted proteins | sample PhyCR1_3_FD_203893 | JGI IMG/M metagenome (GOLD analysis project Ga0308175, IMG submission 203893) | Soil microbial communities from UC Gill Tract Community Farm, Albany, California, United States - DLSLS.C.R1 | ecosystem: Environmental > Terrestrial > Soil > Agricultural land | place: USA...
AGGCGAGCCTTGACGCCCAGGCCGAGCGGAGGCTCTCCGGGCCTCAGCCTTCGCCTTAGCACTTGATGTTCGTGGAAGCGCCGCCACTACATCCGTTCTCTCGCATAGGCGCTGGTTCCCCCGGGCTTCTCTGCTCCGCAGTTCCTCCCGCGCCGCGGCGTTCGCCGTGCCATGACGACCGGTGAGCCCCGCGGGCTACGGCGCTGCGCGCCTGCCCGCTGGGGGGCCCCCCCAGCGCCTCGCTCGCTCTCCGAGGAGGACCCCGCGCGGGCGCGCCGCGCGGTGACGAGAACGCGCAAGGAACGAGCGACACGGGCCAACGATACGGGCGAACGACCTGGGCGAGCGAGTCTGCGAGTCTGCGAGTCTGCGAGTCTGCGAGTCTGCGAGTCTGCGAGTCTGCGAGTCTGATCGAGTGACGGCGCGAAGACCTCCCGGTCGAACGCCCCGGTCTAGTCGTCCCTATTACCGCCTTCGCCAGGCGAAACTGCGGTGCGCGCGAGCCGTCTTCCAATGTGCCCCGCGATGACGACAACGCGACGCGCAGCGACGCGGGCTGGGTTCGGCGCGAGATAAATGCACGCCGGGTGGTCATGCGCCGGCCGGTCGTGGAGATGGCACGAACCGTGGATAGCAATACGGTGGTCGACGGACGAGCGACGAGCCCAGACCCGCGGCGCAAGCAAGCGTGTGCGCGATCTCCAGGAACTGCGCGCGGGAGGAGAACGCGAAGGTCTATTTCACAGCAGCGACGGGGCCCAGGCCCGCGGCGCAAGCAAGGAAGCAAGGAAGCAAGGAAGCGTGTGCGCGGTCTCCAGGAATTGCGCGCGGGAGGACAACGCGACGGCGATTTTCAGGGTAGCCGGGGGGCCGCGCCGTCGTACGTCAAGGCTTGGCGGGTGGGCCGGCCTTGCGCTTGGCATGCTCGTGGCCTTCGGCCCAGCCGATCTCCTTGGTCAGCTGCACGGCGTCGTCGATCCGGCCCATCACGAGCGCCGACCGGGTGGGCGTATCGTTGAGCAGCATCTCGGCCGTCGCGCGGCGGTCACCCAGGCCGCGCATCTCGTTGATCGCGGCCTGGCGGTAGCGGTCGGCCTTGCCGCCGAGCCCCGCCTTGTCGCAGAGCTGCGCGAGCAGGTGCTGGACGCGCGCGGTGCCCAGGCGCGAGCGCACCCGCTGGGCATGGAACAGCGCGGCCTCGGCCAGCCGGAGCGCGCGGTACGAGTCGCCGGAGCTCTCGACCAGCTGCGCCTGCGCGCGCAGGATCCGCCAGAACGACTCGGGGCCATCGATCGCGGTCGGGCCCTCGCCGAGGGTCGCGAGGTCGATGCACTCGACGAGCTCGTGCAGGGCGGTCTCGGGATCGCCGGCGCGGAGCAGCGCGCTCCCCAGGTCGAGGTAGAGCTCGCACAGGAGGTTCATGTCGCCGGTCGAGATCGCGCGCCCGACCCCGCGGCGCAGCATCACGATCGCGCCGTCGACGTCGCCCTCGCTGACCGCGATCGCCGCGCTCGAGCGGTCGATCATCGCCATCAGCACCGGGGCGCCCGACCAGTCGCGTGCCTCCGACAGCACGCCACGGGCGAGCGCGGTCTCGCCGCGGGTGCGCAGGACGTCCGCGAGCCGGACCGACAGCGTGACGAACTGGCTCTCGGAGCTGCCGTCGTCATCGCCGTTCTGGACCGCCTGGCGGACCGCGACGAGCGCGCGGTAGTAGAACTGGCCGGCCCCGATGTCGTCGAGCTGCTCGGCGGCGTGATCGCCGGCGCGCCGCAGGAGCATGATCGATTCCTTGGCGTGCCCGGCGAGGTCGTGGTGGTGGCCGAGCAGGGAGATCTCGGGCGACAGCGCCTCGACCGCGGCGGCGGCGTTGCCGTGGAGCGATCGGCGGACGTCGGCCGGCGTGGCGTCGTACACGATGTCGCGCACCAGGCGGCTCGTGAACGTCAGCTCGCCCGAGGGGTCGTGGCTGAACAGCCCCGCGCGCTCGGCGTCGGTCATCGCCGCTTCGAGCGTGCCGCTCGGCAGCATCGCGCGCAGGAGGTCGGCCTGGGGCTCGAGGCCGAGCACGGCCGCCGCCTGCAGGACGTCGCGCGTCGACTGCGCGAGCATCGACAGCCGCGCGGCGATCAGGTCGGGGAGCGAGATGTGGATGTCCTCGGCCTTGCCGCCCTCGAGCAGGTAGCGCACGACGTGCTCGAGGTGCCCGGGGTAGGCCCGCGTGGTCTCGAACAGCTGCTGGACCGGCGGCAGGCCCTTCAGGCCCGCCTTCTCGAGCCGCGTGACGATCGCGGTGAGATCGGTGGCGTCGAGCGCGGCGACCTCGAGGCGCGGCACCGCCGCCGGCCACTGCGATCCGAACGAGCTGTGCGCGGTCATGATGATCGGCGGCAGCGCGAGCTCGCTGATCTCGGTCGCGCGGCGCAGGATCTCGAGGCTCGGGTGATCGAACCGGTCGATGTCCTCGCACACGATCGTGACGGGCCCGATCGCGGCGGCGCGCTCGAGCGCGCGCAGGGTCGACCACACCATCTCGCGGCGCCGCACCGGCGGCTCGAGCTCGAGCAGCGACGTCGGGTGCCCGAACAGCTGCGCGATGCCGGGGACGTCGCGCTCGTTGAGGCCATGCGCGATCACCGCGTCGCGCAGCTCGGCCTCGCTCGAGACCGGCGAGAGCTGCAGCACCGCGGCGAGCAGCGCGCGGATCGGGTAGAACGGCGCCGCGAGGCCGCTCGGATCGGCGCCGATCTGATAGATCGTGCGGGTGTCGCTGGCGAGGCTGCCGTAGGCGTGCCGGAGCAGCGCGCTGCGGCCCGAGCCCTCCTGGCCCATGACGAGCAACCCGACGTCCTTGCCCGGGGGGCGCTGCATGTGACCGAGCAGCGTGGTGAGCTCCGCGGCGCGGCCGGTGAACGGCAGCGGCAGGATGCGGTCGAGCGCCTCGGGGGCGGGCGCGACGACCTCGAACGTCTTCATGACGCGCTGGCGCGCCGTGCCGCACTCGGGGCAGAACTTGAAGGTCGGCGCGCACGTCGTCCCGCACTCGTTGCAGATGTCGCGCGTCGTGACCCTCTTGGTGCGCGTCGCGAGGTTCGCGAGGATGGCGCGCATGTCGGCCGCGGTCGCGAACCGATCGGCCGGGTGCTTCGCGAGCGCCTTGGCGACGATCGCGTCGAGCTCCTTGGGCACGTGGTCGCGGCGCGACGACAGCGTCGGCACCAGCGCCTTCAGGTGGTTCGACAGGATCTCGGTGGTCGAGCCGGCGAAGAACGGCGTCTTGTAGGCGAGCAGCTCGTAGAGAATGATGCCGACGGCGTAGACGTCCGAGGCGAAGCTCGGCGGCGCGCCGCTGATCACCTCGGGCGCCATGTACTCGGGGGTGCCGCTGATCGAGCGATCCTCGTCGCGCGCCCCGGTGACCAGGCGGGCGATGCCGAAGTCGACGATCTTGACCACGTCGATCCCGGCGCGCCGCTGGTCGAGGATGATGTTGTCGGCCTTGAGGTCGGCGTGCACGACGCCCGCGAGGTGGGCTTCCTCGATCCCGGCGAGCGCCTGGATCACGATGTCGAGCACGCGGTCGACCGGCAGCGGGTTCTGGGTGGCGAGCAGCTGGGTCAGGGTCGGGCCCTTGACGTACTCCATCGCGAGGTAGAGCAGGCCGTCGGACGATTGCCCGTAGTCGATGATCGAGACGCAGTTGGGGTGGTTGAGCCGCGAGGCGCTCATCGCCTCGTCGCGGAACCGCTTGATCATCCGCGCGTCGGCCGACAGCTCCTCGTTCAGGATCTTGACCGCGACGGTCCGGCCGAGCGCGATCTGGTCGGCGCGATACACCGCGCCGCTGCCGCCGATGCCGATGCACGCGGTCAGCTTGAACTTGTCACCCAGGACCTTCCCGACGAGCTTGAGCGACTTGTTGACCTGCTCCTGGACGTGGCCGCTCACGTTGTCCACCCGTGCAGGTGCCCGAAGCTTCGGGGAGGTTCCGCCGGTCGTCGCGCCAACGTCATGCTCGCTCGATGAGGATGATCATGCAGGTTCCTTGGCCCACCAGGACACAGCGTTACCGGGCCGAAGCGACTCTTGGGATGTTACCCCGTTTGGCGATGCCGACCGACCGGCTCCCTGCACGGATCACCCGGGTCGTGCCGACCCCTTGTATCCGAGTTATCTCAGGATGTTAGCTTACCAGGCCGCGCCGAGCAGGTAGCGCCTCAGGCGGTCGCCATGGCCGCCAGAGCGGGCGGCAGGCCCGACCAGGCCCGAAAACTGGCGCTCCGGATCCGGCGGTGGCTAGGGTCGGTCATGATCGATCGCATCGCAACGGAGCGAGCCGAGCACGACGTCAGCTGGCTCGCGATCCGCCACCCCGCCGTGGTGCGCCTCCTCGAGCGCGAGCTCACCGGCCCCGATGGCGACGCGTTCGCCGCCGGGCTCGAGCTCGCCTGCCGCGTGCTCGGCGATCGGGGACCCCTCGGCTCGCTGCGGCTCGACCACCATGCCCTCGCCGCCGGCATGGCCGGGGTCCGCGGCGGCCGGTGCGATCGCGCGATGGTGCGGTCGCTCCGCGATCAGATCGACGAGCTCCCCGTGGCGCTGACCTCGGCCGAACAGGACGCCGTCGCGACGGTGATCGCGGCGATCATCTGGTCGGTGTTCGACGCCAGCGCGCGCGATCTGCTCGCGGCCTAGGGACGCTTCCAGCTCATGAAACCCGGCAGCCCCGCAATCGCAGGGCGGTGTCAGGCGTGCCGGACCAGCGACGCGGGCGGCCGGGCCTACGGCGCGGTGACGTAGCGCTGGCGGCAGCTCGCGATCGCCGCCGCGAGGTCGTCCGCCAGCGGAGCGGTCACCGCGAGCGCCCCGCCGTCGGGGTGGCCGACGACGAGGCCGGTGCAGTGCAGCGCGAGCCGGCACAGCGCGTGCTCGGCGCGAAAGATCCGGTTGTGCTCGCCTTTGCCGTAGCGAACATCACCGATGAGCGGGCAGCTGATGTGCTTCAGGTGGCGGCGGATCTGGTGGAGCCGGCCGGTGTGGAGCCGGGCCTCGACCAGCGCGTAGCGGCCGAACGTCTCGCGCCGCCAGATCTCGGTCCGGGCGGCGACGCGCTCCTCGCCGGGGGCGCGCGGGATCGGATGATCGATCATCAGGTGCTCGGGCGGGTGGCCGCGCGTGATCGCGAGGTAGCGCTTGTCGGCCTCGGGCCAGGCGCCCGAGAAGTCACGCGCGGCGTCGCCATCGAGCGCGAACAGCACGAGCCCCGAGGCGCCGCGATCGAGGCGGTGGATCGGATAGACGTAGCAACCGACGAGGTCGCGCACGCGCTGGAGCAGCGGATCATTGCCCTCGCCGCCGTCGTCCCAGCCGCGGTGAGTCGCGACCCCCGACGGCTTGTCGACGACGACACACCGCGCGTCCCGGTGGACGATCGCGACCACCGCTAGCTCACGGGGGGCCGAGGTGCTGCCGGAAGAAGTCGATCTGGACCTGCTCGCGCGCGAGGTTGAGCTTGGGATCGGGGACCATGTGCGTCGCCGACAGCGTGATCACCTCGGCGCGCTTGCCGGCGACGTAGAGCGCCTCGATCAGCGCCAGTGTATGGCCGAAGTGGACGTTGTCGTCGGTGATGCCGTGGATGACGAGCAGCGGTCGCGACAGCTTGCCGGCATGTGTGAGCGCGCTGGTCGACTTGTAGCCCTCGGGGTTGGCCTGCGGCGTCTTCATGTAGCGCTCGGTGTACGCGGTGTCGTAGAGCGTCCAGTCGGTGACGGGTGCGCCGGCGACCGCGGCCTTGAAGATGTCGGGCCGGAGCAGCACGGCGAGCGTCGAGAAGTAGCCGCCGAACGACCAGCCGAACACGCCGACGCGGGTCAGGTCGAGCTCGCGGTGGCGGGCTCCCATCGCCTGCAGCGCGGCGACCTGATCCTCGAGCGGGATCGTGATCAGGTCTTTCAGGATCGCGCGCTCCCAGGCACGCCCCCGGTTCGGCGTGCCGCGGCCATCGGCGCGCACGACGATGAAGCCGGCGTCCGCGTACCATTGATCCATCACGTAGGCGTCGCGCGCGTCCTCGACCATGACCGCGTGCGGGCCGGCGTAGACCTTGAGCAGCACGGGGTAGCGCCGGGCCGGATCGAACGCGCGCGGCCGGGTGATCGCGACGTGGTGGGTGCGGCCGGCGAGCTCGACGGTCTCGAGCGTCGTGGTCGGGACCAGGCTCGGCCGCTCGGCCGTGCTCGGCACGTCGTGCTTGCCCGCCTTGGTGATCGCGACCACCTTGCGCCCGCCGGCGGACAGCGCCGTGTCGATCACCACGCTGCCGTGCTTGGCGAGCCGCACGAACGCGACGCCGTCGCCGTCGGACAGCCGGGCCGGCGCGCCGCCGTCCAGCGGCACGCGCCAGACGTCGCGCCGGGTCGGCACGGCGGACGCCTCGACGATGGCGCCCTGGTCGTCGGCGCCGGCCAGCTCGCGCAGGCCGAACTCCGGCGCGGTGAGCGCGCGCACGAGCTTGCCGTCGGGCGCGTGGAGCTCGAGCATCCACTGGCCCTCGGCCTCGGTCATCCACAGAAAGCCCGAGCCGTCCTCGAGCCAGCGCGGCGCGCCGACGTCGACGTTGAGCCAGGCGTCGTCGTGCTCGATCAGGATCGGCTTGCCGGCGCCGCCGGCCGGATCGAAGGTGAGGAGCGCCAGGTCGGTCTGATCGCGGTCGATCACGAAGGCCGTGAGCGGCGCCTTGGGCGTCCAGCTGACGCTGACGAGGTACTCGTACTTGCCATGATCCCAGGTCAGCCAGCGCGGCTCGCCCGGCGTGCGGATATGGATGATGCCCAGATCGACGGTCGCGTTCGGCGTGCCCGGGCGCGGATACTTGAACGGCACCGGCGGGCGATCGTTGTGGCGGGCGTCGGCGACGTACAAGGTCTCGATCTTGCGGAGATCGCTGCGCTGGAAGACGATCTGGCTGCCATCGGGCGACCACCAGAACCCGCGGGTGCGCCGCAGCTCCTCCTGCGCCGCGAAGTCGGCGACGCCGTACTCGAAGCCCTCGGGGTGCCTGGTCAGCTGCTTGGGCGCTCCGCCGGCCGAGGCGATCCACACGTCGCCGTCGCGCACGAACGCGACCGTGGTGCCGTCGGGCGACAGGTGCGGATCGTACGCGGCGCCGCCCGGGTCGATCACGGCGCGCTTGCCGGTCTTGCGATCGAGCAGGTAGAGCTTGCCGCCGAGCGGGATCATCACCGCGTTGCCGTCGTCGGACACGTCGATGTCGACGACGCCGCGCGTCGCGGTCCGCGTGCGCTCCCGGCGCGCCTTCTCGGCGTCGGACAGGTGCTCCTCGCCGGTGCCGAGCAGATCGGCCGCGGTCGCCAGGATCCGCAGCGCGCCGTCGGACGAGAGCTCGTACAGATCCGACGCGAAGTCGCGCGGCGGCGTCCGCCGGAACAGCACCGCGCCGTCGCGGGTGACCGCGAGCGGGGTCGGCGTGCCGAGCCGCCAGGTGAAGGTTGCCGCGGAATCGGCGAGGAGCTTGTCATCGAGCTTGGGCCAGGACGTCATGGCGGTGGGGGGTGGGTGACACGCTGCGAGGGTGAGGGAGACGACGAGCAGGGACAGCCGCACGCGGGCCAGCTTGCCGAATTCTTGCCCCAGGTGCCAGGGCCCGGGACGATTCACGGATGCAAACCATCGAACGCCGGCGACGGCGCGCAAACCTAGTCACCCAGGCGCTGCGCTACCAGCTCGACGCGTGCTGCGAAGACGGCCGGATCTACGCCATGGTGATCGCCGATGGCGATGGCCTGTCGCTCGCCACGTCGGGCGATACGGACGCGTGCGACGAGGTGGCGGCCAGCATGGCGCACGTCGGGGCGCGCACCGACGCGTGGAGCGGCACCTTGCTCGGCAACGGCAGGCGCTGGGACGTCGACATGCGCAAGGTGACGATCGACCACACCGACCTCGTCGTGTGCGCCGTGGGCGGCAGCCGCGAGCAGCGCCAGCGCCAGCTCACGCGCGGCGCGTCCGGCACGCGGCGGATCCTCGGCGCGGCGTAGCACCTGGAGACCACGCACACGCTCGCTTGCGCCGCGGTCTGGGCCGCTCGCTGCCACGAAATCGTCCCTTCACAAAATAGGAGCCGGCGCGGCACGCCGAGGGAGGAGCGTCGCACCGCGCCGGAAAACATGAGTCTCCCGAGGCACCGGTGCTCACCACCGGCGCTCCCGAGAGATGGGTGTGCTACTTCGCGGCGAGCGTGGTGTCGCCCTTGATGTCGAGGAAGGCCTCGAGCTTCTTGAACGTCTTGTAACCGAAGCCCTTCACCCGCCGCAGATCAGCGGTGCGCTTGAAGCCACCGTTCTTCTGGCGCCACGCGATGATCCGCTCGGCCTTGGACGCGCCGACGGTCGGCAGCAGCATCAGCTGCTCCTCGTTCGCCGTGTTGAGGTTCAGCTTGCCGGTGACCTGCTTGTGGTTCGACTTCTTCGCCGGCGCCTCGTCGGGCTCGTCGCCGGGCTGCGGGGCCGTGGCGGCGGGCTTGGTGACCGCCTGCGGCGGCACCTGCGGGGCGGCGACCGCCGAGCGGCTCCAGGTGCCCCCCATGGCGGCGACGAGCATGGCGATGCCGGCGAACGACGCGAGCCGGCGGGTGAGCTTCGAGTTCAAATTCGAGAGAGTCATGACACGGTCCTTTCGTTTTCTGGAAAACACAGAGAATGAAAAAAATGGTTTACGGAGATGCGGAGCTGGCTACGACGTCGCCTCGGCGCCGTCGTGGTTGGCGCGGTACGCCTCGCGGCGGCGCAGGTCTTCCTCGTCGAGCTCGCGCAGCGTGAACTTCAGATCGCGCGGGCACGCGTCGAGGTACACGTTGATCGAGTCGTCTTTGTTGGTATGGCCATTGCCACACCGCATCCACCAGTGGCCACCATCTCGCTTCGGGATCGCGGCCAGTACTTTGTAGGTTCGCTTCTGCAACACGACAGTCTCCTTCCGACGCCGATGCGTCGGACCGAGACAGAGCAACGGCAGTGCCAGATGCAACTACGTGTTGTCACATCGCCGCATTGCCGAAAACGTCCGGCTGCCGGACACGCGTCCGAAATCCGGCCGGACATCGGACAGCGAGATGTAGCCTGGCTTCCAATTTTCGAGTGGTACAGCGCTTTCGGCGTCAGGCGGTCCAGTCTTACGGGAGATCGCGACCGCCCGGCGGTGTTGGTCTCGCCCAGCCCCCTCGATCCTGGCCGGCGCCACGTGATATCGTGGATGTACCCTCCCGAGGAGGTGCCGTGCGTGGCAACGAACGAATCGGATCGGAGCAGCTGCTGCGGCACGTGCAGGTTCCGGGACTCGGGAGTGGCCCGTCGGAGCCGATCTATGTGCTGGGCTCGTTCGAGCGACGGGTCACGCTGTACGCGCAGCAGGTTCGCGCGCTCAACTTGGCGTTCGCGCTGTTCGATACCGGCCGACTGAGGCCGGGCGCGACCGTGGCGGTGATCGGTGGCGGCGCGTCCGGGCTCACCGCGGCGATCGGCCTGGCCCACCTTGGCGTATCGGTCCACCTGATCGAGCGCACCGACATGGTGATGGCGCTACAGCGCGCATGCCGCACGCGGTGGATCCATCCCCATATCTACGACTGGCCGGAACCTGGCGCCGACAACGACTCCGCCGACCTCCCGCTCGTCGGCTGGCGCGCCGGCTACGCGCACGACGTGGCCGAGACCCTGGATGCCGCGCTCGAGAACACGTACGGCCGCACGGGCAGCGTGCAGTGCACGCTGTCTGCGCACGTGTCCAATGTGACCGGTGGCGCGAGGCCCTGTGTGTCCTGGCAGGGCCTTAGCCCAGCCGGGCGAAAGATCATCAAGGCGGACGAGCCAGTCGACGCCGTGGTCATTGCGGTTGGCTTTGGTGTAGAGGAGGGCTCCGACGAGCTGCCGATGTCGTCGTACTGGCGCAACGACGATCTCGATCAGCCCGTGCTCAAGCGAGCGCAGGACCGTATTCGTTGCTTGGTGTCCGGCAATGGCGATGGTGGGCTGATCGATGTCCTGCGGTTGAGGTTGCGCAACTTCCGGCTCGAGTACCTGCATCGCTACCTGCGCGACAACCTGCCGCCTGCAGATCTCGAGCGCCTGACATCGCAGGTGCGAGCCTGGGAGCTCGAGGCACCGCAGCGCGACGACACGTGGCTGTGGCGACAGTACAATTCCCTCGAGGTGCCCGAAGCCTTCGTCGAGCACTTGCAGCGCAAGCTGCTGCGCAGCGACACCCAAGTCTACCTCGCCGCTGCGCGGGCACCGATCACGTTTCGTTCGGCGGCCCTGAATCGCCTGTGGGTCGCCCTGCTCGTCAAGCATGACCACGCGACCGAGTGGATCCCGAGCGCCACGACCAAGGTCACGAAGCACGGCACGGGCTCGGTGGTCACGTTCGCCGATGAGGCCGCGGCTGGCGGTCACGACTCCACGTTTCGCCGGGTCATCCTGCGCCATGGGCCGAGCCACGCCTTCACCGGCGCCCTGCAATGGATCCACAATCGTTGCGAGGCCCTGTTCCAAGCAAGGAACGCGCTCGACGAGACCCGATGGCCGATCTGGAAGGAGGACGAGACGTTCGGCGTGCACGGGGCGCCGATGCGGCCCGGTGAGGACGAACTGGCCACCCGAGCCACGGTGGCGGGTGCCGTTGCCCGCGGCGGCAACGTCCCAGCCGCCCCCAGCTTGGCCGGGGGCCCGATGCAACGCTCTTTGGGCCTGGGCCCTGTGGGCGCATGGCCGGCCCCGCCGGCCCCGATCGATGATCGGCGCTCCGAAGGCGCGGCGTCGAGGCACGAGGTGCAACGTGGTACCGCCAGAGAATTCATCGCGTTTACCCACGCGTGCCGCGTCGACCTGGAGAGCATCCGCGAGACAGCCCTGCGCGCCGGAGGCCCGGCACCAGAGCTGCGCTGGCACCGCTCGATCCAGCGCCCGCTCGAGCGAATCGCACAAAGCGCCGAGCGGATCGACAACGTAGTAAGAGAGTTCGCCGAACATCCCGATGAGCACGAACGTCACCTCAGCGTGCCCGCGTTCAAGCAGTCCTTCTTCCAGGAGTGGGAACGGCTGTGCGCGGCGCGGCGCGAGATTCAGCAGGGCTTCCATGCGATGTGGGTGAACCTGGTCGACGCCTCTGCAGAATCGCGGGCCGCGGCGGTCTGGACGTTCGCATCGCTGGCGGCGCTGCGCATGATTGCTCGGCTCGGCGCCTTCGAAGGCATGCTTCGCACCGACGACGGGCAGCCGATCGTCAACCTGTTTCCTGATCTACCGCCGATCACGTCGTCGTGGCTGCTGCGGCGCGTTCCGTATCGCAGCCGGCTCGGCGGCGAGGCGCTCGGCGAGGCGCGCTTCCTGCTGTGCCGGATCTCCGAGAACGCGCAGGATTATCGCTACTTCTTGCTGCCCCGCCAGATCGCGGAGGCAGCACAAGGCCGCCGCGACGGACTGTCTGGCGCGGTGATCGCGCAATGGATCATCCCGCAGTGGTTCTTCCAGCGGTACGAGGGCACGCCGGGCGAGCCGCAGATCGTGGGGACCCTCGTAGATGAATATGGTCGCGAGCACCACGCGCGCGCCGCGCGCGCGCCGTGGCTCGAAGACCGGGAGCTCGAGGAGGCGCCACACCCGGCACTGTCGCATGGTGCAAAGCTGCATGAACTCGAGCCCGGATGGGACGTGCTGGTTCTGCCGCACGATCCGGGTGCCGGCTCACCGCTCGCTGCCCGACCACCGCTCGCCGGCAAAAGGATCTTGTGGGTCGACGACAACCCGTCCAATAACCGGTTCGAGATCAGCTACCTCGAACAGCTGGGCACCACCGTGAGCTACGCGACCACGACCGAGCTCGCGCTTGCCGAAATCATGAAGCACAAACCTGACCTCGTGATCAGCGACATCTCGCGCGTCGAAAACGGCCAGCGGGTAGCGCGCGCCGGGCTCGAGCTGATCCAGCAGGTGCAAGCACGGGCGATGGCAGGTGCCGCCATGCCGCCGGTGATCTTCTATACCGGTGACCAGCGGCGCGCCCCTGTGGAGATCCGCGAGATCTCCGCGGACCGCCGTTCGGCGCTGTTCGCGCTGATCGACGCCAGGTTCGGCGTGCGCGTGTAGCGCCATTCGCCGCGTGGCGCGCGTGGCAGCCACGTCGCGGCGCAGCGTCCTCGTGCACCAGCTCGGCGCGGCTGCGGCCGACGGAGTCAAGTGCGGTTCGGCGCGTGGTCGACCATGTGCGCCTGCTTGAAACCGGGCGGAGGAATCGCGACGATGACGGCATCAACACGAGCGCCGGTGCGTCGAGAGCGCGAGGAGGCGATGCATGTCACTCACAGGTAAGAAGAGCGTCTCGGCTGGTGATTCGAGATGGCGATGGCCAAGATCGAGGCGACGGCGGGTCGTGCGCCGAGCGCGGCACCGTCAAGTTCACGCCGAACGCCAAGGCCAAGGACACGAACAACCTGCGGCTGATCCAGGTCGTCAAGACCACTACCGCGGGCCCCAGCGCTCCGGATTTCTCGTGGATCGTGGAAAGACCGGGAGCAGGTTAGTTTCGTTGTGACGTTCACCTCATTGGCGCCCGGTTCCGATCGGACATAGTGGCACTCCGGACAGGTTCTGGCGCGCTGCGATCAGAAACTAACCTCGGCCGGGGAAGCGCCCAGCTTCGCTCTCGAAACGGCGCAGATGCTGTGTGCTCGATTGGGCGAGCGCTTGCGCTCGGGAAGCGCCCAGCTTCGCTCTCGAAACGGTGCAGATACTGTGCGTGCGCGATTGGGCGAGCGATTGCACTTCGGGCAGCGCCCAGCTTCGGTCTCGAAACGGCGCAGATGCTGCGCGTGCTCGATTGGGCGAGCGCTTGCCCACGGGCCCGGGCCACGGCTATGGTCCAGCGCGTGTACGAGGTAGAGAGCGCGGGGGCGCTGCAAGGCGCGGAAATCGCGGGGCTGTGGTGCATTTCGGAGAGCTCGTCGTGAGTCGTAGCAGTGATGACGGCGGGTACCTCACGCGACGTGGAGGGACGGGCTCGCCCGGAAAAGCGGCTACGTCGTCAGCCACGTCGATTGCGCCCGGTAAGAGCACGCTGGTCGACGGGCTCGCGGCCCGCGGCCTCGTGATACCGGCGTCCGGGCAGAGCACCAGCGCCCCGAGCAACGGGAGCAATACGGCGACAGCTGCGACGAACTCCGCGTCGGGCGGCGTGGCCAAGACGGGCGCGTCGGGCGACTCACAAGCGGCCGACGGCAAGCACATGCTCGATCTGTTCGGTCCGCGTGATGCCGGCGGTGGCGACGAGACGCACCATTCGCACTCGCTAGAACAGCTCGAGGCCGAGCTCGGCCCCGGTGCAGCCGTCGACGCTCGCACAGCCGCGCACATGTCTCACACCACGGGGGCAGACCTCTCGGATGTTCGGGTGCACCGCGGTCCGCTCGCTGAGCAGAAAGCTGCGGAGCATGGCGCCGCCGCGTTCACCGTCGGCAGGAACATCATCATGGGCGCCAACGTGCCGGCTGCTGGTTCGGCAGCTGGCGATCTCGTCTTGAACCACGAGCTTGCCCACGCGGCGCAGCAGCGCGACGCCGCCACCGACTCCCGCGCGCGCAAGCAGTCGGTCGGCGGCGAGAGTTCCGCCGCAGAGCACGATGCCACTCAGGCCACAATGGGGATCGCTGCCGGCCCCACGGCGGGGGCTTTCGGCGGCGCGCTGCGAGCTGGCCTCCAGATCCAGCGTTCACCCCAGCCGGCGAAGATCATCGAGCTGTATGGCATAGCAGCGGAGGCCAAGCTCGCCGAGCTCGGCGGCAGGCTGGTGACTGACCCCGATTACTCCGACGGGCGCAAGGCGATCGTCGGCTCGCGTGTGCAGTACACCGTGCTCGGAGTGGCGAGTAGCACCGTCCGGATCGGCGCTTACCAGTGGACGCACGACGGGCCGGGTGGCTACCACATGCAGTCGATCACCGGTGTGGGCCGACCCGACCCGATCCCCTCAGCGATGGTCACGGTCGTCAACGCACACGACGTCGGCTCCACCACGATCCCGCTTTCGAAGGTTGGAATCTACACGACGCGCGCCTGGGTGCGCGCTGGCGTCGACGATCACGGCACGTTCATCGGCTACGAGCTCTACATCGACCACGTCATCGAGGTGACGCACATCGAGCGGGCGCTTCACGAGGCCGAGCAAAAGCTACCTCAGACGCCCGATAGCTTTGACAAGTTCCACGACACGATGTCGGTACAAACGGCGCTCCTTCGGCCAGGAGATCCGGATACACAGAGTCACGATCATCGGTTTGCTGTCGCAGCGAGCGCCACGAACCCATCGGAGATCTCGGAAGGGGCGATCGGCTACAGCGCGCGTGACGGGCGCAAGGACAAGGCCAAGCCGGTAACGTACCACTGGTACGTCTCGCCGCAGACCAAGGACAAGCCACCCGAAACGCTCGGTGGTCGGCGAATCGTCGCCGTCGGCAATCGTACCGGCTACGACTTCGGCATCGGCACGAGCATCGCGATGCCCGCTGAATACGCCGGCTTCTGGGTCATCTGGTACCAGGCCAAGGACCCTACCGGCAACGCCGCCGGCGAAGCTGCTTACTTGCAGACGATCCTGAGCGGCACCGACATGAAGTCGCTCGAGAAGCGCGACAAGTACATGGAGCACCTCGACGAGCTGGGCCGGAAGATCCAGGGAGACAAGCTCCCCGTCCGTGGCGTCCATGTCTCCGAGGCCAATGGCAACGCGACCCAGCTGCGATTGTTCATCGGCAAGCAGGATCCATCGACATTCCTGCTCATCGACGTGACGCCCGGTATCGACCCCAAGTCCAACCGGCTCGAATACGCCAGCTCCACGGGGCCGGACGTCATCGAGCAGTTCTTCCGTCTCAACAAGTATCCCAAGGGTCGCCTCTGCCTGAACGTCGCGCCGAACAGTTTCGGCATCGACACGCACATGCACGAAAAGGAGACGACTGGTCAGGGCTACTTCGAACGGCTGTCGTCAAACCTTAGCATCGGCGGCATGGTCACGCTTGGCCTTGGTATCCTCGCCGCGCCCATCACCCGCGGCCAGTCGCTCCAGGTCGCCTTGGTCTTGGCGGGCGGTCTCAACGCAGCAGCCGGTGCCGTGAGCCTGTACGAGCGGTTGCAAAATGCCGAGATCTCCAGTAGCGGAGTCGCACTCGACGTCGTCAACATCGCGAGCGGCCTGATCAACGCAGGCGTTGCCATCCGCAGCCTGGCCGCAGGGCCCGGCATCCTCCTGGCGAACCGGGCTACCAAGTTCCTGCTGTGGGCCAACTTCACCGCTGACAGTGTCAGCGCGCTGCTGATCAGCGTCGAGGGCATGCAGCAGCTCGCTGACATCATCGACAACGATCAGCTGCGACCCGAACAGAAACGCGAGGCGTTGATTCGCGTCGTCACGAATCTCATCATGGCGGGCGCTATGCTCGCCGTGTCGTACGGCCAGATACGCGAGTTTCGGGCCAAGCTCGAGACCGTTTTCGGCAAGGCGCTGGCGAGCAAGCTCGGCGACGAAGCCTGCATGGCGCTGTCGATGCTCGATGACGCGACCCTGCAGGGCCTCAAGGGCGTTGCCGATCAGGATCTCAGCAAGCTCGGTCGTGCGATCCGTGAGGAGCCCGCGCTCATGAACATCGTGAAGGCAGAGCACCGCCTTCCGAAGATCCTCACGCTTATGAAGGGCGGCAGCGCGGAAGATCTGCGCTTTGCCATCATGCGGACCAACGCCCACGAGGCTGGCGTCTCTGCGGCAAGCGCAGAGCGCCTCGTCGGTATCCTCCGTACTGCCGGCATCCGCGCGGATATCGCGATGGCGTGGGGTCGCAAGGCATTCGCCCGGCTCGCTGCCGACCCGAAGACGCTCACCGAGCTGGAGAAGATCTTGCCACTCGTGAAGAGCGGCAAGATCACAGGGCTCGAGAACTGGCTCGAATTCGGCGCGACCAAGATCGGTGACGATGCAGCACGACCGCAAGCGAGTTGCGTGAGGCAGCGCGGCAGTCTGCGGTGAACCCGCGCGCCCAGATCGACATCGGCGGCGATCTGCACGCTCCCAACAATCCAGCGAAACCCGGTGAGCGCCTGCAGTCGTTTGACATGGAGGTCAAGCAAGGTGGCCGAACCATAACCAGCGTCGAGGTCGGGGCGGCTTCGATCAATGAGCCGGTCAAGAGGGGTACGGACATCAGCTCCGGCGTGGGCCATGCAGCCGAGAAGGTCGATTCGCGCAATCTCGCTGGCAAGCCGATCCCCGGTAAGCACGAAGCTACGATCCCGATCACGCTTGCCAAGACATGGGATCAGAAGGTCGGAGGCATTGTTGAGATCTCGCCGAACGGCGATCGAGTTCGAATAACGCGGCAGGCGCCACCTGTCCGGAGGCCGATGTCTAACATCTTTGATGGTGCGTCGTGAAGACAGAAGGGACCCGCGGAGCTGGCTCCTGCGGAAACTGACGTCACGCTGTGAAGATCCAGCGGGTGAGAGTCCCGCCTCGGTAAGCGCCGGAGCGCCGAGTAGCAGGCGAGCAGCAGAGGGGGAGACCCCGACGGCTGAAGCCGAGCGTCGAAAGCGCGTGGAGCAGCAAGAGCTGCGAAGCGCGAAGCAAGCACGCGGGCCGCAACATGAAGTGAAGCCTGCAGCCCCGACAGATGAAGAATCCGAGAGCCGAGCCGGTCATTTCGCGGCGAAGGCAACATCGACGTCGCAAGCACCGGAGCGCGACGGAGATCTCGGCGGGGTATGGGGAGCAGCACGCGTGCAAGGATCAACACGGAACACGAGAGATCCGTCTGCGCCGCCGTTGTCGCGGCTAGGTGGTTCCAACAGGCCGAAGGCCAAGGGAACCATTGCGCAGCGGAAGTCCGACGGGGTCATAGTACCGACGATGGCAGCGCAGCAAAACGCCGCCGGAGGGAAGGGCCACGAGAGGGGGCGTGTCGGCGAAGAAGGTAAGCGCAAGGGCATGACCGGCAAGACCGGATCCAACTCCCCCGAGCGGCCAAGGCCGATCGACAACGTGCGACAACTTCGACGACGACTGTGGGCAGCGGCCAAGCGGTCACCGGAGCGCCGGTTCCATGCGCTGTACGATCGCATGTGGAGGGGTGACATCCTTCACGAAGCATGGAAGCGGGTAAAACAGAACCGCGGCACGGCGGGGCTCGATGCCCAGACGATCGCGGAGGTGGAGCAGTACGGCGTCGAGCGCTTCCTCGAGGAGCTAGGCGGCGTGTTGCGAGCGGGTGAGCACCGGCCGAGTGCGACCTTGCGCCGGTACATTCCGAAGGCTGATGGAAAGCAGCGACCTCTGGGGATCCCGACGGTCCGGGACCGGGTGGTGCAGATGGCGGCCAAGCTCGTGGTCGAGCCGATCTTCGAGGCGGATTTCCTTCCGTGCTCGTACGGCTATCGTCCCAAGCGGAGCCAGTTGATGGCATTGGAGACCTTGCGCAAGCTCGGGTACCAGCACCATCACGTGCTCGACGCCGACATCCGCGACTACTTCGGGAGCATCTCGCACGACAAGTTGATGAAGCTCGTCGAGCGGCGTGTCTCGGACCGGCGGATCCTGAAGCTGATCCGGCAGTGGCTCGAAGCCGGGGTGATGGAGGACGGGGAGCTTCGGTCGACGATGACCGGGGTTCCGCAGGGAGGGGTGATCTCACCGCTCCTGTCCAACATCTACCTGCACGTACTCGACACGCTATGGACGCGTCACAGCGCTTCCCTGGGGACGCTGGTGCGCTACGCCGATGACCTCGCCGTAGTGTGCAAGACCAAGCAGCAGTGTGAAGCTTCGGCGGCGCCTTTGGATTGATCCATTTTCGGCGCTGGAGCAGATCCACCCGGGGGGCGTCACAGCGGCGGGATAATGATCCACTCGGCGCGATAGCTGGGGCCGGATCCGTCTGGATCTCAGCT